>Ga0181520_10002255_pt1 | contig 36415 bp, 40 predicted proteins | sample PEATcosm2014_Bin_29_FD_132451 | JGI IMG/M metagenome (GOLD analysis project Ga0181520, IMG submission 132451) | Peatland microbial communities from MTU Mesocosm Facility, Houghton, MI, USA - PEATcosm2014_Bin02_30_metaG | ecosystem: Environmental > Terrestrial > Soil > Wetlands > Peat | place...
ACCTTGCCTAGAGGCCGGACGGCGGGCCAGCGGTGGTGCTGGCGCAGGGGCTGGGCGGGCACGCCGAGGACTGGCGCAATCTTGCGCCTTATCTGGTGAAGGCCGGTTACCGAGTCTATTTGCCTGATCTGCCCGGCTACGGGCGCAGCGAAAGGTCCGCGGATTTTTCCTACTCGGTGCATGATGAGGCCGAGGCGGTGGTTGGCTTTTTGGATGCGCTGGGACTGAAGCAGGTGGATCTGGGCGGCTGGTCGATGGGAGGCGGAATCGTGCAGCACGTTGCCTTCAGGCATCCGGAGCGTGTGCGCAAGCTGATGCTCTTCGACAGCGTCGGCATAAACCAAGCTCCCAAATTTGATGTGCGGCTATTTACGCCCGCGACGCCAGCAGAGATCGATCAACTGGATGCACTGCTCTATCCTCATCCACACAGGATTCCCGGCTTCGTTGCGCGGGACATTCTGCGTATCTCCAACCAGAATGCCTGGGTGATTCACCGCGCGCTCGATTCCATGCGCACCCGGCAGGACGCCACCGATAACATACTGCCGCAGCTCAAGATGCCGGTGCTGATTGTGTGGGGCGATGTGGACCGGCTTCTTCCGCTCGAACAGGGCATGACGATGCACTGCCTCATGCCGCAGTCTGAGCTGCTAGTCGTCGGTCCCAACTGCGGACACATGGCTCCCGTCGAGTGCACCGCACAGATCGGCCCCAAAGTGGTGGAGTTTGTGAAGCGGTAGGTCAGAAAATCCACCGTGCCGTCAGCACCAGCCCGTGGTTGTAGCTGTGAAAACGGCTGGCGGCGATCTGCATCCCCGCGCCAAAAGCGAGACCGGGGCGCGACTTGGGGTCAGAGGGACGCAGAGCGCACTTGCCCACGATCAGCCCCGGCGTTATGAACTCCTGCGTCTTGCCGTCGTTCGTTCCGCCTCTGTAGAAGGTGGCGTTGTTCTCGACTTCCGGCCAGAAGAGTTTGCCGATGCGATACTGCGCCACGGTGTTCCAGACCACGGGGCGGCCCGCGGTAGTGATGGCGGGATTGCCGGTTGGCAGAGTTGCGCCCAGCGTAGATTGCACGTCGAAGTTGCCGAAGCCCTTGCCGCCGCCCACGGTGGGCGCGACGCTCGCATCTGTCGAGCCGTTTTTGTAGCTGCCGGTGGGGATGGTGGCCAGAACCCAGGCGCTCAGCGTGTAGCTTCCGTGTTGTGCGTTGCCGCTCGAGATGCGGTACTTGCCGAGAAACGACACGTCGCCAAAGCCATTCATAGCCGTGGAGTTGTGCTGGATGTAAGGGGGCAGATCGAATGCCAGTTCGGTGTTTGCCCATGGAACCAGGTTAAGGCCCTTGCTGTTGTCGTAGTTCCAGGTTGTAGTGAGGGCGGGCGCAACCTGGCGCACAATATCGGTGCGCGCCACCTGGATGAGCCCGGTATAGGTGGTGACCAGCGGAACCGCCCAGCCGGGCTGTTTGGCCTGCGTGGCTGAGGTGCGTGTCATCCAATGGTTGAAAAAGCCGCTTGAAGCGGCGCTCGTTGAGCCACCTTGCGCGTGTAAACTCGCCGTGGACAACAGAAATAACAGGGAAAGGGGAAGCTTTCTCATGCCGGTTTGTTGAGCATGAAGTGCGGAGATAGTGCTGGCAACGGTCTTTAGGTGGAGTCTTTCCTCAACCGAAAGGTTTAGGGAGGTACTCAACTTCCAGCTTACAACTCCTAGCTGTTCGCTAAAAAGCTGAAAGCTGGAAGCTGCTCTTTACACGCCAATGACGTCGCAGAGTTCCTTGACGGAGGCGGCGCTCTTCTGAAAGGCGGCGCGTTCCTCTTCGTTGAGTTTGATCTCGACGATCTGTTCCAGGCCGGCAGCGCCTAATTTGCAGAGCACGCCCATGAAGTATCCGTTGATGCCGTACTCGCCTTCGAGGTAAGCCGCGCAGGGAAGAATCTTTTTCTTGTCCTTGAGAATGGCTTCTGCCATCTCCACCGCCGCCGCCGAGGGAGCATAGTAGGCGCTGCCTGTCTTGAGGTACTTCACAATTTCGCCGCCGCCGTCGCGGGTGCGCTGCACGATGGCGTCGATGCGCTCCTTGGTGAGAAGTTCTGTGATGGGAATGCTGGCGACGGTGGTGTAGCGGACGAGTGGAACCATATTGTCGCCATGACCGCCAAGAACCAGGCAGCTCATGTTCTCCACGCTCACCTTCAACTCCTGGGCGATGAAGCTCTTGAAGCGGCCTGAATCCAGTATTCCAGCCATGCCGATAACCCGCTCGCGGTTGAAGCCCGATAGCTTATAGGCGGCCTGCACCATGGCGTCCAGCGGGTTAGAGACGACGATCAGAATCGACTCGGGCGAATAGGCTACCACGTTCTTGACCACATCGGTCATGATCTTGAAATTGGTTTGCAGCAGATCGTCGCGGCTCATGCCGGGCTTGCGCGCAATGCCCGCCGTGATGATCACCACGTCGCTGTTAGCTGTGTCGGCGTAATCGTTGGAGCCGGTGATGCGAACGTCGGATCGCTCGATGGGTAGCGCCTGCTGCAGATCGAGCGCCTTGCCCTGCGGCACGCCCTCGACTACATCGATCATCACCACATCGGCCAACTCCTTGGCCATAAGCCAGTGCGCGGCGGTTGAGCCGACATTGCCGGCGCCGATAATGCTTACTTTCTTGCGCATGTGTTCCTCCTTGGGGAAGCGGGTGGTGCAGCTTAGAGCTATCAGCTATCAGCCGTCAGTTTTGGTCTTTGCTGACAACTGATAGCTAATGGCTGTCAGCAGTTGTTACATGTTTCCGATAATCCTCGTGGCAAACTCGCTGGTGCCGACCTTGGTTGCGCCGGCGGTCTGGCGTTCAAAATCGTAGGTGACGAATTTTTGCAGAATGGTCGTTTCCAGCGACGCTTCGATGAGCTGGGCCGCTTCCTTCCAGCCTATAAACTCCAGCAGCATTACGCCGGAGAGAATCACCGAGCCGGGATTGATGACGTCCTTGTCGGCATACTTGGGCGCGGTGCCGTGGGTGGCCTCGAAGACCGCATAGCCGTCGCCGATGTTTGCGCCGGGCGCGATGCCCAGGCCGCCCACCTGCGCCGCGGCCGCGTCGGAGATGTAGTCGCCATTGAGATTGGTAGTGGCCAGAACGCTGTAGTCCTCGGGCCGCAGAATGATCTGCTGGAAGATGGAGTCGGCGATGCGGTCGTTGATGAGCAGCTTCGACTTCCATGCGCCGTTGCCATGCGACTGGCCGAGGGAGTCGAGCACGTTTTTAACTTCGGCGTAAATAGCGTTCTGGTATTCAGGCGAAGCCATGTCCAGGCCCGGCTCGATGAGTGCGGCGTTCTGCTCAATGGTAAGGCTAGGGTTGGCGTCCTTGTTACCCAGAATCCAGCTCTCTCGCTCGGTGACGGTCTCGGCGCGGAATTCCTGTTGGGCGACTTCATAGCCCCACTCGCGGAATGCGCCCTCGGTGAACTTCTGGATGTTGCCCTTATGCACCAGCGTGACGGTCTTGCGGCCCTCGGCCAGCGCGGCCTTTATGGCGGCGCGCACCAGGCGCTTGGAGCCGAAGATGGAGATGGGCTTGATGCCCACGCCGGAGTCGGAGCGGACTTTTTTCTTGCCACTCTTGAGCAGATCGTCATTTAAAAACTGAATCAGCTGTGCGGCATCTGGCGAGCCTTGCTTGAACTCGATGCCCGCATACACGTCTTCGGTGTTTTCGCGATAGATGACGATGTTGAGCTTCTCAGGATGCTTCACCGGGCTGGGAACGCCTTGGTAATACTTCACCGGGCGTACGCAAGCATAAAGATCAAGAACCTGTCGCAGGGCCACGTTGAGCGAGCGAATGCCGCCGCCCACCGGCGTGGTCAGAGGCCCTTTGATGGAGACGCGTAGATCGCGCGCTGCGGCCACCGAGTCGTCGGGCAGCCAGTTGCCGAAGCGCCGGAAGGCCTTTTCGCCGGCAAAGATCTCAAACCAGCGGATGGCGCGCTTGCCGCCGTAGGCCTTTTCCACCGCGGCATCGAAGACCCGCTCAGAGGCCTTCCAGATGTCGCGGCCCGTGCCGTCGCCCTCGATGTAGGGAATGATGGGGTGGTCGGGCACTTCAAAATGCCCGTTTTGGTAGCTGATCGGCTGGCCGTTTTTGGGCAGTTCCTGCCCGTTGTAGGTAGCTTGCATTGGCTTTGAAAGACCCCTTTTCCATATTAGTTTGATGATGCGGCTGTCAATTGGGATGATAAAAAGTAATCCTGCCCGAAAAAATCACGGATGATCCTGTTCATAAACAGTAAATGTTCCGCGGGAAGATACTTTTTCCGGAATATGAATCTCGGTTAAGCCAAGTTTCGAAAGATCAGCCTGATCCAGTTTGCGGTAGGCTACCAGCAGAACCACGGGGAGACTGGAGTTGCCGCGCGCGATCCTGAGATCGTCAAGCGTGGCCCTTCTTTCGGAATCATAAAGGCTTCGATTGAGCAGCGCATACGAATTGAAACAATCGCAACTTGTCAGATAGGCAGGCGGCCGCTCCATATAGCCAAGCACTGCGAGCGCGCTGTAGCCGTCAACGACCATTGGCCTTTTTGACAGGCCTTGTTCCCGGAGCCATAGGCCAACGCTTCTGGCATCGGAGTAAGGGTGAATCGAAGACCCAATGGAGGCATAGATTCCTGCCAAGGCTTGGATTGTCAGGATTGCCAGAACAACCGTCGAGGCAATGGGCTTAAGAAAATGCACCTTTACAGCCTTGCCCGAGGAGGCGTATGCGTCCATCATCAGCGCGAGAAGAAAAATTGTAAAGTAAAAGCCATAGTAGCGCAGTTGAGCGTTATTTTTCACAGTAGAAGCTATGGCGATCATGACAAGCACTGATCCCGAGAGAAAAAATGTACGGGCCTGGATGGTGCGCAGCGCGCCGGCAATCAGGATAAACAATGCCAGAGAGAACCCTAAAGCTGTGAAGCATAGCGATTGATTGTCCGGGAATAACCATTTGCGCGCACCGGCAGGCAGGCGTTCAGATTCAACAGGGATGAATGCTTGCCAGGATACGCCTTCCACGAGAATGGATTCGTAAGCTATGGAGCGGCGTTCCGTGGGCTGCATCGAAGCGATGATATCCGCGGGAGGGCGCACCGTAAGGTAGGCTATCGTTAAACTTGCCAGCAACACCAGAGACGCAACCCAGGTCTCCCAGTCCCGGAAAACTTTGCCGATATCTCTCCAACTTTCAACTTTGCCGAAGCAAAACCCCCAGAGCGCGATAGCTACAGCAACGGGAACAGCCAGAATATGAGTATTGATCGATAATGCGAGAAAGAGAATGGCAAGCTTTCGGCGCGGGCGCTCCGCCAGCAGGCAGCGCACGGCGGCCGTGAGCAGCAACATCGCCAGCATATAGCTTCTTGCTACAGCGCCATAGTTATGAAAGACAAAAAAGGAGAAGACTAAAAGTATGCGTATTACCCAATGCAGCTTGCGCGCGGACAGAATAAGCCACGCCTCGGTAATCGAGAAGACATAGTTGATGATTTGCATGCCCAAGGGGTTCCACGAAATGCGCGCAAGAGCGTTCAATATCAAATACCAGAGCGCGGGATGCCCCTCATAGCGCAGGTCGTGAAAGAGATCAAAGAAAAGATGGCTATCGCGGGCAATCAGCCACGCCTGCATTTCGTCGCTCCACAGTTGGTGGCGTGCCGTAACCAAAGCCAGTAAAAGTGAATAAAGGCCCAGGATCGGCCACTCAAATGCGCCATGGCGCGCGTTTCCCCAGGTAGCCGCCGGCCGGCTGCGAAGTGCATTTTGATGCATCGCAGTCACGGGCAAGTCTTGCGATTCGATCACTTGCTTCTCCAATTTCGATATAGCTTCGCTCGGATCAGCTTAACATTCTGCCGGTTCCGTAAGTTGGTCATCGGGACATTTTTAAGCTCATCCAACTCGTGGTAGGAGTTCCGCTTGACATCATGATGCTTTCGAGATTAGCATCATGATGTGCGAACCACTCTCACTATCGACGACGACATTGCCCGACTCGTAGAGCAGGAGCAGCGGCGTTCTGGTGAATCCTTCAAGAGCACGGTAAACACTCTACTCCGTCTGGGCCTGATGAACGCGCGGGAGAAAGCGGACAAGAAGCCCTTTGTAGTGACGCCCTTTCCACTCGGGGTCGGCGAAATGCTAGACCGGCATGACGGATGTGTCTCAGCCTTGCTCGAGGAGCTGGAAGGACCGTACCACCGTTGATTGTCCTGGACGCAAATCTGCTGATTTACGCCTTTGATTCCGAGGCAGTTCAGCACCATGCCGCGCGGAATTGGCTGGGGAAGGTTGTTTCCTCGACCGAATTGGTTGGTCTGCCGTGGCAGACCGTCTCAGCTTTTATCCGAATTACCACCAACTCCCGGCTGACTGGAGATAGCTTTCCAACGAACAAAGCAATCGGCATTGTGCAGCAATGGATGGAGTTGAAACAGGTCCGCCTGCTCGTGCCGGGTGAACGTCATTGGTCTATCATTCAGTGGATGCTGATCGAGGGACAGGTGCGAGGTCCAATGACCACCGATGCGCAACTGGCGGCGCTGACCGTTGAATACGGCGGCGTTTTGCACACCACCGACCGCGGCTTTGCACGATTTCCGGGGTTGCGGTGGGTCAATCCGCTGCAGGAATCCTGAAATTTGCCTCCGAATTGCATTGGCCCGAAACGATCCTGGCCGTCGCAGACACTGCGAGCCAAGCCGATCCGCACCAACGATTGACAAATTCACGACTTTTTCTGTTGACGCCCGTCAGAATGAGATAAACTCATGCGGTAACCCTTTCCAAGCGCCACATCTTCAAACCTCAGGGAGGACACATAGAAATTGGGAAAAAGCATGGTCCCGAAGAAACTGTTTTTTACCAAGGGCGTAGGCAAACACAAGGAGCGATTGACATCCTTTGAGCTAGCCCTCCGGGATGCGGGGATAGCCTCGCAGAATTTGGTGCGCGTCTCCTCCATTTTTCCGCCTAACTGCAAGCTGATACCGCGCAAGGAAGGGCTCAAATACCTGAGTCCCGGCGAGGTGGTTTTTGCGGTGATTGCGGAGAACTCGACGCGCGAGCCGCACCGGCTGCTGGTATCGAGCATTGGCGTAGCCATTCCCGCGGATAGGAATGCCTACGGCTACCTGAGCGAGCATCACAGTTTCGGCGAGACCGAGGATCAGGCCGGCGAGTACGCCGAGGAGCTGGCGGCGGAGATGCTGGCCACTACCCTTGACGTGGAGTTCGATCCGGACAAGAGCTGGGACGAGAAAAAGGAGATTTATCGCATCTCCAACAAGATTGTCCGCACCAGCAATGTGACGCAATCGGCCGTGGGCGACAAGCGCGAAAAGTGGACCACCACCATTGCCGCCGCCGTCCTGATTCTCGAAGAGTAGGGATTGCATCCGGCGGAGTTATGAGGCCAATCTCGTGATGGGGTTGGCCTTGTTGTATGGTTGCGGAGGAATGTTCAGAGAGTCATGGCAAAGGCGCGCAAATACAAAGTGGGGCTGGTGCAGATGCGCATGGGCGCGGAGCCGGAGGCGAACTTCGCCTCGGCTGTCGGCCACATTCGCGAGGCGACGCGGCTGGGCGCCAATATCGTTTGCCTGCCGGAGCTTTTCCGCACGCAGTATTTTTGCCAGCGCGAAGATTTGCAGCTTTTTGATTTGGCCGAGCCGGTTCCGGGTCCATCGACGGAGCGGCTGGCCGAGGTGGCACGCGAGTTGAAGGTCGCGATTATTGCATCGCTCTTTGAGCGTCGCGCGCCGGGACTTTATCACAACACCGCCGTCACGTTGAACGCCGATGGGGCCATCGTTGGCGTCTATCGCAAGATGCACATACCCGACGATCCGCTCTACCACGAGAAATATTATTTCGCGCCCGGCGATTTGGGTTTTCAGGCAGTGGATACGGCATTTGGCCGCGTGGGTACGCTGGTCTGTTGGGATCAGTGGTATCCCGAGGCCGCGCGGCTCACGGCTCTGCAAGGGGCTGAGGTGATCTTTTATCCGACGGCGATTGGCTGGCATCCGGCCGAGAAGGCGGAGTTTGGCGCGGCGCAATATGACGCGTGGCAGACTATTCAGCGCGCACACGCCATTGCCAATGGTGTATATGTGGCTGGCGTGAATCGCGTGGGAATGGAGCACGGTGATGTTCTGGGCAATCGCGTTGAGGGGAAGGGAATCGAGTTCTGGGGCGGCAGCTTTTTGGCCGATCCCTTTGGACGCGTCATTGCCAAGGCCTCGCATGATGCGGAGGAGATTTTGATTGGCGAGATAGACTTGGGCCTGATTGAGGAGACGCGACGCAACTGGCCTTTTCTGCGCGACCGCCGAATCGACGCCTATGCGCCGATTACCAATCGCTTTACTGATCCGGTGAACGCGCGGCCTGCGGACGGAGATGCCAAGTAGAAATGCCTTCCTCTTTAACAGAAAAAACGCCGCGCAAACTCGGTTACCGTATGCCCGCCGAGTGGGAGCCGCACGAGGCAACATGGCTCGCTTGGCCGCACAACCCCGAGGACTGGCCGGGAAAGTTTCAGGCCATTCCATGGCTCTACGCGGAGATTGTGCGCTTGCTTGCCGCGCATGAGCGAGTACATATTCTTGTCGAAGACGCTAAGGCCGAGCAGCGCGTGCACAGCATTCTGGAGCGCGCCGGAGCGAATCTCGACCGCGTGAGCTTTCACTTATGGCCCACGGACCGCAGTTGGACTCGTGACTCAGGGCCGATTTTTATTCGCAACTCGGAAGGCAGTGTCGGCATCACCAACTGGCGCTTCAACGCATGGGCCAAGTACGACGACTGGAAGCTCGACGATAAACTGCCGAGGCGCGTGGCAAAGCAGCTCGGCTTGCCGGAGTGGCAGCCGGCGATAGATCTAGTAGATGGTTTCAAGCAGCGTCTAGTGCTCGAAGGCGGCTCCATCGACGTGAACGGCGCGGGCATTCTGCTCACGACCGAGGAGTGCCAACTGAGCGATGTTCAGCAGCGCAATCCCGGCGTCAGCCGCGCGAAACTGGAGCAGGCCTTTCACGATTATCTCGGCATCGATCAGACCATATGGCTCAATCGCGGCATTGTTGGCGACGATACCCACGGCCACATCGACGACATCGCGCGCTTCGTTGGGCCGACGACGATAGTCGCCGCCGTCGAGCGCAACGTAAGCGACCCCAACCACGCGCCGCTGGCTGAAAATCTAAAACGGCTCAAGGAAGCGTGCACTCTTGACGGCAAACCATTCGACATAGTTGAGCTGCCTATGCCGCGACCGGTTATCTTTCGCGGTCAGCGCCTTCCTGCCAGCTACGCCAACTTTTATATAGCGAATGAACTGGTGCTGGTTCCCACCTTCCATGATCCTCATGACCGCGTCGCTCTGAACACGCTTGCTGAGATCTTTCCAGATCGCGAAGTCATCGGCATTCACTCAGTTGACTTGGTCTGGGGCCTGGGCACTCTGCACTGCATGACTCAGCAGCAGCCAGACGCGCTAACATCAAAGCCATGATCGACGATCAGGAAGCCATGCAAGCCGCGCTCGCCGAAGCCCGCCTGGCCGGAGAGGCCGGCGAGGTGCCGATTGGCGCGGTCGTGGTCGTTGATGGCGCTATCATCGCGCGCGGGCAGAATCGTGTGCTGCGCGACCAGGATCCCACGGCCCATGCGGAGATTGTCGCTCTGCGCGCTGCGGCAGCGGTCATTGGCAACTATCGTCTGATCGGTTGCACGCTCTATGTGACGCTGGAGCCTTGCTCCATGTGCGCCGGAGCCATGATTCATGCCCGGATTGACCGCTTGGTCTTTGCCGCCGCTGATCCCAAGGCGGGCGCGGCCGGCTCCGTACTCGCGGTGCTTAATCACCCGCAACTCAACCATCAAATGGAAGTGGAGCAGGGAATTCTGGCCGATGAGGCCTCAGAACTGCTGCGCAATTTCTTCCGTGAGCGGCGATAAGGGTAAACTACTCGCATGAATGTAGTACTGTATGCGGTTACCTGGTGCGGAGATTGCCGCTCGGCCAGGCGCTTTCTCGAATCCCACGGCATCGAGTACACCGAAATAGACATCGACCGCGATCCAGCCGCTTCGGCCGAACTGGTGCGTCATGTCGGCAAGCGCGCCATCCCGCAACTGGTGATCGACGGCGAGTGGTTCCAGCCCTACATACCGGGACGCGGCCTGCTGATCGATGAGTTGCACCAGCATCTGGGAATTCCGCGCGAGTGAACCCGGTCAGGATTCTTGGTATCCCACACCCTTTCGACAGTAAGAAATCGGAAGGAAGGGGCACGGAGCATATTCGCGTACGGTATTATTTCCCCGTACAATATAAGGTTAGAGCGGGCTGCGGATTGCAGCTTTAGCAAGGAGTCTGACTTGATCGACAGATATACACGCCCGGCGATGGGCCGCATTTGGAGCGATGAGAAAAAGTACCACTGCTGGCTTGAAGTAGAGTCGGCGGCAAGCGCTGTGCTGGCCGAAGACGGCGTGATTCCCGCGTCGGCCGCCCATGCCATTGCCACCAAGGCCGGCTTCACTGTCGCCCGCATTCAGGAGATTGAGGCGGAGGTGAAGCACGATGTCATCGCTTTCACTACATGTGTTGCCGAGTCTCTAAAAAACCAAGGGCTAGACGACCAGTCCCGCTGGCTGCACTACGGGCTGACCTCCAACGACATCGTGGATACCGCCCAAGCCCTGCAAATCAAGGAAGCTTCGGTGCTGATTCGCGCGGGCCTGGTGGAGCTGTTGGAGGTGCTCAAGCGGCGGGCCGTCGAGTTCAAACACACGCCTACCATCGGCCGCACGCATGGCATTCACGCCGAGCCGACGACCTTCGGCCTCAAGCTGCTCAACTGGTACGCCGAGATGGAGCGCAATCTTAATCGATTTGCCGCGGCAGCCGAGGATATGCGCGTAGGCAAGCTATCGGGAGCGGTGGGGACATTTGGCCACTTGAAACCGGAACACGAAGAAAAAATCTGCGCACTGTTGGGGCTCAAGCCCGCGCCAGTGGCGACGCAGGTGATTCAGCGCGACCGTCACGCAGCGTATATTTCGACACTGGCGATTATTGGCAGTACGCTCGACAAAATTGCCGTCGAGGTCCGTCACCTGCAACGCACCGAGGTGCGCGAGGCGCAGGAGTACTTCAGCGAAAACCAGAAGGGCTCCTCGTCCATGCCGCACAAAAAGAACCCCATCACCAGCGAACAAATCAGCGGACTGGCGCGCGTTCTTCGCGGCAATGCGCAGGCGGCCTTTGAAAATATTCCGCTGTGGCACGAGCGAGATATCTCGCATTCATCCGTCGAGCGCATCATCTTTCCCGACTCGACGATTCTGGTGGACTACTTGCTGGCCAAAACGACCGACCTCATCGACCGGCTTCTGGTTTACCCTGCGCGGATGAAGAAGAACCTGGAACTGACAGGAGGGCTGATCTTCAGCGGCCAGTTGCTGCTGGATTTGGCCGAAGCCGGAATGTTGCGCGAGGATGCTTATAAGCTTGTCCAGTCCCACGCCATGCGCGCTTGGAAGGAAGACCTGGTCTTTCGCGACGAGGTAGCGCGGGATGCATCGATCAACAAGCTGCTCAGCCCGGAAAAGCTGGCGAAAACCTTCGACTACACGCGGCAACTCGGCAATGTGGATGCGATCTTCAAGAGGGTGCTGGGGGAATAAGGTAATCAATCAGGCCGAATCTTTCATGGCAACCTTGAGCAGGAACGCATCCCGCGAAAGCTGCTGGCAATACAATTCTTTGCGTGAAATTACATTTTAATTACATAGTATTTGCATGCATTCTGCCTATATTAAGATAAGATTCCTCTAAATAAGGAGGACTCTATGTCCCTTACTTCCCCACCTCTGAAGCTTCTGATTCTATTAGTGGTAGTGACGGCTTTGGCCGCAACTGCCTATGCTGACGGAATCGCTGCTACAGCAACCATCTCCTACACAGAACCCACTGCTGGCATGTACGACTACTCGTTAACCCTGAACAATACAGGCACTACCACCATAGGCACCTTTTGGTTCGCATGGGTTCCAGGCGCCGGTTTCCTGACAACTGCGCCAAGCAGTGTCGTATCACCCACTGGCTGGACCGACACGGTGACGAACTCTGGCAAAGCCGTTCGATGGGTAACTACCACCAATCTTCTCCCCGCGGGCGATTCTCTGAGCGGCTTTGAATTCGACAGCACGGAAACCCCGGACCAACTGACACTCACCGTTCCCAGCGGCGTGGGCGCTGGCGATCCAGTTACGACGTCGTTTGTCTACATTGCGGCGCCGCTGGCAGACCCAGGCGCTCAGCTTAATGCGCAACTCACGCCCGAACCAAGCACCATGCTTCTTTTCCTTACCGGAAGTGGCCTGATTGGTTTCGTAAAGCGCAAGTTGCAGGCCTCTGTTTAATCACAACGCTTTGATTATTTTGGTCTGGCTGGGAAGGTGTACCCTGGCCGGACCTTTTTTTATGATGCAAAGATATGTACGCACCGGCGCATCCGGCGCGGTCTTCGGCCGCTGGGTTAACTCCACATATGGGAACTTATCTCTCCCGGTTGCGTATAGCTGTTCAGGAGGAAACCCCATGCGTACATTTCTGCGCGCACTTTTGCTCTGCCTGCTTGTTCCCGCCGCCATCGCCTTGTCTCAGGACAAGCCGCCTGCCGCCACAGCCCCCGCTGCTTCTCCGGCCGATCCGCTCAGCACATTCAACAAAATGGTATATAACGGCGTGAAGGGCATCCTGCTTCGCTCCGCGGAAAAAATGCCCGAAGAGAATTACGCCTTCAAGCCCACGGATGCGGTACGAAGTTATGGCCAGATCATTGGACATATAGCCGATTCACAGTATTATTTCTGTTCCCTCGCGCTGGGCGAGACGAATCCTGCCCCGCAGATCGAAAAGACCAAAACCTCAAAGGCCGATCTGATCGCCGGGCTCAAAGGCGCCTTCGCCTACTGCGATAAGGCCTACGACGGCATGACGGACGCCTCCGCCACTCAAACAGTGACGCTGTTTGGAGGCCCCACGCCCAAAATTGGCGTACTGGAGGTCAACCTGATCCACGGTATGGAGCACTACGGCAACCTGGTCACTTATATGCGTCTGAAGAACATTGTTCCTCCAACCAGCGAGCCGGGAGCCATGCCCAAGCCGTAAAACTCATGTGCCTAAGGGCCGGTCTCTCTCCGGCCCGTTTTTTTACTCGCTATCGTGCAGGTTTCCCGCCTAATCAAATACGCAAAGAACGCATATCGGTTAAAGTGGGGGTGTCGGCAGTAAGCCGCGCCGTAGGTGCAGCGGTTATTAGCCCCGCGCTTCAGCGTGGGGTAGGAGATAGACGTTATAGTATAGGAGTCCCGTAGGGACGGTGCACCATGGCCCACACGTACGCGTGTAATTTCATTCACTGCGTCTTCAGCACCAAAGAGCGCCGCTCGCTCATCCCCGCCGCCCGTACCACCGATCTTTATGCCTACCTGGGCGGCATTGCGCGTAGCGAAGGCTACTCGCTCATCGCAGCGGGTGGAACGGCCAATCATGTTCATCTGTTATTTGACTTGCCAGCGCCTTGTTCCCTCGCTCATGCCATTCAGAAGCTCAAAGGAAGCTCTTCCCGGTGGATGGGTGATGGCTTTTCCTGGCAGGAAGGATACGGAGCATTCAGCGTTAGCCCCTCGCAGATTGACGTCGTAAAGGAATATATTCAGAACCAGGAAGAGCATCACCGCAAACGCGATTATGAGCAGGAATTTGTCGCGCTTCTGCGGAATTGTGGAATTGAATATGACGAACGTTTTGTGTTTGGGTGAGCGGTAGTTGCGCCGTCCCTACGGGACTCCAACCTTTGTGGTGGGGCCAGCAACCCCACGCTGAAGCGCGGGGCTAATAACCATTGCGCCTACGGCGCGGGTGCCCCAACCCTACGCAATATTGCGCAAAATAAAAGGGCATCGGAAGGGGCGGAGAACCCGGAAGCCAGAGTGAGGTAAAGCTAAATGGAGAAGTTTGACCAGTTTCATGATGGGTACCTAGATGGACTGTTAATACAGGGCACTAGCGTGAGTATCTTTCTTAGCGCGGAGGACAGGCAAGAGTTTGTGTTAGAAGTGGGCGGTGTATTGTCTCTGAAAGTTGACGGATTCAGACAAGGAAACATCATCTTTGATGTCATCATTCGGGATGGCGATAACATTACGATCCACGACATCATAAATTTATTTGGGTTCAAAGATGAGGCTAAAGCGCTCAAAAAGTTCGAAGAGTCGCGCCGTATGAATCTTATCGTCCTAGAAATCAATCCGTCATACGGAGCCAGTTGCCTTATATTGGCTGAATCTGTTGAACTTCTACCTCGTCTTAAATAGTAGGATTACGATTTGGCTAGATAGGTGTTTCATTCTTCGCGCCGTAGGCGCATTGGTTATTAGCCCACCGTTTCAACGGTGGGGTGAGGGAACGCAAAAAAATTGACGGGGAGTCCCGTAGGGACGGTGTTCATCAATGAATCTTACTCTAGCACTCACCGGCGCATCGGGCGCGGTCTTTGGCCGCGAGATACTGCGCGCGCTGGAGGCCGATGAGCGCGTGACTCGCGTCCACTTTGTGGCATCGGAGAACTCGCTGCGGGTGATTGCTGAAGAGCTGGGCGTCAGCGGCCGCAATGATTTACTTGAGAATCTCCTCGGGGCGATACCTGCAAAGATCGTCCAGCTCTCAGACTCCGACATAGGCGCGGCCATCGCATCGGGCAGTCATCCCTCCAGTGGAATGATCGTCTTGCCCTGCTCTATGGGAACGCTGGCGGCCATCGCCAACGGCCTGGCCAACTCACTGATTGCCCGCGCCGCCGATGTCACCCTCAAGGAGCGGCGACCATTGATTTTATGTGTGCGCGAAACGCCCTTCAATCGCATTCATCTCAGAAATATGACCTTGGCTGCCGAAGCCGGCGCGGTCATCTACCCCTGCATTCCCGCCTTTTATAACCACCCGGTAGACTCCACCGAGATGGCCCGCCAGTTTGTTTGCCGCGTGCTGGACCACATCGGCTTGCCCCAGGCGGGAGCTTATGTGTGGAAGGCGGATGAGTAGATGGATGCCGAGCGTACACGCTTGTTTCTCCGCTCTCTTCCGCATGTGGTTGAGACAGCCACCGATACAACCCGGTGGGGCGACAAGTTGGTCTTTCGGGCCGGCGATCAGGCCGTGGGCGGAAAGATGTTTTCGCAGATAGACTTTGAAGAGGACGGACGAGCGGTTCTCTCTTTCGCTGCCGATCCAGAGCGGTTCGATGAACTTGTAGAGAGGGATGGCGTGATACCGGCCCCTTACCGCGCACGCCTGCATTGGGTGGCGCTGATGCGCTGGGATGCAATCGGAGATTCTGAACTGAAAGAGCTGCTGCGCCATGCCAGGGCTCTTACCTTTGCCAAGTTGCCCAAACGGACGCGCGATTCACTGGCGAAGAGTGATGCGAGTTGAACGTGGCGCTGACCAAATCGCGGCTTGATAATGAATTTGACATTCGCGCGGGCTTCCCTTGATACTTTCAATAATGCCGTACTCAAGCAATCACGGAATCGCGGTCATGGACCTGTGTATGTGTATGCACATGGCTTACGGACCCGTCCGTGCGGCCCTTGAGAGGTAAATGCGCTAAGCGCAACCGATCTTGAAGCCAGGCGGCCCGGGTCCGTAGAGGATTCGGGCTGTTTTGTATTTGGCGCGGCCCGCAAACTCTCCGGTTCGCATCCATATGCCAAACCCAACAGGAACCTAAAGGAGACCATAATGTCCGAAGCGAAGCAGCAGTTTGCCACCCTTGCCGTTCATGCCGGCCAAGTGCCCGACCCAACGACCGGCGCGCGCGCTGTGCCCATATACCAGACCACTTCTTACGTCTTTCAGGACGCGGACCATGCCGGGCGGCTCTTTGCGCTCAAGGAGTTCGGCAACATCTATACACGCATTATGAACCCCACCACCGACGTACTGGAGAAGCGCGTAGCGGCGCTAGAGGGTGGCGCGGCGGCGCTGGCCGTGGCCTCTGGCCAGGCGGCGGAGACGCTGGTGGCCACGACGCTGGCCTCGGCCGGAGACGAGATTATCTCGACGACTTCGCTTTACGGCGGGACATACAATCTGTTTCACTACACGCTGCCCAAACTGGGCATTACGGTCAAGTTCGTGGACGCCGACGACTTTGACGGCCTGCGCAAGCTGATTAATGCAAAGACTCGCGCCATTTATACAGAGACGCTGGGCAATCCCAAGCTGGATGTGGTGGACATTGAGAAGCTGGTGGCCATTGCCCATGAGCATAAGCTGCCGCTGGTGATCGACAACACCTCTGCCTCGCCGGCGCTGGTGCGGCCCATCGAGTGGGGCGCGGACATCGTGGTCAATTCGGCTACAAAGTTTTTAGGCGGCCATGGCACCAGCATCGGCGGCGTTATCGTGGACGCGGGCAAATTCGACTGGGCAGCATCGGGGCGTTTCAAGGACTTCACCACGCCGGACCCCTCCTACCACGGCATTGTCTACACCGAGGCCTTCGGCCCGCTGGCCTTTATCCTCAAGGCGCGGGTGCAAGGGCTGCGCGACACCGGCGCGGCACTTTCGCCATTCAACGCATTTCTGATCCTGCAAGGCATCGAGACGCTGCACTTGCGACTGGAGCGCCACAGCCAGAACGCGCTGGCGGTGGCCAAGCACCTGGAAAAGCATCCCGGCGTAGCGTGGGTCAACTATCCCGGCCTGGAATCCAGCCAGTATTACAAACGGGCGCAAAAATACCTGCCCAACGGCAAGGGCGGGCTGGTTACCTTCGGCATTAAGGGCGGCTACGAGGCGGGCAAGAAGCTGATCAACGGGCTGAAGCTTTTTACGCTGCTGGCTAATATCGGCGACGCCAAATCGCTGGTGATTCATCCGGCCTCGACGACCCATGCGCAGCTTTCCGTTGAAGAGCAGGCGACGACGGGCGTCACTCCCGAGCTGGTGCGGCTCTCGGTGGGCATCGAAGATATTCGCGATATTCTTTCCGATCTCGACCAGGCGATCAAGGTTGCCAACGGACATAGTGCGCCATGACGAGCGAATCAGACGGTGCGTGTTGCACAATTAAATGTATGACTGAATCGAGCGCCGGGGCTGAAGCCTGGCCGGTACCACGGGGGAACAAAGGGGCCACTCTGACCCCTACTTACGAAGGCGACTTTGTGCTCGACGAGCCTCTGTTGCTGGAGTGCGGTCGCGTGTTGGCCGGCGTAACGCTGCATTACGCGGTGTATGGCCGGCTGAACGCGGCCCGCGACAACGCCGTACTGGTTTGTCATGCTCTGTCCGGTTCGGCGCAGGTGGGTTCCTGGTGGCCGGAGATCTTCGCGCCTGGCGCGGTGCTCTCCCTGGATCACGATTTCGTCATCTGCATCAATATGCTGGGCTCCTGCTACGGCTCCACGGGCCCCGGTTCGGTGGACCCAGAAACAAACCACGTCTACGGGCCGAATTTCCCGCTGGTTTCGATCCGCGACAATGTCCGGGCGCAGGCTCGGCTTTTGGATTCGATGGGCATTCGGCGGTTGCGGCTGATTCTGGGGGGCTCCATCGGAGGCATGCAGGCCCTGGATTGGGCTATCCATGCACCGGAGCGCGTGGAGCGGGCGCTGGTCATCGGCGTTGCGCCGCTTTCGGCTATGGGGCTGGCGCTCAACCACTTACAGCGCCAGGCCATCCTGCACGACCCGGAATGGGCGGGCGGCCACTACCTGCCGCAGCGCCCTCCGCGTCAGGGGCTTTCCCTGGCGCGGCAGATCGCCATGCTCAGCTACAAGTCCGCGGAGTTGTTCGACGAGCGTTATGGCCGCAAGCCGAATCGAAACGGAGAGGATCCTTGGGGGCTGGACAACAGGGAGGGCGGGCAGTCAGGCGGCCTCGGACTCATTGGAGGGCGCTTCGACATCGCCGGTTACCTGGACCACCAGGGAGAGCGGTTCATCGAGCGCTTTGACGCCAACTCCTACCTGGCCATTCTGCGCACCATGGATACCTGGGATCCGTTGCGTGGAGGTATTTCGCCGGCGGAGGCCTTCGGCGGGATTCGCGCCCGCCTCAGCTTTGTCGGCATCCAATCCGATTGGCTCTTTCCTGCCCAGGCAGTGCGCGATTTTGCCGATACCGTCCGCGCGGCAGGGGTGCCCGCCGACTACCGGGAGATGATCAGCGCCCATGGCCATGACGCCTTTCTGGCCGAACAGGCCGAATTGGTGCGCCTGCTCCAATGAGGCCCAGGGAACAGTTTTCCCGGTTTAGGTGTCTAATCCCGTATGCACACGAAAAAACGACGAGTGGGGTCTGAGGCAGGGGCGGCCGTGTTCAACGCCCTCTTCCAGGTGTGCTGGCCGTCTGGGCGAGCCGGGCTACCAGACGGGGCTCTCAAAACCGGGCCGCTGAGTCCTGTAGCCTGCCTTGACATGGGAAAAATTGCCAATCCCGCATATCTCCGCTTGTCACAAGGGGCAGGTCTTTCTATAATCCATCAAAGACCGCATAGGAAACCGAGGAGGCATGGGATACCCATCCCCCCGGTGCAAAACCGCCCCAAGAGCAGTTTTACATTCCATGCGCAAGTGTTTTAGCATTGATCTCTATTTTGGCATTTCCCAGGAGCACTGAATGATGAAGAAGAAGTTAATCTTAGCGTTTGTGATGGCATTGGCGAGCCTGAGTCTGTTTTCCGCGCCCATGCTGCGTGCCCAGGATTCGACAATCACCATTAAGGATCCGGCAGAGTACAACAACTATACCAGCGCCATGGGGCAGAGCGATCCCAAGGCAAAGGCATCGTCCCTGGAAAGCTTTTTGAAGGCTTATCCGAATAGCGTCGTCAAGGCAGCGGTCCTCGATGTGCTGATTGACACCTACCAGGGGCTGCAAGACGCCGACAATACGCTCGGCGCGGCCAGCCGCCTGCTTCAGGTGGATCCCAACAACATGAAGGCCATCTTCATTTCGGTCTTCCTCAAGAAAGCCCAGTGCGGCAAGACCAGCGATGCGCAGACCTGCGACGATGCCGCGGCGCTTGCCCGCAAGGGTCTACTTGCACCCAAGCCGGCCGGCATGTCCGCCGACGAATGGAAGAAGCTGACTACTGGAACCTATCCCGCTTTTCACTCAGCTATCGCGTTTGACCTCGCGGTCTCCAAAAAGGATTTCAAGGGAGCAATTGCTGAATATACAGCGGAATTGATGCTGTATACAGATGCTCAAACCCAGTCCGGGCCTGCATTGCAGGACACGCTACTTCTTGCCAAGGCGTATTCGCAGCCTGGCGCCGTGGATTTGGCGAAGTCGATCTGGTTCTATGCCCGCGCATGGAACTTCGCGCCCGCCAGTTACAAGCCCACAATTGAAAAGTCGCTGGAATACTACTACAGAAAGTTCCACGGCGGCTTGGATGGCCTGGACGACATCAAGGCTCAGTCTGCCCTCACTACATTTCCTCCAGGAACCCTGATTATCAAGCCGGCAAAGACTCCTGCTGAGTTCGCCCACGACGCATTGGTGGGTGGCGACCCGGCGAAGTTGAATCTGGGCGACAAGGAGTTCATTCTGGCCAACGGCGTCAAGGAAGACGCCGACAAGCTCTGGGCGGTGCTGAAGGATCAGGTCACACCTGTCCCGGGCATTGTTATCGAAGCGACGGACTCGGTGCTCAAGGTAGCCGTAACTCAGGATGCCAAGGATGCCAAGGTGGCCGACTTTATCGTCAACATGAAGAAGCCTCTGACAGAGAAGGAAATCCCGGCGGTTGGCTTCGCCTACAAGATTCCTCCGGCAACCGCGTTGGTGGGAACCTACGATTCTTACACGGTGGTTCCAGCCACGGATACAGCGCCTGCGGCCGCCCTGATCGTGTTGCGCGACGGAGAAGTCCAACTGGAGAAGAAGAAGCCAGTTCCAGCGCACACCACCGCTAAGCCGTCTGCCGCGCACAAGCCGTAAGTGTAGTAACCGATTGATCGCATGATTTGTTAATTGCGCCGGAGTCAGCAAGGTTCCGGCGCGACCTACCCTCCTCCTGGGCCATTAAGGGGCAGCCTGCATCCGGCTGTCCCTTCTTGTTTATTCCGCTCCTCTCGACTACAAGCCCGCCGCGTACAGTGGTGGTAGGCTGGGTGCAGCATGGAACGACTCCGAACCCTCCCCATCGTCCTGATCCTTACTGCCTTGGTCTGCGCCACGGTTGATGCTCAGACAGACCAGGACACTTCCACTCACTGGCCTCACCATGTGCGCAAGGCGGAACGGCGTCCCATGCCGTTTCCTCCCGGCAGCGATGCGCAGGCGCTTGCCGCACCGCTTGAGTTTCGTCCTTATGCACAAATGAGTCCTCAGGATCGTGACTTGGCGGCAGACGCGGAGTCCGCTATCGGCGAGCGCGCTGGATTTGTGGGCCTGGAATTCAATCAGGGCAAATGGAGTTATCAGCAGATTGTCTGTCCCGTGCTGCCCCATCACCTCTTCCTGCAATTTACGCGTAACAACGGGAAAGGCGACGTGAGCGTTTTTTCCGCATCGATTCCATGCTCTGGCGACGGCCGGGTGCGCATCATCCCCATTGTGCGTCGAGGCTATTCGCTTTTTTCGCCCGCGCCCATCAACGCGCTCACCATCTCGGCCTTCAACCACATCCGCGCCGAGGAGCATGTGGCCACGACCCCTGAATGGCTCGCCACCGGCATGTGCTACGCCGCCCTGGCCGGCGCGCATCCCCAGATCGCGCCGCCGGAGGAGACTAACATCAAAAAACTTCCGGCTGCTCCAACAGGCAGAGAAACAATTCCCATGCACGGCGGCGCGGTCATCCAATTTACCGATATCGCCGCGGCTACACGGCCGATGGAATGGACCATGACCTTCAACGGCAAGGGAAAGCTGCTCAAGGCCACTCATTCAGCCGCACCGAAGCCGGGAGGGAAAGTTGTCGAGCGAAAACCATCCGACGTGCAGGGGAAACCCGTTCAGGCAGCTGATCCTAGTTCGAAGGCGATCCTCATCCAATAAGCCGAATCAGTTCGACGCCGACTTGCCGTTCGCAGATTTCGCACGGCGCAATAGCAGCCGGTGTTAATCACGTCTCTGCTAACACATAAGGTCCAACGCACCAAGCGTGCCTGCGGAGAGGAGTGCCCTCGCCACGTGTTAGCGAACTGCGCTGATGGATATATGGTATATCCGCGCATACAGGTCATCAGTTCGCAATGTATCGTACGTAATTTGAATGCCCTTCGAACTGTAGGATGCCCAGTAATTGATTACACCTTCGCCACCAGACTTTTCCGGTGGGCCAAGAACACGTTCAATCTCTCTGCGGGTATTTTGAAAGGATAATCCATATGGCAAATAACTCTTGTACTGCCGGAAACCGTCCGCGTATTCAGAGTAAAGGAATATGGCACTCAGCTTATGAGCGTCATCGAAGAGCAAAGAGACTCCATCGGATTTGAAGTTGTAATAGTTGCCGGTAGAATATCTGTCAATCTCCGGAGTCCCCAGGCTTGACATCCATGTCTTCATTTTCGCAGAGTTGATATCCGCTCCCAGCTCTGGTAAGCCTGCTGCTTTTATCGTCTTTATCAAAGTTGCTTGTTCTGCGTCTGCCTCCGCGGCTTTGCGTGTAGCCTCCGCCGCGCGCGCTGCGATGTCGGCGGACCAATTGGGTGCGTAGCGCCAGACCGTGCCCTCGCTGACCAGGACACTGACCGTCATTAATTTCATTTCTGTCGTGTGTCCCCATTGGATGCACGGACCAAATCTTGTATCGAGGTTGCCGTACACATTCCTATAGGTGGTCTGGCTCCAGACCGTACACTCCCCCCTCCCATAACCTTCTTCCTCTTTGGTATCCAACGCGCCCACTTTAGTGAGGTGGACTACGTCGCCGCCAGCTTCGGCGGCCTTCTGGAGAATGCCCGATTGGAGCTGTTCGGTAATCTTTGAGTTCGCCTTCTTACCTACCTTTGAGGCGCTAATCGTCCCTATCTGGACGTAGCCCTTGCTGGCCAGGACGTTCTCATCGTCGCTGGTTACCTGAGCAGAAGGACGCGCATCGAGTTTCTGATCGATGTTAGGCGTGAATGATGCCTGGACGCCGCCTTGCGCATGCGCCATATTCAACCCAAGAAGGATAGCTATTGCCAAGAAAGAGATGCCCCGATCAATTAGAAGCCGCATAACCTTTCTCCTTTCGAGTTCGATTCTTCCTCTCCGGCAACACAGAAGGTTCAACCGACCATGCTTGCCTGCGGAGAGGAGTGCCCTCGCCACGTGTTAGCGAACTATGCTGATGGATATGTAGTACATCCGCGCATTCATGTCATCAGTCTGCTTTGTGTTGTACTCAATACCGATGCCCTTCGAATTGTAGTGTGTCCAGTAATTGATTACACCTTCACCGCCAGACCTGTCAGGCGCGCCAAGGATACTTTCTATCTCTTTCCGGGAACTCTGAAAAGATAATCCATACGGCAAATTACCTTGGTACTGCCGGAAACCGTCCGCTCCTTCGGCATAAAGGAACATGGCAGTCAGAATATGAGCGTCGTTGAAGACCAAAGAGACTCCATCAGATTTGAAGTTGTAATAGCCGTTTGAAAACTCCGGAGTACCCTGGCTTGACAGCCATGTCTTCATTTTCGAAGAGTTGATATCCGCGCCCAGCTCTGGTAAGCCCGCTGCTTTTATCGTCTTTATCAAAGTTGCTTGTTCTGCGTCTGCCTCTGCGGCTATGGGTGCCACCACTGGTGCGCGCGCAGCGATGTCAGCAGCAGGCAGCTTGGAACCGTAGCGCCAGACAGTGCCCTCGTCGACCATGATCCAGACCGTCCACTCCTCGCACATGTATCTGGGCGTGGTGTAGGTGCCCGACTTCTCCACTTGGATGCTAGTTCCAACAATAAGGCCACCATAGCTCCGGCATTGCGCCTGATCAGACTTGCCAATTCTTGACACGTCGGTTTCATATTCGAAATCCATCGCATCCATTTTGGTAAAGCGGACTACGTCGCCGCCGGCCTCGGCTGCCTTCTTGAGGATGGCCGATTGGAGTTGCATGGTTATCCCTGAGTCCGTCTTTTTTGTTTTCTTTTTTGCATTCACTGAGGCGCGAATCGTCCCTATCTTGACATAGCCCTTGCTGGCCAGGGCGCTGTCATCGTCGTTCGTTACTTTGGCGGGAAAGGAACGCGGGTCAAATGTCTGCCAGGTCCAGGTAATGTCAGAGGTGAATGTTGCCTGGACGCTGCCTTGCGCATGCGCCAGATTCATCTCAAGAAGGATAGTTATTGCCAAGAAAAAGATGACCCGATCAATTAGAAGCCGCATAACCTTTCTCCTTTCGAGTTCGATCTATCACATAATAATTGTCATAATAAGCAACCTGTCCTCAATCTCGCCATATAAGATCCAACGCACCAAGCTTGCCCGCGAAGAGGAGCTTCGCCCACAGCGTATCAGGGAACAGTTTGGATGGATATATGGTATATCCGCGCATTCATTTCATTAGTCCGCATTGTGTTGTACACGATTCCGATGCCCTTTGAACGGTAGGATGTCCAGTAATTGATTACACCTTTACCGCCAGACGCGTCCGGCCGGCCAAGGACACTTTCAATCTCTTTCCGGGTACTCTGAAAGGATAATCCAAAAGGCAAATCACCCTGGTACTGCCGGTAACCGTCCGCGCCTTCGGAGTAGAAGAATATGGCACTCAGCTTATGTTCATTGTCGACGAGCAGAGAGATTCCTTCGGACTTATAGTTGTAAAAGCTTCCGGAAGAAATCTCTGGAGTACCGAGGCTTAAGAGCCATGTCTTCATTTCCGGAGAGTTGATATCTTTGCCCAGCGACGAAAACAGAGGAGCAAATGCCCGCGCTGAAGTCTCTGTGCGTACCGCGATGTCGGCGGCCAGGTTGGGGGCGTAGCGCCAGACCGCGCCCTCGCTTACAAGGGACTTTTCCTTGCTGGTAATTGGGACTTGCTCCCACTTCGTGCAACGAATGCCGCCCCCGGTGGGATGCCCCGGACTCGTACTAGGGGTCGAATAGCAATGTTGGAAACCGTGAATGTCCGTTGAACAACTGTTGCTGTATGTCGTCGTGCCACCGGTCCATCCTGTAGATGGAGCGTTTCCATGTTCGGTGCACTCTTTCTTCGTCTTTCCGGTAGCGACCTCCGCAGTCTCTAATGCACCATCTTGATAGAAACGGACAACATCGCCACCGGCCTCGGCTGCCTTCTTGAGAATGGCCGATTGGAGTTGGCTGGTTATCTCTGGGGTCTCCTTCTTCCCCGGTAGCGAGGCACGAATCGTCCCGATCTGTACATAACCCTTGCTTTTCAATTCTTTTTCGTCATCGCTTGTGGCCTGAGCAGAGGCACGCGCATCGAGCTTCTGATCGTTTGCAGGAGTGAACGTCGGTTGGATGCCTTGCGCATGCGCCAGATTTAACCCAAGCAGGATAGCTAATGCCATAAAAAAGATGTCCGGATGAATTCGCTGCCGCATTATCTTTCTCCTTACACGTTCGATTCTCTACTCAAGTACAGGCGCAATGAGCGGCCTGTCCTCAATCTCCCCGCGATTATAGTATGGCCGCTACTCTCCCAGCATGATGCGCTGAATGCGCGTAGCGCGCCCCGTCTTAGGATCGCAGGCAATCAGCGCGGCGCACATCTTGGGATTTCCCTTGGCGGCCTCGAATTTGCCTGGCATTCCGGTGAGAAACTTCTTCAGCACCAGATCTTTTTCGACGCCGATCACGCTGTCGTAGGGGCCGCTCATGCCCACATCGGTCTGGTAGGCGGTGCCATTCGGCAACACGCGCTCGTCGGCTGTGGGAATGTGCGTATGCGTGCCCAGCACCGCCGTCACCTTTCCATCCAGATGCCAGCCCATGGCCACCTTCTCGCTGGTGGCCTCAGCGTGAAAGTCCACCACGATGACCTTGGCCCGGATGCCGCCGAGCAGCGCGTTCATGGCGTGGAAGGGATCGTTCGTGGTGTTCATGAAGACGCAGCCTTGCAGGTCGACGACCGCGTACTCCACGCCGCTCTCGGTGCGCCCTTCGTAGACGCCGTGACCGGGCAGGTCCGGTTGCAAATTGATGGGCCGCAGCACGCGGCGTCCGCGCTCCTGGCTGTCGTCAGGGGCCGCGTTCATGTAATCGATCAGCTCGCGCTTGTCCCAGACATGGTTGCCGGTGGTCAGAACATCCGCGCCCAGATCGAAGAGCTCTTCGGCAAGTTGCGGCGTCAGGCCAAAGCCGCCGGCGGCGTTTTCCGCATTGATGATGGTCAGCTCCACCTCATGCGCCTCGCGCAGATGACCGATGTGCTCGCGCACGATCTTGCGCCCCGTGCTGCCGAAGATGTCGCCGACGAAAAGGATATTCACTGTGCGTCCTGATCTCTGATCTCTGATTTCTGTTCTCTGTTCCTCATCAGCGGAAACAGAATCACATCGCGAATCGATTTGGAGCCGGTCAGCAGCATCACCAGCCGGTCGATGCCGATGCCCTCGCCGCCGGTCGGAGGTAGTCCGTAAGCCAGCGCGCGCACGTAATCCTCGTCCATCTGGTGAGCCTCTTCGTCGCCGTGGGCGCGTTCCTCAAGCTGCTGGGCAAAGCGCTTGTGCTGTTCGACAGGATCGTTCAATTCGCTGAAGGCATTGCCCAGCTCGAAGCCGCCACAATAAATCTCAAACCGCTCCACCCAGTCTGGGTTGTCTGGATTCTGCTTCGAAAGCGGCGAAATAGCTGTCGGGAACTCATAAATGATCGTTGGTTGAATGAGGTGCTCTTCGGCGACGATTTCAAAGAAGTTTGCTATGTGTTTTCCCCACGGTTCGGTATCGAACGTATTATCTTTCACCGCGGTATTCATATAGATGGCTTTAGACGCACGGAATTCGAAATGTTCGTGACTTATGTCGTCGATAACACTCTGTAGATAGTCTAGTGCTCGTTTAAACCACATACGAAAACTCGTTTCGTTGGAAAGATCTTCAATAGTTGGACGCGATCTTTCATCGTCCCACCACTTGATAATTGCCTCCCGCATCGTCAGCCGCGTCCACTTACCCAAATCGATCTCCACACCGCCGAAGTTCGTGATCGTGGTTCCGTTCACTTCCTTCGCCACAAACGCAATCAACTCTTCGGTCAGGTCCATCAGGTCGTGATAATTCGCATAGGCCTGGTAGAACTCCAGCATCGTGAACTCGGGATTGTGCTGCGTGCTGACACCCTCGTTGCGGAAGTTGCGATTGATCTCGTAGACGCGATCGAAGCCGCCGACCACCAGCCGCTTCAAATAAAGCTCCGGCGCGATGCGCAGAAACAGGTCCAGATCGAGCGCGTTGTGGTGCGTGGTGAAGGGCCGCGCAGCTGCCCCGCCGGCGATCTGCTGCATCATAGGCGTTTCCACTTCAAGATAACCACGGCTATCAAAAAACGTTCGCAGTGCGCGCAGCACCTTGGCGCGCTTGACGAAGACTTCACGCGAGTCGAGGTTGGCGAAGAGGTCCACATAGCGCTGGCGATAGCGCAACTCCACGTCGGCCAGGCCGTGAAACTTCTCCGGCAACGCGAGCATGGCCTTGGCCAAAAAGGTCAGCCGCTCCACGTGGATGGTCAGCTCGCCGGTGCGCGTGCGAAATAGATAACCCGAAGCCCCGATATGGTCGCCCAAATCGAGGAGCTTATAGAGCGCAAAGCCCTGCTCGCCCACCGCATCGAGGCGGACGTAGATCTGCAGCCGTTGTCCGCCTTGTTGGAGCGTGGCGAATCCGGCCTTGCCTTGCGCGCGAATGGCCATGATGCGCCCGGCCACGGCCACCGTTACGCGTGGGGCTTCGAGAGCCTCCGCCGTAGCCTCGCCCCACTGCTCCCGAACCTGCGGGATGGTGATCGCCTCCGCCTCTTGTTCGGCAGGGAAGCGGTTGGGATAGGCCGCCTGCCCCAGCTTGACGATCTCTTTCAGTTTTTCCTGGCGCAGAGTGAAGAGGCTCTGCTCAAATTCCGAATCGAACACGGTAAGTCCTTTGCGAAAACTGCGTTACGGGTACAACTGCCAGTATATCTCCCAATTGCGTGGACGGCGACGAGAAGCGCGTTGCAAGTGGAGCAACTACGTGGCGCAAGCAAATAACTATTGACCACTGCGGCCTCCATCCGATTATTATGGTTGCCATGAAACCCAGACTGGTTGTATTACTTCTCTGCGCGTCGCTGCTCGCAGTGTGCGCTCGTGCCAAGACGATCCTGCCGGACGCCTGTGGCGATGATAGCGTCAAATTCGACGTCTCTACCGAGAAGAATCCGCCTCCTCTTGCCGGACCCGCGGCAGACAAGGCACAAATTGTTTTTATCGAATCCTACATGAAGAATATTCCCACACTTGGCGGCGCCCCCATCGTGCGTTTCGGAATGGACGGAGCCTGGGTGGGAGCCAACAAGGGAGATTCTTTCTTCACATTGACGGTTGACCCCGGTGTGCATCACCTCTGTGCAAGTTTGCAGACAGTTTCGGGCAGAATGAAGAAGAATAGTGTCGGAATGACTTCGTTTACAGCCGAGGCTGGAAAGACTTACTACTATCAATTCACATTCACCATGAGCGGGCATATGTATCCAGGTGCATCTGGGCCGGGTGTAACGAACGGCGGCGGCGGTATGCAAATGGATTATTCGTTTGATTTTGCCGCGGCAACCGAGGATGAGGGCAAGTATCACGTCAAGGCCTCGCAACTCGCCACATCAAAACCCAAGAAGTGAGCCGCCACTTTCGCATGGAAGGGCGTCGATCGTGGATAATCACTTTGGATGCCCTTCAACCGCCCCATTCCGGACGACCAGCCGCGCCGCAAGACTTCCGCCGGTCTTGAGGGGCTGGTGCAGGCTGAAAAACTGATGCAGATCGCGATTCTGCTGCCCGCATCGGCGTGTATCGGCTGGCTGGCGGGGGCCTGGTTGGACGGCCACTTTCACCAGTCGTGGATGGGCATCGCCGGATGCGTCTTTGGCGGCATCTCTGGGCTGGTTTATGTGGTCCGGCTGGCGTTGGCCAGCGCAGGTGATTCCGCAAATGGCGCGGGGACCAAAAACGGAAATGGGAAGGGAAGCCCCGGCAAGCCATGAGCGAAGAAACCCAACCTCTCGCCGACCTCAGCGATGCCGCGCTACAGGCCCTGCTCCAGAGAGCCATCCGCGACACGTTGATTCTAGGGGCGATCTCCGCGGTGGCGCTGCTGATTGCCTCTGGCTGGCGCAATGCCGCGATGATGGCTGTGGGAGCCGCAATCTCCGCCGCCAGCATCCTGGAGTGGCAGCGGCTGGTGCGGTTTATTAATGCCAGAATGGACCACAAGAAGACACCCAGGGGAACGGTGACGGTGGTGGTGTTCTTTGTGATCAGACTCACCGTTTTTGCAGGGGTTATCTATGGTAGCCTTAAATGTTTCCATGGTTCGGCGATAGCGCTTTTATGCGGTCTGGGTCTGGCTCTGGCAGCCACGGCCTGGGAGGCGCTCAGGCTGCTCAGGGACTGAGCTAGACCTTGCAGCGAGCGAACTGGAGACAGAAAGATTCAAGTCACAATGCCGGAAACATTTTTTCTCGTCCGTTGGCTGAATGCACTCTTCATGGGGATTGAGGCAAGGGCCTTTCAATCGATTGGGATTCTGCCAGCCGAGGCCGCTCAACAGGCCGTCAAGGTCAATCAGGCCTTTGGGCTGGAGTTGCTGGTTGCCGTTGGGCTGATCGCCTTCTTTGTCGTCGTGCGGCTGACCCTGGCTGTGGAGAAGCCCAACCCGGCGCAGCAGATCGCGGAGATGATTCACGAGTTCACCGGCGGTCAGGCGGATCAGATCATCGGCCATGGCTATGAGCGCTTCCAGGCCTTCGTCACTTGCGTCTTCCTGTTTGTAGTGCTCAACAACCTGCTGGGACTTGTTCCGGGCCTGGAAACTCCGACCGGCCAGCCCTGGGTGCCGCTGGGCATTGCGCTGCTCACCTTTCTCTACTACAACTTCCATGGCGTTCGAGTGCAGGGCGTGGTGGGTTACCTGAAGCATTTTGCCGGGCCGATCTGGTGGATTGCGCCGCTGCTCTTTCCCATCGAGATAATTTCTCATCTGGCCCGCGTCATGTCGCTCACCATCCGTCTTTACGCCAATATGCTGGCCAGCGACCTGGTTACGCTGGTCTTCTTTTCGCTGGCGCCGGTGGTCATTCCCTCGATCTTCCTGGGCCTGCACTTTGCCGTTTCGCTTATTCAGGCGTATATCTTCATGGTCCTGACGATGATTTATCTGTCCATGGCGGTATCGCACGAGCACTAGAAGCAGCTGTCAGTTGTCAGTTCTCAGTTGTCAGTTTTTGCTGTGAACTGAGAACTGCGAACTGAGAACTGTGAACTGTTTTAAAGATTTCGCCGGAGAGCGCTTCCGCTCCGGGCAAACGAAGGGCCTGCAGCGTGAGGGGGTCAGCACGGTGAACCTCAACCACCCACTGGCGGCCAAATCCAAGGGAAGTAGGAGAACTATGCGGAAACTTCAATATGTGTTCATGGCCCTGGCGGTTCTTTGCTTCGCCATTCCGGCCTTCGCGTTGGGTGGCGATGGGTCCAGCATCAACCTGGTGCCCATCGGCGCCGGTATCGGCATGGCTCTGGCTGCGGGACTTTGCGGCCTGGGTCAAGGCAAGGCAACCGCTTCGGCCACCGAAGCGCTGGCCCGCAACCCCGGCGCTCGCGCCGGCATCATGCTCTTCCTGGTGCTCGGCCTGGCCTTCATGGAGTCGCTCACCTTGTTTACCCTGGTGATCGTCTTCGCCGTGGTCAAACAGTAAGGCTCGATTCTGAGCAGCAAAACGGCCTCACCCGTTTGGGTGAGGCCGTTTTGCGTTTGTACCGGTTTTGGTGAGTTCTTAGTGTGCTTCCGGGGTCACTCTCATGGGCTCGTTTCGCAGCATCTGAATGGCCTGACGGTAGCTCAGATCCGCGGGAAGTGGCTGAAACTGGCTGAATTCCTGCACGGAGTCGGAGCTTTTGCCCTTGAAGAGAATGCGCATGTCCATCTTCAGCCTGATTCGAACGATTCGCCACTGCTGCCCACCCACATCCGCCTGATCGATCTCCACCCATCCACCCTTGTCCATCTGCACGATGCCCAGGGCAATCTCCTTATCCTGCTGCAGGCTGCCCGCAAGATGCACCACACGCTCCTGGATGGGTTCGACCCATATCTCGCCTGCCATTGCGGTTAGTATCCCTGTTTCTATATCGGGAGGGGCGAATTGCGGGTTGGGTTTAAAGGTAAACTTGGCCACGGTTCCTGTGGCGGCCGAGCCCATTCCAGTGAACTGGTAGAGAAAAGCGACGGGCAACACGCGCAACACCTTCATGGCGCGCGCTGTATCGTTGTCCTCGCTCTGCTTGCGATGGCGCTGCCGGCTCGGATCGTTCAGAAGAGCGTCCAGGCGAGCCTGTTCCTGTTGCTCATCGGCTTGGTTCAGCGGCTGGTCGTTTATGGCAATCAGCCGAGCCACATCTCCATCGCGAGTTTCGGCTATCACTTTAGTGCTAGTCAGCCGCGGGCTGGACTTGTGCAGCCGGTAGCGCATAGGGTGGCTCAGGGCAGTCAACTCCTGGGCAGCTTGCGATTCGGTGGCCAGAGCTCGCGTGACCAGCGCCTGGGCCTGAGTGGGCGTAAGGGAAGCGGCGGCAGGCTGCCCCAGGGCGGCGACGGCCCCATAAAGCGACATGAAAAATACTGAAAAATAGCGCATAACCCCTAGTTTAACGGTTATGGGAGGCCCGTCGTTATGTATTGAATTCCTATATAAATTAGACGCGGAGATGGTTTTTAGGATGCTCTGTTGAAGTCATGGGGCTTGGTTGCGTATAGTGCCTTCAGGGCCAATGAATAGGCTAGAACTCTCTTAGAGACTGATGCAGGCGACTTTCCGGCCAATGTCCTACCTTCGTGGGAGTAGCGCCGGTCCTGGCGAGCACAGGGCTGCACATTCTCTGAGTATTCTTCTAGAAGGGTCTGGGAAGGAATTACACCATGGCAATTGAAAACATTCCGGCGCGCATCGGCAAGAGCGTAGTGATTTGCGGCGAAGTTAAGGGTAGTGAAGATTTGATTGTGGATGGGCGGGTGGAGGGTACCGTGAGCCTCTCGGATAGCCGGCTAACCATCGGTCCCAGTGCCAATGTCGCCGCCAATCTCACCGCCAAAGACATTCTGATTCTGGGTCAGGTGCAGGGCAACCTGGTGGCCAGCGGCCGCGTCGAGTTGCGCGCCGGCTGCCAGGTGGAAGGCGATATTCGCGCCCTTCGCCTGGCGGTGGAGGACAATGCGGTCTTTCGCGGCAAGGTGGACCTCACACAGGCCGTTTCCAAAGGCTCTGAGGCCGCAACCGCGCCGAAGTCCGGCGGCATTTCTTAACATGTAGCTGCGCGCCGGTCCGGCCGCGTGCCGATTGCCGGGCAGCAAGAGGATTTGAAGTTGCTTAGCGGCTGGTTTGAAAAGAAAGAGGAGAGCGTTCCTCCCGCTACCCTCCCAGGACTTTACGGGCCCAAGGTTCCACGCCATTCGGGCGGCTGGGAGGCGTTGCGCAGACGGCTGAATACGAAGTCCACCCTTCAGGTCATCGACATCGGCTATACCTCTCCGGCCAACGTTCATTACCTGACCAGCCTGGGCCACAGCGTCTTTCTGACCGATATTGTTCGCGATGCCTGCACGGGGAATTGGCAAACCATTGGCGAGGACGGCAACCCGGTCTGGAACGTCGAGGGCTTTCTGAAGCATTCGCTCGATTTTGCAGGACGCAAGTTTGACGTGGTGCTGTTATGGACCACACTTGACTATCTGCCCGAAGCCTTTGTGACGCCAGTGGTGGCGCGCTTATATGAGGTGACGAATCCGGACGGCGTGTTGCTGGCCTTTTTCCACGGCCGGACCCAAGGCGAGGAGACAGTGCACTGCCGCTTCCACGTCACCCCCGGCGACGAGGTCGAGATACAGTTGGCTCAGCAGTTTCCCATTCAACGCGCCTATAGCAACCGCACCATTGAGCGGCTCTTCTCCGCCTGGTCCGGTTACCGCCAGTTTCTGGCTAAGGACGGCGTCTCGGAAGTCATTATTACGCGCTAGTGAGTTACGTCTTCACAAGCCGCGCTGACAAGAACGCAAAAACGGGAAACGTCAGATACACCAGTCCTATCTCCGAGTAATAGCCCAGCGCGGTCATCTTCATGGGACCGTAGGCAAACATGGGGTAATCAAAGACCAGGTTCATGACGAACCATAGCGCTCCCACGAATAGGGCCTCGCGAACCTGCACTGGACGGCGGCGAAAATAGAGGGCGAGCAATAATCCGGCCGTAAGCAGTTCAACCAGATACATTATCGTGCTGAAGAGCGGCGCGTTGGATTTCTTCAAAAAGAAAATGAAAAATGAAAGGATAAACGGAAACAGCCAACTTAGGAGTCCTAGCAATAAGGCGCGCTTCCAAAGAATCATACTTGCCTCCACGGCTAGGATTGTAAGCAATGACCGTGGCGCAGACAAGGGATTTATCCCATGGTAAATTGGAAATCCGGGAGGTACAGTTGCGATGGATGATCGAATTCAGCATTCCAAAGATGAAGAGATAATCTTGCGGGGAACGCACATTACCTGGCTCGGACATGCGACAGTTCTGGTCCAAACCGCCCAAGGCACCAATATCCTGATCGACCCGTTCATCGCGCAGAATCCCAAGTACCCCAGGGATTTTGTGCTGCCGGAGAAGATTCACTACATCTTGCTAACCCACGGCCACTCCGACCATATCTCGGATGCTGTGCCGGTGGCAGCCCAAAATAATTCCGCCGTAGTGGCCATGTATGAGTTGGCGGCCTATATGGCGGAGAAGGGTGTGACCCATACCATCGGAATGGCACTGGGTGGCACCGTGCAACTGAACGACGTGGCGGCCACTATGGTGGAGGCCAAGCACTCCTCCAGCGTGCAGGATGAGAAGGGAACTCACTATGTGGGGGTAGCGGCAGGGTTTGTATTAACAATTACAGATGGACCGGTACTCTACCACGCCGGCGACACAGCGGTCTTCAGCGACATGAAGCTGACTCGAGAGTTATACCGGCCCGATGTTGCCATGCTTCCCATCGGAGGACACTTCACCATGGGTCCAGTGGAGGCAGCGATGGCGGTGCGCTTTTTGGAGCCGAAGATCGTTCTGCCGCTGCATTTTGGAACCATACCGCAGCTGAAGGGAACGCCTGAACAATTGGCCGCACTGGTCGATGCCGGTGTTCAGGTGGTGCCGTGGACGCCGGGAGAATCTATCTAGAATAATGCGGTACTGCCAGGAAAAAGGGCTGGCAAGCCAGCCCCATTTCCGTCCTCGGCTTAAGTTACTTGCCGGATGCGGCTTTCTTCTTCTCCGCCCAGCGGCGCTTGGCGGCCTCGGCGATGCGCTTGCGTCCTTCAGGGGAAAGATGCCTCTTCTTCCTCTTCTTTGCGAATTTTGGTGTGACCGCACCCTTCTTGTGCGCGGCTCCGAAGCTGCTGGCCAGCAGAGTGCGGGCCTTTTGCAACAGAGCAATTTCGTGATCGATCTGAACCAGAATTTCTGAAACTCCCACGTTTCCTCCTGTTAAATGCTGGTATGTGATTCTGTTCGGGATGCGTAAAAACCATGCATGCGACTCAATCACTCATCCTGACAAACAAGATACGCAACTTAAGGCTCTTTTACAAATAAAAAGTAACTTAACGTCACTTATGGAGCTATAGAAATACATAACTGCTTTGGTAATGCGCAGGCAGTGAGCAGGCCCTATAGATAGCGCGAGGGTTTCGGGGGAGGCAACTGGCTGGATGCCGCGGGCGGACCGGATTGATCCTGGTCGCCGAGACGCACGCCGGCGGAGGCTTCAGCGGCGCGATAGTTGCGCAGGTCGCGCAGAATATCCTGCTTTTCGCGGGCATACTGGCCGGCCAGATTCGTCAGGGCATAGGTAATGATGTCGCTATGGTGCAACTCCTGCATGGAGGGATCGCGTCGCATGTTCACCCATAGACGATGCACCAGTTGCACATCGTCGGGGCTCAGCTTGGGCGCGTGCGGCCCGATGTAATAGACCTTGGCTTCGCCGCTGGGCTCGACGACATAGAAGTTGAACTGGCGCTTGGGTTCCGGCAGTGCCTCCCAGGCCTGTCCCAGATGAAATGCCTGCTCTCCGGCGGTCATGGAGCTGGAGGCTCCGGCGACTACCGAATCCACCTCCAGCGAGTTGGCGCCCTGCGCCAGTGCGACGGAGATATCCGCGGCGGGAATCAGAAGCAGAGAAACCTTTTTGCCAAAGCTCTCCGCTACGGAGATGGCCTTGGTAAAGATCATCTGCTCGTGCTCGCTGAAGCTCTGATCCGCGGCGTTCAAGTACTCCGGCCCGCCCGCGCCCATCATGCGTACATTGATCACCACCACGTCTTGCTCGACGGTGCTGGTGTGAGAGAGCGTCCACTTCAGCGCAAAGGGGTTGGCGGCATCGCGCATGGTCACAATCACGCCGCCAGGACGAATGGCCGCGGAGGCCCGGCTCACCGTGTCCTGGTGTTCCAGTTGGAAGATATCTTTCATCTGGTGCGCGGTCAGGGCATGTTTGCGCAGGTTAGCGCGTTCGGAGACGGTAAAGATGATGAAGAAGCCCGCTGCAAACAGGATGCCGCTGACCGTGGCCACGGATTTGGTGAACAGGTTGACAATGGCGACGGAACTCAGCACCAGGAAGACCGAGAGCAGCCCCACAGGAATCTCGAAGTTCCCGATGCGGATGTTGGGTGGAACCTTCCAGCCGCGTTCGCCATGGTACTTCCAGCGCAGTACCAGCATGGCCAGGCTGTTGAAGGTGAATGACCAGATCACGCCAAAGGCGTAGGCTTCGCCCAGGATGATGACGTTGCCCCGGCTGGCAATGATGGTGATCATCTGCAGGATGAAGACCATATTGATGATGCGAAAGCTGGTGCCGAAGGTTTTGTGCGGTTTGCGGAACCAGTCGGTCAACACGCCGTCTTCGGCAACGCGCATCAGCACGCCGGTCGAGCCGATCATCGATGTGTTAATGGCGCCGGAGAGAATCAGGAAACCGACAAGCACCACGAAGATGCGGAAGGCAATGCGCCAGAACAAGGGGCCGACCATGTACATGGCCAGGCCGGCGATCAGGTTGTCCTGATAGACGTGAGCGATTTGCCATGGCGGAATCAGCATGGAAGCCAGCAAGGTGGCGCCGCCGGTGAAGATGAGGCTGTAGATGGCGATGACAATCGCCGCCCGCTTCAGGTTCTTCAACTTAGGGTGCTGGATTTCGCGGTTGACCTGTGCCAGGGTTTCTTCGCCGCTCATGGCCAGTATGGAGTGGCCGAAGGCCATGAGAATGCCGAACAGGCCCATCAGCGGCAGCAGTTGCGGCATTCCCTTCAGGAATCCTAGAGCTTCCGGGCTGAAATCGAGATGGGAAGGAATAGGCGAAGGCGGCAGGTGAGCGCCTGGGGTCATGAACACCGAATAAACGCCCCATAGCAGCAAAATCACCACCATCACGGTGGTGACCTGCATAACGCGCAGGGCCTTGCTGCTGGACTCCTCGATGCCCTTGATGTTCTCCCACCAGTAATAGATGGTCACCACGGCCGCAAAGACAGCAGCGGTGTGATTCATATCGAACTGGAAGGGATGATGATGCGTGTCCAACAGAGCCGGAGGCAGCCAGTGGCTGGTGTTGGCCACAATCAGCAACTCGTTCATCAAGCCTGTAATATATTGCCCGGCCGACACGCCGGAGATCGGCCCAGTAAGAATGTAATCAAACATCAGTGCCGAGACGCTGAGTTTGGCAAAGCCGCCGCCCAGTGCTTCCTTCACCACGCGATAGACGCCGGCGCGGGTGAACATGGAACAGCTTTCAACGTAGACCGCGCGCACCGCAAAGCTGAACAGCATGATGCCGAGAATGAACCACGGCGCCGCCTCGCCCACCATCTGCTCGGCGATACCCCCGGCATAGAAGGCCGATGAACCTAAATCATTGAGAACGATTGCTGCCGCTCGCCAAAAGGAGATGAACGTCAGCATCACCGAAGAAGCCACGATGAGCTTGACGCGATCGGAAGGAGGAGCGAAGGTCGTTCGGGTGGATGCCATTGCGATTGTGCTGGCTTCAGTGCCGGCTTTCCTGGATTGCGGGA
>Ga0181520_10002257_pt1 | contig 36407 bp, 32 predicted proteins | sample PEATcosm2014_Bin_29_FD_132451 | JGI IMG/M metagenome (GOLD analysis project Ga0181520, IMG submission 132451) | Peatland microbial communities from MTU Mesocosm Facility, Houghton, MI, USA - PEATcosm2014_Bin02_30_metaG | ecosystem: Environmental > Terrestrial > Soil > Wetlands > Peat | place...
GTTCTGATGCACTCTGCTGTGTTCTGGTGCGACTCGCCCGGATGCGCCACACTGCTGCCATTACGCCAGAAGAGCCCCGGCGAGTCTATTGGACAAAGGTATCGATCGACGATGATGGGAAAAGTTATCGCGTCGATCACACACGAGATCAATCAGGCGGCGGCGGGCATCACAAATGCCAGCACCTGTCTCTGGTGGCTGGCACTGATCCTCCAATATCGATGGTTTCGCAGTTTTTCATTCGACGAAGGTGGTCACCGTTATAGAATTGCTCGAATCTTATGCACTGCGGCATGCAATCCTTTTGCGCAAGATGCCATGTTCCCCAAGCCCCCTCGATTCCCGACTGTCGATCTCTGCCTTGTTCTTAGCGGTGAGCGGCGAAAATCGATGATAAGTCAGGCATTTGTGCTCGAGATACTCACCTGCGCTCGTAATTCTCGTCGTTCGCGAAGCAATTTCTAGCAGGAGGACTTGCAAATGAAGCGACCTCAGCAGCCAATTTCCTTGGCCGGCTCTCAACTCGGTGAAGTGCGCCACGTCTGCGCATTTTTCGCAAACGACGAGGAAGAGTATCGCGTATTGCTCCCCTTCATCCGGGAAGGATTGTCCTGCGGAGACAAGGCCGTACACGTTTTCAATCCAGAGGCGCGCCAGAAGCACCTGCAGCGCCTGGCGGAGGCGGGCATCGACTCAACCGCACCTCAGCAAAGCGGACAGCTTCAGATCCGGATCAATACCGAAGTCTATCTACGAGATGGACGTTTTGACCAGAATCGGATGCTTGCAGCGTTCGAAGAGATGGCGGTTTCGGCCAGGAGCACGGAAGGATTCCCACTGAGTCGCATTGTGTGCCGGATGGATTGGGCGTCCGGCGATCCGTCGCGGATTGCGGATGTGATCGAATTCGAGTCGCGTGTGAACGATGTTTGGCGTCGATATGATGACGCCGTTATCTGCACATACCATCTCACAAAGTTGAGCGGCGATGCGGTGATTGACATCATGCGGACGCACCCGCTGGTGATTATTGGGGGGCATCTCCAACGAAACCCCTTTTTCACTCATCCTGATGAGTTCCTTCGCGATTACCGCGAACGGCGGTCTAGACGAACAAATCCCCAGTAACGGCGGACCAGTATGCACCGGCAACCAACGGATCCTGCGACTGAACTGAAACGGATGCAGCGCCGTATGAATGACTTGGTCAGCGTTCTTGCGCTCCCAGCTGTTTGGAGCGGCAGCGAGCCAAGTCGAATCCTGAATACCTTCCTCGATGCCCTTCTGATAATGCTCGACCTCGATTTCCTCTATGCGCGCGTGCGGCTTGACTCACACGAAGCCGCGATCAACCGGCTTAGGACTGCTCAGCCCTACGGGACGGGCCATAGCCCGGAAGAGATCAGGCAAGCTCTCAATTATTGGTTTGGAGAAGATTTGCAGCAATGGCCTACAGAAGAACTTAGGCATCTGGGAGGGCAGGAGGTTTCGGTCTTTCCCATCAGGATGGGAATAGAAGGCGAACTCGGGCTCATCGTGGCGGGATCTCAGAGGCTCGGCTTTCCAGAACAAACCGAGAGCCTGGTGCTTGGAGTTGCTGCGAATCAGTTAGCTATCGGATTACAGCAGGCACTGCGCCTGAACGAGCAGAAACGGCTCGCAAGTGAACTCGAGCGGCGAGTCGCCGAGCGAACAAAGGAGCTTGCCGAAACCAACGAAGAGCTGCAACTCCAGGTTGGACTGCTACAGCATCTTCCTGTCGCCGCCTGGACGCTTAAGCCTGATGGTACACCGGATTTCGTGAATCGAAGGTGGCTGGAGTACACCGGTCTAACATTCGAATTCCTTCAATCCAATCCCGAAGCTTGGATGAATGCAATTCACCCTGAAGATCGAGAAGAAGCGTCAAAAGCCTTTTGGGATGGGATAGGTTCCGGACAGGGTTTTGCGATGGAAACCCGGTTTCTCCGCGCTCAGGACAGGACCTATCGCTGGCATCTCAATCGAGCCGTGGTCTTGCGCGATGCAGGAGGAAAAATTCTCAAATTTGTCGGCACATCTACCGACATCGACGATCGGAAGCGGGCAGAAGAAGCGCTGCGCACACGGGAATTAAACCTGCACCAAATAACAGAAACCATACCGGAGATGCTTTGGAGTGCATCGCCGGATGGAGCGATCGAATACTGCAATGGCCGCTTCGTTGAATACACCGGGTTTGGTCCTGAACAAGTTATGCGCGATGGTTGGATGAATTTCCTTCATCCCGATGATGTCGAACCGACTGTGGAAGTTTGGAAGACATGTGTGAAAAGCGGCGCTCCCTTTCGGGTCGAAGTTCGCACGTTTTACGCCGCCGACCACACGTACCGGTGGTGTGTGACGAGCGCGCTGCCTTTGCTTGACCAAGAAGGGCAAATAGTAAAGTGGCACGGCACAGTTGTGGACATGCACGATTGGAGGCAGGCACAAGAAGAATTACGCAATACTCAGGCAGAACTTGCAAGAATGATGCGAGTCATGACGATCGGACAACTGACTGCTTCGATCGCACATGAGGTTAGCCAGCCGCTATCGGGCATCATCACGAATGCGAGCACCTGTCTCCGGATGCTAAAGAGCGATCCTCCAAATATTGATGGTGCGCGGGAGACTGCACAACGGACGATTCGCGATGGCAATCGCGCTTCAGAGGTGATCACTCGACTGCGAACGCTTTTCAGCAAGAAGCAAATTGAGGTCGAGCCACTCGACCTCAATGAAGCGGCTCGCGAAGTCATCGCGTTGCTGTCCGGCGAACTTGAGAGAAACAACGTAATTCTGAAATATGAATTCAGCGATCTGCCGACTGTTCACGGTGACCGCGTTCAACTTCAGCAGGTCATTCTGAACCTCCTCCGCAACGCGTCCGACGCAATGAGCGGCATCGAGGATCGACCGCGGCAAATGATGCTTAGGACGGAGCTGGAAGGCGAGCATGTGCGCCTTTCAGTTCAAGATTCCGGCGTAGGCTTTGCTCCTGAAGCTGCCGCTCGAATGTTCGAATCGTTCTACACGACAAAGTCAGATGGCATGGGGGTCGGACTCTCTGTTAGTCGTTCGATTATTGAAGCCAATCACGGACGGCTGTGGGCGACGGCGAACGACGGGCCAGGAGCCACCTTTGCGTTCTCAATTCCTTGCGAGAACGGATCTGCGGGAGTGTGCTTGCCGCCATTAACCAATACCTAAGTGCAATAGACGCCGCCAGCCCCACAGCGGATGATCGTACTGTGAGTGCCCTAAGAAAGGGCTCGATCAAGATAAACTCGGCCGCGTTGTTGATGTGCAGCCCTGGGTGGTGTGAGCGGCACTCTCGGAAGGATCACGTCGACTTCCTCGAGCAGCGCTGCGATGAATGCACCGTTCTCAATGTAGGGCAGAGTGTTCTTTAAGTGCGAACTGAGATAACTAGAATGAACGTACTTTGCCTTGTGTCAATCGTCGACAATGATGAATCAGTCCGCGAATCGCTGCCAGATCTGCTCAGGATGTTCGGCCTGGCATCTCAGACATTCTCTTCTGCCGAGGAGTTCCTCGCGAAGGGTGGAATCTCGGGAAGTAAATGTTTGATCCTCGACGTTGCCATGCCGGGAATGTGCGGGCCCGAACTCCAAAAAGAATTGAGTCGCCGCAAGATCGAGATCCCCATCATTTTCATCACCGGACATCGAGACGAAATGCTACGGTCGCGGCTCATCGAGCAAGGCGCGGTCGAATGTTTGATGAAGCCGTTCAGCGATGCTGCGATGCTCGAGGCGCTGAATTCCGCACTTCAGGTCAAATAATCGTTGTCTCTGGAATCATGTCGCAAAGGTACAATATCTCAATCTCACGCGAGTGCACATCGCGTTGAAGTGAGAGCCTTTCCCATGTCAGAGAGCCCGTCCATTGTTCTCGTCGTCGATGACGACATCTCTGTTCGCGAGTCACTCGAACTCCTGTTTCGCCACGAGGGCCTAGACGTGGAGACCTTCGTTTCCGCGCAGGATTTTCTCAACCGCCCACGCGTAACTGTCCCAAGTTGCCTGGTACTGGATATTTCTCTTCCTGGACTCAATGGTCTCGATCTGCAGAAACGTATCGCTGTGGAACGGCATGAGATGCCGATTATCTTCATCACGGGCCACGGAGATATTCCCATAACCGTGCAGGCGATGAAGGCGGGAGCTGTAGAGTTCCTAACCAAACCATTCAGTGACGAAGTTCTGCTGAATGCCGTTCGAAATGCCCTGGTACGCAGCAAGGCATTACTTGATCGCTCTACAGAGATCCGGGCGTTGAGGGTCCGGTACTCGTGTCTCACCGCTCGCGAACGCGAAGTGATGGCGTTAGTGGTTGTTGGCTTGCCGAATAAACAGGTTGGCAGCGAACTGGGGATCAGCGAGATTACAGTTAAAGCGCATCGCGGCAGCATGATGCGAAAGATGGAAGCTGAGTCCCTCGCAGAATTAGTAAGCATTGCTACGCGCCTCCGCCTAACGCGCCCGTCCGGGTCCGCTTTGCCGTTGCCCAGGTAGGCGTCAAGCGCAATCCGTGTGCCGCAAGCTCCAAAAGAAGATTTGGACGATACCCAACCTTCCGGAGCGATTGCAGGCGCACGTCACGCTTTCTGGGACCGTTCCGAACTGTAATTTGGGCAATCGATCTTCCTGCCTCAGTTGCCCTGAAGGCAACAATTCCAAGGCTCACTTGTCCGGAAAGGCGACTACACATTCAAGTGGCTCACGTGCTGTCGTCGGTGAGCGCATTGGCGATTATGCGCTCAATGACCCTCCGTAGAAGATCGCGGGACTGAAGCCTGTTTCAGGATACCGAACCTGAATGGAATCTGATCTTCGATTCCTTTTGTTTCGAAGGTTCTCAAATTTTCTTCACTTGCTCCGCATAGGGCTCCGGCCATCGTCCTCATAAGGAGGCCTACCGTTCGATCAGTTGAGCCACGGCCTCAGGTTGCGCGGCATCGAAGCCCAGACTTCCGCTTCTCCGGTGAGAATCATTCCAGGCTTTAGGAGTCAAGTCAAAGCTCTTCCGAAATGCTTCCACATAGGCGGTGGTTGACTGTATCCAATGCAGTAGGAGACCTCCTTCACGGCTTGCGAACGGCGGCCAGGAAGGTCTGGTAAGCTGAGGTCGCTCTTCAAACGAACTCGGATCGAGGATAGACAATGCATATTCGTGCTCTGATTCTTGCAGGCGCGGTGATGGCGAGTGGTGGTATGCAGATGCGGGCGCAGATGAGTGAGCTCCCGCCGTCGCCGCCGGTGGGTACAAAGGAAGACCCCGCGAAAGCGGTGGACGGGTTGTTCTCCATGATGGAGTTCCAGGTAGTGGGCGCGGCGAAGGCTATGCCAGCCGACAAGTACAGTTTTGCGCCGACGCAAGGGATCTTTGCTGCGGGCCAGACGACGCAGTTCGATACCGTGCGCACCTTTGTGGCCCAGGTGACGCACCTGGCGCAGGCGAACTACTTCTTTTTCGGCTGGAGCGACATTAAGCCTGACCGCGACTTGAAGGCAATCGGCTCCATTACGACGAAGGACGAAGCGGTGGCTGCCCTGGAAGCATCGTTCGTCTACGCGCACAAGGCGATTGCAACCATCACGACAGAAAATGCATTTGTCGCCATCAAGCCGGTCGACGGGTTGAGCACGCGGGCTACGATTGCCGCTTTTGCAGCAGCTCACGGGAATGATCACTATGGTCAGATGGTGGAGTACCTACGAATGAACGGCATTGTGCCGCCGGCAAGCGCCAAGTAGCAGCCGGTTAGCGAGTCAGCAAGATGTGGCCCTGATCGGGCCACTTTCTTTGTTTATGGGAGAGACTTAGAGCGAACCAACGCATCCTGAATTACCGGACCCTGATTGGGGAATGCATTTGTAACCTGGAACCGGGCCTCATTGTCTATAAGATCTGCAACGGTCGGGCCGGCACTTTCGGTGACTGCAAGGAGGTCCTGGCGAAGGTCCTCAAGCGAACATTGGGAGAGCAAGATTGAAGCCGGACGTCGTCGGATGGTTCGAGGAAGTTCGAGGGAGTGCTAAGAAGTTCTTAATTGGCTGCCCCCCAGGGATTCGAACCCCGATAGGCTGCTCCAGAGGCAGCTGTCCTACCATTGAACGAGGGGGCAACATGTTCGATTAATGGACACGCTCCAACGCGTTAACACGCTGAGAGCGGAATGCCGGGCGCACAGGCCTAACCTGATAATCATAAGTCGATTCCCGGGGAGGGTCAAACCGAAGGGCCCCTCGGACGACGATTCTACCCAATCTGGTCAACGATTCCAATCAATCCGGTCCGGCCCATGAGCAAAATGGTCCTGGGCTCACCGAGGCGGCTCACCCGGATCGCTTCATTTCCTTGGATCGCACCGATCAATGCTTCCCCGAACGGCTCGATTTTTCTCGCCCAACTACACTCGTGTAGAATCGGTGCGAAGTATGGAGATTTTTCTCAATCTCGCTTGGACCTGCCTTGCGATTGTGAGTCTCGTTCTCTGGATGCGCTTCGAGCATCGGACGGGCGCACAAAGGCGATTGACCCTGATCGCCCTGGTGATGCTGCTTGTCATCCTATTCCCGGTCATTTCGGTCAGCGATGATCTGTGGTCGATTCAGAATCCTGCTGAGACAGATACCTGTCAGCGGCGGAACCAGATTGCCCCAAGCCTACACTCGATTTTCCCTGTCATAGCAGCCCCGCTCGCACCTTTGTTCGCTCAGGTCAATTTGGATGATCGGCATTTCGCGGCACTCGTTGATATGCCGGTCGAGGCATATACGATTCCGGCGCTCGACGGAATCGAGAATAGGCCTCCCCCCGCTGCCTGACACTTCGCTCCCTACTTCCCGTCAGTTCTCTTCCCATCTCAAGTTCTCCTGCGACCGCCGTGTAAAACACGACTCAAAGGATATGTATGAAGCGGATATCTCCTTCCCGGTCCAAGTGGTTGACTGCGGGCGTTTTATTGGCGGTATCTTCGATGTGCCAGGCACAAGAATCCTTGACCTGGGAGCAGGTTAAGTCGGAGTTCGAAGCCAGGAATCCGGCACTCAAAGCCGATGCTCTGAACGTCGACGAGATGCGCGCCGAAGAAATCACGGCGTATTTGCGTCCCAATCCCCAGTTCACGGCATCCACGGATGGCAATCAGATCGTCCCGCACGACGGAGTTTGGCAACCGTTCAAGGGAACGGATGTCGTTCCAACTCTGAGTTATCTTCATGAGCGCGAACACAAGCGCGAGTTGCGCCTTGAAAGCGCGAAGGAAGGCACGCATGTCGCCGAATCGCAACATGAGGATCTCAAGCGCACGCTCGAATTCACGCTGCGAACGGCATTTGTGAATACCCTTCAGGCTAAGGCCACCCTCGAGCTTGCAAAAGCAGATTTGGAGTATTACGACCATATCATTCAAATCAGCCGCGATCGCTTGAGAGCTGGGGATATCGCCCAGGTCGATTTCGATCGGATCGAACTCGTGCGTGTTCAATATGAAACCGAGATTCAGACAGCAATCGTCAATCTGAGAACTGCGAAAATTCAATTGCTTCAATTACTGAATGAACGGACGCCGGTCGAGCAGTTCGACGTGTCAGGCCCGTTTGATTTTTCCGACAATCTAAAGCCGCTTGACGACTTTCGCCAGACCGCTCTCGATGCCCGCCCTGATCTCCGGGCCGCCCTCGAAACCATCCAACAGTCGGAGACCAATCACAAACTGGCGATTTCGAACGGATCGACCGATCCAACGTTCAGTGGCTGGTACACGTATAACTCATCGAATAACAACCCCAATGGCATCCAGACGATCGGCGCCAGCGTGAATATCCCACTGCGTATCTTCGATCATAATCAGGGCGAGAAGCAGCGCACTCTCATCGATATCAACCGCAGCCAGCAAACCAGCGAAGCTACGCGCGCGCAGGTTTTCAGTGATGTGGATTCCGCCTATACACTGGTCGAAAGCGATATCACCCTCCTCAAGCCTTACAAGGAACAATATAGGGATCAAGCCACGAGGGTGCGAGATACCATCACCTATTCCTACCAGCATGGCGGCGCATCCTTAATGGATTTTCTGAACGCACAGACTGAATACCGCGCCGTGCAGGAGGCTTACTTGCAATTAGTCGGTTCCTATCTTAATGCCGCCGCGCAGCTAAATCTTGCTGTGGGACGTGAGGTGATCCAATGATCAAGCACTTCTCTTTCGAAAGGTTCTCCATCATCTCCGTCATTCTTGTGTGCGGAGGATGCTTTGCGATCGCGCTATCGGGATGTCACGGGAAAGACGAGAGCGATGGGGCTCCGCCGCCGGCAAAAGTCGTTGAAGTTTCGGATATGAACCTGATCACCATCGATAAGAATGATGTAACCAAGTTTCCTCTCACCACTGCCGGACAGATTGAGGCCTCAGCGGAACTGAAAGCGACGGGAACAGTGTTTCCCGATATCTCCCGCGAAGTCCCGGTTATTTCCCTGGCGAACGGTCGTGTGGTTGACCTCAAGACACGGCTTGATGACAACGTGAAAAAGGGACAACTTCTCTTCAGCGTACAAAGCGGAGACGTCACCAACGCGTTCGATTTTTATTTGAAAGCTGTCAACGATGAGCAGCTTGCGAACAAGGCGGACATCCGCGCGCAGGACTTGTTCAAGCACGGCGCAGTCTCCCAAGCCATGGTCGAACAGGCGGACGATGCCGAAAAGGATGCGAAAGCCGACCTTGTGGCCGCTGAGGAACAATTAAAGGTTCTCGGCGTGGACAAAGACCATCCTAGCCCAATCGTTAATGTTTATGCGCCCATCACCGGCGTCATCATCGGGCAAAATGTCACCAACGCAGCCGCCGCTGGCGTCACGCTTTCGGGTTCGGCCACAGCCTTCACGATTGCTGATTTATCCACCGTATGGATTCTTTGCGATGTGTATGAGAACGACATTCCCAAGCTTCAACTGGGACAGGAAGCAAGGATCAAGCTTGATGCCTATCCAGATCGGCCGCTGACCGGACGCGTCAGCGATATTGGTCCGGTGCTTGACCCCTCACTTCGTACAGCAAAGGTTCGAATTCAGGTTCCTAATCCGGGCATTCTCCGCCTGGGCATGTTTGTTACCGCAACCTTTTCAAGCCGCAAGAAAGTGACCTACACGGTCGTACCGGCCGAAGCTGTTCTGCATTTGCACGATCGCGACTGGGTATATCTCCCCGTCGGTGGCAATCAGTACAAGCGCACCGAGGTTCGCCCCGGCAACATGCTTGACGGAAACCAGCAGGAGATCCTGTCCGGACTCGATCCCGGCCAGAAAATCGTCACCAACGCATTGCTCCTTGAAACTGCGGGGAACCAATAGATGATTCGCGCACTTGTCGATTTCGCGCTGAAAAATCGTTGGCTGGTGCTTGGCGGCGTTGCGGTAATGACCGCGTGGGGAGTTATTTCTTTCCGTAACCTGCCCATCGAAGCCTATCCCGACGTGGCAAACAACTATGTACAAATCATCACCCAATGGCCAGGCCGGAGCGCGGAAGAGATCGAGAGGCAGGTAACTGTCCCGGTTGAGATTCAAATGGCCGGGATCCCGCACCTGACCCACTTGCGCTCCACCACGCTGGCCGGCCTTTCCAGCCTCATGCTGATCTTCGACGACAACTCCACAAGCGACGTCAATCGCGAACATGTTCTGGAGCGGCTGAGCCAGGTGAACTTACCAGCCAATCTAGTGCCGCAAATGGGAACCGATTGGAGTCCAGTAGGCCAAATTTATTGGTACACGCTCGAGAGCACCAACCCTTCCTACGACGTAATGGAGAAAAAGTCGCTTGAAGACTGGACACTTGAGAAGTCCTTCAAGAGTGTTCCCGGCGTTGTCGATGTCTCAAGCTTCGGTGGCCCAACCAAGGAATACCAGATCAAGCTCGATCCCGGAAAGCTCGTCGCGTATGGCCTCTCGATAAGTCAGGTCGAACAGCAGATTGCGAACAACAACACCAATGGAGGCGGTAGCTTTATCGAGCAAGGAGCACAACAGATCAATGTGCAATCCCTGGGCCTCTTCACAAGCGTGCAGGATATCGAGAATACGGTAATTAAGAACGCCAATGGCGCAGCCATCAAAGTGAAGGATATTGCAACCGTAGCGCAGGGACCCAAGATCCGGCTGGGCCAGATCGGCAGATCCACCCATCTGCCGGACGGGACGATCATCGACAATCCTGACACCGTCGAAGGCATTGTGCTTTTGCAAAAAGGAGACGATTCGGATCCGGTCCTGCTCGGCATTCACGACGAAGTAAAAAAACTCAACACCAACATAATGCCGAAGGGCGTAAAAATCGTTCCCTTTCTCGATCGCTCTGATCTGGTCAAGTACACGGTTAGCACGGTTGAAGACAATTTAAGCGCCGGAATGATTCTCGTCTCGATTATTCTGTTCCTCTTCCTCGGCAACATTCGTGGCGCCATCATTGTTGCACTCACGATCCCGTTCGCTTTGCTCTTTGCTTCAATCTGTCTTGACTTGATCCACATCCCCGCCAACTTGCTATCCCTGGGTGCATTGGACTTTGGCATGGTCGTTGACGGCTCTGTGGTGATGATTGAAAACATGGTTCGACATCTCGCCCATCCGGACGACACGCGCACCCCGGGACAGAAAATTCGCGAAGCGGCACATGAAGTTCAACGGCCCGTATTCTTCGCACGCGGCATCATCATCACTTCCTACCTCCCCATCTTCACTCTGCAGGCCGTCGAAGGCCGCCTCTTCAAACCGATGGCCTGGACCGTGAGCTTTGCCCTGATCGGTGCGCTCGTGTTCGCCATTCTAGTGGCGCCGGTCGGGGCCAGCTTGTGCTTTCGAAATGGAGCTAAGGAATGGCAGAACCCGATCATGCTTTGGCTCATCCGTCATTACCGAACCGCGGTTCGCGCTGCAATTATGCATCGAAACACAACCTTTGGAATCTCTGCCGTCTTATTCCTCATCGCCATCTATCTCACATTCGGCGGTCCCGTTGGTTCGGAGTTTCTGCCGCACCTCGATGAGGGCTCGATCTGGGTTCGCGGAACACTGCCACCTAGTGAGGGTCCCACCGCGAGCATCGACTTCATGAACAAAGCACGCGTCGTGATGGCTTCTTTCCCTGAGGTAACCCAGGTCGTCAGTCAGACCGGCCGTCCCGACGATGGCACCGATACCGCGGGTTTCTTCAACACCGAGTATTTCGTGGATCTGAAGCAAAAAAAGGAGTGGCGCTCGCTCTTCAACCAGAACAAGGAAGCATTGATCGCAGCCATGGACAAAGAGCTTTCAAAGTTCCCCGGCGTGATCTGGAATTATTCGCAGCCCATCTCCGACAACATGGAAGAGGCCGTTTCCGGAGTCAAAGGTGAGCTCGCCGTCAAACTATATGGTGATGATCTCCGCACACTCGAGGCAACAGCAGGTCTCATACAGGCCCAGATGGCGACGGTCAAGGGTGTGGCCGATCTAGGAATCTTTCGCATTGTCGGCCAACCAAACCTCAATTTTGCTGTAGACCGCGAAGCTGCCGCTCGCTGGGGAATCAATGTCGCGGACATTCAGGACGCGGTCCAGACTGCAGTCGGCGCCAATGCCGTAACACAGGTACAGCAGGGCGAAGCGCGATACGACGTGACGCTTCGCTACCAAAAGCAATATCGCGATACGCGTGAGGCCATCGAAGACGTCCGGCTGCTCGCGCCGTCCGGTGAAAGAGTTTCTCTCGCGCAACTCACCAAGGTGTCGACAGATGACGGCGCCGAAGAGATAAGCCGCGAGGGCGGACAGCGCTACATTGCCATCAAGTTCTCCGTCGAGGGCCGCGATCTAGGCTCCACGGTAGAAGAGGCCATTGGCAAGGTGGAACACAACGTGAAGCTTCCCACCGGCTACCATGTCGAGTGGGCAGGCGAGTACGCAAGCCAGCAGCGCGCCAACAAACGCATGGCAATCGTCATCCCCATCACCGTGCTCGCAATCTTTCTCATCCTTTACACCATGTTCCGCTCCGTAAAATGGGCGATGGTCATTCTGGTCTCAGTAGTTATGGCGTCCATCGGCGGACCGCTTGCGCTGTTTCTCACCCACACCAATTTCTCTGTCTCGTCGGCAGTTGGATTCCTTGCACTCTTTGGCGTTTCCGTTGAGACCGGCGTCATCATGATCGAATTCATCAATCAATTGCGGGCGCGGCGAAAAGGCATGGTAGAAGAATCAAGCAAGGAGCCCATTGTTGAAGCCGCGGTGGAAGGCGCGGTTCTCCGCCTGCGTCCAGTCATGATGACTATGCTGGTCGCTACATTGGGTCTACTTCCTGCAGCTCTGTCTCACGCCATTGGTTCAGATTCGCAGCGGCCCTTTGCCATCGTTATTGTGGGTGGGCTGCTCGCAAACCTTGGAATCGGCATCTTTCTTCTGCCTACGTTGTATGTCTGGCTGGCACGCGAAGACGACATTCTGCCCCCCGTAGAAATCAGCGAAGAGTTTTAAAGACCTACCGTCCAGGCAATAGCTATTCCTCGCGCAACACTTCGAGCGGCCTCAGGCCTAGGATTCGGTAGCTGGCGATCCAGCCAGTCGCTGTCGCCAGAATTGCTGTACCCACCAGCGAAACGAGCGTCGCGTACCAATCGATGTGAAAGTCTACTTCGAGTTTGCGTAAGAGTACCCGAGTGAGAATGTTTGCAAACACCACTCCAACCGAACCGGCGAGCAGTCCCAATACACTGAACTCCACGCTGAAGGTTCGAACGATTCGCATGCGAGTGGCTCCCAGCGTCTTCAGCACGACCGCTTCCCGCATGCGCCGAAAGCGCGAGCTTGCGATGCTCGACGCCAGAATCATTAATCCCGCCAATATCGAAAAGCCCGCGAGGAATCGCACGACGAACGTAATCTGATCGACCACACTCTCGATGCGATCGAGCACGTCGGCAATATTGATGACCGTCACCGTTGGATACGCGGCAAAAAGTGCGCGTTCCATCGCAGGCACTTGCCTGGTATCGATGTGAGCGCCTCCGTACCATGTCGCGGGCTCATCCTTCAGTTGTCCGGAAGGCAATATAAAAGACACACGTGCGCCTGGATGCTCTCCATCCGGCCGGTAGATGGCAGCAACTTTGAGCGCTAATACGCGACCGCCCACTTCCAGCTGGACAGCAGAGCCAAGGCCAAGTTGCAGGCGCTTTGCCGTGCCTTCTCCGATTGCAAGCTCCGCCGAGTTCGCGCTGTTCCACCACTTACCCTGGGTAACTTTGTCGCCTGCCGGAGGCGCATCCGACCAGCTCAATTCTGCGTTCTCAAGCATGCGCCGCGGAAAATGCTTGTCCTTGAGTTTGTCCAATGGCTGCCCGTTCAATGAAACGAATCTTCCCGCGACCACGGGCATCAAGTCGAGGGCCTGCGTAACGCCGGGTTGATGCTGAAAGAAGTCTTTGACGCCAGCAGCCTCATCCGTGGTCACGTCGATGAGAAAAACGTTGGGCAGTTTCGGAGAGGCCGTGTTGCGCAGGTCGCGAAGAAGCGAGGACTGCATCAAATAGACCGCAAGAATCAGCATCACGCCCGTTCCCAGCGACGCCAAAACAGCCGCCGATTGGTTGCCCGGTCGATAGAGGTTCGCGAGGCCGTGACGCAGGAACGACGGCAAATGCAAACGCACCCGGTTGAGCAAGAAGCGCAAGGTGCGCAATGCAACGGCTGCCAGGATGAGAAGGACAACCAACGCGATGGCAAACAAGAGGGCGAACCATCCGCCTACTTTAGCGGAGTCTGAAAGTCCCCACGCAATCCCCCCAAGCGCGAACACGACGAGCACAGAAAGACCAATCTGCAGCCTTCGCGCCCACCAGCGTCCGAGCCATGCGCGGAAGCCCGGGGGCGCCTGCTCCACCAATCGGCGCAACACAAGAACAGGCCGCACCGCGCGCACATCGAGCAATGGGGGCAGGCAGAAAAGCAGCGTCGTCAGCAGCCCAGTGCCGAGCCCGGCAAAGACGGAGCGCCACGGAAATCCGAGTGCGGTAGCCACAGGCAGCAGCTTGCCGAACACCGCCGGCAATGCGGCCATAACGCCGACGCCCGCAGCCACGCCGAGGAAGCCACCGGCCAGCCCAAGCCCCAGAGTTTGCAAAAGGAAGATGCGCAGCAGGTCCGAGGATCGCGCACCTACTGCTTTCAAGATCGCCAGCATGTCCATGCGCTGCTCCAGATGCGCATGCATTGCCATAGCTACGCCAATGGCGCCTAGCACCATCGCCACCAGACAGATCAGACTCAAAATGGCGGTCGCGTTATCGAGCCCCTGGCTAAGTGCCGGATTCCCCTCTTTGAAATCCATGACCTGCGAATCGGGCAATGCTGTCTCCACCTGCTTGCGCACAGCAACAGGATCGGACTGCGCGGGCAACTTGATCAGCAACCGCTCGCTGGCGCGGCTGCCCAGAGCCAGCAACCCTGTGCGGTCGAGCGCGACGCGTGAGACCATGACGCGTGGGCCGATACCGGCGCCGGCCGACATGCGGTCCGGCTCCTGCTTCAGAACTGCGGTAATCTTGAAACTCCTTCCGCCGAGCCGAAGCATGTCGCCCACATGCGCATTCAGCCGAATGAGAAACTCCTCTGCCACCACTGCGGAATCCCCCTGCAGCGCCTGTGGCAAAGGCATCTCCGGCTCCAACTGCGCTTCGCCATAATACGGATACTGCGAAGGGTCGACCGCCTTGAGCGTAACGAGTAACGGAACCGGGTCAGGCGGCACGGAAGCCATTGAGACTGTCTCGACGACCCATGTCGATTCCGCTCCTCCGTCCTTTTTGTCGAGGTCGGCGATCTTTTGCATCTCATCGTCCGTTGGCTGGCGAAAGATCCGCGCGCTTAAATCCCCCGCCATAAGCGAACGGGCTTCCGTCGTGAGTGTTCGCCGAAAGCTCTCGCTGAAGCCGCGCACCCCGACCAGCGCCGCAACACCAATGGCGACGGACAGAACAACGAACGCGAACTTGCCTGGAGCCGACTTCAAATCCCGCCAGGCAATCGCCGCCGCGCGATTCCATGTCAACGCGCGCTTAGCCATCGATCTCGCGCTCCGAGCCCGCTGGGACAGTTTGTTCACCGCGCTGCAGCGTATCCTCGAGGATCATTCCGTCTTTCAATACGATTTTGCGATCGGCCTGACTGGCAATCTCCGTGTCGTGCGTTACAAGAACCAGCGTAGTTCCCGCCTGGTTGTTGCGCTTGAGAAGAAGATCCAGCACCAATCGTCCATTGCTTGAGTCGAGATTGCCGGTTGGCTCGTCGGCCATCACGATGGGAGGATCGACTACAAACGCACGCGCCAGCGCAACACGCTGCTGCTCCCCGCCCGAAAGCTGAATGGGATAGTGATCCATGCGTTCGCTCAGGCCAACTGACTCAAGCAGCGCGCGAGCCTGATTCAAACCATTGCCCTCGACGTTCAACTCAAAGGGAAGCAGCACATTTTCGAGCGCTGTAAGCGTGGAAATCAGTTGGTAGGACTGAAAGACAAAGCCGATCTTGCGCCCGCGCACCGCGGCTAATTCCGTCTCGACCAAGTTATGGATTGGAGTCCCGTCGATCCAAATCTCGCCTTCGCTCGGAGTGTCTAATCCAGCAAGCAGGCCGAGCAGCGTGCTCTTCCCGCTGCCGCTCGCTCCCACAATGGCCACAAACTGGCCGGCTGGAATGGTGAGCGAGATTCCCTTCAAGATTTCGACCTTTCGGGAGCCGTTTTGAATCCATTTTTTAACGTCGCGGACCTCAATCACCCAAGAGCCTCCCAGCGGATTGTCGATCTCATCTAAGTGTCATCATACTGAGCGGCGCGACTCGTCGCTGATCTCAGATACGCAAGTCAGGAGCCGGCTGTTCCCTGCTCGCGCAGCTACACTGTTGTTGTGGACGTGCGCCGCGCCTTTATCGTTTCTCTCTGCGTCTTGTTTTTCGGATTGCGGCTGGTCGCTGCCGATCGGCCGATCCTCGTATGCTTTGGCGATAGCATCACCGCTGGTTATGGTCTCGGGGCCGGAGAGTCGTACCCCGACGCGCTGCAACGCGATTTGGATAAGCTTGGCTACCACTTCAGCGTAGAGAATATGGGGACCAGCGGCGCAACCACGAAAGACGCGGTCGCGAGGGTGCGAGCCGTAGTCTCTCTTCAGCCAGCGATTGCTGTTGTTGAATTCGGTGGCAACGACGGTCTTCGCGGGCTTCCTCTCGACCAGACACGCCACAACCTTGATTCCGTCCTCGCTACATTCGAAGGCGCCCATATTCGGGTATTGCTCGCTGGAATTACACTTCCACCGAACTATGGTCCAGAGTACATTCACCAGTTTGACCAAATTTTCATCGACCTTGCCGCAAAACATCACGTGGTCGCTGTACCGATGATTTACATGGATCTGGTGAAAGAGCCAGGGACCATTCAGGCTGACGGAATTCACCCCACGGCGAAAGGGTCGGAGATCATTGCCAGGACGTTGCTTACCGCGCTTAAGCCGCTGCTTCGCAAGAGCCGCTGAAGCTCGATGGCAGTTATCCCAGCACAATCACGGGCTGAAAAAGCGTGCCTGCCAATCTCCTTGCGATTGCTACAAGATCGCGCTGCCCGGAGAAGACCTTGACGAGGTCGACCTGCGAGAACTCGGCGAGGTTCGCTTGACCACCATTCCGGAGCCGACCCAGTGCAATCTCGTCGGCGGTCACCGGGGGCAACTCCGGCAACAGTCTCCGAGGATGGATGCATTGCGCCTCAAGTGCTTCGACGTTACCCGACATCGGCTCCAATTCTTCGAGCGTGTGAGCCTCGGTTAACGAGAAGGCACCGGCCGCGGTCCTGCGTAAGCTTCTTAAGTGGGCACCGCAACCTAACGCCTGCCCGAGTTCATGCGCAACGGAACGGACATAGCCGCCCGCACTGACACTCATGTGAAATCGCGCCTCGTCGTCATCAAACGCATCTATCTCAAAAACGGAAATATCAATTCTTGCGGGTTTCAACTTCACGGGTTTGCCTGAGCGCGCTAACTTATAAGCCGGAGTTCCCTGGACTTTCTTAGCAGAAAATGGCGGCGGCACCTGGTCCATTTCTCCGTGAAAATGAGCGGCCGCTTCGCGAACCCCGTCGAGCGTCAACTGCGGCTTGACGCATGCTCCCGCAGGCTTCCCTTCTGCGTCGTACGTGTCTGTTGCAAAGCCGAAGCGAATGGTTCCCGAATAGCTCTTTTCGGCTGAAGAGAAATATTGCGCGAGCCGAGTGTATCTACCGATCAGGAGCGGCAGAACCCCCGTGGCCATGGGATCGAGCGTGCCCAAGTGGCCAATGGAACGTTCCCCAGCAATCTTGCGCAGCCTCGCGACCACATCGTGGCTGGTCATGCCGCCAGGCTTGTCGATGACGAGAAGTCCGTTCACCCAACAACTCTAGTGCAACTTCGTTCTCGGTTCATAATCCGTAGGAAGCGGGCTGCCTAAGGAGTGAAAGAAACTCGGACCGGGTTTCCTTTTGGCGGAAGCAGCCGACCATTGCCGATGTGACTGTGGAAGAGTGCTGCTTCTCGATGCCGCGCATCATCATGCACAGATGCCGGGCCTCGATCACAACTCCCACGCCCTGCGGATGAATCGCATCCTGGATTGCGTCCGCGATCTGCCTCGTGAGCCGCTCCTGCACCTGCAGACGCCGCGCGAATACTTCCACCAGCCGGGGAATCTTGCTGAGTCCGATCACCTTGCCTTTGGGAATATAAGCCACGTGGACTTTGCCGAAGAACGGCAGCATGTGATGCTCGCACAGCGAGAACATCTCCACATCCTTCACAATCACCATTTCGTCATAGTCCACATCGAAGAGCGCGCCATGCAGGACCTTGGTAGGATCTTCGTTATAGCCCTTGGTAAGGAAGGCCATCGACTTCTCAACTCTTGCCGGAGTCGCAACCAGACCGTCCCGACTGGGATCTTCGCCCAATCGGCTGAGTATCTCGCGATACATTTGTTGCGTGGTGTACTCGCTCAAGCCATCGGCTGCCGCAGCCTCTCGCCGAACTGGTTTGCTTACCGAAATCGGTTGTGCCATGGCTTACGTCCTCCGGCCCGATAACTCTGGGCGTTGTGCATCTAACTGTTCTTTCGCTCAATGAGGCTCATATCCTCATCATCCGTGTCCCAACATTGAAAGAAGTTGTTCTCCGTCTCTTCCACGCGCACGTATTCCAATTTGGCAATCGGCAGAGCGGCTTTCAGCAGTCCAAAAACGGCCTTACAGAGATTCTCGGTGGTGGGCACTCGATTCTCAAAGAGCGGATCGAGGTTCAGATTCGTGTGGTCAAAGCGGACCAAGACTCTTGTTCGCACGACTTCATCCAATGCGGCTAAGTCGATCACCATTCCTGTTTCCGCTTCAACCTGTCCTCCAGCCAGAACTTCCACTACATAGTTATGCCCGTGGCCATGCGGATTATTGCATTTGCCGTAGGCCGCACGATTTTCCTCTGGCGAGAGCTCGTCCGAATGCAGCCTGTGGCTGGCGCTCAACGTGTACCGGCGGCCAAAGTACGCCTTCATGATTCTCCTCGGTACTCGGCAAAAATCTCAGGCGTCTCATAGACCCGCACTCTTCTCAAGCGCGTTGCACCCGCACCGGCCAGCGAAGGCTCCAGACGCCTCCATGCTGCAATGGCGATGTTTTCGGTCGTCGGAATGGCTGTCTTGAATTCCGGAACCTCAAGGTTCAGATGGCGGTGGTCATACGCGATCAGGATTTCCCGTTCCATCACATCTTTCAGCCACTTCAGATCGACAACAAAACCGGTAACTGGATCGGGGGTACCGGCAACAGTTACTTCCAACGTGTAGTTATGCCCATGTCCATTGCGGTTCGCGCAACGCCCAAAAACCTCAGCATTCTTTTCGGCCGACCATGCATCATTCCAGTAGTAATGGGAGGCCGAAAAAGTCGCTCGCCTGGTTAATTCAACCATTCAATCTCCACTTGAAGAAGATGCCGAAACACTATAATTTGCTTCATTCAATTCCTTAGGAAGGATAGCTTGGGGAGACGAGAGAACCGACTTACCGGCACAATGCACACTCAACCGGCGTAGGTCCGTCCCTTCCAGCTTACCTGTTTCAGGACTTTGTGCTTAAACCAACTGCGGTATAAGAGCGCGGCAAATAGGGGCAAACCGAGCGGGGATAAGGCGCAATCCATGAAGCCGAAATTCGATTTGGCAACCCGCGCGTAGAAGCGGACCAGGTTGCGAACCCACAACAGCAGGAGTATCCAGCCGGCACCCAGCCACTCCAGCGAGTGAGCCGCAAAGCGCGCGTTCCATAGCTCGATGGCCAACCACGGCAAGCCAACCAGAAGCGCGATATCAAGGACCCGCCACGCGGCGAGAAACAAGGTGTTGTTAAACAAAAGCGCGAGGTTCTTGGTCCATCCCTCTATCATCGCAGAGGTTGTTCGATACATCTGCGTCGCGACGGCATCCTCGGCATAGCGGAATCGCAGCCCAATCTTTCGCCGTTTGGCTAGATTTGCGAGTTCCACATCTTCAAGCACCCTGTCGGCCACCGCTTTGTGGCCACCCAAATGACGATAGGCTTCCCGCTCCACTAGGAGAAATTGACCGTTTGCAGCCGCGATCCGTTGGTTGGGATCCGAGACTTTGGCTGGAGGATAAGCGAGCGCAAGTTCGCAAAAAATCAAGGGCATCAGAGCTTGCTGCATTAATCCGCTGACAATCTGCCGCGGCGAGTAACTCAGCATCCCAACCTTGTGCCGTGCCGCCTCGTGCATCGCCCGATGCAAGTCGCCCGGTTCGTGCACCGTGTCTGCATCCGTAAATAGCAGCCAGCGTCCGCGCGCTTTCCTTGCCGCCGTCCAAATGGCATTTGCCTTGCCGGTCCATCCCTTCTCCAGCCTGTTGGCTGGCATGACCGTCACACCCGGAATGCTGCGGGCGATCTCGGCTGTGCGATCCGTCGATTGGTCGTCCACGACGATGAGATCCCAGTCTCGCCCGAGCGCGAAGACTTGATCGGATTGCTGTACAAGCGAGTTCAGGCAGGCCCCGAGGCAGTCCTCCTCATTGCGCGCTGGAACGATGACCGTCAGCTCAAGCAATTCTTCCGGCTCGGGCTGGTCAAAGACTGTGCCCTTTGGAGTCGGGATCGTGAGCCGTTCCGTTGGGTCGCTTGATAGTCCCAGGACGGGCTTCCATGGGCGCCCGACGGTCGATTCCCCACTCTCTGTGCCGTCATCGCCCACGACTCCACGCCCTCTCGATCAGTATTATAGGGATGTGCGGTACCCTCGACTTTCAGTTCCCCTGCTGCTGCTGCCGATGGCCATGTTTTTTGGCTGCGACCGTGGCGCTCACCCGAGGCAGGCCGGAAAGCCGGCTCCGGACTTCACAGTTTCGGACGGAAGAACTTCAATTCACCTTGCAGACTACCGCGGCAAAGTTGTGCTTCTGAACTTCTGGTGGAGCCAGTGCGGGCCGTGCATTGAAGAGTTGCCCTCGCTCTTACAGCTCCATCACGACGACCCCAACCTCGCTGTCCTGGCTGTCAGCATCGACGAGGATCCTGACTCCTATTCAAACTTCATCCGCCGCCGCCATGTCGACCTGATTACAGTCCGCGACCCTGGTCAAACGGCTGCCAGGCTATTCAACACAGACATGTGGCCCGAAACGTATCTCATCGACCGCAATGGCGTCATTCGGCGCAAGTTCGTTGGTGCCACGGATTGGTCCGACCCCGAGATCCGGCGATATCTAAAGACTCTTTGAAAACTGGTGGTCCGAACTCTCAATCCTGGGGAGGCTCATCGGGATCGCTGCTATCATCCTCTTATATGACCACCGTGGACATTCTTTATCGCTATGGAGCTGCCCCAACCGAGGCAGTCACGTTTGCGCTGGCGAACATCCGCGAGGTCTACGGAATTCGCCGCCTCGTCTTTGATCGCGCGGCGCACACCTTGCGTGTGGAGTACGACGCGACCCGTCTGAATGCCCCAGCGGTGACCGGGCTGGTGCGCCAGGCAGGGCTTGACATCGAAGAGGAACTGTCCCTGATTCCACCCCAACCCGCCCCCGAATCCGTTCCGGCGGCATAGCACAGTCAATTGCACCGCCCCCGAATTCTTGTTAATCTGGCAGAGGTTCATCCACGAACCCAAGTGCGCCCGTAGCTCAGCTGGATAGAGCGACTGACTACGAATCAGTAGGCCGGGAGTTCGAATCTCTCCGGGCGCACCATTTAAACCACAGATAAAAAATGGCTTACACGGAAAATGACCTTCCGAGGCGAGAGTGCGTTTCTACTCTGGTGCCTGTTTTGGTGCATGTTTCTTACCGGACTTCTGACCGTGCATGTTCGGTGCATGATGAGAGGGACTGTCACCGGGTACAGCTCCGTACGCGCTTAGGGCGCAACCACTAGCCGCTCCGATGCCGCGGCTGTCCGCTCCGGCGAGAGGTGCGCATAGCGCGCCGACATGGTGATCGTCTTATGCCCGGCCAGCTCCTGGATCTCCTTGATCGAGACTGCAGCCATCGCCAGCCAGGAGCAAAACGTGTGGCGATTGCAATGCCAGGTATATCCGATGATCCCTGCTTCCTTGAGGGCAGGCTCAAACCAGAACCGGCAATAGTCACCCGCCTCGGGGAATATCGGATCGGCCGGCTTGTGCGGGACGATTTTCTGCTGCGTCCGCAGAGCGGAGAGGGCTACGCTGTTGAGCGGGACGTTGCGTGCCGACCCATTCTTCGTCTCCGGCAGCCGAATTACCCGCCGCTTGAGGTCCGCTTGGTTCCAAGTGAGCGAGAATTGTTCGCCCCAGCGCATCCCTGTGTAGACGCTCACCACAAAGGCCGGGTGCTGTCGGGGACTGTCGCGAAGAACAACTTCCGAAACCTTCTTGTATTCGTCCCGACTCAGATAATGGAGACGAGCATTGTTCTCCCTGCGCAATCGGACCAGCCGCGCCGGGTTCGACGTGACCTTCCCGTTCTCCATACCTAGCCGGTAGCAAAGCGAGAAAAAGGCACGAAACCGATTTGCGGTTGCCGGTGTCTTGCAGCGTTCCGTCAGGAAGCGGTCGATCTCCTGCGGGGTAATCTCAGCAGCAAGCCGAGAGGCAAACGTCTCCTTGAGGGCACGTTCTTTCCAGTCGTAATCTGCCCAGGTTCTCAGATGAACCTTGGCATAATCCACGGCTGCGATGGCCAGTTCCCCAAAAGTCGTTACTTTCTGTGGCCGGAGCTCCGGCAGCTTCTCGCCACGCCGCGAGTCCGCCTTACGTTTCTGATAGAGGGCGATTGCGTCTGACTTGCGTCCGACTTTTTCGCGATGCTGCTTTCCCTTGACGTAGTAGTTGATCCACCATATGCCGGAACCTTCCGGGCGCTCAAACAGCCCCCGCGTCTTTCTCTGTTGGGTTCCCATCGCATCTCCTTCTATGGTGCCTGTTTCTTCTGACTGTACAATATCGTAAGTCAGTTGTCCCGTGCACCACGGGAGCGACGGCTTCGACAGTCCCGAAACAATCCGTAGTGAGCCTCCGAAGTTCGATCTCGTTCGCACAGTGGCCTAATTGCGGGACCTGGCAGTCTGCGCACAAAATGATCCTGATGTTTTTTCATTCATGGGAAGCTTTAGGCTGCCACGGTGCCTCCGAACTGCTCGGCAGGCACGAAATTCTGTTTCTTGCGTTCTACGGCGAGCACATACGCAACGATCTTCCTTGCCACAGCCAGCGTAGCCCGGTTGCGATTACCTCGCTGCATCTCTTTTTCGTAGATCAGCGCCAATTCGTGGCACTGCCTTGGGGGCCAGCTTCGCGGCCTCTACCAGCACATGCTGAATGTGTTTGTTGCGCTGCTTGGAAATGGGAGTACGCATCACCTTGTCGGCTGAGCTTCTCTCCGCAAAGTAGCCCACCTTGGAGTCTCAGGTGTCCTAAGGTCGAAATCTCTTAGGCGCACCCCACACGTATCCAAAGCAAGATATCCTTTGAACAGTGGCAATAATATCGCTGGCTGACCAAACCACCGAGAGACTACCTGCCCAGTCGTAAGGCACTTCATCGACTGGAATAATATCCGCTCCAATGGGGACTCCTGGCGCCGACGCTCGAAAAGAAGGTAGATGCGTGCCCGACCTTGCTCTACATGCTGGTGACTGCGGATGGATTCAGCTAAGACCTGAAGGGCGTCTCGCCGCTGTGGATTCTGGCTCTGAGCGTGGTTGAGCACGTAGCTTCTGACGTATCAATGCGCGTAGCCAAGTCTCATCCAGAATCCCTGGATGAGCAGGTTTTCGGCTTCCTCGATCGATTCGAAAAACGCGCCAGACAAAGGGAGGACGCACGGGAATTGAATCGCTCTCGGGTTCAAGTTTGAGGTCCCAGTCGGTCTCAATGTACGCGAACCCCAACTGATCCCCGGCCCCCTTCACCGCCTCATCCCGTATCCAGGTGATAGTGATTCGGAAGGTGTTTCCGATCACTTTGGCGGACACGATAGCCTCGTTTGAGCGTTTATTTCTTGCGCTACTCTCAACCTTCAACACGGCTCCCGCTGCATCGCCCTCTTCTTCGATGACGCGCATTATTTCTTTCACGGCATCCGAAGTTGTCTGGTAGCGGCTCATGGAGATGTCGGCATCAAGCGTGTAGCGATGTGCCATCCTCCTGTCGACTAAGACAGCTTGAAAGAGCAATTCGACAAGATCGAGCCATTCTCTGCCGAACAGCAGGGAGAAGAATGCAACGGGGACAATCCCAACAATTCCGAGGCACAGTGCGAAAATCGTTGGGAGCCATCCGTGGTTAAATAACACGCGAATAGCGCACCACACGGTCAACGTTGTTAGAGCCCAGATGCCAGCAGAGAAGAACAGCAAGCCACCGGCAAAGCCTCGAAACCGCTTCACGAAAGCCGCAATCAGCAGCGTGAACAGATTGAGGACAAGAAGGAACTCGCCCAAGCCAACTAGCCAGCCTACGATTCTAACAACCATTCTTTTCTCTTCAGGCATCGGGCGGAAGGATCACGAGTCCGCCTGGCTCGCATGTTATTGTCTCGATCCCGTCCTTGCGATGATCGAAGACTTTAGTGCCGAACATCTTGAGCAGGCTTTCGGTTGAGGCTTGACTTTCAACCCATAGCCCAGCGTCTTCTACTTTGTGCAGTTTTAGCTTTTGGGGCGTTGTGCGATGGAAAAACGGTATTAGGGCTGTGATTTGTGCCGCTTTCCGAATCCTTCAAGGTCTGGAATCTTTCGGTGCTCATAGTGGCGAAATTATACGGGCCTAGCCTTCCGGTTCGCCGGGGAAGTCTGGGTAATTTTGGAACCGGGTAATTTGCTTGTCTGGGTTATGCTTTGCATTTTTCTTATCGATGCAACGTTGCAACTGGCTTTCAAGTCTCCGCCATTCGCTTTCTTCGGCAAGCCATCCAGCCAAGGTCATCGAGCGGTTGTCAAAGATCTCATCGAATTTGAATTGCAGTGCCGCCACAAAACGGTGACCTTCTTTACCGCAGTGTACGCGCCACGCGAATTCTGCAATGGTCAGTTGACTTTGAGCGTACACGCCCCTACCCTGCTCTCTATGTCCGGCATTCCCAGTTGGCTGACCTGCCAACATCTTTGCAGTTAAGATCAGTCTGTGAGTTCTCAAAGGGAATCGACAATTACAATTACCCCTGGCCAGAATAGAAAAAGAGCTATCTTCGCAGCACTTGCGTGTGTTGTTGCTTTGGCCGTAACGATCCTTTCTTTTCTTCCGGAGAGAGACAAACATGTCCTGCATACCACGGGTAGATTTCACTCATTCGGGCATTTGTTGGCCTTCAGCATTGTCGCCCTCCTCGCCGTCAGAATTTCTCGATCCGTTCTCGTACGTATCCTTGTCTTCATCGGCTCACTGCTCTTCGGATTTGGAATCGAATCAACAGAACACCTCGTCTATCACAACCTGCTCGAGTGGAAGGACGTGTTGGTTGACGCCCTTGGCGTAATTGGTGGAACATTGATCGGACTTTTAACCGCGCCAAAGGAAACGGGTTCTGAGGGCAAGGCCAGAGGGGTCTAGGGTTGTCGCGCGTGATAATCCGGTTTATCACGTAGTGCATAACCGCCGGGGAGCCGTTGCAAAACAGCGGCATCAGCAGTGAAAAGAACTAAGGGTCAACAGATTCAATCTGACGGCTCCGGCCTGCCATCGCCACTCGTCGCCCTCGCTGACATCCCCGAAAAGAGATCTGGCTCGCCAAGCAGAAAAGCAAACGTACTCGTCGCCCTGGCTATTCATCCCAACACCGCTCAGCGCATTCGCGCATATCTGCTCGTGGCAGGACACGCTGAAGATACCGACGGGCCAATGTTCCGGCCGCTTGCACATAACCGGAAGGACCAGGAAGGCCGCCGGCATATGGACCCCGATGCCATTGACCGCGTACTTCGTAAATATGCAAAAGCGATAGGTTTAACGAGGGGATATTCAGCACATTCGATGCGGGCGACGTTCATCACGACAGCGCTGGAGAATGGTGCCACGCTCGACGACGTGCAGCGCGCCGCGGGGCATGCCGAGCCCGGCACCATAAAGCTCTACGACCGCCGCGGTTATAATCCGGAGAAATCCGCGAGTTTCTTCGCCACGTATTGATAAGTGACCTGACCATCGCGTAACCAAAATAATGAACGAATCAGCTCAAGATGCACTTAAGGTGTGTGAGGCGGCTATTTTAGCTTCCCTTTCTCATCGGCCAATCAGTCTCCCAGACTTACAGAAACTCACGATCCTGAGTTTAAGTCTTTGGGAACAAGGGCGCGTGAGCGAAGCGGTCGCTGGATTTCGGCTGCTTGAGCGGAACCATGCTCTACCAAAACCTGGACTTCTGGCATGGGGCTGGTGGCTACTTTACGAAGGCTGGCTTGACAAGGCACAGAAATGCTTCAGCAGAGTTCTCAAAGACGAACCGCGCGATGTTGAGGCCACTCTGGGCCTCGCATATTTGCGCTTTTACCAGGAGAAGTTCACTCAGGCGGCAGCTCTGTTTGTAGATTTGTTGGATCGCACTCAGTTGGTTTCGCCTCAGCTGATGGCTTCAGCGGCGGAGGACCTCGCTGAAGGTCGAAGGCCTGAACAGATTGAGATCGCGCCGATTCCAGGGCTACCGCCAGGATTGGCGCAACTACTGCAAAAACGCACCATCGATGGAGTAAAGGCGGCCATTGAGTATGGGCAACGGGTAATATCCTCGGGACTCGCAACCTCCCCTTTGCCAATCCAACGCACGATGTTGGAGTGGCGAGTGAAAAACATCAATGAGGAACCGATAGAGCCGCTGTGCTCAGAACTTCAGGCGTTGCTGGAACAACATCCACTCGAAGGCCGGCTCTGGCAGTTTTATGGAATTGTTCTTGGGAGACAGGGATTGTCCACCGACTCGGTCAATGCCTTCTATCGTGCCACGGCCTATTCACCTCTGGAAGCAGGAACCTATGCAGGCGTCGGCGCTAGCCTTATGGAATCGCAAGAGTATGAGTACGCATTGCCTTATTACGGCATCGCGCTTTCTCTGCAACCGGACAATGGTTTTTATCATTATGAGATGGCTCTCTCACACGCAGGTTTGCGTCGGTGGCAGCAGGCAATAGAGAAGTTTACGGACGCGCTTAATGTCGGCGTCGTCATGTTCGAGGTCTATTTCAATCGCGGGTTGTGCTATTTTTACGACGGCGACAACGTCAAGGGCACCCAGGATTTCAGAAAAGCTCTGGAAACCGATCCTTCCGATTATCGTTGTGCGCAAGTGCGTGAAATCCTTGACAGAGGTCATCCTTAGCACTCTTTAATCATGCCGTGATTCAATTGACGCAGCATTCGGCACTCAGGAACGGTATTTGTATCTTTCTAATTTACGCAGGATTGCCTCAGCCTCTGATCTCTCAAGCTCACGACCCGCATAGACCGATTCATGCAAGTCAAGTTGCCGCAGCTGCAGAAAGGGCCGAAAAAGCCCTGAGGTTCCCGCAAGCTTGAACAGTTCGTCCCAAGCGGCATAGACGCCCTGTTCAACAATGTCGGAGACCGCCTTGGAGAGCTTGTTTTGTGCTGCAATGATAGGCGTTGTGCAGAAGGAAATAGCCCGGGCCACGCTGGATGGGTGATCGTTCCACACCTCATGGGCCGTGACATCGCCGTTTGCCTCCATGACATCGCAAAGCATCCAAAAAACTGCAAGGGAGGCACCGGCAAGAATCTTCAGCTTAACTTCTTCAATTATCGCTTTCCGCTCATGTGGTTGCTCCTGATGATCTGTCTGCACATACCGAAGTACCGGATAATTGATGATCGTGAAGTAAGATCCATAATCAGCCCTCTCTTCAAGAAAGGCGTAGATCTTGTTGCTTGTGGACGAGTCGCTGCGGGCTCGAAACTCTGATTCATTTATCTCAGGCAAACAAAGTTCCTCAGCTGCGAATTGCCCATGACCAGCTACCGCATGACCCATTTCATGTTCAATGACAAACTGCATGGCAAAGTAATACAACCTGAGAGCCATATCTCTGCGCTCACGGCTACACGATCCGAATACGGAGATCACTTCGTCCATGCTGCCGATCGCAACTTCACCTGACGCAATCGCGAATCCTAGCGGAGAGCTAAACTTCTTACGCTTATCGTTTGGGTCTTTGTCCCCACAATCACTCAGGATAGGGGTGCTACAAAGAAGGCGACTAAAAAACTCCAAGAGACATACTGGCAAAGAGTGGTAGAGAAGGATGTAATTTGTTCCACCATCAAAGCCACATATTGCGTTCGGAGCGTTGGTGCTCCCTACGAGCGCCATTTCGAAGTCGAAGTTGTTTCCAGCTTGATTCCTCGCTCCTAGAAGTTGGCTCCAAGTCTCGAACGAAATTGCGAAACAGGGTTCCAGATACCGACGCCACGCGATATCATCGGGGGCGAAGACCGACCCATGGTCTCTCTCTTCGCAAAATTTAATGAGATTCTTGCTCGCAATCGGAAGTTCCATTTTCGGATAAGATCCTGAGTGTCGAACGTGCTAGTTGCCGCAAAACCAATGCGAGCCCAGGGTAACAATCGCTCGCGCCAGTACAAACGGAGGAACACCAAGCGTGTGTGCGGCGAGGAGGTCGGCAATGATCCTGATCTGTTCCTCTTCTGGAGTGTCGCCCTTGAGCGCGGTCATTAGCCTTTCATGAGTGATGATCTGACAGATTTCACGCCTTCTTGATTCGAGCCATTTCCTTCCTCGCTCGGTGAGTTCTGCCCGGCTCGGCATCCTAGCTCCGAACTCTTGCTTCCGAAGAAACTCTCCCACTTCCAAAAAAACATCGGAATCTTTGCTCAAGTGCGCCTCCAAAGAAAGGATTAAAGAGGACAGCAGAATACCAAAATGCTTGGTTGCCAGTCACGAGGAGCTGATCTCTAACAAGACAATGTGTTTTATCGGGCTAGCCAACTGCATGCCGAATAACTGCTTAGCGGGGCTGGTTCCTTACGAGAAGCTGGCGGCAGTCACGCCCGCAGCAGCCTCACTACATGATTGACGATCATCAGATCCTCAGCAGGGGGGATAACGCGCACCGTGACCCGCGAGTTTTCTGCTGAAATCACTCCCACGCCTTGGATGTTGTTGCGCGCGGCGTCAAGCACGATACCCATCGCGTCTAATCTTCCACAAATCTCCGCACGGGACGCGATGTCGTTCACCCCGATGCCGCCAGTGAATACCAGCATGTCCAGGCCGCCTAACTCGGCGACATAACTGCCGATCCACTTGGCAATCGTCCATGTGAACTTGTCCACGGCCAGCCGCGCCTTCGCATTGCCACGCGCGATTGCGTCGCGCAGGTCGCGCATGTCGTTGGAGAGTTCGCTCACACCCAAGAGGCCAGATTTCTTGCTGACTACCACTTCGAGCTTGTCCGCAGCTTCGCTGGCGCTCTTTGCCGTCTCCGCAATCTTGCGCAGGATGAACAGCAGCACGCCGGGATCGATGTCGCCGGTGCGTGTGCCGCTTATGATGCCGCCAAGAGGTGTCAGACCCATCGAGGTGTCCAGGCCTTGTCCATGCCGTATCGCCGCGATCGACGCGCCATTGCCGAGATGAGCGACTAGGAGTTTCTCCGGCACGGACGGTCCCAGCTGATGAACGATCGATTCGTAGGACAAGCCGTGCGCGCCGTAGCGGCGTACGCCCATCTTGGCATACTCCTCAGGGATGGGCATTCGGGTGACCAATTCGGGCATGTGACGATGAAAGTAAGTGTCCAAACAGACGAAGTTGGGAACTCCGGGGAACAGACGCATGGCCTCGCGCATGATGTAAATGGCTATGGGGGTGTGCAGGGGCGCGAAAGCCGTGTAGCGCTCCATCTCTTCGACCAGCGCGGGAGTGATGTGCTGGTTTTTCTGCACCGTGGGGCCGCCAGAAACCATCCGGTGACCGATGGCAACCGGGACGGGAAATCCCTTCGAGTGCAGTGCATCTGCCACCTGCCTGAAGGCGATGGCGCGCGTTGGCAGAGCCGGGGTGTCATCGATCAATTTCTTGTCCTTGGCATCCTTGATCCAGAACTCGCCCTGATCGGTGCCGATGCCGTCGACCGCGCCTTCGTGGAGCTTGCGAGGTTCGCTTTCGCCGGCTTCATACACTGAGAACTTGATGGAAGATGAACCGCTATTCAAAACTAATACAGGCAACGACGGCATGAATAGAACCTCTCAGTTGTGGCTGAACGAGCCTGCAGGTCGGAGAGATGAACGCAGTGTCACATTCGAATGCGTCTATCTTCCTCCAGTCTCGCGCGGAAGAGCGGATCAAGCTTTTGCGAGTTGAGTCGTAGGATCCTCTGAACGGCTTGGACTGGAAACCCTAAGCAAGCAGGTCGCGTGCGAATGACGCTGGCGTTTACAAAAGCGCGCATGTAAGAGCGCGCTACCCGATTCCACACCATCTTGCGTCCATAGAGGATGCGCGCTTACGCATCGCCTGGCGTATCTCGTTGTTGTCCAACAGCTCAAGCTCTGTTGCTGCGATCGCGGCTGGGTTGCAAGGTGTCGGGGAACGGTCACTCCGGTTTCGCAATAATCCCCTGTACAGGCACACGCCAGTTTGCGCAATGAACTATCGCGGCGTTCGGCCGCAGCGGAACCTGCCGCCTACAAGATGGACACGATCCTGCAGGCACAGCGGCCACGACCGATGTGGTGACATCCCCGTCGACCCAAGCCAAGCCTCAACTCGGTCGCCGCTCGTTCTAGCTGCTGTATTCGCCGAGTTCGTGAATCAGGGGCTTAGCAGAATCCGGAACTGGGACCTTGCCATCCAGAATGTCGTGCCTGTCCACGTTATCTCCGTACGACGCTCGATCCCCGCTCTTGTCAGCCTGAACGACGGCGCCGTCAAGGCTAACTCCGGCAAAAATGCCCTTGCTGCGCGAATAAGACAGAATCTCGGCGTTCAGCTTCAAGTCCGTTGACGCCGCTGCATTCCGCCCCACAGGCCCCGCCGCCACCGAGGCGTCGGCTCCCAGCTTGAACTTGTCGCTGAGAAGGCTATGCAAAGCGTGCTCGTTCATAAAGAGCATGATGAGGTCCGTTGAAGAGCCGCCAATCTGGTATCCCACACTCCCGCCGTCGATGGCGATGAACATCGGAGCGCTCCATCCGTGCGAAGTGCGACAGGTTGCCACTCCGCGACCGTAGTTAGCTCCAAAGATAAAGGCAAACTTCACATCCCCAGGAATGATGGCAACACACTTTGCCGATTCCAGAAGGTCATGGGGTATGCCCCGATCCGGCGTATCCATAATCTCCTTAAAGACCTGGGCAGCCCTGTGGCTTCGGGTGGTATCGTCCTCGCGGTCGGACGCGATGGCGACTAGAGCGACAAACAGAACAAGTGTTGAGAGGCCCAGAAAGCGCTTCAGCATAAAATCCTCCTCTTTAGCTGTGGAGATTGAGATTGGGTTCGAGCTGGTCCAAGTCGCATTCTGCCCAGAAGAACTGCTCAGCGTGATTGCTGAACAGCTTGAAGAGCCTATGTCCCGTGTAGCGACATACAGAATGGGCTAACTTCCAGACTGATCACGAATCGAGATCAACTTACTCATTGGTTAGAAGGCGGTCACAAGCCCGTTGTCATCAAGAGCCGAACGCATTACTGCAGAATCTTAGACAACTAACAAGAGTCAATTCTGATCATAATTGATCAGAATTATCGTCACCTTGTCTTGATAGTGTTTGCACACGGCCGCATATCAGCGGGCCGCCTCCGAATCGACCAATTCCACATTGGCAAAGGAACAGATCATGAATGCAACAGCTGTCGAAAAAATCACACCTCAAGTAAATAAACCCATCGACACTATAGGGCGGATTCTTCCGCCCGCAATCAGCATTCTGCTGAAGTGGGGTTTTTGTGCCCTGGTTGCGATTGCTGTCGTGCTGTCGGTGGTCCTGGGTCTGGTGCAAAAGTGGCTCTGGATGCGGCAGGTCGACTACGCAGGCATTTTTTGGACGCTTCTGTCTGTCAAGTGGGGAATCTTTGGCCTTACTCTATTCGTCTCAATTCTCTATTTGTGGGTTAATCTCCGCTTCGCAGCGAGGAACATCGACGTGTTGCGCGGAGCCAGTTTCTTCAGCAAAGAGTTTACTCATCCCGCTGACGCCACCAAGAGAATCAACATCGACGTGAGCCCGAAGCTGCTGGTATTTGCGATCGACGCAGGCATTGCGATCCTTTCTTTGCTTTTTGCGCTGAGTGTTTCGGGGCAATGGGACACGTATCTCCGCTTTCGCTACGGAGGATCGTTCGGAATAGCCGACCCGCTTTTTGGTGTCGATCTTGGGTTTTATGTCTTCCGTCTTCCATTCTACGAACTGGTACAGGGAAATATTACTGTCCTAACGGTCGCGGCTCTTGCGATTCTCGCTTTTTGTGCGGCCTTCGGGATTCGGCAGTCCAAGCCCAATGGAAAGTTCACCGTGCCCGAAGGCACCGTCAGGCACTTTATCGTGCTTCTCTTCATCTTCGCGGCTAACTTAGGCTGGGGCTTCATTCTGGATCATTACGAGTTGGTATATTCCACACTTGGCGTTGTTCACGGGGCCGGTTATGCGGCGGCTCATATCACAAGGGTCGCACTCTGGGTCATGACCGGCGCTTCGGCACTGACTTGCGTGCTTTTGGCGCTCGGCTTTCTCCGCGCGCGCGCGAAGCACATTGTCGCCGGCATTTTGGTTTATGCCGCACTTTATGTAATTGCCGTGATGGCGCTGCCGAGACTCTTTGAGATCTTCATGGTGAAGCCCAATGAACTGAGCCTTGAAATGCCCTACCTCAACCATTACATTGCCTTCACGCGTAAGGCCTATAAGCTGGATGGCATCCAGGAGACCGCTTATCCAGCTCTCTCCGATTTAACTCCCGAAGTGATCGCGAGAAATGAGGATACGATCCAGAATATCCGTCTCTGGGACTCACGGCCGCTGCTTCAGACCTATCAGCAGACACAAGCCATTCGTCTTTACTACCAGTTCTATAACGTGGATGTGGATCGATACCGTCTGCAGGATGGCTACCATCAGGTGATGCTTGCGTCCAGGGAACTGGCGTCGCAACTCCCTTCAGAGGCTCAGACCTGGGTCAACGAAACTCTTCAGTTCACCCATGGTGAGGGGCTGGTGATGAATTCTGTCTCGAACACGACAGGTGGAGGCCTACCCCAATACCTTGTTGACAATGTCCCTGCAGAATCGCAATACGGCTTGAATATAACGCAGCCCGCCATTTACTTCGGAGAGGTCGCGCCTGGGTACAAGATCGTCTCAACCGGGATAAAGGAGTTCGACTATCCCAAGGGTAATGAAAACGTCTATGCGAGCTATCAGGGAAAGGGTGGAATCCCGCTCGACAGCATTTGGAAGAGGCTCCTGTTTGCGTGGACGCAGAAGGACATCAATGTTCTGCTGACCTCCTATCTGACGCCGCAAAGCCGGATTCAGATATGGAGAAGCGTTCAAGAGCGCGTTTCCCAAGTTGCACCCTTCTTACTTTTGGACCATGACCCGTATGCCGTTTTGAGCGAGGGTAAGCTTTATTGGATTCAAGACGCATATACGGTCTCGGATCGTTTCCCCTATTCAAATCCGCAAACATCTGGTTTAGCCGAAGGAATGAACTATATTCGCAACTCCGTAAAGGCCGTTGTGGACATGTACGACGGATCTGTTTCCCTTTACGCGATGGATTCGAAGGACCCCGTTCTCGCTATGTATGAGCGGGCATTCCCTGGGGTCTTCAAAGACCTCAGCGATCTCCCAGCGGACCTGAAGGCTCATCTGCGCTATCCCGAAGACCTGTTCGGAATCCAATCGGCGCAGTATGAGACTTTCCATATGACCGATCCACAGGTCTTTTACAACCGGGAGGACCTCTGGGTCCCTCCCCAGGAGAAGTACGATGGGGCGGTCAACCCCATGGATCCTTACTACATGCTGATGAAGCTTCCGGGAAGCGGACAGCTTGAGTACCTGATCATGACTCCTTTCACGCCGCAAAAGAGGGACAACATGATCGCCTGGCTGGCCGCCCGGTGCGACTTCCCAGACTACGGGAAGATGCTCTTCTACGAGCTTCCGAAAGACAAACTGATCTTTGGACCGAACCAGATCAGCGCGATGATCGATCAGAGCACAACCATCTCGCAACAACTCACGCTATGGGATCAAAAGGGTTCGGGAGTCATTCGTGGCAAACTCATCGTCATTCCGATCGAGAACTCATTCCTCTACGTCGTTCCTCTGTATCTGAAGGCCGAAGGTACAAACTTCCCTCAACTGAAACGCGTGATTGTGGCGACGGGGGATAAAGTCGTCATGGAGCCGACTCTCGACGAAGCCCTAACCTCGTTGTTTGGAGGAGGGTCGCCGTCGGGCTCACTGCCAGGGCAACAAATTGAAGCGCAGGCGCCGTTGTCGAAGGCGACCCGTGATCAGGCCACAGCTCAACTTGAAGACGCTCAAAAAGCACTCAACGCGCTCAAGCAGCTGCTAGCTAAGCCGGTTCAATAGGGCCGGACTCGTTAGACGAGGCGCGCGCCGCATTCTTTTAGAGCCTCGTGGCGCAAACAGCGAGCGGCGAGAGCACGCACAAATGGATGCTATTCGACGTGTGTACTGAATTGCTCAGAACCCTAACTTCAGAGATGGAAGACTTACTTTGAAAGAGCGAATCAATTCCGCATCGGGATTCCCTGCATTCCGCGCGGAGCAGACGCTAGCTTGCAGACAAACTTTCTTGCGAACGCGTCACATGTCGGGAGCAATTCCCCCAAGTCAATTCCCACTCACCCGTTAGATATGGAGAATGCAATGAGCATTACGAATTCTGTGGTAGCGATCTACGATACCCACGCACAGGCGGAACGCGCCGTCAAGGAACTCCAAGAGGCGGGTGTAGACATGAAGAGCCTCTCGATCGCCGGGAAAGATACGCATACGGACGAGCATGTGGTTGGCTACTACAACGCCGGGGACCGCATGAAGCGTTGGGGCAAGGTGGGAGCGTTCTGGGGCGGATTCTGGGGTCTTCTGTTTGGGTCGGGATTGTTCCTCATACCTGGACTAGGGCCGATTCTCATAGCCGGACCGCTGGTGGCCTGGATTATCGCGGGCCTTGAAGGTGCAGTCGTGGTTGGAGGCGTCACGGCTCTAGGGGCGGGCCTGGTGAGCATCGGCATCCCGAAGGATAGCGTGCTCAAGTACGAGGTGGCACTGAAGACAGACAAGTATCTGCTTGTTGTCCATGGCACAGAAGATGCCGTAGCCAATGCGAAAAACATCATTTCAGGAACCGAACATAGTTCTTACACCGTTCATGCGGAGAAAGTCTTCGCCTAACAAAATGCAAGAGTGCATTTGCGGGCATTGACCTGCTTGTTTGAGGCGAACTTCTCTTGCTAGTTCTCAAAATGGGCGCAGCGAGTGCCTGTGCCGTCAGATAACTCACCGGGCAACCGAAATCGCGCCAAAGATATCAGGACTTGGTTAGCGATGACTCCCAAATGGCCGATCGAATGGAGCACTCTCAAATGAATGTGCAACAACTTGAAGAAACAACAGAAGCCCTTGTCGCGAACGACAAGGGCCTGTTGAAGATGGATGAAAGCAATGGGCAGCGTATCCCGCGATCGTCCACTCCGGCTAGACCACCTGACAGCATAAAAAAGATCGCAAGCGCTTTGTCACAATTTCTGAAGAAGCACAGATCTTCCCTGGCACTTAGGAGACAAGATGACGGGAAGCAAGCATAACAGGGAAGGAAATAGCGGTGAGGGCAGCGAACCAGGTCCCGGTCCTTACTGGAGGCGTATGCATCGCGACTGGCGTTTCTGGGTAGGTGCGTTTTTTATGGCCGGAGCACTCGCTATTTATGTTTTGAGTGGCGACCTCGCGTGGGTTCCACACGGTCACCGGCTTCCCTGAGTCGAGATCCATCGCCGGCAACCCGCTGGCATAGGCTATCACCGCAGCCGCTGTGGACATCGATCAAGCGCAAACTCCCGATTCAATGAACTGGGTGCCAAAAGATGAGCCGGTTATCGTTGTATCCCCTGCGCTTCGACCCGATCTATCAATATCGACTCTGGGGTGGAAGGCGTTTGACAAATGTGCTCACTGGGCCCCTGCCCGGCGATGGACCTATCGGAGAAGCTTGGGTGCTCAGCCACCGCTCCGATCACCAAAGCCTGATCGCGAATGGACCGCTTAAGGGTCAGACGCTTGGGCAAATGATGAAACAGTTTCAAGAACAGTTGATGGGCAAGTTGTCTTCGCGGTTCGGCCACTTTCCACTGTTGCTCAAGTTTCTTGATGCGCACGAGATGCTCTCTGTACAAGTGCATCCCAGCAATTCCCGCACTGACCTCATTCCAGCTGGCGATACGGCAAAGACCGAAGCGTGGGTCGTAATTGAAGCTGACAAAGGGAGCCAGATCTATGCAGGCCTGAGGCCGGGGACAACTGCCGGCAATCTGCGGCAGTCTCTCGACGATGGAACCATTGCGGACCACCTTGTGAGAATTGTCCCGAAGCCGGGAGATGCCGTATTCATCCCTGCGGGAACGGTTCACACTCTGGGCAACGATGTCGTGGTTTTCGAGGTTCAGCAAAATAGCGATGCGACATTTCGACTTTACGATTGGGGCCATATCGACCCGGAGACCAAGGAGCCGCGGCCGCTCCAGGTGGA
>Ga0181520_10002258_pt1 | contig 36384 bp, 24 predicted proteins | sample PEATcosm2014_Bin_29_FD_132451 | JGI IMG/M metagenome (GOLD analysis project Ga0181520, IMG submission 132451) | Peatland microbial communities from MTU Mesocosm Facility, Houghton, MI, USA - PEATcosm2014_Bin02_30_metaG | ecosystem: Environmental > Terrestrial > Soil > Wetlands > Peat | place...
GATGCGCAGCTCCGCACCCGCCGCGATAGGCACGCGGGCGACCGCGATATTGTCGCGCGGATGGAGGTGGATGGCCGAGTTTTCGGCCGTCGGCACGCTGGCGATTTCGAAGAGCATGGACGCAGACCTCAAGTCCATGCTACCAGCCGTCGAAGGCGTGCCGATTTGGCCCGCTTTCGCCCCCGGCTGCCACCCCCCGCGGCGTGTGTGCGCTTCCACTGTACGCTACCGTACAGTAATCTGCATAACCCCAAATATACTGCACCGCAGTGGGGTTCGTGTTCTTACACTTCCGCTTGAAAACGCAGCGTTACACGCGAAATTCGTGTTTGCTATTAAAAGACATTTGAGTATTATTATCTTGTGACCCTAATTCACCGCTGACGCTTACTAGAACTCGCCGGCCGCACAAGGGTCGTCAGTAACAGTTCAATTAATAAATCGGAGTACTGGAGTTTGCGCATGAACGCCGCCTGGTCGAAATCCGAAGACATCGGTAACCTCGGCGTGAACGCGTGCATCGAGGATACCGGCACTCAAAGAAGGACCCGCAGAGAACTAACACTAACGTCCGGGCTTGTCCACCGACCTGCCCGGATGGGAATCGCGGGAAGTGAACTTCGCGCGCGCTGCCGTGCGCCGTTTCCGGCCGAACGACCGCTACCCGGCCGCCCGCGGTCCCTTGATCATCCGCTGTTCGCTCGTTCAGACGAGGGCGCTCCGCGCCTAATCGTAAATACCCGCCTCTGAGGCCGCCCGGCTGACGAAGCAGAGACCGATGCCGGAAGCTTTCCGGTATGGATGCGATAAGTGTGTGCCCGCGTGTTGTAAGGAGAAGCAATATGTCGGCTAAAGAGATAGAACAGCCTTTCGATACCATCGAGAGCGCGCACGATTTCATGAATGTGCTCGCCGAGACGATTCTGGATTCGGTCAAGGATCTCGACCGCGAAAAGCTCTCCAGCGCCAAAGACGGCGAAGAGCGCCGCGCTCAGGCGGTCGAACTGGCCCTCTTCAAGCTGAAACTGCTGAACTGCCACGTGCATAAGTGCCGCATCATCTTGAACGACCTGCGCACCGTTCGGCGCCTGCTCTTTAGTGAGAGGCCGGCCACCACCACCAACCACACGATGGCGGCAATGTAACCTATGTTAGACGCTATCCAGTCGCCGGCGCAGGCCACTTATTGGTTCATTCAGGGGCGCATCCTGTTCTCGATCCTCGCCTTGATTGGGACGGCCTGCTTCATCTACATAGCCGCGAAGCGCCTGGCCCCGCTGATGAAGGGCCAGCGCGACCCGCGCTTCGACCGGCCCTTCCTCCGCCTGGGCAGGCTGTTGCAATACTGGTTCTTGCAGTGGAGACATCCCCGCTTCATCGGGGCCGGGATTCTTCACATCCTGATCTTCGCGGGCTTTATCACTTTAGTGATTCGTACCGGCTCGCTGATGACTCTGGGTATCGCCGGAGCTTCCGCGGAGCCCGCTGTCCCGTCTCTGCTGAGCCGCATATATAGCACTTTCGCAGATTACGCCGGTACGGTGGTGTTCTTCTGCATGGTGGTGGCGGTGGTTCGGCGCCTGGTGTTCAAACCGGCCCGTTACGCCGTACCTGCCCGCTACGGTAAGGCTCGCACCGCAGATGCCGTCTTTCTCCTGGCGCTCATCGCGATCCTCATGGGCGCCGATGCCCTGTTCGACGGCGCCAGGGCGGCCGCCCAGTTTCAGCTCGTTCAGCCGGTGGAATCCCTGGCCATCTTCTCTCTGCCTTGGATGGTAAAAAACGCTCTCATCTTCACTCCCGTACCGATACTCCAGAATCTTCACCTCGGCGCTTACCTGACCCATCAACTGGCCTTCTTCTTCTTACTGTGTTACCGGCCGTTTGGCATCCAGTTTCATGTGGAGACGTCTTTCTTTAGTATCTACTTCGCTAAGTTGGACCGCGGCACGGTCAAGCCCGTGCGATGGGGCGTTAGCGACGACCGCCTCGACCAGGTGAAATCGTTCGGAGTTAAGAACTTCGAGGACTTCACCTGGAAGCACATCCTAGATTTTTATTCCTGCGCCGATTGTGGGCGCTGCTCGGACCAGTGCCCCGCTAACGCCGTGGGGCGCCCCTTGTCGCCGCGGTTCATCAGCGTCAAAGGCCGCGATTACGCCTTCCGGCACTATCCCGTCCTCGGCCAGTCCCACAACGGCCAGCCGCTCGTCGGTAATGTGTACTCGGAAGAGGAAATCTGGTCCTGTACCACCTGCGGCGCCTGCGAGGCCGAGTGCCCGCTGTTCATCGAACAGATCGATAAGATCGTGGATCTGCGGCGCGGCCTGGTGGATGACGGCAAGGTGCCTCAATCCCTCCAGAAGCCTCTGAAAGCTCTGGAAAGCCGCGGCAACCCCTACGGCAAAATGGAAAAGAAGCGCGCCGACTGGGTAAAGGACAAGGACTTTCAGCAAGCCTGCACCGTCCGGATCTTGAATGGGAAACCCGGCGCCGATACTCTGTACTTCGTCGATAGCATTACTTCCTACGACGACCGTATACAATCGATCGGCCGGGCTACCGCGAAGATACTCACCCGCATCGGTACTAACTTCGGCATCCTGGGTGCGGCCGAGAAGGATAGCGGCCACGAAGTCCGCCGCTTCGGCGAAGAGATGCTCTTCATGGCCCTGCGAGACCATAATTCGGACGCCATCAAGGCTTCCGGCGTACAGCGCATCGTCACCAACGACCCGCACGCTTATAACGCCTTGAAGCACGACTACAAGGACATGCCTCCGGTGGAACATATCAGCCAGACGATCGCCCGCGAAGTGAAATCCGGCGGCATCGCCTTCGAGCCGCTCCCCGATGACGGCAGCGTCTATACCTATCACGACCCCTGCTATCTGGGCCGCCACAATGGCATTTACGACGACCCCCGCGAGGTGCTGGACGCCATTCCGGGGTTGAAGAGAGTCGAGATGCCCCGTTCGCGCGACCGTTCCTTCTGCTGCGGGTCGGGCGGACTGGCGTTGTTTTACGAGCCCAAGGAAGAGCAGCGCATGGGCGTGGTACGAGTCCGTATGGCCGCCGAAGCCGGGGCTAACGTGATTGTAACTGCCTGCCCGTTCTGCATGGTCAACATAGAAGACGCGATTAAGGTCGCCGGCATGGAAGGCCGGATGACCGCCATCGATATTACCGAACTCGTAGATAGACAAGTTTGTGTGGAGCGGGCTGTCAGCCCGCTGGCGAGTTGCTAACCCGCCGCCTGCGCCGGCTGCTACCCGGCGCTTCCAAGGAGTGAACAGATGGAGATCCTGGTTTGCGCGAAGAGGGTGCCCGATACCTCGGAGAATGAAATCGAGCTGGATCGCGCCGGCACCGGCATCGAGAGCGACGAGTTAGTCTACTCGATCAACGAGCCGGATAACTATGCGGTCGAAGAGGCTCTGCAGTTGGTCGATCGGGCCGGCGGCAGCGTAACGGTGGCCACCGTAGGCTCCGAAGACGACGAGGAGATCCTGCGCCGCGAGATGGCCATGGGCGCTCACAACGCTGTGCTCCTTTCCGACGAGGCGTTCGAGGGATCCGATGGCCGGGGCACCGCCGCGGTTCTGAAGGCATTCGTCGGGAAAGGCAAGTACGATCTGATCCTGACCGGTGTGCAGGCCGACGACGGCGCCGCCCAGGTCGGCGGCATGCTGGCCGCCATGCTCGACTACCCGTTCGCCGCTCTGGTGAATTCCATCGAGGTTCTGGACGGCGGAAAGCTCAAGATCGCCCGCGAAATCGAAGGCGGTAACCGGGAGGTGAGCGAGATCGATCTGCCTTGTGTGCTCTCGATCCAAACCGGCATCAACGAGCCGCGCTATGTTGGCATGCGCGGTATCCGCCAGGTGGCTTCCCGCGAGATTCCAACTTATGACTCCTCGGACCTGGGCATCGACCCGGACACGGTCGGCGAAGCCGCGGCCAAGGTGAAGCGCCTCGATTACTTCATTCCCGCCTTGGGCAAAGGAGCCGAGATGCTCGAAGGCAGCCCCGAGGAGATCGCCGGAAAGTTAGTCGAGTTACTAAAAGTCAAGGGAGGGTTGAACTAATGGCTCCGATCTTTGTCTATGTCGTGCATAAGGCCGGCGTACCGGACGATTCCGCCGCCGAGTTGCTGGCCGCGGCGGGAAGGATCGATTCCGCTCAATCTCCGGTCGCCGTCGTCACCGGCTGGGGCACGGAGCTGGATGCCGTTTGCAACACGCTGGCCGCTTCCTGCCGCGAGGTTTGGAAGATCGCCGCGGAGACCCTGGCTTACCCCAACGCGGAGTTAGTCCGCAAGGCCCTGGCGGCGGTTGTGCCGCGCGGCAGCATTATATTAGTCGCGCATTCGCACTTCGGCGTCGATCTCGCGCCGGGTCTTTCGATCCGCATGGATGCCGCCTATGTGCCCGATGTGGTGGAGATCGATAGCGCCGATCGAGCCGCTCTCAAGCTGGTTCGCCAGGAATTCGGCGGCCAGGTAAGCACGCACGTGCGCTGCGATCTTTCCGGCGGCGCCGTGATCGGCATCCGTCCGGGCGCCTTCAAACCGCTCTCCGGCGCTCCCGCCGGCGGCCAGGTGGTCGATAAGTCGGCCGCGGTTGGACCGCTCGCCGCGGGACGGCGCTATCTCGAAACCGTGGTTGCCGAAACGGGCGATGTCGATATCACCAAGCACCAGGTGCTGGTCTCCATCGGCCGCGGCATCCAGGGAGAAGAGAACGTGGCCATCGCCGAGGAGCTTGCCGAGGCCATGGGCGCGGCCGTAAGTTGCTCCCGGCCGGTCGTGGACGCTAAGTGGATGGAGAAATCCCGCCAGGTGGGGTCCTCCGGCAAGACCGTCAAACCCAAGGTCTACATGGCTTGCGGCATCAGCGGTTCCTTCCAGCACTTAGCCGGCTTGAAAGGCAACCCGTTCATCGTGGCCATCAATAAGAACCCCAAGGCACCGATATTCCGCGTCGCGGATGTCGGAATCGTATCCGACATCCTGGAGTTTCTGCCGCAACTGACTAACCGCGTTCGCGAAGAATGCACTGTTCCCGCAAAGGGAGGCCGCTCGTGATTTCGAAAAAGACACTTAAACTCAGCCTGAAATCGCTCCGGGAGTTCGCTAAGAAGAGGCTTCCCGACGAGCAGCTCCGCGAGTGGGACAATCGCGACGAGTGCCCGCTTGAAATCGTCCATCACATCTGCAGCCCCGATAAACTGGGAATCCAGCTCCTGTTCATTCCCGAAGAATACGGCGGATTCGGCGGCGGCGCTTTCGACGTGTATTGCGTCTGCGAGGAGATGGCCCGCATCGACCTGGGCATCGCCACTTCCGTCCTCGCCACCTTCCTGGGGAGCGACCCGATTTTCGTGGGCGCCACTCCCGAGCAGAAGAAGTTGTGGCTGACGCGCATCGCCGAAGAGGGATTGTTGTTCGCCTACGGCGCCACCGAGCCCGAGGCCGGCAGCGACTTAGGCGCTCTGCTGACCACCGCCGAGCGGGTGATGGAAGGCGACCGCGTGGTGGGTTACAAGATCAACGGCAGCAAACAGTGGATCAGCAACGGCGGAATCGCCGACGCTTACACCATCCTTGCCAGCACGCCCTCGGGCCCCAGTTGGTTCATCGTCGAAAAAGGTGCGCCCGGTTTCAATCACGATAAGCCGGAAGATAAGCACGGTATCCGGCTGAGTAACACGGCGGCGCTCTCGCTAACCGATGTCTTTGTGGATCCCAGCCGTCTGATCGGCGGCGTGGAAGGCCAGGGGTTGATTCAGGCGCAGTTAGTGTTCGGCTATACGCGCCTCATGGTGGCCACCTTCGGCCTGGGTGCCGGCTGGGCCGCGCTGGATCGCGCCATTCCCTACTCCGCCAAGCGTATTCAGGGCGGCGCGCCGCTCTCGGAGAAGCAGGGATACACGCATAAGTTGATCGTTCCTCACGCGGTTCGTCTGGAAGCCGGCCGCGCTTATATCGAGGAGACCGCCGAACGCATCGATGCGGGCGAAGGCAGCCTCAACACCGAAGGCGCCATCGCCAAGTACATGTCCACGGAAGCCGGTAATGCCGCCGCCGAGGCCAGTATCCAAGCCCTGGGCGGTTACGGTTACACGCACGAGTACATGGTGGAGAAGATCAAGCGCGACGTCCGCATCACCTGTATCTACGAAGGCACCTCCGAGATCATGGAGATGACCATCAGCCGCGACCGCTGGCAGCTTCACCTGAAGACGCGCGGCCAGTATTATCACGAGCAGGCGCGCCGCAGCGAAGCCATTCACGCTTCGCACCCGGATGTAGGCGCGGACGTGGCGGCGCTGGCGCTGCACGCGCTGGCCGAAGCCATGGAACGGGCCCGCGTCGGCCGGCTCACGCGCTTTCAGCACATCCTCCTGCGGCTCGGCGAATGGATCGCTTATGCCGAGTGCGCCGGCAGCCTTTCGCGCCGCGCGGCGCTCATGGCGGAAGGCCGCGTGAACGAAAAAGGCAGCTTCCGCTTCGATCCCACGGCCCTCGCCGCGGTGGCTCGCATCTTCGCGCGCGAAGCGGCTCTGCGCGTCGGCACCGAGAGCTTGCGTTGGTTCGCCGGCTCGGGCGGTGTAAACGAAAGCGAAATGCCCGCGTTCGAATCGGCGTTGCGTTTGCCCGCCATCTATCGCGCGCAGGCCGGATTGACCTCGGATATGGATTTCGTGGCCGACGTGCTGTACAACCGCGCGGCCAAGCGCGCGGCGCCAGCCGCCTGATTCCTATAGAGAGTTACTAACTTACCGTCAGGGAGCTAAGTTTGGGGAGTTCAGCCATCATGGAAGATACCGCTTATAAAGCTATCGCGATCGTTGGCGCGGGAGCCGTTCTGCCCGACGCGCCGAATGTGCCGGCGTTTTGGAATAACTTGAAGAACGGCCGCTACAGTATCACTGAAGTGCTGCCCGACCGCTGGGATCCGGCGCTCTATTACGATACCGATCGTAGCGTCCCGGGAAAGACCTACTCGAAGCTCGGCGGCTGGGTGCGCGAGTACGAGTGGGATCCGCTGAAATGGCGCATCCCCATCCCGCCGCGCGTCGCCGAGTCCATGGATCAAGGCCAGAAATGGGCCGTGGCCTGCGTTCGAGAAGCGCTCGAAGATTACGGTTATCCCAAGCGGCCTTTCGACCTCGATCGCACCGCGGTGATCCTCGGCAACGCGATGGGCGGAGAGCGCCACTATCTCACCTCCCTGCTCATTTACTTCCCGGAATACGCGCGGGAACTCGAAGAGAGTGCCAGCTTCAGCGCGCTGCCCGAGGCCGTGCGCCGCGAAATCTCCAGCGAATTGCAGAACCGCATCGCGCGCCGCCTTCCGGAAACCACCGAAGACACCATGCCCGGCGAGCTGTCTAATTGCATCGCCGGCCGCGTGGCCAACGTCTTCAATTTCCACGGACCCAATTTCACCACCGATGCCGCATGCGCGTCGGCCATGGCGGCCGTTTCAACCGCGGCGAAAGGCCTGGTGGCCAATGAATTCGACGTGGCCATCACCGGCGGCATCGACCGCAATATGGGTGTCTCCTCTTTCGTTAAATTCTGCAAGATCGGCGCGCTCTCGGCCACCGGTACCCGCCCCTATGGCGAAGGAGCCGATGGTTTCATCATGGGCGAAGGCGCGGCTGTTTTGATGATGAAGCGCCTGGCCGATGCGGAACGCGACGGCGACAAGATCTACGCCGTGCTGCGCGGCATGGGCGCCTCCAGCGACGGCAAGGGCAAGGGCATCACCGCGCCCAATCCGGTAGGCCAGAAATTCTGCCTCGAACGCGCCTGGCAGAATGCCGGCGTGGCCCCTGAAACGGGCACCTACATGGAAGGGCACGGCACCTCCACGCGCGTCGGAGACGTGGTGGAAGTTAATAGCATGACGCAGTTGCTCAACGGCTTTCATCTTGCCCCCCACTCCGTGCCGCTCGGCTCGGTCAAATCGAACCTCGGGCATCTCAAGGGAGGCGCCGGCGCCGCCGGATTGCTCAAAGCCGCCCTGGCGCTGCGCGATAAGGTCCTGCCGCCCAGCCTCAACTGCCAACGCACCAACCCGGATATCGATTTCGGCCGCTGCCCGCTCTATGTCAACACCGAGCTGACCCCCTGGATGGTTCCCGCCAATGGCGTGCGCCGAGTCGGCGTGAGCGCCTTCGGTTTCGGCGGCACCAACTTCCATGCCGTGCTCGAAGAATACATACCCCACAAGCTAACCGGCAACGGCAAGAGCCGGGTCGCGTTCCACGAGGCGCCGCCCGCCCCCGGCGCCAATGGAGGCACCGCCGCAAAAGACAGCGCCGGCACTCCCGCCGCATCCTCTTATAAGGCGCCTTTGCGCGGCGCCTTGCTGGTGGGCGCCGGGTCGGTGGCCGAGCTGGCCGAGCGTCTGCGCGCCATTCAAAAGGCCGCCTCCGAGGGCCGCGCGCCGGCTCCCGCCGCGCCTTCCGCCAAAGATCTGCGCGCGCCCGAGCGCCTGGCCATCGATTTCGCCGATGCCGCCGACCTGGCCGACAAATCCGCCAAGGCCGTCAAGGCGCTGGCCGCCAACCAGCCCGCCGTGTGGAAAGCATTGCGCGCACAGGGCGTTTTCCGCGGCCACGGCCCCGCGCCCAAAGTGGCGTTCCTCTATACCGGCCAGGGGTCGCAGTACGTCAACATGCTGCGCGATCTGCGCGCCGCCGAGCCCATCGTCGCCGCCACCTTTGCCGAAGCGGATCGCGTGATGACTCCGTTCCTCGGCAAGCCGCTGAGTGAGTTTATCTTCGTCGACCCGGCCGACGCCGCAGCCGTGGCGCAGGCCGAAGAAGATCTCCGCCAGACGGCCCTCACTCAGCCGGCTATTCTCTCCGCCGATATCGCGCTCACGCGCCTGCTCGCCGCGTACGGCATTCAGCCCTCCATGACCATGGGCCATAGCATGGGCGAATACGGCGCCCTGGTAGCCGCCGGCGCTCTTCCGTTCGAGGATGCCCTCGAAGCCGTCAGCGCCCGCGGGCGTGAAATGACGCGCGTATCCTTGGGCGATAACGGCCGCATGGCCGCGGTCTTCGCTCCCCTCGAGGAGATCGAGCGAACCCTTGGAACCGTCGATGGCTATGTGGTCATCGCCAATATCAACAGCAACCACCAGGCCGTGATCGGCGGCGACTCGGGCGCCGTCGCGCAGGCCCAGGCGCTTTTCGAGAATGCCGGCTACAACGTGGTGGAGTTGACGGTCAGCCACGCTTTCCACACGTCCATCGTCGCGGGGGCCAGCGAGCCGCTGCGCCGCATGCTCGACCGCACGCATCTCCAGCCGCCCGTCCTGCCGATCGTCGCCAATGTGAATGGCGAATTCTATCCTTCCGGGCCCGGCGTTAGAGACAAAATGTTGGACCTGCTCGCGCTCCAGGTCGCCTCGCCGGTGCAATTCGTGAAGGGCCTGCGCACGCTCTACGAAGCCGGCGCGCGCGTCTTCGTCGAGGTCGGCCCCAAGAAGGCGCTGCAGGGATTTGCCGACGACATCCTCGGCGCGGATGCCGACGTCCTCTCGGTCTTCACCAACCACCCCAAGTTTGGCGATATCGCGGCCTTCAACAACGCCCTCTGCGGTCTCTATGCCTTCGGGCTGGGCGCCGGCATTGCGGAGCAGACGGACCTTGCGCCCGTCTCCGTCTCAGCCCCGGTCTCCGTTTCAGCCCCCGTTCCCTACTCCAACGCCGGTTCCGCCCATGCCGCCCCTCCGGCGCCGCTGGCCAACAACCGCTACGCCGAACTGGGCCGCATGTTCGCCAACGTCATCGAGCAGGGCTGGAACGCCATCCACGGTTCGAACGGCGCCTCGTCCAGCGAGCCCGTGGCGATCACCGGCGCTTCCCTGGGTCTTCCCGGCACCGAGCGGATCTTCGACGATAGCAACGTCGGCCGCATCCTCAAGGGACAGCAGTTCATCGATGTGATCCCTTCGCGATTCCGCCGCGCCATGCTCGACAAGAACATCACCCGGCTGGTCAAGAGCGATAACGGCGGCCCGGTCTTCGACCGCATCTCCAGCACGGCCGACGTGATCAAGCTGGCCGCGCGCGGAGGCGCCTTCGACCTCGGAGAAGAATTCGGCGTTCCCGCCGATCGCCAGGCGGCTCTCGACCGCGTCACGGCCCTCGCCATGGCCGCGGGCCTCGACGCTTTACGCGACGCCGGCATCCCGCTGGTCATGCATTACAAGACCACCACCAGAAACACGCAGCTTCCCGACCGTTGGGGTCTGCCCGATTCCATGCGCGACGATACGGCCATCATCTTCGCTTCGGTCTTCCCCGGCATGGACGCCTACACCGACGAGCTGACCCGCTACTTTGCCGACCACGCCCGGCGCGAGCGGTTAGCCATGCTGGAAGATCTGCGCGCACGAACCTCGGAACCCATGTTCCGGCAGGAAATCGACCGGCGCGCCGACGAAATTCGCGCCGCCATCGAGAAAGAACCGTACGTCTTCGACCGGCGCTTCCTGTTCCGCATCCTTTCCATGGGCCATTCGCAGTTCGCCGAGTACATCGGCGCTCGCGGGCCCAACACGCAGATCAATTCGGCCTGCGCCAGCACCACCCAGGGCGTGGCCCTGGCCCAGGACTGGATTCGCGCGGGCCGCTGCCGTCGGGCCATCGTCATCTCGGCCGACGACGTCACCTCCGAACAGCTTCTGGAATGGATGGGCGCCGGCTTCCTGATTACCGGCGCTGCCGCCACCGATGAATCCGTGGAAGAGGCCGCCCTTCCCTTCGACCGCCGCCGCCACGGCATGATTCTGGGCATGGGCGCCGCGGCCCTCGTGGTCGAGAGCGCCGAGGCCGCGCGTGAACGCGGCATCCGGCCCATTTGCGAAGTCTGGGGCGCCGCGACGGCCAATAGCGCTTTCCATGGCACCCGTCTGGATGTCCAGCACATCAGCCAGATCATGGAGGGCCTGGTGGCTGAGGCCGAAAAGCGCGGCGTTTCCCGCCAGGAGATGGCCCCGCGCATGGTCTTCGTTTCGCATGAGACTTATACGCCGGCGCGCGGAGGCAGCGCGGCCGCGGAGATCCATGCGCTGCGCCAGGTGTTCGGCGACGCGGCCGACCGCATCGTCATCACCAATACCAAGGGTCTGACCGGTCACGCCATGGGCGCCGGCATCGAGGATGTGGTCGCGGTGAAAGCGCTCGAAACCGGATGCGTGCCGCCCGTGGCCAACTTCAAAGAGATCGATCCCGAGCTGGGTCCGTTGAACCTCTCGAAGGGCGGCCTGTATCCCGTGGAGTACGCCCTGCGCCTGGGCGCCGGCTTCGGCTCGCAGATCAGCATGACGCTTTACCATTGGACGGGCGCCCGGGAAGCCGCTCGCCACACGCCGGATGCGCTGGGCTATGCCTATCGCATAGCCGATAAGGCCGCCTGGAATGCCTGGCTCACCCAAATCTCGGGCCAGCGGGCCGCGAATCTGGAAGTGGCTCATCGCACCCTGCGCATTCGGGATCAGGTAGCCGAGGCGCGCGCCGCCGATATGGCCGCCGCCACTCCCGCCGCGCCCCCGCAACCACAGCCGAAGCCCGTACCGGCGCCCGTTTCCGCGCCTGTGGCGAAGCCGCTGCCGGCCCCAGTCACGGTTGCCGCGCCCGCTCCCGCTCCGCCGCCCCGGCCCGCCATTCAGGCCGACCCGGTGAAAGAGCAGGTTCTCGCGCTGGTCGCTCAGAAGACCGGCTACCCGGTCGACATGCTCGATCTGGACCTGGACCTCGAAGCCGATCTCGGCGTCGACACCGTCAAGCAGGCCGAGATCTTCGCGGCCATCCGCGAAACCTACGGAATCGTCCGCGACGAGCAGATCAAACTGCGCGATTTCCCAACGCTAGCCCATGTGTTGCGCTTCGTGCATGACCGGCGGCCGGACCTGGCCCAAGCTGCCGCGCCGGCCGCTCGTGCCGCGGCTGCCGTGGCCTCGGCGTCTGCCGCGGCACAGCCCGTGGCCGCTGCTGCGATCGCGATCCCGCCGGCCCCCGTCGGCGCGCCCGCCTCGCCCGCCGACACCGTGAAAGAGCAGGTTGTCCAAATGGTGGTCGAGAAGACCGGCTATCCGCGCGACATGCTGGATCTCGATCTCGATCTCGAGGCCGATCTCGGCGTTGACACGGTGAAACAAGCTGAAATGTTCACGACCATCCGCGAGACCTACGGCATCCCGCGCGACGAGAGCCGTAAGCTGCGCGATTACCCCACGCTCAAACACATCATCGGTTTCGTTCTCGAAAAGCGTCCCGACCTGGCCGGCACGGCCCCTATCGCCGCTAGCATCCCCGCCACCGCCCCGCCATTGCCCACGCCCGCCGCAGCGGCACCCGCGCCGCCTCCCACCTCGGATAATCCTATTCAGGAGGCCGTGCTCCAGATCGTCGCCGAGAAAACCGGCTACCCCCGGGACATGCTGGACCTGGATCTCGATCTCGAAGCCGATCTCGGCGTCGATACCGTCAAACAGGCCGAAATGTTCTCGGCCATCCGCGTGAAGTACGACATCCCGCGCGATGAGAACCGCAAGCTGCGCGACTATCCCACCCTCCGCCGTGTGATGGGATTCGTTCTCGAAAATCGCCCCGACCTGGCCGTAGCCGCCCCGGCTCCCGCAAGCCCGGCCGCCATCGTCGCCGCCGCACCTGTCGCACCTACACCTGCCGCGCCGGCCCCGGTTGCACTCGCGCCCGCCGCGGACGACCCCGTCAAAGAGACCGTGCTGGCGATCGTCGCCGAAAAGACCGGTTATCCCACGGACATGCTGGACCTGGAGCTCGACCTCGAAGCCGATCTCGGCGTCGACACCGTCAAACAGGCCGAGGTGTTCGCGGCCGTGCGCGCCGCGTTCCAAATCCCGCGCGACACCGATCTGAAGCTGCGCGATTTTCCCACGCTGGCCCACGTCATCCAGTTCGCCCGCGACCGGCGCTCGCAAGCCGCCGCGGAGGCACCGGCCGGCGCCGGCGCCGCGGAAACCCAGGCAGCTCCCGCTCCGGCCGAGGCACCTGCACCCGCGCGTCCGCTTCTCGCCAGTTTCGAGGCCGCTAGCCGGATTCCGCGTCGCGTCCCCGTCCCCGCCCTGCGTCCTCCGCTTTCCGCTTGCAAGAATACCGGAGTTACGCTGGGTCCCGGACGGCGCGTGGTCGTCATGCCCGATAGCGGCGGAGTGGGGCACGCGCTGGTCGAAGGACTCCAGTTGTTGGGCGTCGAAGCCCTGGTGCTCGATCCCGCCATGGATTCCGATGCGCTCACCGCCCGTCTCCAGGAGTGGATTGCCGCCGGGCCCATCGTGGGCATCTACTGGCTTCCCGCCCTGGATCGCGAGAGCAGCCTGAGCGAGATGGACCTGGACGCCTGGCACGAGGCCCTGCGCGTACGCGTCAAATCCTTCTACACCACCATGCGCGCGCTCTACGAGCAAGTGGTCGCACCCGATACGTTCCTGGTCTCGGCGACGCGGCTCGGAGGGCGGCATGGCTACGATGAATCCGGCGCGGCCGCGCCCCTGGGCGGAGGCGTCACCGGCTTCACCAAAACCTACAAGCGCGAGCGCACGGACGCTCTCGTCAAAGCCGTCGATTTCGAAACCCAGCGCCAGAACTTCGAGGCCGCTGAAATCCTGATCGACGAAACCCTGCGCGACCCCGCCGTGGTCGAAATCGGCTACCATGGCGGCGAGCGCTGGACCGTCGCTCTGCGTGAAGAGCCGGTCGCCGACGGCCAGCCCGGCCTCAACCTCGACAAGAACACCGTCTTCGTCGTTACCGGCGCCGCGGGCAGCATCGTCTCGGCCATCACCGCCGATCTGGCCGCCGCATCCGGAGGAACCTTCTACCTGCTCGATATGGTTCCCGAGCCCGCCGCGGATGACCCCGATTTGCAGCGCTTTGTCACCGATAAGGAAGGCCTGAAGGTCGATCTCTTCGCGCGCATCAAGGCGCGCGGCAAACGGGCCACTCCCGCCATGGTGGAAAAGGAGCTGCAAGCCCTGGAGCGCGCGCAGGCCGCCCGCTCCGCCATCGACGCCGTCCAGGCCGCCGGCGGAACCGCGCACTACTTCAGTGTCAACCTCACCGACGCCGCCGCGGTAGCCCAGGCCATCGGCCAGGTGCGCGAACGCAGCGGCCGCATCGACGTGCTGCTGCACGCCGCCGGCATCGAGCGCAGCCACATGCTGCCTTCGAAGGACCCCCGCGAATTCAATCTGGTCTTCGACGTCAAGAGCGACGGCTGGTTCAACCTCCTGCATGCCATCGGCGACATGCCGCTCGGCGCCGCGGTGGCCTTCAGTTCCATCGCCGGCCGCTTCGGCAACGGCGGCCAGACCGATTACAGTTCCGCCAACGATCTGATGTGCAAGATCGTTTCCAGCTTCCGCTCTACCCGCCCGACCACTCGCGGCATCGCCATCGATTGGACCGCCTGGGGCGGAATCGGCATGGCCACCCGCGGCTCCATTCCCAAGATGATGGAGCTGGCGGGCATCGACATGCTTCCCCCCGATGCCGGCATTCCCTGGATCCGCCGCGAGCTGACCGAGGGCGGGACGCGCGGTGAAGTCGTGGTCGCCCAGCGTCTCGGCATCCTCCTCGACGAATGGGACGCCAGCGGCGGCGTAGCTACCGCCCCGCCTAACGCTGCAGGCGATGGCCAGCCCGCGTCCGCTCCTGGCCCTATGATCGGCCGTCTGCGCGACGCGAAGCTCCACGCGGGTCTCACCTTCGAGACCACTCTCGATCCGGCCGTCCAGCCGTTCCTCTTCGATCACCGCATCGCCGGCACGCCTGTGCTGCCCGGCGTCATGGGCGTCGAAGCTTTCGCGGAAGCCGCCCTCGCGATGCTCCCGGACTGGAAGGTGGAAGCGCTTGAAGACGTCACCTTCCACGCGCCATTCAAATTCTACCGGGATGAGCCGCGCACCCTGCTCATCCAGGCAGCCTTCTCTCCGCTGGACGAAGCCGTGTTGGCGGATTGCCGCCTGGTCGGCAGCCGCGTGCTCCCCAACCAGGCCGAGCCGCAACTGACCACCCATTTCACGGGACGTGTCCGTATGTCGCGCAATGCGCCCGAAGCGACTTCCGCGCAGGCGCCCGCGTCCCCGGCCGCCGGCGCGATCGAAGCCGCCGATATCTATCGCCTCTACTTCCACGGCCCGGCGTACCAGGTTCTGGAGCGCGCCTGGCGGGATGAGAACCGCATCGTCGGCCAGATGGCCATGAGCCTGCCCCCCAATCATCAACCGGCCGAACTCGGCTTGGCCATGGCGCCCCGTCTCATCGAGCTTTGCTTCCAGACGGCCGGCCTCTCCGAAATCGCGCAAGGCCGCATGGGCCTGCCGCAACATATCGACCGCGTCGCGCTGCTCCGTGCGCCCGAACTGGCCGAAGGGCCGCTGTTCGCGGTGGTCGTTCCCGGCGCGAATGGCAGCTTCTCGGTCGAAGTGGTGGATACCGCGGGAACCCGCTACCTGTCTATGAGCGGCTACCGCATGGTGGCGCTCCCCGAGGCCATCGATGCCGAGCTGGTGAAGGCCCTGCAAGCCGTTCTGGCCGCTGGTGAGAATAAATCGATGGTGAATGTCGCATGAACACGGACATGGCTGAAATCGACGTATATTGGCTCGAGCAGACCCAGGCGGACATTCCGGCGCAGAATTACTGGCTCAGCCAAACCGAGACCCATCACCTGGATACCTTGCGCTTCCCCAAGCGCCGCGACGATTGGCTCCTGGGGCGCTGGACCGCTAAACGTGCCGTGGGCGCGTGGCTCGGCATGCGCCCCGCTCCGCTGGAGGAAATCGAAATCCGCTCCGCCGCCTCGGGCGCGCCCGAAGTCTATCTCATGGACCGGCCCGCGCCCATCGCGATCTCCTTGAGCCATCGCGCCGGGCTGGCCGCCTGCGCCGTCGCCCCGCCGGGCGTGGCGCTGGGCTGCGATCTGGAAATCGCCGAGCCGCGCGATGCGGCCTTCATCGCCGACTATTTCACCGCCAAGGAGCAGGCCTGGATCGAGCAGGCACCCGCCGAAGAGCGGCCCCGGCTCGCCGCGCTCTTCTGGAGCGCCAAGGAGAGCGCCCTCAAAGCCCTGCGCACCGGGCTGCGGCTCGATACCCGCTCCCTCAACGTTGCGCTGGAGGGCCCGGCCTTGGAGCACGATCGCCCGCATGGCTGGCGGCCGCTCTGCGCGCGCTACAACAACGCCGATATCTTCCACGGCTGGTGGCGCCAGACCGGCACCTTGCTGCGAACTTTGGTAGCCGCGCCCGCGCCCCTGGCTCCGCTCAGCTTGCGCCCGGCGCACTGGCACTCCGCCGCCGCGGTTGCCACAACGGCACTCGCGAGCTCGGCTTAGCTTAGGGCGCCATCCGCGGCTGGGCTTCCGGCAACTTGAGTTTGCCCCGCGCCACTGCCGCCATGAGTGTGGCCACGTGCAGGGAATGGTCGAAGCGGCCGTCCAGCATCGCGCGAGCCAGCTCTTCGAGCGTCCAGACCAGTGTTTCAATGCCCGCTTCCGTCACGTAGCCCGCCACCGGACGCACTGCCGTAGCAAAACAGTTCCAGATGCGGTTGCCCAGGCGTCCGGTATCTGGAAACATGGAGCCGAGCACCTCCAGGCTCCCGGCTTCATAGCCTGTTTCTTCGAGCAGCTCGCGCCGCGCGGTCTCCTCCGGCGTCTCGCCCGGATCCACCAGCCCGCTGGGCAGCTCGAGCATATACCGCTCCACGGCCGGCCGGTACTGCCGCACGATGAGCACGCGATTTTCCGGCGTGAGCGCCAGGATCGCCGCATAGTCCGGAAGCCGCAGTGAATACCACGGCGGCCCGCCCGGCTCGAGCGTCTTAGCCAGCAGGTCGAACCAAGGCGTCCGGAATGCGATCGTGCTGTCGAGTGGTTTCATGTTCGCCGGCCGCACCGTATTATATCCCGCGGCTTCGCTCTTGTGCGGCCGCATACCCGCCCAGATCGGTTCGTTTCGCGCTATCGCCGAAAGGCCGGCGGCAGAGGAGCCGCTGGCGCCCAGCGGCTGGCCGGCCGAGAGGCTCGTTGGCAAGACCGGCATGGTCGGCACGGAGCAAGACTTCGTCGTTGTCAATAGCAACGGCGCTCGCAAACGATTCGGGTAGCTCGGTGACCAACGTCACAAATGCCGCGTGGGTCGGCCCGGGGGGCGAGGTGGCAAAATGAAGACAGGAGACACTTTGAATGCAAAGACTACTGACGATGAGCTCCCTTGCCGGCCTCCTGGCCCTGTTTGCCTTTGCCCAGGCCCCGCCGCCGGGCTACCCGCAACAGGCCCCGCCGCCGGGTTACCCACAGCAGCAGGCCCCGCCCACCTACCCGCCGCAGGAATTGGATCGCCTGGTGTCCCGCATAGCCTTGTACCCCGACCCGCTTCTGGCGCAGGTTCTGGCAGCGGCCACGTTCCCCGATCAAATTCCGGATGCCGCCCGCTGGGCCGACCAGCATCACTACTTGCAGGGCGACCAATTGGCCGCGGCCATTCAGGCCGATCGCCTGCCCTGGGATCCCAGCGTGCAGGCGCTGTTGCCGTTCCCCTCGGTCCTGGACATGATGGCATCCGACCAGGCCTGGACCGGTGAATTGGGCAACGCGTTTCTGGCCCAGCAACCCGACGTCATGGACGCCGTGCAGCGCGAGCGCCACGAGGCGTACCAATACGGATACCTGCGGAGCAACGCGCAAGTCATCGTCAACGATGGCCCGTATATCGAGATTGTTCCCGCGCGCCCCGATTTCATTGTCGTGCCTTTTTACGACCCCCTGATCGTCTTCGCCGCGCCGCGTCCCGGCTTTTTCGTGGGCGGCGCGATCCGCTTTAACTTCGGCATCTCGATTGGGGCCGCCTTCCGGCCGTGGGGCTGGGGCCTCAACCGCTTCGCCTGGAACACGCACACCGTGTTCGTCAACAATGCGCCCTGGGGGCGAACGTGGGTCAACCGGGGAGCCTACGTGCATCCTTACGCCATGCAGCGATACGCACCGGCGGGGCGCACCGAGAGCCACGAGCTCCACGAGCGCTCCCCGCGCGAGCGCGAAGCCGCCCGCTCCGGCCACGAACGCGTCGAAGAGCACCGGCACTAGTGGTGGGGCATGCTTTAGCGTGCCCGAAATTGCGGCCGTAGGCCGTGCGTGCTCTACGGTTCCAGCAGCATCTTCCCGCAGACCGCGTCCCAATCGGCTTCCGGGTACTGGGCGCCTATATCCGCCATTGGCACACCGCCATCGGCCAGGCTGGGCGCCCTCGCCCCTTCCGCCGCCAGCGCCAGTTGCAGCCGCTCCATCTCCCGCATCAGCCAGCACCGGATCTCCGAGCCCCTCAGCAGGTGCCGCACGTCGAAGCCTCTGCCCACCGGCTTGACCTTCAGATACCAGCCGCGATCCGCGCCGCCCGTCTCCACCACCTGGCCATCCACAGGAGAGAGCAGGCGCACGTCCACGCCGCGTTTCCGCATCCGGAAGGCCGTGCCGTTCACGCGCAGGCGCGTCCCGGGCTGCGGCAGTTCCACGCTGTCCGGCGCGCCCATCAGGCGGCTTGCCAGTTCGTCCAGCCCCACGGTCATGGTGCCATTGGCCTCGGGACGAGCCCACGTGTGGCCGCGATGATAGAAGCGGTCCAGGGGGAACCACATCCCGCAGATCTCGTCTTCGGCCTCGGCCGGCTGCCTCACAGGGTGCAGCGCAATCAGCTTCGGATGCGTCTCGCATTGGCGGCAATCGAAATCGTGGGGACATTTGCGATCGAGGAATTCGCCCGTCAGCACGTGCCGGCAGACGCGGTCGCCGGCGGCCATGTCCTGAAAATCGGAGTGCCAGCGGATCTTCTCGAGCTTGCCGGCCTCCAGCGCGCGGCGTGAGCGCTCGATGGCCCCGATCACCGTCGCGGCCACGATCGCCAGCACGATATAAAACGCCCCCATGAAAACGAGGGTCCCGGCGTTCCAATGAAATCCGTAATTCCAAGGCAGCATGATTCGTTATCTCCCGGCAGCGGCGTGCAGCTCGTGCTCCAGCCCCGCCGCCTCGACTCGCAGTTCGCGCTCCGCGGGGAAAATTTGCAGGTAGCGGAATGAGAACGAATAAACCAGCACCCCGTAAGCGACCACCGCCAGGAAGGTCCCCACTTCCTGCCAGCTCGGCGTATAAGAAAGGTAGCGGTCGAAGGAAAGCGTGGGCACCGCCAGCGTCTGTATGGTCATCACGAAGCGGTTGAGCGCCACGCCCGCGCACGCCATGGCCGCCGCCGATACCAGCCACGCGCGGTGCGCGCGCAGCCGCGGCGTCAGCAGGATCAGCGCCGGCATCAGGCCGAACAGCACGATCTCGGCCAGCAGGATCCACGTGCCGAAGGGCTTCCAGGCGTAATACTGCACCGCGGGAAATCCCGTCTCCGGAGACGTGCGGTCGATCCACACCAGCGTGTCCAGGCTCTTGGCCGCCACATAAACTCCCAGCAGCAGCCCCGAGATTCGCCCCAGCAATTCCAGCACGCGCGCCTCCACCAGCCGTTTCCGCGCGATCTTCTCGACCATCCAGGTCGTGAGCAAGATGAAGCTGGGACCCACCGCCGCCGCCGACAGGATGAACAAGAAGAAGGTCGAAGGCCACACCGCCAGCCCCTCGCGGAACGCGAACGGCCGCCCGCGCAACACGCCGTACAATCCGCCGAGCGATCCCTGGTGGAAGAAGGATAGGAAAGTCCCCACGCCCGCCAAAACGTAAATCAATTTATGCAGTTCGAATTCGAAGACCAGAAACTCGGGCACCTGGCGCAGCTTGCGGTTGCGCAGCACGATCGGCAGGTATTCCACCAGCAGCACGGTCAGGTAGCAACTGATGCAGAAGGTGACCTCCGTGAGCATCGAGTGCACGTTGGGATACCAGAAGGTGAACCACGCCCGCAGCGGCTGCCCCACGTCCACGGCCAGCACGCACATCGCGCCGCTGTAGCAGACCAGGCCGATTACCACCGCACTGTTGATCACTTGCTTGAGCGCGTCGAGCTTCAGGATGTAAAGCAGGAAGCCCGTAAAGAAGGCGCCCGCCCCCAGCGCGATCACCGTCAGGTCCAGAAAAATCCACAGCCCGAAGGCGAAGCGGTTGTCCATGTTGGTCTGGTTCAATCCCTTTACCAGGCACAGGGCGGCCGCATAGAGTCCGAACGCCAGCAGCGCGATCCACGGCAGAATCCATAGCAGGAACTTTGGCTCGGAGCAGCGCTTGACGCCGCGCGCGATGAATTCCTTATCCACGGGACGGCTCCTTTCTGGCGCCCGGCTTGGGCGCGCTGGCGATCGCGCGCACCCACTCGCGCTTCGAGCGGTAGTAGATCTTCGGTTCGGTGCCCAGCTTTTCAAGCAGCCGGAAAGCTTCGGGCTTTTGCGATGCCTGGGCCGGGGCGCTCGACGGGTCCTTCAAATCGCCGAACTGGATGGCGCCCGTGGGGCACGCCTCCGCGCAAGCCGGCGTGTAGGTAACCGGCTCGGTATTGGGCTTGCCGGCGGCCGCCGCGCGCTCGCGCGCCGCGTGCCAGCGGCCATGGCAAAAGTTGCATTTTTCCACCACGCCCCGCATGCGTGGCGCGACATCGGGGTTGAGCGTCTTCTCCATGCCCGCGGGCCACTCCGGATCCCACCAATTGAAATAGCGCGCATGATATGGACAGGCCGCCATGCAATAGCGGCAGCCCAGGCAGCGCTCGGGCATCTGGCCCACCACGCCCGTGGCCGGGTCGAGATCCACGGCCTGCTGCGGACACACGTGCACGCACGGTGTGTCCTTATCGCACTGCTGGCACAGCACTGGGATGAAGACCGAACGCTTGGCCGGATATTCGGCGCCGTTATCCACCTTGAATACGCGAATCCAGGTGAGGCCTTTGCGATCGCTCGCGCCCGCGTGCGCCGGCGGGATATTGTTTTCCACGGCGCAGGCCACCATGCAGGCCCCGCAGCCGTTGCAACGGTCGATGTCGATCGTCATTCCGTAGCGCGCGGTTCTGACTGGGTTCTTCTTGGAAATCATGCCGGCACCACCCTGGCGCGCTCGCCCGTCGCGCAGATATCCAGGACGCCGGGACCCGAGGCCACCTTGACCGAGCCAGGCGGCACGGCGGAATCCAGAATCACGAAAATGTCGCGCCGCCCCTGAGCGGTTTCGAGCGTGGCGCGCGCTCCCTCCTCGATGCCGTATGCTTTGGCCGTCGCGGGATGGAGCGCCGCGCGCCCCGGTCCCAGCCGCAGGTTGGATTCCTGGTACAGCTTGGACATCAGCGGCGAAGCCGGCGCTGCCGAACCGCGCGCCTCGGTCAGGATGGCCACCAGCGGAAAACTCGCCGCTTCCACCGGACCGGCCTCGGGACCGGCCAGCGCCAGGCGCGGTGGCGCGGCCTTCTCATCGGGAGTGTCCATCCAGTAGCCGCCCGCGTTGAGCGCCTTCCAGAGATCTTCGGGCTTCATCTCTTTTACCGGCGTGAGCTTGCCATCGGGCATCGCCGCCAGCGCTCCCCGGCCGCTCTTATGAATGGCATCGGACCGCTCGCGCAGCGCGTCGCCGCGAGGCAAGCCCGTCGCCGTGGCGATAAATTCGCCTGGGTTGACCATGCCCGCCGGCGGAGCCTGCAGGGGAACCGTCATGCGAAACACCGGCGCCACCGCGTCGATGGCCGGGGGAATGTCTTCCAGCGTCTCGGGATAAACCGCCGCCGGCAGAACATATTGCGCGTAGCGCCCGTAGCCGGCGCGCGACCACGCAAATGCGATCACCACCGGATTCGCGGCCAGCTTCTTCCGGATCTCGCCCCAGGGAATATATTCGCCGGGAGCCGATTCGTCGATGAGCAGCACGCGCACCGAGCGCTCCGGGATCTCCGCGAGTTCCGTGGCCGGAGCGGCCTTCTTCCACGCCTCGGGCACCGGCGTTTCGCGCCGCGTCACCAGCGTGCGACCGGGCGCGCCGATCAGCGTGTTGAGCGCCAGCACGGCGGAAGATCCGGCGGCATCCAGCACCACCGCCGGGCCGTTGCCGGTGAGTTCGCGGGCCAGTTCCGCGATTTGCTGCTCGGATACGCCCGTGGCCGAGGCCGCCCGCGCCGGGTTGATGCCGGAGGCGCCGCCGCTGAGCACGTTCGAAATTCCCAGCGCCAGCTCCGTTTCCGTACCCGGGTTGATGGCCACCCACAGGTCCGCCAGCGCCGCCGTCCGCGATTCGACGGCATCCACCTGAATCAGCCGGAAGCCGTCGCGCAGCGCGATCACGTTGCCGGGCGTGCCCCAACCCTCCAGGAGCGGCGCGCCGAAGCTCAACACAGTCTTCGCTGCGGCCAGGTTCACCGCGGTGGCAGGTCCCAGCGGCCGCGGCGGAACGATATAGGCTCCGTTGCGAATGGCCGCCATGGCGCGGCGATAAGTCCATGAAGCCGTGCGCCCGGGCCGCAGGTCCAGCACCGCAATCCGGTCGCCCTTGGCGATGGCATCCGCCACGGCGGCCCAAGCTTCCTTGACCGGCCCGCTCTTCACGCGCGCGGGGTGGTACGGCAGGTGGTGGCCCGTCAATCCGAAGGGGCACAGCGCCCCGCGGCTCACGGGATGCCCCGGCACGCCCGCCAGCGCCACCGGCTGTTCGCCGATCAGGCGCGCGCGGACCGCGCAGCCGGCTGTGCACAGCGAGCAGTTGGTGAAGCCGGTCCGGCTCTCGCCGCGCACCGGCACGGGAACGCCCGGCCAGTTTTCCGACCACAGAGCCGCGTCCGTAATGAGGCGCCAGGGGACCGGCGTGAAGAGGGCGCCCACGGCGGAGCCGCCCATAAACTGGAGAATTTTCCTGCGGGAGGTGTTCATTGGCCCTGAGTTCTCATGACGCTATTTATGGCAATCCAGACAACTGTGCTCGAGACCCTGCCGCCGGTGGCAGGCCACGCAATCGTCCATCCTCATGCCGCCCTCGGACCGAAACGCGGCGTTCGCGAGCGGCCGCCCCCATATGTCGCGCGAGTAACCGCTGATGCGATCCTCCTGATAGGGCCTGAGCGAATCCGTGGCGCCTGTGTTGCCGTGGCAGGTTTCGCATTTCATGCCCGCGGTTTTGACGTGCGTCACGTGGGAGAAATAGACGTTCTCCGGCTGCCGCGCGTAGGAGGCCCACCGCGGCTCGCGGTTGGGCGTGACGTACTGTTCGATGAAAGCTTTCTCCGCGGCGGTCGTGCCCATGGGCGCGGCGTGGCAGGCGCTGCATTTGTCCAGAGTTGGCAGGCCCGCATACGTTCCGTCTTCGCGGAATGCGTGGCAATCCTCGCATTTGGTCCCGGCCTTTTCCGCGTGAACTTTGTGGCTGAAGTTCACCGGTTGAGGCCGGGTCCGGTAGATGGCATAAGGGAAGCCGACCCATCCCGCTCCCAGGGCGATCAGCATTCCCGCCAGAAACACGAAATTTCCGCTGGGCTTGAAACTTGTCATTTTCCACTCGCATACGGCGAGAAGAATTCATGAAACAGTGCCAGCATCCGGTCGCGCTCCAGATGGCGCGCGAGATCCGCAACGAACTGGCCGCCATCCGCGGCGAACTCGCCCGCGCTGGCGTTCTCCTGCAAGAACTGGTTGATGCGGCTGAGGTCGCGCTCCATCCACAGGCGGGCCTCGGCGCCGCGCCGTATCCCCTCAAGCGTGCCCGGCTCCGGCTTACCCTCGAACAGCCAGCCGGTGTAGGGGTTCGCCGTCACGTGCGCGGGATCGGCGCGCAGGTACAGATTGCACGCCGTGAGCAGCATCTCGTTGGGAAATACCACTTCGAAATCCGTGTCGCCGGCGGTCAGGATGGCGGTCGGCCGGTGCACGCCCTTTTGCCAGACGTAAGCGATGCGATCGATCTTGCCCAGCACACGGCTGAGGAAAGCATCGATGCCGGCGTGGCAGGTGCCGTCGTCGGTCACGTCGATCCACAGGTGATTGGCGCTGTATCCGAGCCACTCCGGCAGCGCCACGCCATCCACTTCATTGGGCGCCTGCTCGGGGTGCGCCATGGAAAGATACAGCTCGCAGTAGCGGTAGCCATCGTTCCCGCAGCGCGAGAGCAGAGACTCGCTATAGGGCACGAACTTGGCTACCGGCGCGCCGCCGCAGTATTGCATCAGCGACTCGCACAGAAAAGGGCACGTCTCGGCAGGCTCTTCCTCCACCGCCTGCGCGCGGTAAACCGGGCAGGACGAATAGGCGGCCGAGGAGCACTTCTCCTCCACGCGCGCGCTGGCCGTCGCGGGAATCAGCTTGCGGAACGAAGCGGCGCGGCAGTACTTGACCCGAGCTTCTCTCAGGAACGGACAGGTCATGGAGGCTACGCCTCCTCTTTCTTCTTATTCTTCAGTTCTTCGCCGCCGTCGGCCATGGTGAGGCCCAGGCCGGGGACGTCGAATGCGTGGCCGTCGAATGAGGCTACCAGGTCGGACACCTCGCGGTCGAGCTTCGCCAGGGCCGCACTCTTCTTGCGCCGCGCGGCCAACTCTCGCACGACGGCTATCCCTACGGCTATGCAGCACACCAGCGTGACAACCCCCAGGGCCGCATTCATGAAGGTCAGCCAGAACGTGGAATCGCTCACGGATAGATGTTTCCTTTCTCTCGGTTGTTAGGCACGATGATATCCATGCAGAAAACAAAGGAGTTAAGAGGATTGAAACACCCGCATGTGCTGGATTTCGAGACACCGGAGTCTGGAAATCCGGCGCGTAGAAAGTTGGGAGGATGGCCGTTGCGGCGGCACTATCCACCATGAACGTATGTTTCGGATGTGTCTGACCTTATTGCTGCTGGCCGGCGGGCTGGCGCTGGCCGAGGCTCCGCAGGATCCGCTCGCGCGCGCCTATGAGGCGCTCCGTGTCCGAAATTACGACACGGCCATTGAGGGGTTCTTGCAGGCTATCCAGGCCTCTCCGGAGAAGGCCTCGATCCATAAGGACCTGGCGTATGCCTACCTCAAGATCGGGGAGAACGAGCTGGCGCGCGAGCAGTTCCGGATCGCGCTCGAGATCGAACCCGCCGACGCGCACACCGCCATGGAGTACGCCTATCTCTGTTACGAGGGCGGCGAGCAGGCCCAGGCTCGCCGTATCTTCGACCGACTGCGCCGGGCGAGCAACGCCGCTGCCGCGCAAGCTTTCCATAACGTCGATGTGCCGCTGGCCACCGGGATTGCGCGCTGGAAGGAGGCCATCCGCCTGGGCGCCGATAACTTCAGCGCGCATTTCGAGCTTGCCCGCTTAGCCGAGCAGCGCGACGAACTGGAGCTGGCCGCCCGGGAGTACGAAAGGGCGTGGCGGCTGCTGCCCTCGCGGCGGACCGTGCTGGTGAATCTCGGCCGCCTCTGGATGGCGCTCGGTCGCGAGGAGGATGGCCGCGCGGCGCTGCTGGCGGCGTCTCGCGGGAGCGAAACCCGCGCCGCCGAAATGGCGCGGGAGCTGATGCCGGATCGGTACCCCTACGTGCCGGAGTTTCGGCGAGCCCTGGAGTTAGATCCCTCGAATGGCGAACTGCGCCGCGAGTTGGCATACCTGCTCCTTCGTATGGACCGGCAGGCCGAGGCGGAGCGGGAATTCCAGATCTTAACCGACACCGTTCCCGACGATCTGCTTTCGGCCACGCAACTCGGCTTTCTGCGCTACGCGCGCGGTGATCGCGATGGCGCCCAGCCGCTCTTCGAGCGCGTACTGGCCGGAAAGGACAACGATCTGGCCAACCGCGTCCGCGCCGTGCTGCGGTTGCCTCAGGTACTGAAAGCGCGCGACGAGCCGCCGGCTTCTATCGACGCCCGGATCATGGCCGAGCGCAGCATCAAGGCCGGGTACCTGAACGACGCAGTCAAGTATCTGGACCAGGCTCTCGAAGCCGATCCATCGGATTCCGAGGTGATGCTGCGTTTGGGGTGGACATACAACATGTTGCATCGGGATCGCCTGGCCTACGACTGGTTCCGGCTGGCACGCGGCAGCGGCGATCCGCGTGTGGCCGCCGAGGCCGGGCAAGCCTGGCGCAACCTGCGTCCCGCCAACGAGACGTTCCGGACTACGGTTTGGCTGTATCCCATGTATTCCACCCGTTGGCGCGACTTGTTCTCCTACGGGCAAGTGAAGACCGAATGGCGTATCCCCTTCCCGGTGAGGCCTTATGCCAGCCTGCGGTTCATCGGAGACACGGAAGGCGCCATCGGTTCGATCAATCCTATATTCCTCTCGGAAAGTGCCTTCATTCTCGCCGTTGGTTTAGCTACGCCGACCTGGCACGGGATCACCGGCTGGGCCGAAGCCGGCTCGGCAGCCGGCTACCTGAGCGGCCACATGCTGCCCGATTACCGCGGCGGTATCTCGGCCGCGCGCAGCCTGGGACACTCCTTGCGAGCCGAGGCGCCCGGATGGTTTGCCGGCGCGACGCTGGATGGCATTTTCGTGAGCCGGTTCGGGAATGACTTCCTGGTGTATGCCCAGTCGCGGCTGGGATACACGCTCGGCCCGGCCGCCGTGCGCACCCAGGTCTATTGGAATGGCAACCTGACCATCGACACACAGGGTCAGGATTGGGCCAATTTCGGAGAAGCGGGCCCCGGTGTACGGATTTCGTCGCCCGTAATACCGCGTTCGGCTTATTTCAGCGTGGATGTGCTATGGGGAATGTACACGGCTTCCTGGAGGCCTCCGTATCGTGATGTGCGCATTGGACTTTGGTATGCGTTTACGCGTTAGCCGGGCGAGCCGTCGCCTGGGAGGTCTCGGCTTGTTGGCGCTGTCGGCTGCGCTGGCATCCGCGGCCGAGTTGCCGTCCTTCAGCGTGCTGACACCGGATGACCCCGGAGCCTGGCCGGAAATCCTTTCTTCTGTTGGCATCCAGCGGCACCCCACTTCGACGGCACGGATACTGGTGGCCCGCTCCGGCACGCCGGCTTCGGCCGAATGGACCGGCCGCGTGGAGCGCGGTACGATCTTGATCCTGGAGGGCGAATCGTCACTGGCCGAGATGTTCGGTTTCCGCCCCGGCAAAGAGAGCGTCCGCGTGACCAGCCTGACGGACGTCGCACGTCCCAAGCTGCCGATCGTTTGGGAGAAGGGGCTGGAGCTGCCGGTCTTCGAGCTGCCTGAGGGAGCTACCGTTTTCGCCCGGGAGCGGTGGACCGGAGCGCCCCTAACAGCCGGATTGCGCCGCGGCGCGGGCGCGGTCCTGTGGGTGGCGGCGCCTCCCGGAGAGCACGGCTATGAGCGGTTCCCGTACCTACTCAACGCATTGCTGGCCCTGGGCCTGGAGCCGCCTTTCCGGTCCTCTCGAACCTGGGCTTTCTTTGACTCGTCGTATCGGCTGCGGGCCGACCCGGATTACTTCGCCGCACGGTGGCGGGGAGCCGGAATCGCCGCCCTGCATGTCGCTGCGTGGCACTTTTTCGAGCCGGAGCCGGCCGGCGATGCGTACTTGAAGAAGTTGATCGAGGCTTGCCATCGCGAGGGCATCCTGGTATACGCCTGGCTTGAACTGCCGCACGTGAGCGAGAAGTTCTGGGATGACCATCCGGAGTGGCGCGAGAAGACCGCGGTTCTCCAGGACGCTCAGCTCGATTGGCGCAAGCTCATGAACGTGTACGACCGCGGCTGCTTCCGTGCGGTGGCGGCGGGGGTTCAACAACTTCTCGGGCGCTTCGACTGGGACGGCGTCAACCTGGCGGAGCTGTACTTCGAATCGCTCGAAGGCATCGATAACCCATCCCGCTTCACGCCCATGAACAACGGGGTGCGGGCCGCGTTTCGGAGCCAAAACGGGTTCGACCCGATAGAGCTTTTCGACCGGCGCAAAGACACGGCCTCGCGCAAGCTGTTCCTCGATTTCCGCAGCGATCTGGCGGCCCGCATGGAGGAGGAATGGCTCGGAGAGATCGAAAAGGCCCGCCGGCAGCACCCTCAGCTCGACCTGGTATTGACGCATGTGGACGACCGGCTCGATCCACACATTCGCGAGGCCATCGGCTCGGATGCGGCCAGGCTGATGCCGTTGCTGGAAAAGCACAACTTCACTTTTTTAGTGGAGGACCCGGCGACGCTGTGGAATCTGGGCGCGCGCCGCTATCTCGATATCGCCGGGCGCTACCGGCCACTGACGGCGCGGCAGGACCGGCTGGCGATCGATCTGAACGTGGTCGAGCGCTACCAGGACGTGTACCCTACCAAGCAGCAGACTGGAACGGAACTCTTCGAAATGGTCCACCAAGCGGCGGAGAGTTTCGCGCGCGTGGCGCTCTACTTCGAGAGCTCGCTGTTGCAGCCCGATTGGAACCTGCTGCCCGCGGCGGCTGCCACCGCGCGTGGGCAGAGCGGCGGCAAGAGGACCACAGTCGAGTCGGCGTCGGGCGTGGGCCTAGCTTGGAAGGGACCGGCGCTGGTGGATGGGCAGCCTTGGGCGGCATTCGATCCGGATGTGGTATGGCTGCCGGCCGGAAGGCATACCGTCGAGCCAGGACGGCGGCAGGTGGGGCTGCACCTTGTGCGGTTCAATGGCGATTTGAGGTCAGCCAGCGTGGTCGGCGCTTCGGAGATGCGGTTTTCCTATCAGAGCGGTGGACGCGCGTTTGCGATCCTGAATCGGACGCCCGTCCGCGTTGAGATCGATGGCTCGAAACAGACGCTTCAAATGGCTGGACCGGTCACCGTGATTCTCCCCGAAGGTCAACATGTCGTGACAATCGTGAGCCGGTGAGATAGGATGTCGGATGGCTCATGACGGATGTTGCGTTGCAGCCCGGGTCTACGGAGATTCCGGATAAGCTGTACTTCAAGATCGGGGAAGTTAGCGATTTGCTGGCGGTCGAGCCGTACGTCTTGCGGTATTGGGAGACGGTTTTTCCGGGGTTATCGCCCAAGAAATCGGGCACCGGACATCGGCTCTATAGGCGCAAAGACGTCGAGCTGCTGCTGCGGATCAAGTCGCTTCTCTATGAGAAGCGGTTCACGATCGAGGGCGCGCGGCACGCCCTGCAATCAGAGGGGCGGACAGCAAAGGCGCGCACCCCGAAGAAAGTTCAGCAGGAGCTGTTCTCCGAGGACCCGTTACCCGATATACGCAGAGAGCTGGCCGAGATTTTGGCGCTGTTGAAATAGCCCTGCGCTCAACTTTCGCCCACAATCGCGGTGTAGATGCGATCGAGGTCTTCGGCGGAGTAGTAGTCGATCTCAATCCGGCCCTTGTGCTTCGCCTTTTCAACCAACCGGACTTTGGTGGCCAGAACCCGCTCCATCTCCTGGATGGCCGCTTTCACGTTGGGATCGGCGACTTCATCGACATGCTTGGGCTTGCGGCTTTCCATCATACGCTGAGTGGTGCGCTCCATCTGGCGTACCGACCAGCCTTGCGCAACGGCCTTTTCGGCAACCTCGCGCTGAAGCTCAGGGGTGGGTAGCGACAGAAGGCACCGGGCGTGTCCGCCGCTGAGCCGGCGCTCCCCGACGAGCTGCTGGATGTCGGATGGGAGCTGGAGCAGACGAAGGAGATTCGTGATGGTGGTGCGGTCCTTGCCAGTGCGCTGGCCAATCTGCTCGGGAGAAAGCTGGAGCTCGCGGCCGAGCCGGTCGAAAGCCAGGGCGGTCTCGATGGGGTTCAGATCCTCGCGTTGGATGTTCTCGATCAGGGTGATTTCGAGGAGGCGGTCGTCGGGAATATCCTGTACGACTACGGGGACGCGGTCCACACCCGCTAACTTGGCGGCCCTCCAGCGGCGCTCGCCAGCCACGAGCTGGTAACGGTCGGCGGACGGGCGGACCACCAGCGGCTGAATGATGCCGTTGGTGCGGATCGATTGCGCGAGTTCGGAAAGGCGCTCGCTCTGAAACACGCGGCGGGGCTGGAGGGGATTCGGATCGATCAGGTCGATAGGGACGGAGCGGCCGGCTTCCTCGTGCGAAGCCTCCGGTTGCGGAATCGTGGGGCGGGTCGGCAGCAGGGCGCCCAGGCCCCTACCGAGTGCCCTGCGTGTGTTGTCGGGCTTGTTCATGATCGAGAATCTCTTTGGCGAGCTGGATGTAGCTTTCGGCGCCACGGGACCGGGGGTCGTAGACCAGAATCGGCTTACCGAAACTGGGAGCTTCCGCCAGACGGATGCTACGCGGAATGACGGTCTTGAAGATCTCGTCGTGGAAGAAGGACTTGAGATCGGCGGCGACCTGACGGGTCAGGTTGGTGCGGTCGTCGAACATGGTCAGGAGAATGCCTTCCACCTTGAGGGGATGGCCAAATGCGCTATGGATGCGGTCGATTGTGTCCATGAGTTCCGAGATGCCTTCGAGGGCAAAGAACTCGCATTGAATCGGGACCAGAACGGAATCGGCAGCCATGAGAGCGTTTAGGGTGAGGAGATCCAGAGCGGGAGGGCAGTCGATGAGAATAAAGCCATACTCGTCCCGGATCGGGGCGATTCGCTCGCGGAGCCGGGATTCACGCTTGGGAAGGCCCACCAGTTCCAGGTTGGCCCCTACGAGGTTCTTGTCCGCCGTGATGACGTGCAAGCCTTCAAATTCCGTAGGAACTATCGCGGACTGCGGTGACGCATTTCCCAGGATCACGTCATAGAGGCTGGGGCGGTCCTGGCCCTTTGCGACACCGAGACCAGTGGTGGCGTTGCCTTGCGGGTCTGAGTCGATTACGAGAACGCGAACGTCATTGGCCGCCAGGGAGGCGGCCAGGTTGATTGCGGTGGTAGTTTTCCCTACCCCACCCTTCTGGTTTGCAATCGCGAATACTCGGCTCAAGCGGCCATACTAGCATGAATGCGAAGATTGGCGGTCCAACGTTTCACGTGAAACAAGCTACGTCGTCAGGCCACCCACTGAATCCCTCCCGTTTCACGTGAAACAAACTTGCAGGCTGCAGCCAGCGAGGACAGCCGCTCGTTTCACGTGAGACATCTCACCCTCGAAACATCTCGCCGTGGCCACTTGGATACTCACAGCTCCCGCCGGCCCCTTCTCAGGAACCGCTCCGTTCCCCACGGCAGAGGAACGCCCGCGTCCCAGACGAACTCCATCCCGGCACCGGGCTCTTCCCTGCCAGTAAGAAGATCGGCATTCGGCGCCAGAACCTTTAACACGGGCGCCAGATCCTTATAGCTCACCGCCCGAGACAGAGCCCAATCGAACTCCGCCCCGCTCGCGGACACTTCCTCCGCGCGTTGCGCTAGCACCTTGATGTTCGACACCGAGCGGCTGGCCTCCTTTAGAAAGACCGCTTTCCGCTGGTGCGATTCCAGAAGCGTAACCGCGCAATCGGGCCTTAGAATCGCCACTGGGAGGCCAGGGAATCCCGCGCCCGAGCCGATATCAACAATTCGCAGCGGACCCTGCGGCAGATGAGCGGCCAGGAACAGCGACTCCCCGTAATGGCGCGTCACGATCTCGGCAGTATCTCTGATGGCGGTGAGATTGACCGTCCGGTTCCACTTGAGGAGCAACTCGTAGTGCCTCTCCAGGGCCGAGAATTGTTCCGGGCTGAGGTCCACGATTCCAGCGAGCGTTGCGTGCAGCAAGTCAGTGAACACGGGCGATACTCAAGTAGACGTCAAGCACGGCCACTGCCGCCGGCGTCACTCCTGGAATCCGGGCCGCCTGGCCCAAGGTCGCCGGCCGGACGCGTTCGAGCTTCTGGCGAATCTCGCGCGAAAGCCCCGGTATGCCCTCAAAGGCGAACCCCACCGGGATGTGCCTCCGCTCGGCATCTTTCAGGCGCTCCATCTGGCGCTCCTGCTGACCGATGTAGCCGCTGTACTTCGTCTCAATCTCGACGCTCTCCACGAGTCCGCGCGCCGGTTCCTCGCCCAGCACCTCGCGCACCCAACCGGCGATCTCGGCGATTCCCGCTTCCGGCCGCTTCAGCCGCTGCCCGTTGGGATGCGCCGCCAACGCGCCCTGCAGGCGCTTCTTCTGAGCCTGCTTGCGCGTGAAAACCGCCCAGCGCGCGTCATCCACCAAACCGACGCGCCGGCCCAGAGGCGTCAGCCGCTCGTCGGCGTTGTCGATGCGCAAATGCAGGCGGAACTCGGCGCGCGAGGTAAACATCCGATACGGCTCGTCGGCGCCCTTGGTGACCAGGTCATCGATCAGGATACCGGTGTACCCCTCGGTCCGGCCAATCGCAATCGGCTCCTCGCCCGTGACCCCGCGGGCGGCGTTGATCCCGGCCACCAGTCCCTGGCACCCCGCCTCTTCGTATCCCGATGTGCCGTTGATCTGCCCGGCCAGGTACAGTCCCGGGATCGCCTTCACTTCCAGGCTGTGATTGAGCTCCCGCGGATCGATGGCATCGTACTCGATCGCGTAGCCCGGCCGGATCATCCCGGCGCGCTCCAGCCCGGGGATCGACGCCACCATGGCTTCCTGAACGTCGATCGGCATGCTGGTCGACATGCCGTTCATATACACCTCGTGCGTATCCAGGCCCTCGGGTTCGAGGAAGATCTGGTGCCGCGCCTTGTCCGGAAATTTGACGATCTTATCCTCGATCGATGGGCAATAGCGCGGGCCGATGCCCTCGATCTGCCCGCTGTAGAGCGGAGACCGCGGAATCGCCTCCCGCAGAATCCGGTGCGTCTCCTCAGTGGTGTAAGCGATGTGGCATTCGACCTGGGGCCGGTCGATGCGCTCCGTCATGAATGAGAACGGCGTGGGATTCGCGTCGCCGGGTTGCGCCTCGAAGCGGCTCCAATCGATTGTCCGGCCGTCCAAGCGCGGAGGCGTGCCAGTCTTGAGGCGTATCCAGTGCAGGCCTAAGGTCCGCAGTTGGTTCCCCAGCAACTCCGAGGACGCCTCGCCGTTACGGCCGCAGGTGTAGCGCATCTCGCCGACGTGTGCCAGGCCGTTCAGAAAAGTACCCGTCGTGACGACCACCGCGCCCGCTTCGATTGACCGGCCGTCGCGCAGCGCCACTCCAGAAGCGCGCCCATCGCGCAGGATCAGCGCCGCGACTTCCGCCTGCTTGATGCGCAGATTCGGCTCGCTCTCGAGCACCTCGCGCATACGGGCGCGGTATCGCTTCTTATCCATTTGCGCGCGCGGCGACCAAACCGCCGGCCCCCGGCTGGTATTCAGCAAGCGGAACTGGATTCCCACGGCATCCGCAACCAACCCCATGACACCGCCGAGCGCGTCGATCTCGCGGACCAGGTGGCCCTTGGCGATCCCGCCGATGGCCGGATTGCAAGACATCTGCGCAATGAGGTCCAGATTCATCGTGACGATGGCGGTGGGCGCGCCCATGCGCGCAGATGCGCAGGCGGCCTCGCATCCGGCATGGCCCGCGCCGATCACCACCACGTCGTACCTCTCGAGCATTGATATCATTGTATCGAATGAACATTCTGGTCCTTGGCGGCGGCGGGCGCGAGCACGCCCTCGCCTGGAAAGTGGCGCAGTCGGCCGGCGTTCGCGTCTTTGCAGCGCCCGGGAATCCCGGCATAGCGCGCATTGGAACCTGCATCCCGGCGGGCGATGGTTCCCCCGCGGCGTTCCTTGAAGCCGCTGAAGCGGTAGACGCCGGACTCACGGTGGTCGGGCCGGAGGTGCCCCTGGTCAATGGCGTGGTGGATCGCTTCCGTTCCGCCGGGCGTCTGATCGTCGGCCCGGATCGGGAAGCCGCGCGCCTTGAAGGCAGCAAAGTTTTCGCAAAGTCCTTTTTCACGCAAAGAGACCTTCCCACGGCGGCCTTTATTTCCGCGAGCCACCCGGCCGAGGCGCGCCTCGCCATGGACCGCTTCGGCTTCCCTGTGGTCTTCAAGGCAGACGGCCTGGCGGCCGGAAAGGGCGTCATCGTGGCCCATGATCGCGCCGAGGCCGAAGCCGCGCTCAACACCCTGAAGGGGCCCCTGGTGGTGGAGGAATTCCTGCGCGGCCGCGAAGTCAGCTTCATCGCGCTCTGCGACGGCCGCGACGCGCTGCCGCTGGCTCCCACCGAAGACCACAAGGCCGTCTTCGATGGCGACACTGGCCCGAACACGGGCGGCATGGGCGCATACTGCGACGACGCCATCCTCACCGCCGCCGAGACGCGCTGGATCATGGATCGCATCATCCTGCCCACGGTCGAGGCTACGCGCTTCACCGGATTCCTCTACGCCGGGATGATGATGACATCGGCCGGCCCGCGGATACTCGAGTTCAACGTGCGGATGGGCGATCCGGAGGCGCAGCCGCTCATGCACCGCATGGCTTCGGACTTTGTGCCGGCCCTGGTGGCCGCGGCGGAAGGCCAGCTTCGATCGGCGTCGCTCGAATGGCGCCAGGGTCCCAGCGTCTGTGTCGTCGAGGCCTCGGGCGGCTATCCGGGCGCGTATGAAACCGGCAAAGCCATCCAGGGTATCGAGGCCGCCGAAGCCACCGGCGCCACGGTGTTTCACGCGGGGACGCGCATGGGCGCCCGGGGTCTCGAGACCGCCGGAGGCCGCGTGCTGGGCGTAACCGCTTCCGGCGACAACCTCGCGGCCGCCATCGAAAACGCCTACGCCGCGGCGCGCCGCATCCATTTCGAGGGAATGCATTACCGGAGCGACATTGGCCGCAAGGGCCTCGAACGCTACAATAAATGACAGCGGGGACGTAGCTCAGATGGATAGAGCGGTCGCCTCCTAAGCGACAGGTCGGCGGTTCGAATCCGCCCGTCCCTACCAGACGCTCCGCAGGCGGTAAAATAAGAGTATCCTTGCATGAACCTCCCCCAGGCGGTAGAGGTGTGCCGCCATCGAGGAGCCATTCGGACGATGCCTTTTGTTCACCTGCACTGCCACACGGATTATTCCCTGCTCGATGGCGCCTGCGACATCGGCCAGTTGATGCAGGCCGTGGCGGCGCAGAAAATGCCGGCCGTGGCCATGACCGACCACGGGAATCTTTTCGGCGCGGTGAAGTTTTATAACGCCGCCAAAGAGGCCGGTATTCACCCGGTGATCGGCTGCGAAGCTTATATTTCGCAGCAAGGGCACGCCACCCGCTCGGACACCGACCGCTATAACCACCTGGTGCTGCTCTGCGAAAACCAGGAGGGCTACCGCAACCTCATCAAGCTGGTCTCCACCTCTTACCTGGAAGGCTTCTATTACAAGCCGCGCATCGATCTCGACCTGCTGGCCAGCCATTCGAAGGGGCTGATCGGGCTGTCGGCCTGCCTGCGCGGCCACATCGCCGAGACCATCCTCTCGCAGAAGTACGAAGACGCGCGCCGCCTGGCCCACACGTATGGCGATATCTTCGGGCGCAACAACTTCTTCCTGGAAGTCCAGGACCACCATCTCGAGCAGGATAAGCGCCTCACGCCCGAGTTGAACCGCCTCTCGCAGGAAACCGGGATCAAGCTGGTGGCCACCAACGATTCCCACTACCTGCGTAAAGAGGACGCGCGCGCGCACGAAATCCTGCTGTGCATCCAGACCGGCAAGAACATGAACGACCCCAGCCGGATGCGCTGGGCCACGGCGGATTTCTATCTCAAATCGCGCGACGAGATGCTGGAGCTGTTCGGCGAACTCGAAGATGCCGTGGACCGCACCTGGGAAATCGCCGAGCGCTGCCACGTCAAACTGGAGAAGGTCAAGGAGCCGTTTCCGCACTTCGAGGTTCCCCCCGAGCACTCTACCGACACGTATTTCGAATACATCGCCCGGCAGGGTTTCGAAAAGCGCCGTCCGCGCCTGGAGGCCATGCGCGCCAAGGGCATCCTGAAGCACGACCTGGCCGAGTACGCCCAGCGCCTCGACAACGAAATCCGGATGATTCAGAAGATGAAGTTCACGGGCTATTTTCTGATCGTCTGGGACTTCATCCGCTACGCCAAGTCCAAGGGCATCCCCGTGGGACCGGGGCGCGGCTCGGCGGCCGGCAGCCTGGTGGGATATTCGATGGCCATCACCGATATCGACCCGCTGCAATACGGGCTGCTCTTCGAGCGCTTCCTCAACCCCGAGCGCGTCAGCTTCCCCGATATCGACGTCGATTTCTGCATGAACCGCCGCGGCGAGGTGATTCAATACGTCACCGAGAAATACGGCCGCGAGCAGGTGGCGCAGATCATCACCTTCAACACGCTGGGCGCGCGCGCGGCGATCAAGGACGTCGGCCGGGTGCTGGAAATGCCGTTCAAGGACGTGGAGCGCCTCACCAAGATGGTGCCCAACGTCCTGAACATTTCGCTCGAAGAATCCATCAAGCAGGAGCCGGGCTTCGAGGAAGCGGCGCGCATCGATCCGCGCGTGGCCGATGTCCTCGCCGTGGCGCGGCGCCTGGAAGGCCTCGCGCGCAATTGCTCGGTGCACGC
>Ga0181520_10002259_pt1 | contig 36377 bp, 28 predicted proteins | sample PEATcosm2014_Bin_29_FD_132451 | JGI IMG/M metagenome (GOLD analysis project Ga0181520, IMG submission 132451) | Peatland microbial communities from MTU Mesocosm Facility, Houghton, MI, USA - PEATcosm2014_Bin02_30_metaG | ecosystem: Environmental > Terrestrial > Soil > Wetlands > Peat | place...
AAAGCTAAGTATATGCGGCTGCAGATAAGCCGCGGAAGCAATCTTGAACTTATTTTACCCCGGGGTTATGAGCTGTCCGATGCAGAGAGATTCATAAAGCAAAAAACTGATTGGATTATTAAACATCTGCGCCCTAATGAGGAAGATAAAGGAAAATATTTACTTTTTGGCAGGGAAATAAAAATTATACAAGTGTATGAACTATTTACCCGGCAGCATAAATTTTCATTTGAAAAGAATGAATTAAGAATAGTAAGTCCTGGAGGAAGCAAAATTGATTTAAGTAAGCTGTATAATATCTGGCTCCGGAATTTTGCAAAAAGATATTTGCCGGAATGCGCTTATGAACTTGCAGGTAAATATGATTTTAAAGTGAATAATGTCTCGGTTAGGAATCAAAAAACAAGATGGGGAAGTTGTTCTGCAAGGGGAAACCTGTCCTTTAATTGTAACTTGGTGCAGTATAAAAAAGAAATTATAAACTATGTAATTGTTCATGAATTGTGTCATACAAAGGAAATGAACCATTCGAAAAAGTTTTGGCTGCTGGTGGAAAGGATTTGTCCTGATTACAAGACCTTTCGTAAGGAATTAAAGATGAATTCAGAGATTTGAATCTTTTTTCAAATTTGTGCTTCTAATCGAATGCAGATGAAATTTGCTTAGTATATTTGAGAACAAATTATTGAATATTAAGGATTAAAATATGATACACCGGTTTTTTGCAGATAAGAGACCACACAAAGGCATGAACTACCGCGAATATATTCAGAGCGTTATAAATGATGTCGCCTCCGACCCCGGCATAATAAGCAATGATGAAAAAGAATTACTTGAGTATAAGAAACTTAACCTTCAAAGAAGCAGTCGAATTGAAAGAACTTATGTTATTTCTGAAGAATTAAAATCGTTAATTGAAAATATTAATGATAAGCAGCTATGGATGGTGATAACAGAAGGCTGGTGCGGGGATTCAGCACAAATACTTCCGCATATTGCAAAAATGGCTGATTTAAATCCTAACGTCGATTTGAAAATATTATTAAGAGATTCAAATCCCGACATTATGGATTTATATCTAACCCACGGAACAAGGAGCATCCCGATATTAGTCGCATTTGATTTGGAAGGAAATGAGTTATTTACATGGGGACCGCGCCCAAAAGCGCTCCAAACATTAATAAATAAATGGAAGAGTGAAGGGATAGTAAAACCGGAATTATTTGAGAAACTGCATCTCTGGTACGCAAAAGACAAAGGCAAAGAGATAGAAGAAGAGTTTATTAAAATTCTAAAGTAACCTACAACTTCAGTCGTGTGTTACTTGCGAAAGCAGATGTATTTTAACAGTATCAATGATTTCAAATACCTTATTTATATTGCTAAAAATTTAATCTTACATAACTACTGCCGCATTTAATTAATCGAAATGTTATTTTTTATCTTATATTTTTAAAATTTATTTTGAAAGTAAACAATGCGAATAGAAACTATTGCAGTTCATACCGGAAGAAATGCTGATCCGGCCACCGGGGCGGTAACACCGCCCATTCATTTAACCACCACATTTGAGCGTGAACCAGACGGGAGTTATCCAAATGGATTTAACTATTCACGCAGCGGCAACCCTAACCGCGAATCATTGGAACAGTGCCTTACAGAACTGGAAGGGGGCTTCGAAGCTGCGGCATTTTCCGCAGGCTCCGCCGCAACTATGAGCGTGCTGCAATCTCTATCGCCGGGAGACCATATAATTGCATGCGATGATCTTTACCACGGCACCCGCCACCTGATAAAGCTTTTTGAACCATGGGGGATAAGTTCAAGCTTTGTTGATATGGTGAATATAAAAAACTTGAAAGCTGAAATAAGGATGGAAACGAAATTAATCTGGGTTGAAACGCCTTCCAATCCGCTGCTGAAAATTATTGATCTGCAGAAAGTTTCCGAAGCAGCCCATATTGCAGGGGCAATAGTAGTTTGCGATAACACATGGGCAACTCCAATACTTCAGTCGCCGTTTGATTTTGGAGTTGACCTGGTGATGCACGCAACAACAAAATACATCGGCGGGCATAGCGATATTCTCGGCGGCGCTATAATTACCAAAGAAAGCAGCAGCTTTTTCTTGAAAGTTAGGGAGATACAAAAATCAGGAGGGGCAGTGCCATCGCCGTTTGAATGTTGGCTTACATTGCGCGGTATACAAACCCTTCCGTTGCGGATACGCTGCCAGTCTAACAGTGCCATGCATATTGCTGAATTTCTCAAATCCCATCCGGCTGTAGCAGCAGTTTATTACCCGGGACTGGCAAAGCATTCCGGACATTCGTTAGCTTCTGTGCAGATGAAGCTATACGGCGGTATGATCTCTTTTGAAGTCAAGGGTGGTAAGGAAGATGCAATGAAGGTAGCCGCCAAAGTCAAATTATTCACAAGAGCTACCAGTCTCGGCGGCCCGGAAAGTTTAATAGAGCACCGCGCATCCGTTGAAGGTCCTGATACAAAAACTCCGCAATCACTCTTGCGCCTTTCAATCGGTCTGGAACATTATGAAGATTTGATTGAGGATTTGGAGGGAGCATTGGAGATTTGAAGATTCAAAAACTCAAAGATTGAGGTCTCATGGTATTTTTCAGATAACAATGTAACTTTGAAAACAATTGCAAATGATTTATAATAAGCTTTATTTTCTATCAGCTTTTATTTATTAAAGATTTTATATCTTATTTCTTTTTCAATCTTTCAACTTCTTTTTCAATTTCGTCAATAATATTTTTGTTAAAGATTTCTTTTTTACCATTTATTTTTGTTGAAAAGACATAAAAAACTTTTCCGCCAAATACTTCAGTAAATTTGAGGTGGGTTTCTTCTTGAATGGCTCTTTCTTTGAAAATCTCTGGAAGTTGTATCCCTTCATTTACAGGTTTAATCTGAAGCCCGATATATTTTTCATTTATTTGGATATAAAAATCAACATTAAAAAGTCTATCCCATTCATCGGGCGCAGGTTCAATTTTAATTTCTAAAATCTTTTCAAGTTGCCCATAGATTGTTTCTATTTCTGTCATATAACCATCAAAAGTACGACTGATAACTAAATTAATCATATACTCAATGCAATCTTGTTCAGTAATATTATCAAGTTCAGCCTGGACAACCTCTGTAATTTTTATATATAGCCTTTTCCCAAGTTCAATTAATTGCTCTTTAGTTTTGACATTTTTGAAATAATATTCTTCCCATTGTTCTTTAGTTTTGGGTGCACATATTCTAATTGATTCAGAGGTTGGACCAACATTACGTTTAAAGTTAAGTTGAAAACGATTCATTACACTATTTAAAATCCACTCTTTAGCCATATCATCTGTTTCTCCAATTATTCTGTAAATTCTTTATACAGTTTAATATCCCTCTTTGTCTGCTGCACAGTGATTCTAAATAGTTATTATATTCTTCTTGTGTATTAATTAAAAAGAATCCATGATTGTTGCTTCCGATCAACCCTCCTTCTTCAATAGCTTGACGAATAACATCCCGTATAGGAACTTCGCCAGCGCCAACTGAGGCATCAAAATGTTCTGCAATTTCTCTTGCAATGATAGGATTATCGCTTTCTATATTAAGAAATTTAATTATTTGTCGATAAGTTGGTAATGGCATTATTATTTCCTTTTGTCAGTGCAATAAACTTTGATTTATATTTATATTCTTTTGTTAAGTCAATATTGACAAGTCCGTTTTTAATAAGATGAGCATTTATAAAAGTTTTATTCTGTAAATATAAATAACAAAGCAGTCGGCTATTTTCATCATACTTTTGCTCATCAAATTTTAAAAACACTCTTTGCCCCTTTATCTTAGCAATTAAAAACTCTTTTGCTTTGCCATTTACCTCAACATTTTCTTTAACTCCTATTAGCCTTACAACCAAATCGTTGTTTAACTTTAATAATTCAGGACTAATTATTTCTTTAATGGTATAATATTCTTCTCGCTTACTACCATTTTTATCAAGCTTAGAACCGAATTGAAGTTTCTTTGGATCAATTTTTTTATCAAGCTTGATCGGGTCTTTAAATATATATGGTTGTTTATCAATTTCTCTTTTAAAATCTATTTTAAAATCCCTTTGTTCTGTAAATTTATACAAGTGTTCTTCAAACATTTTATTATCGTTAACAGACAATTTTCTCTTGATGACAGGTATAAATTCAGAGTTTATTTCATAGCCGACAGAATTTCTATTTAAATTCTTAGCTGCTAAGGAAGTTGTTCCGCTTCCAAGAAATGGGTCAAGAATTGTGTCGCCAACGAACGAAAACATTTTTATAAGTCGCTTTGGAAGCTCTTCCGGAAACATTGCGATATGGCTATCTTGTTTTGCGCCGCCAAAATTCCAATGCCCTTGAAAATAAGTATTCCATTCTTCAGTGGTTAACTTGGAAAGCGCTTTATTCCCTTCGGATACTATTGGTGGAGTCCCTGTTTTTTTTAATACAAGGATAAATTCATAATCCAATTTTAGAATACCATTGCGTGGATAAGGAAAAGATCCCATTATTGTTGCACCACCGGTAGTATTAGTTGTCGTAACCTTTTGCCAAATAATTGCTCCCATATAATCCAGGCCAATCGTTTCGCAAAATTTTATTATTTCAGTTCGTATAGGAATTACTTTATATCGCCCATAATAAACGGAACGCGCATATTGGTCGCCGATATTGATACATAACCGGCATCCTTTATGAAGGACACGAAAGGATTCTTTCCACACAAGATTAAGATTATTTATATAGCTCTCATAACTATCATTAAAGCCAATTTGATCATCGGTTCCGTAATCTTTTAATTGCCAATATGGTGGCGAAGTAATGACTAAATGAACCGACTCATCCCTTAGCTCGCTCATACACCTAGAATCGCCATTTATTAGCAAGTGTTTTGTATTCAACTTTTTACCTATTTGATTTTCCTTCTTGAAAGATACCTAAAACCAAGAAGAATTTTTAGTCGCAAGATTTGCACACCGCTATCTATATCCCAATAAACTTTTTATTATACGTTTAAAAGTATTTTTCCTTCCCAAACTTAAAAAGCAAGAAATGATAATTGATATAATTTAAGTATAAAAAAGATTATTCAAAATATTAAACTTGAAATATTATGTAAAATATTATGTAAAATGATTGGACGGGCTTCAAACAAGTAATGAAACAAATAAATATTAACCTGCAACTTGATAATATTTATAGTGCGGTATCTCCCTTTTCTTATTCCTGAAAAACATTACAAACTTTTGCTATATCTGATTTCAGTTGATTTAAATTCGAAAAGTGCAAACCATACATCCTTAACTTGTTTGCCGCTAATACATTTTCAATTTTATCGTCGATAAAAATTATTTCATTTGGCTGGCATTTTAATTCTTCCAGTACTTTAGAGTATATTTCTAAATCCGGTTTCTGCATTTTTAGTTCGGTTGATAGAAATATCCTGTCAAAGTAATCATATAATCCGGTTTCACTGCAAATATCTGCAATCTCAATCTCTACGTTTGTAAGGCAAGCAATCTTATATCCTTTCTTCAAAGTTTCAATTAAATGAACAGAATCAGCATTATGGATTATTCCAAGCCTTATATATTCATTAAGATGTTCTTGTAAAAGATAATTTGAGGAAATTTGAACTGATAATTTCTTCGTGATTATAGAGTACATTTCAAGTAATGTCATTGACCCGGTTGTAACCTGCCGTTGAAATTTGCCCACAATTTCTTTTAACTTCTCATCAGGAACATTTAGTACATTTGCAATTTTATGATTTATCTGATAGCCAATTTCAGGTACAACTATTCCGCCTAAATCAAAGATAATCCATTTAATATTATTCATCTTTAACCTTTTTGGAAAATCAGAATAAAAATTTATCTTTAAATATTGAGATGAATTTAAGCTATTTTTATCTGACAATACTACAATTCAGCATTAGTACTATTACTAGCTGGTAAAGACGGGGTATGTCCGGTCTCTACAATTACGTAAAGTAATTTCGCCAAGTTGAAACATCCGATACAACAATCTAACATTGAGACAATGCAACGCAAAAATATATTAACATTTATTTACAAACCTACAGACTTTATAATTTGTAGCCTAATAATCATCAACTTTACAACTTGATAATATTTACAGTTTTAATTAATTCCTGTTTCATTTATGTTTACGGTAAAAATAATAAAGGAATTTTATGAGCGAAACTCAATCAACGGAAAACGTCCAAAAGACGAATATCTTTCAACAAACAATTCAGGAAGTAACGCAACCTTTTAAGGATTTATTTAAATCATCCATGGCAATGTGGGGAATAAATATTTCTTACCTGCTTGAAGGCTTAACATATTTCGGCGTACTTTCTTTATTAGCAATTTATTTTAATAATTATGTCGGCTTAAATGATATTAATGCCGATCAGATGGTAGGTATATTAACGGCGGGCATTACTTTAAGCATGTTATTTCTCGGCGCTGCAGTTGACCTGATAGGGGTTCGCAAGGCATTTATAATCTCATTATCGCTAATGCTCATCGGCAGAATATTCCTGGCAATGGGCCCGGACTTGACTTCTGTTAAAGGCCTTTGGACGGGAGTCCATAATTACGCAATGATAGGCATACTGTGGATAGTTCTCGGCTACGGAATTTACCAGCCCGCAGCTTATGCGGGTGTTAAGCAGCTTATGACTGCAAAAAACTCAGCAATGGGTTACGCAATGCTTTATGCTATAATGAATCTTGGCGGATTCCTTCCTGGAATTATTTCTCCCCCGGTTAGAAAAAGCTTCGGAATACTCGGTGTGTTTTGGGTATATGCCGCATTAACTGTTGCCGGGATTTTGGCAGTTACTCTGTTAATTACTAAAAAAGCTATTAAGGAAGCAGTAAACCGCAAAGATGTTGAAGAAGGTAGTGAAGAGAATAAAGAAAGCGAAGAAGAGATGCCCCTGAAAGAAAAGATAAAATATTATATGAAAAATTTCCCGTTAAAAGATATGCGGTTCCTTTATTTCATTTTTGTCTTAATTCCCGTGCAGACTTTATTCGCTCATAACTGGCTTACACTTCCGCAATATTGCAGCCGGGCGTTTACGGGTGTTGTGAGCGATAACTTTGAGTTCTTTGTAAATCTAAACCCGATTATGATTTTTATTCTTACCCCAATGATAGCCGCATTAACTATTAAAAGAAATCCATACAAAATGATGATTGCCGGAACGCTGGTTATGGCTTCTCCGACTTTCCTGCTTACTCTGGGACCAAATATTTACACTTTGTTTGCATTCTTATTTATAATGACTATAGGCGAAGCAATGTGGCAGCCGCGTTTCCTTCAATGGGTTGCTGAAATTGCACCTAAGGGTATGACAGGAATTTATATGGGAATCGGGCAATTTCCCTGGTTTTTAACAAAAGTAGTCACAAGCCTATATGCCGGCTGGTTCCTGATGCATTATTGCCCTGTCGGTGTACCACCATCGCAGACGCATACGGAAACAATGTGGTTTATTTATGGATTGATTGCAGTTATAAGCCCTATCGGTTTGTTCCTTGCGAGAAAATGGATGATGAAAGGATTTAAAACAACAGCAAGTTAAATTGATATGTCACTATAGTTGGTACGAATAAAGAGCTTGGGTAAAAATTATTAGTTTCAAGAAAAACTCATCCTTGACAAATTTATCCTTTTGGGAAAATTCCTCTCTTGAAAAGAAAGGGACTTCGGAAAAAGCACAAATCTCCCATTCTCTTTGCAAGAGAAGGAGGGCGGGGATGAGTTCAAATGCTTGATAGGAAATTTTCACCCAACCTCTTCAAGTTGCGGGTTGCTCATGACAAAAGATGTATTTTATTTGTTTCAATGGTTTGCAATTTCCTTTTCATATTTCGATCAATAGGTTATTTTAATAATTTGACGGGAGGCTTAAATCAGGTTTTCAAAACCAAATAAGATTATTACCATTAAAATTTTTATTGGCTTTCTTTTTATTTTTTCCGGAATTGTAAAGCTATTTCCAATTTTAGCATTTGAGGTTCAGCTTATATCACAAGGGATAACAAGCTGGCTTGCCGTAACTATACTTGCCAGGCTGGTTATAGCATTCGAGATTTTTCTTGGTTTGTCGTTTTTGCAAAACCATTATATAAAAAAGTTTTTTATTCCGGCTGCAATAGCTTTGCTTGCCTTCTTCACTATGGACCTGGTGATTGTAATCATTTATAAAGGTTTTGCCGGTGATTGCGGCTGCTTTGGACAGATTCTAATTATGACTCCTTTAGAGGCAATATTAAAAAATATTATTTTGATTGCTGCGCTCGTTTATCTTTATAGACTATTCGAAAACGAAACCGGTAAAAACTGGCTGTTGCCAGCATCAGTTGCACTAATTTCATTTGTGTCCGTACTTTTATTTTTTCCCTTGAAGCGCTTTCAGATAGCAACCGGAAATAAAAATGCTAAAGTAACAAAACCGGATACAATCGTTATAGCAAAACAAAAATCAATGAATGTACACACGGTTAAAGTTTCTTATATGAAAATGGATACTACAGTTCGGCGTGATATAAAAGAAAATGAAAATTTACCTGTGGCTGCATTTAAAAATTTCAGCGGCGGCGTTACCGTTGATTTTAGCATGGGGAAGGAAATTGTTGCGGTACTGAATATGGAATGTGATGATTGCATAGAAACAGCACTTGGATTAGTTACGTTAAATAAAGAAATGAATCTGCCTCCGGTGTATTTTTTACTCTTTGGAGATGAGAAACAGCTCCCTGATTTTATTAATAAAACTAAAAATAACTTCCCTTATAAACTCTTGGATGAGGAAACATTTTTTACTCTTATTAAAGGTTCCCCGCCGCGAGTTTGGCTTTTACAAAACGGGAAGGTCATTGGAGATTGGAATTTTAGGAATTTTTCTATCGATAATTTAAAAATAGCAGTAAAGAAGTTACATTGAGGCATTCTAAAATTGCTCCGGGTTCTGACATAGCCATTTCTCTGGAATAATTCGGGGAAAAATAAGTTGTCAAAATTATTTAGCTTGGTCATCTTTGCACAGGATAAAAGCCAAATTTATCTCTTCAATTTTTATATACGTTCTTTAAATTAATAAATTAATCTTGCCGCGCTCTCAATAGATATGTTCTATATTTTCTTAATCTGAATTTATCGGGATGAAATATTTATAACAAAACAACACCACAAAAAAAAATCATAACACCGATTCATCGGAGGTGGTATTGTGTATATCCAATTTGTTCATAATGCCGCATTTGCAGGTATCCCTTGGAAAGTTTAAAAATATCAGAAAAATGAATAAAGCAAAACATAAAAGATCCCTCGCCGGGCAATATATAAAATCCGAAAAACGAATTAACTCCTAATGGCTTTTAAAAGCTCTTCAGTTTTCTCATTCATTAAATTTATATCGCCTCTACTTTCAACATTCAGCCGGATAATTGGTTCTGTATTTGATATTCTTAAGTTAAATCGCCATGAATCAAACTCAACGCTCACTCCGTCAAGGTAATCGACTTTCCCGTTTGAATATTTATTTTCTATCTCTTTAAGCTTATTTGCGGGGTCGGCAATCTTGGAATTAATTTCACCGGAACAAGGGTAATTGTGAATCATTTCTTCCACAAGCTGTGAAAGGGGCTTGTTCTCCTCAGACATAAGCTGCATAATTAACACAAACGGAATCATTCCGCTGTCGGAGTATGAATTCTCCCGGAAATAATGATGTGCAGACATTTCACCGCCGTAAATTGCATTTACTTCTCTCATTTTTTCTTTGATGAAAGCATGTCCGCTTTTTGAAAGTATAGGAATACCGCCGCTTTTTTTAACAACTTCAATTGTATTCCAGACAAGTCTTGGATCATGAACTATTTTTTCGCCAGGATGTTTTTTTAAAATTGATTTCGCCAACAATCCGACTATATAATAGCCTTCGATAAAATTTCCATTTTCATCAAAAAAGAAGCAGCGGTCATAATCACCATCCCAGGCTACCCCTAGATCAGCTTTGTTGGAAAGGACAGTATCAATTGTCAACTGCCTGTTTTCAAGCAGCAACGGGTTGGGAACGCCGTTAGGAAAATCCGGATCGGGATCGAAAAAAACTTTTATCATTTTTATGGGCAGATCCTTTTCAATGGTGTTTAAAGAAAGTCCTGCGCACCCGTTGCCGGCATTTACAACTACGTTAAAAGGATTTATTTTTTTTGCGTCATAGAAATGTTGTAAATTATTTATAAAGCTGGTCATTATATCTTTTTGAGAAACAGTACCCGGTCTATCCGAAATTTTTGGAAGATCACCGGTTAAAATCATTTTTTCAATTGCCTGCAAGCCGGAGTCATATCCTATAGGTACAGAACCTTTACCGACGAATTTCATACCATTGTACTCTGGTGGATTATGACTTGCGGTTATCATAATACCTCCGTCACTCTCCAGATATGGAGTTCCGTAGTATATCATTTCAGTGCCGCAAAGCCCGATATTAATTACATCTGCTCCAAAATCGGTTAATCCTTTAGAAAGCGCACTGGAAATTTCCTCCGAGGACTTCCGTGCATCATGTCCTATGACAACTTTTTTTGCATTAATAAATTTTGCATAAGTCAGACCTATTTTATAAGCAAGTTCGGGGTTAAGGTCACCTGGAACTTTCCCTCTGATATCGTAGGCTTTAAAACATTCTATTTTGTCCATTAGTTAAACTCCGGTTAAATTTTGATATCATATTAATTAATAGATAGTTTGTGGAAATATTATGGAATAAAATTATATGCTAAAAGTTTATAATTTTGAAAATCTAATTTAAAATAATAAACAATTGATTAAATTGAAAATATTTAACTAAAGGGGATTATTTTTGAATGGATTTTCATATAATAACTATTTACTTTTAAATATTGAAAAATATGAGGGTTAGAATTATCGCAACTAAATATACTGTTAAATGGCACTTCGCAAAATGCAACAATTCAAAATGTAATGCTATATTTCTGGTGAATCCGCAAGAAACACCCGGCGAATTGGGTTTTCTTTGTCCTGAATGTAGCACAAAAACTACTACTTCACATGTTGTACAATGTTCAAGCTGTAAAACAATTTTGAACTTTGTTCGCGCTACACCGAATGAAGAAAAGGTAGTTTTCAGCGTACCAAAGTGTTCGCACTGTGTCGGTACTATAGAAGATGAATGGGAAATTGAACCGTTATATCAGCCGGATTCATACATCTGATCCCTTGTTTTATTTCTTCAGCAACCGGAAAATTGTTGTAAATTCTTTTCACTTTATAGGAAAAGGTGAGAGTGGTATCTTCTTTTTTATCCGTAATACCCTGCAAAAGAAACCCAATCTGTGTTTTACTTCAGCGGTACTAAAAAATTTGAAATTACTGAGCCAACATTTATTTACACAAAAGATTTTGGATTAAAACTTTGTTTAATTTATTAATAAAGGGATAGTTATGAAATACTTCTTACAAAAAATCTATTATTTTTATGTTTTGTTTCTGGTAATATTTGTCGTTTCAGGTTGTTCTAGTTCGCAAAATGGAACACGGGTTTCAAATAGCTGGTTAAAACTTGATACCGTTCAAGCGGGCAAGTATGATACAGGTACAATGTGGACTTTCGATTACCCGCCTTTAGAGTATTTCCAAAAAGAATATAATTTCCAACCGACTGAAGAATGGCTGAAGAATGTACGTATGTCTGCGTTGCGTTTTGCAAATTACTGCTCCGCTTCTTTTGTCTCCGCAGACGGATTGGTTATGACAAATCATCATTGCGGACGGGAATCGGTTGAAGAAGTGACTAAACCTGGAGAAGATTTATATAATAACGGTTTCTATGCAGCCACGTTAGAAGATGAAAGATCGGTATCCGGCTTATTTGTTGATCAATTAGTGTTAATAAAAGATGTTACGAGCGAAGTTCAATCAGCAAGTAATGAAGGAAAAACTCCTGAAGAAAAAGTTGCTAATGAAAAAAGAGTTATAAAAAACCTTGAAGTTACGGAAGGGAAATCAACAGGATTAAAAATTCAGATAGTTACACTCTTTAACGGAGGCAAATACTCATTATATGGGTACAAAAGGTATAATGACGTAAGGTTAGTATTTTCTCCTGAAGCAGCGCTTGGATATTTCGGCGGTGATTATGATAATTTTACTTACCCGCGGTACGATCTTGATTGTAATTTCTTCAGGGTTTATGATAACGGTAAACCATTAAAGACTGAACATTATTTTCACTGGAGCCAAAATGGCGCTGCGCCCGGCGAGCCCGTTTTCGTAGTTGGAAATCCTGGGCATACCGACCGTTTGAAAACAATTGCACAGCTCCAGTATGCCAGGGATATTCAATATCCGCGCAATTTAGAATTGATGAATTCATTTGTGAATATTTACAGCAGTGTTATTGCAAAACACCCGGAAAAAACCGCCGAACTTCAGAATCGTTTATTTTCTTATTCTAATTCTCAAAAAGCTTACACAGGGATGCTTGCTGGTTTAAGAGATCCTGTCCTGATGCAAAAGAAAATTGATTTTGAAAGGAAATTTAAAGAAGCTGTTAAATCTAACCCTGAATTGAATGAGCAATACGGCAATCTATGGGATAAGATTAGCGTTGAGCAAAAACAACTTAAAGCTGTTTCAAACGAATATTTTGCCCTTAATATAATACCCCAGACAAGTTCGCAGTATTTTATAATTGCTAAGAATTTAGTGTATCTTGCAAAACAATTACAACTTCCGGAAAACGGAAAAGAAGAAGCTTATAAAGAAACTAAATTGGATAGTACTATTAACAAACTAATACCTGATAAATTTTATTCTGAGTTGCAGAATGAAATCCTTAAAGCTCAAATTGACCGGTTTTATAAATATATTGGGGCAAATAATGATTTAATTGTAAAAATAACCGGCGGTAAAAAGGGACAGGATGCGGTTGATTATATGCTTAGCAATTCTTCGCTGACTGATCTTGTTAAGATAAAGGAGCTAATTAAAAAGGGTCCGGAGGCTATTTTGAATTCTGCAGATCCCTTTATCTATTTTATTATTAATTCTCAGCGGGAAAAAGATGAACTGCAAAGTAAAATAAGCGAAATTACCTCGCAGGATGCAACATATTCGGAAGAACTTGGTAAAGCTTTGTTTGAAAAGTATGGAACGTCAATTCCGCCGGATGCAACTTTTACTTTAAGAATTTCAGACGGGGTTGTTAAAGGATATCCTTATAACGGTACAATTGCGCCTCCGTACACAACATTTTACGGATTGTATGACAGGTATTATTCTTTCGATAAAAAAGGTTCATTTGATTTACCAAAACAGTGGCAAAATCCTCCATCGGATTTTATCCTAGAAACGCCGATGAATTTTGTTTCTACTAATGATATTATCGGAGGTAATTCAGGAAGCCCTGTTATAAATGAGAAAGCCCAAATAGTCGGTTTGGCATTTGACGGTAACATCGAAAGCCTTCCCGGTAATTTTATTTTTACAACTGAAACAAACAGAACTGTGGCCGTACATTCCGCAGGAATGATGGAGGCATTAAAAGATTTGTATAGGGCTGCAAGGTTAAGTGAAGAATTAAAAACAGGCTCTGCCTTTTCAAAAAAATAAATTATTAATTCATGCTAGGCAGTTATTAATATTTTATTAAGTTATCACGAATTTTTCGGAACTTCATGATCCCTTTTATTTGTCTTTAGTACTTACATGATTGCAGGCAAATAGGTGTTTTGTCTCAATTCATTTGAGTGATATATTAATAGGCTATTTTAAAAGCCGGGCTTTTATAAAAAATTAGAATGTTACAAATGCATAATTGTAGTAAAAAAAAACATATTTCCAACTTTGTCTTTACCCTGTATGGATCAAATATTCCAAGAAAAATGAGATCAAATAAACCTATCCTGAACCGCGTAGCGGTAACTCTCGGGCGGCAGATATTCCCTAACATCTAGAAGAAAAGTATTGATTGAAGGTACACTGAAAGATACCTGACAGATGTATTGGTAAAAGTAAGGCCGTACTCTCCGCCTATCCCTATTTTAAATCCTTTTTCTACTCCATGTCTAAGATCAAGACCAACTAACACAGAAAATGCTGCTCCGTAATCCCACAGGTTATAATTACTATAAGTTCTGTCATTAAGTGCGAGAATACCAAGTCCTTCTTCCGAATAAATTGAATTATCATAATCCTGGGACTGAATCCCTTTGAGGGAAATACCCTTTAAAAAAGGGTAATACCTGTTTGTAATATTAGGTAAAAGCACATTCATATCGGTAATATAGACAAAAGTTAAGCGCATTAAATAATTACCGTCAAATCCCGGATTTCCTTCAACAAATAGTGAGGTATTAAAACTTCCCGAATTCACCAGATTACCCCCCATTGAACCACCGCCAAAATTTACACCTATCCCAAAGTTATCTTGGGCTTGTATATTCGACGTGAAAAGGAATACAATAGAAATCCAATTGAAAATTATGATAATTTTTCTAAAATTTTTCATTATTAATCCTTAAATAATAGACAGAACATTCTCCTTATTAAAAATAGTTTCTTAAGAACGAAAAAACAAAGCTTAAAGGAATGGATAATTATTGTAAAATGTTTTTGTCTTGGTTGAAAAATATTTATAAATAATTTTATTATCTTTACTAAAATAACAAATGAATAAAATATGAAAGAAAGTACAATGCCCAGGACCTCTGAAATCAAATTTACAATTCAGCTTGATGATAAAAATTTGCCGAAAAAAATTGAGTGGGAAGCTACTGATGCCGGATTTGAAGGGAAAAAGGTGTGCAGCTCTATGATGATTTCTTTATGGGATAGAGAAGAAAAGGTTACTATGGGCATTGATCTCTGGACAAAAGAGATGATGATTGATGATATGAATATTCATTTTTTCCAAATATTTAATAAAATATCTGATACTTATTTAAGAGCTACAAGTAATAATGAAATTTCACAAATAATTCGGAATTTCAGTTCTGAATTTGCCGCCAAACTTAATTTGCTGAAAAATGTTAAATAAATACTATTTTGAATAACTAATCCTATAAATCATATTGGCATAGTCATCCGAAACAAGTATAGAGCCATCCGGCATAATCTGAATATCTACCGGTCTGCCTGTTGTCTGTTCCCCCTTCAACCAACCATAAGCAAACGGCTGATAACTAATAGGCTTCCTGGTACTGTCAAGTTTTACCAGGGTTAATCTGTATCCAATCTTCTTGCTTCTGTTCCATGATCCATGTTCAGCTATAAATATCTGATTTTTATATTCCGGCGGAAACATATTGCCAGTATAGAAACGCATACCAAGTGAAGCAACATGGGGTCCTAAATCTTGAGCTGGTTTAGTGAATTTACTTATATCCAAGTTTTTATCCTGATCGGCAAATTCAGGGTTTGGTATATTATCACCGTACACATATGGAAAACCAAAATTCATCCCTTGTTGGGGTGCATGGTTCAATTCATCCGGCGGAAGGTCATCTCCAAGCATATCCCTCCCGTTGTCTGTAAACCAAAGTTCTTTTGTTATTGGGTCCCAATCGAAACCCACTGAATTTCTTACACCCGTAGCAAATACTTCATACTCGCTGCCATCCGTATTCATTCTTGTTATACAGCCGTGACGGTTATCGGGCATACAAATATTACATGGCGCTCCTACGGGTATATATAGCTTTCCGTCGGGGCTTAATCGTATAAATTTCCATCCATGCGCATGTTCGGTGGGGTAATTATTATATACAATTACAGGTTTCGGAGGATGATTTAGGTTAGAATCAATATTATCAAACTTAATAATTCGGTTAATTTCTGCAACATATAATGCACCGTCTTTGTAAGCAACTCCGTTTGGCATATCAAGTCCGCTGGCGATGGTAATTATTTCATCTGCTTTATAATCATGGTTGGTATCTAATATTGCATAAACTTTTCCAGCATCTCTTGTGCCCACATAAAGTATCCCATTCGGGCTTAATACCATTGAACGTGCCCCAACAACATTTTCAGCATAAGTGTCTATTTTAAAACCGTGCGGCAAACTTATAGCGGAATAATCAGTTTTATCCTGCGGAATATTATTACAATTGAAGCATAATACTAATAAAAGCGCCGGTATTATGAAGTCTGTTAAAAGATTTTTTCTTGTACTTGTTCTAAACATAAAAAATCCTCCTTACAAAAATTCTTAAATAATGGATAAGGAGCCTTAAGAGTAATATTCACTTTCTCTAAATTTATTCTTGAATTTATAGATACGAAAAGGAATAATAATGGGATATGACGCAGCAAATCCCACTAAAACATACTTTGGGAAATTATAAATCTTTGTGATGCAGGTCTAAAATTGGTGAGAAATTAGCATAGCTAGGAAGAAATGGATATAGTAATATTTGCAGAGGTTTGTGAAAAATATTATAATGAAAAGAATATTACTCCTTTATTTCACAGTTTATTCAAATGTTGTTTATAAAATGCAGAATAATTTTGAATTTTTTGTAAATAGATTTCTTAAAATATATATTTTAAGAAAAAAAATATTTCAGCAAGTTAAATTTTGTATAAATACATTTTAGCTAAAAAATAAAATAAGACTGTAGGATTGTTAGACCGGATTCGCAGCAATTTAGGAATAAACTTTGGATTTTAGCCGAGGATATTTTATATGGCAGGGAAAATACTTTGGCAAGCTTTCAGCTAAACGGTGTGCAATAGACAGAACGTTGACCGGGGAATAGAGACAATACACAAAATATTTGACATATATGCCAGACAGTTTGGATGAAGCACAACTCCCCTACTTATTTCAATTCAAAATATATAAACAAAAAAGGGTACCGTGATTTTTAGGATATTATGATTCGTTTAACAACTTACTATAAGATTATAGACATAAAATAAATCGATGGAAATAGCCAAATTTCATAATTATTTTAAACTTTGACACTACTCAAAATTACTTGGACGCACGGCTTAAAATAGTTAAATTTAAAATTTATTCTCAGATATTTTTCCAGGAAAGCATCTAATGAAATTTTTAATAACAGGCGGAGCAGGTTTTTTAGGAATAAATTTAGTCAGGTATTTAAATTCATACGGGCATGAGATATTTTCATTGGATATCGCACCGTTTGATTACGCTGATATGAACGATAAAATTACTATCATTACCGGCGATATAAGGGATAAGGAATTAGTAAATAAATTGTTAGCGGGGATTGATATAGTTATCCATACTGCCGCTGCATTGCCGTTATATAAGCCTGAAGATATTTATTCAACGGATGTTACCGGCACGCGGAACTTATTGGAGTCGGCGGAAAAAAATAAAGTTAAGAGGTTTATACATATTTCGTCCACGGCTGTTTACGGTATTCCCGATCATCACCCGTTATATGAAGATGATAAACTTGACGGCGTGGGCGCTTACGGCAAAGCAAAAATTGCCGCCGAGGAAGAATGCCTGAATTACAGGGCTAAAGGAATGTGCGTGCCTGTAATCCGCCCAAAATCTTTCATCGGACCGGAACGGCTTGGTGTTTTTGATCTTCTATTCAACTGGGCAAAGGACGGCAAAGGTTTCCCAATGATAGGCAGCGGCAAAAACCGCTATCAGCTTCTTGACGTTGAAGACCTTTGCGAAGCAATCTATATTTGCTCAATATTGGACAGCATAAAAGTGAATGATACATTCAACATAGGCGCAAAAGAATTTACAACTATGAAAGAAGATTACCAGTCGGTTCTTGATTATGCCGGTTTTGGGAAAAAGATTACCGGTCTTCCCGAAAAGCCAATTATCTTTACGCTCCGGTTTCTTGAAAGGTTAAAACTTTCCCCATTATACAAATGGGTTTATGAAACCGCATCTAAAGATTCTTTTGTATCAATTGAAAAAGCCGAAAAAATTCTCGGCTTCAAACCAAAGTTTTCCAACAAGGATGCTTTAATCAGAAATTATAAATGGTATATTGAACATGAGCATGAATTCAGAAACAAAAGCGGAATATCTCATAGAGTTCCATGGAAACAGGGAATTTTAAGGGCAGCTAAAGTTTTTTTCTAAACTATAAATAATAAATTCCGTTAGTTGTGAGTAATCCGTACTTATTGGTTTCAAGTTTCATTTTTATAATTTATTTTTAGCCAGTTAGAATTTTTAATAGAATAGTAAAAAGATGGCTTCCAAAAAAGATTTTCTAAAAGAGTCTATTAAGAACATAGACATAAAGGGACACAATGTTGAATCTTTGGTCAATGTTATGGAAAAATGGCTTTTTCTGCAAGGGACCTGAGCCGAGCAACAAAAATTTACCACAGGATGTTTATGGATAAAGAATGCAATGTGATTTTGACTCTTGCCGGAAGTATTTTCAGCACATGGTTAAAGCGTGTTGTTTATAACTTAGTTGACAACAATATGTTAGAAGCGGTTGTTTCCAGAGGGGCTCTTATGGTTGACCAAGATTTTTTCTAAGCACTCGAATACAAGCATTAAATAGGCACACCCTTAAGCAATACTAATTTATTAAAAAGACCTTCACATAGACAGGATACACGATACATACATCGATGAAGACGCGTTACCTATTTGCGAGGAAACTAGCTTGAACCAAAGACATACTCATCGCGTGAGTTCTTATGGGAGTTCGGGAAATATATGGAACAAAACGGCGGGTGTAAAGTAGAAAACTCCGTTATTTATGCTGCTTATAAAAAAGATGTACCTATTTTTATACCGGCGTTTTCAGATTGTTCGGCAGGATTTGGTTTTGTAATGTACCAGACGACCCACCCCGATAAGCACGCCTCAAGAGATTCCGCAAAAGATTTTCTTGAATTAACAAATATAAAATTAAACGTAAATGAAACGGGAATTATTATAGAAATCCCATTTCTTTATATTAAATCGACTTTTGCGCGGAAAAAGATTAAAAATTATTATATATTACTTGGGTATAATTTTATAGTAAAAATATGACCGGGAAAGAATTATTAAAAAAATACAGCAATCCTGCAAACTTCTTTAACAGAGATTTAAGCTGGGTGGAATTTAACAGGCGGGTTCTGGAAGAAGCATTGAACCCGGATCTTCCACTGCTGGAGAAAGTAAAGTTTATTTCCATTTTTCACTCTAACCTTGACGAATTTTATATGATTCGTATTTCGGGGTTAAAAGATCAGGTAGCAGCAAATGTATCCGAGCTTACAATTGACGGTTTGACACCGGTTGTTCAGCTTCAAAAAATTGAAAAAATGCTTCAACCTATGCTTCTGCAGGTAAACGATCTCTGGCTTAATGAAATTGTTCCTTCTTTAAGAAAGGAAAATATAGATATTTTAAATTATCAAGACCTGCCGGAAAACGATAAAGAAATTCTTACTTCTTATTTCAAAAAAGAAATCTATCCTATTCTTACTCCGCTTGCATTTGATCCCGGCAGACCTTTTCCATATATATCAAATTTGAGCCTGAACCTTGCAATACTTGTAAAAAAGCCTAATGGTGAAAATCTCTTTGCACGTGTAAAAGTACCAAGCATCCTGACTCGCTTATTGCAGATAGACCCGATTATTAATCCCGGCAAAAAGAATAATTCCAACGGGGTATTTTCAGCAAAATTCCTCTGGCTAGGGAGTCTTATAAAAGCAAACCTGCACATACTCTTCCCCGGTATGGAAGTACTTGAAGCGCACCGATTCAGAATAACCCGCGACACGGATATTGAACTGCAGGAAGATGAAGCTGACGATCTTCTGAGGGTTATTGAAGAAAATATACGCCAGAGAAGATTTGGAAGTGTAGTCCGTCTTGAAGTAGAAAAGCAAATGCCGGAGTTTATGATCGATACATTGATTGAGAATCTCGAAATAAAAAGAGAAGACGTTCAAGTATTCGACGGTCCGCTTGGATTAAGCGATGTAATTTCACTATACAACCTTCCCGTTTATCATTTAAAATCAAAGCCGTTTCACCCTGTAGTTTTAAAAGTATTTGAAGAGGATGATAATATTTTTTCAACAATAAGGCAGCAGGATATTCTTATTCATCATCCGTATCATTCATTTGCGCCGGTAATTGATTTTATAAAGCAGGCATCGCGCGATCCGGAAGTATTGGCAATAAAACAAACACTATATCGGGTAGGGACCGACTCGCCAATAGTAAAATATCTAATTGAAGCCGCCGAATTAGGCAAACAGGTAGCTGTTTTAGTTGAATTAAAAGCAAGATTCGATGAACAGAACAACATATTCTGGGCGAGGGAGCTTGAAAAAGTGGGAGTGCATGTTGTTTACGGATTGATTGGTTTAAAGACACATGCAAAGATGACGTTAGTGGTCCGGCGTGAATCCGACGGCGTTAAAAAATATGTTCACCTTTCAACAGGCAACTATAACGCTTCCACGGCAAAACTTTATACAGACTTAGGATTATTTACATGTGATGAAGATATTTGTTCGGATGTTTCGGATATTTTTAATTACCTTACCGGTTATTCGAAGCAGGTAGAGTTTAAGAAACTTTTTGTCGCTCCTATTAACATGAGAGAAAAGATGCTCGCACTTATTTCAAGAGAAACAGGGAATACAAAAAACGGCGGGGAAGGGAAGATAATAATTAAACTCAACTCGCTTGTCGACCCTATAATTATAAGCGCATTATATGAAGCTTCCAATTCAGGCGTAAAAATAGATTTGATAATAAGGGGAATATGCTGTCTTATTCCACAGAAGGAAGGATTGAGCGAAAATATCAGGGTAACAAGTATTGTCGGCAGATTTTTAGAGCACAGCAGAATATTTTATTTTTACAACAACGGCAATGAAGAGGTATATTTGAGCAGCGCCGATATGATGCAAAGAAATCTTGATAGAAGAGTTGAGACTACATTCCCGATTGAAAGTTTAAAAGCGAGGAATGAAATACAGAAAACAATTCTCAGGTTCTACCTAAAGGATAATGTAAAAGCACGAGAACTTCATCCAGATATGAGTTACACATTCCGCGAATGTAAGGATAAGAGTAAACAGGTTGATTCACAGGAATGGCTGATGAACCACTCAATAAAGTCGTGTGGAAAATTTGTGAAGCCCAAAATAAATTAAACATATCATTACAAAGTTAAATTGAATTTTTTATTTTGGGAGAATTACTTATTTTTGAAACAGTATTTATTAACAAGTTAAAAGGAAAGCAATGCGAGACTCTGACGAGCCTGGCGCTAATAGTAAAAATCAAAATAAACTTCCCTTGGGTTTAGCTAACTAAAATATTCATTAGTTCATCTCCCAGGGGTTAAAATATCAGGAGATGACAATGAAACATATCTTCATTATTCATCCGGTTTGTAAAAATTATCAGTCCCTTTCCATCGGGATTGTTTTATTAATTTTAAGAATTATTTGATATCCTAAGGAATATGCATAGCTATGGTCAAATCAATTTTCTCAAAAATATCGCCTTCAATATTCACCAAGGAAGCCAAGACTCCGCACAACGCAACCGAGGATGAAAAGCTATTAATAGACATTTGTAATCTTTCCCATCAGGAAACGATAGCAAAATTAAACAGTCGTGACAGCGGATTAACGACTGAAGAAGCGGAGCGCCGGCTTGAAGAATACGGCAGAAATGAGTTAGCGCATACTAAAGAAATAGGGATATTGCATGATATTTTTAACCGATGCAAAAGCCCGCTTGTTATACAACTGCTTTTAATTGCGGTTATATCCGGAATAATGGGCGATATGATATCCGCTTTGGTAGTAGGCTGTATGATTGTATTAAGCGTGGGTTTATCTTTTATATTGGACCGCCGGTCAACTAACGCAGTTGAATCACTGGGAAAAAGGGTTCAATCTCATGCTAATGTATTACGCGACGGCAAAGAAGTTGAATTCCCTATTTCCGAAGTTGTCCCGGGTGATATTATCCTTCTGCGGGCAGGTTCTATTATACCCGCCGACGTCCGCCTGCTTTCAGTAAAAGATTTTTTTGTCAGCCAATCTGTTTTGACCGGCGAATCATTACCGATTGAGAAAAAATCCGATTCGCAGGAATTAAAAAACGGATTTGTATTTGAGCTATTAAATGCATGTTTTCAGGGGAGCAACGTATTAAGCGGAACCGCACGAGGCATAGTAGTTAATACAGGCATACATTCATATTTCGGTTCCATCTCCGAACGGCTTGTTGAGAGCAGGCCTAAAACCAGTTTTGACATTGGAGTAAAATCATTCACGTGGTTAATGATCCGTTTTATGGTAGTAATGGTTTTTACCGTATTTATGATAATCGGTTTGACAAAAGGTGATTGGATTGAAGCGCTTCTATTCGGTATATCAATTGCCGTCGGTTTAACACCGGAAATGCTGCCTATGATTGTTACAGTGAACCTTGCCAAAGGCGCACTTGCAATGTCTAAGAAGAAAGTAATAGTAAAACAAATTACTTCAATACAAAATTTTGGCGCAATCGATATTCTCTGTACGGATAAGACAGGCACACTTACACAAGATAAAGTAGTGCTGGAAAAGCATGTAGATATAACGGGTAAGATTAGTCAGGATGTTCTTCTATATGGATATTTAAACAGTTATTATCAAACGGGACTAAAAAACCTGATTGACAGAGCAGTTATTAATCATATTGAATTGGATGTGGGCCCTAAATGCGCGCTTGTAGATGAATTACCTTTTGATTTTCAGCGAAGGCGTATGTCGGTCGCGGTTGAATATGAGGGCGATCATGTTCTTATATGTAAAGGCGCAGTTGAAGAAATCTATTCAGTGTGTAATTTCTATCAAGTAGATGATGAGGTTTACCCCCTTATACAAATGATCCACGATGATCTTTATGAAGAAGTTGAAGATTTAAATAATCTTGGATATAGAGTACTGGCTATCGCATACAGGGAATTTCCCAAAACAAAAACCACGTTTACGGTTGCAGATGAATCAAGCATGATTTTGCTGGGTTATATTGCTTTCTTTGATCCTCCCAAAGATTCAGCCGCGCAGGCAATTACAAGCCTTCAGAATGTTGGGGTAAAAGTAAAAATATTAACGGGAGATAACGCACTTGTAACAAAAAAAGTCTGCAGCGATGTGGGTCTAGTAATAGATAGAATTGTTACCGGAAATGAACTTACCAATTTATCCGATGAAGAATTTGCAAAAGTAATTGAAGAAGCTAATGTATTTGCGAAGCTTTCACCTATTCAAAAAGAAAAAGTTATTAATACCCTGCGGCAGAAGGGACATGTAGTTGGTTACATGGGTGACGGAATAAATGATTCGCCTTCCCTTCGCGCGGCGGATGTTGGAATATCTGTAGACAGCGGAGCCGATGTGGCAAAAGAAGCGGCAGATATTGTTCTGCTTGAAAAAAGCCTGCTTGTTCTTGAGGATGGAATAAAAGAAGGGAGAAAAGTATTTGCAAACATTATAAAATACATAAGAATGGGAGCAAGCTCAAATTTCGGCAATATGTTTAGCGTAATAGGGGCGAGCATTCTAATTCCGTTCTTACCAATGAAGCCAATACAAATACTTTTGAATAACCTGCTATATGATTTTTCACAGACCGGCATCCCAACCGATAATGTGGATGCGGAATTAGTAGAAAAACCTTTAAAATGGAATATTGATAATATTAAAAGATTTATGCTTTTTATCGGTCCGATCAGTTCAATCTTTGATTATGCAACTTTTGCAATAATGTGGTTTGTATTTAGGTCAAGCGAATTTCTTAATCCAATAATTACAGTAGGAGAAAAGACATACAGGCAGGATATATTTCAAACGGGCTGGTTTGTCGAATCATTATTGACGCAAACATTAATTGTACATATAATCAGAACGCGCAAAATACCATTCTTCGGAAGCATGGCGTCATTGCCGATGACTTTAACTACATTATTTATTATGGCTATAGGTGCATGGCTTCCATATTCTCCGTTTGCTTCAACATTCGGCTTTGTACCTCTTCCGGCATTATACTGGCTTTGGATTGCGGGCTTTCTGATTTCATACAGTATATTAACTCATTTTATCAAAACATGGTTTTTCAACAAATATGGGGTTCATTAATTATGGATAGTTTATTAGATGCATTGCAAGAAGGTCGTTTAATCGAATTACCCGATAACGACAAACAGGATTCACTTCAATTATTGGCACATATTATTGAAGCGATTCCTTCCGTACCAAACGGCACCGATGTAGCAGGTTTGGTTTTGAAAAGAGAAGATAACTATAATACTACGCTTGGTAAGGGATTCGCCGTTCCTCATGCAAGAGGTTCTTTTGACGGCGATTTATACTGCGCTGTGGGATGGAGTCCTTCAGGCATCAATTATGGGACCCCCGACGGCAACCCGGTTCATATTGTAATTATGTTTCTTGTACCAGATAACCAAAGAAGTTCCTACCTGAAGGAAGTTTCCATTTTAGCTAAAGCATTAAATGAACTGCATGACGAAAACAATTTGAAATCAGCATCTGACTTAAATACAGTCCGTAATTACCTGCTGGATTTAGTTACATCCGCTAAAAGCATAGTTGGGCCCGAAGCGCGTGCGCGTATGATTCAGTTAGAAGTGAGGGAGAATCTTCCTCAAGTCGAACGGCAAAACATTGCAAACTTGTTAATAGAGCCCATAACAATTATTACATCTGCTACTTTAAAACCTATTACATTAGGACAGAATAAGGAATTGATTGACCTGCTTGAGAGCTCGCAAAATCTGGCAGAATCTCTTAATAATAACAATAAATTTTTTGATTATTCAGGATGGCGGGTTTTAAAGCGGAATTTATCAATCTATCAGGCTGGAAGAACTGTATATGAATGCATTGCAATAAAGATTAAATAAGCCTAAAGGAATTTTAATTATTTTTCTATAATAATTTAACCCCTTCGGGATTTGTTTTTCATCATTTCAGCTTGGTGAAATAATTGTGAAAATAAAATTAATTAAAAATTAAAATGATTAGCAGTTGATTAAGTAAAAATTGATATTCTTAGGTCGACACCTATTCAATTGAATCGGGGCAGACCTTCAAAGTGGGGAATTCAATATGATAGAATATTTTGTTAAGTTTGTCTTTATTTTTATTATTAAACAGGATGATAAATGTCTGATTTGACGAAAAACGAGATATTAAACGCACTAAAAAAAATTGATGATGACAATTTCAATAAAGATTTTTTAATTCTTAATTCAATAAAAAAATTTGAGATAAAAGACAATAATCTTTCAGTTGACATATCTATAACACTGCCGGCTTCGGCTGACAGCAATAAACTTCAAAGTAAATTTGCCGAATCGCTTAAAAAGGAATTTAAAGAATTAAAAAAGATCGATATTAATATTGACGCTAAAGTCACGACCCATCAGGACAGCAGTAAGAACGCAATACTACCCGGTGTTAAAAATACTATTGCCGTTGCAAGCGGAAAGGGCGGAGTTGGTAAAAGCACTGTTGCGGTTAACCTTGCAGTTGCGCTTGCTAAAGACGGGGCTTCAGTCGGTTTAATTGATGCGGATATTTATGGACCAAGCATACCGCTAATGCTCGGGTTAAATGAAAAATCAAAAGTTTATCAGGATCAGAAGTCTATGAAAATGATTCCCCTTTCGAACTACGGGATAAAAGTAATTTCCATAGGTCTGCTGGTAGATGATAACACACCGGTAATTTGGCGGGGGCCTATGGCAAGCGGGGCGGTTAAACAATTTATGACGGATGTTGATTGGGGGGAACTTGATTACCTGTTTTTCGATCTTCCTCCCGGTACGGGAGATATACAGCTTACTTTGGTTCAGACGATACCATTAACCGGAGCCGTTATTGTAACTACTCCGCAGGAAGTTTCTTTGCTTGATGCACGAAAAGCCTTGAAGATGTTTACCAGAGTTAATGTACCAATATTCGGGGTAATTGAAAATATGAGTTACTTCATAGCTCCCGATACCGGAAAGAAGTATGATATTTTTGGAAACGGCGGTGGTTCTAAAATTTCAGCAGAATTAGACGTCCCTTTTCTTGGAGGAATTCCAATTGATTGCCATATAAGGATAGGCGGAGATAATGGTATACCGGCATTATATGATGCACCCGATTCTGAATACGCGGCTGTTTTTACGCAACTCTCAAGGAATCTTGCTGCACAGGTTCATATTAGAAACCTGAAAGGAAATTCGACCTCAAAAATGGAAATATCTCTTGATGATGAATAAACTGATATTATAATGGATTTAAAGTTGAAAGAAGAAGTATTAGAGGCAATTGATACAATACGTCCATATTTACAATCTGATAATGGGGATATAGAGTTAATTGAAATTACAGATGATACAATAGTAAAAGTAAGACTTACCGGAGCATGCGCAGTTTGTCCCATGTTCCTAATGACGCTTAGAGCAGGTATAGAAAGGTCTTTAATGCGTCAGGTGCCATCCATCAAAAGAGTTGAAGCCGTAAATTAAATTATATACTTTATTTCACCACTTCCTGAATTAAAATGAGCTACTATACCGAAGAATGAAATTATTTCTTGATTAAAAGATTTTTTTATATTACACTAATGATATATGAAAGAGTTAACTTTTAACAAAGTAATTACGTCGTTATTGTGGATAGCAGGCGTATCTGTTTTATTCTTCGTGTTGTATTTAATTTCCGAAGTACTGATAATTTTCATCATATCCATTCTTCTTGCTTTTATTTTCCAACCGTTTGTATCCGTACTTGAGAATAAAGGATTAAACCGGAGTACTTCAATAATAGCTGCGTTTGCTTCCACAGCAATAATAATTTACTTAGCGTTTTCATATCTAGTACCCAGTCTTGTATTTCAGATGAATCAGTTAGTGCATATGCTTCAGGTTATTTCGTTTCATGAGCGGATACAATCTGTTGAAAAAGAAATTCACAATTACCTTCCATTTTTTACTCCCGGCGAGCTTTCAAATCGATTTGAAGAATTTATATCCACCGGAATAATGAATTCGGTTGATAGAATTTCACCAATTCTTTCAAGCCTAATTTCAATTTTAATACTTGCAATAATAGTTCCGTTTATCACTTTCTTTATTCTTAAGGATAGTAAAATAATTATGCGCAGTTTATTGCAAATAGTACCAAATAATTATTTTGAAATATCATATTGGATTATGAAGAAAGTAACTGTACAACTCGGCAGGTATGTGCGCGGCTGGATTTTTGATGCTGCTTTTATAGGAATAGCATGCGGACTGGGTTATTACGTAATAGGTGTGAAGAATGCAATGCCATTGGGATTAATTTCCGGGTTAGGTCATCTTGTTCCTTACTTCGGACCGATTATCGGAGGTGTTCCGGCAATAGTAATTTCCATAATTCAGTACGGAGATTTTTCACATGCGCCTTCAATTATTTTAATGATTCTTATCGTCTATACATTTGATAATGGGTTAGTTCAGCCGTATGTGTTTTCAAAGAGCGTTGGGATGCACCCATTAATTATTATATTCTTACTATTAATCGGAAGCAAGTTATTCGGGGTAATAGGAGTGATTTTAGCAATACCTACAACGACGGTTTTAGTAACGCTTGCAAAAGAGATTTACTTTGCTTTTAAAAATTACAAGATTGCAAGACTTAAAATCAACACTACACGACTGTGATTATTTTGCTGTGACAAGTATGCTACTGATATGTAGTCCCTAAATGGGATAGGAAAAAATTGCACCTATGTTTTAGGTCATTTTTCTACAAATATTTCACCTATACAAGCTGAAGGCAAAATTGCAAATATGTTTAACTCAATGTAAAACCGGCATTATGATCATAATAGGTATGCGCAATGTAATCATTAGGCGGTTCTGATTATTTTTTTGGGGTGGGTGTTTTCTAGGAAATTTATAAGGTTTCGGCTAATAATTTCTTTATTACTTCAACAGAATTTATTCCTTCTGCTTCAGCGCTGAAATTGGTTATAATCCTATGGCGAAGGACGGGGATCATTGCAAATTTAACGTCATCAATATTAGGAGAAAAGCGGCCTTGAATTACGGCTCTTGACTTAGCGGCAAGGATTAAATACTGAGAAGCTCTTGGACCCGCACCCCAATTTATCCAATTTTTTACAAACTGCGGTGAATCTTCTACATCAGGACGGGTTTTGGCTACAATTTTTACAGCAAATTCAATAACATTTTCAGCTACCGGAACTTTTCTTATCAAATCCTGAAAACTGATAATTTCATTAGATGTAATAATTTTTGCAAGTTTTGGGGAATATTGACTAGTTGTAGATTGAACGATTCTTATTTCTTCTTCAAAAGAAGGATAATCCAGCCACAAATTAAACATAAACCTATCAAGTTGAGCTTCGGGCAGCGGGTACGTACCCTCTTGCTCAATCGGATTTTGTGTAGCTAAAACGAAAAACGGTTCAGTTAAAGTGTATGTAACTCCGGCAATAGTTACTTTATGTTCCTGCATTGCTTCAAGCAAAGCTGCCTGAGTTTTAGGGGGAGTTCTATTTATTTCATCGGCAAGGATTACATTTGAAAAAACCGGTCCTTCAATAAATCGGAAATCTCTTTTCTTGGATACAGGGTTTTCTTCAATAAGTTCGGTCCCGGTAATATCACTCGGCATAAGATCGGGGGTGAACTGTATCCTGTTGAATTTTAAATCCAGAACTTCAGCAAGTGTTTTTATAAGCAAAGTTTTTGCTAATCCAGGAACACCCACAAGCAGGCAATGACCGCGAGAAAGTAACGAAATTAATAATTGATCAATTATTTGGTGCTGTCCAATTATTATTTTCCCAATTTCATCTTTAATTTTTTTAACAGTGACATTTAATTTTTCTACTAATTGGACATCATTTGATTCAGGCTCTGAATTTTTCAATATAGTTCCCTTAAAACTTAATTTTGAAATATAATCTCCTTTTTCTATATCATTATCTTCCAATAAATTTTATCTTTAAGTTGCCTGATCCAGGCATCATATAATTTTTGCTTTTTATACTGATCTGCAAGTTTTTTGATTTCCTGGTAATCCGTATCAAGACTTGCGATGTGCTGAAGAGTTCTTTTTTTAACAAGAACTATGTGGTAGCCATAGTTATCTTTTCCATAATCAATTCTCTTAGGAAAAGAGATATCCCCTTCTTTCATCTTGCTGATAACATCAAGCATACTCTGGTCAAGCTGACTTAAAAAGAAAACACCAAGATCGCCTCCATATTGATTTGTTTCTTTATCCTCACTGTACTTTTTAGCATATTCTCCAAAAGTACCTTTATCTTGAGTAATACTATCCCTTATACTTGATAACAACTCGATAGCGCTTAGATCAGCTTGATCTCCTTTTTTAATTTTTATAAGGATATGCCTTACGTGAATTTTGTCCCCTCTTTTATCAAGCAATTGAATTATATGAAAACCGACGGGTGATTCAACAATATCCGAAATAGCCCCTTGTTTAAGAGCAAAAGCGGCAGCCTCAAACTCCGGATAAAAGACACCCTTTCCGACCCAGCCCAAATCCCCACCGCCGGAAGTGCTGCCGGGATCTTCGGAATATTTTTTTGCCATTTCTGCAAAGTCGGCTCCTAACTTAATCGAATCCAGAATAGACTTAGCCAAGCTTTTATATTTTTCATTCATTTTACCAGTTACCTTAGGAGTAACGAAAATATGGGCAATTTCAACTTTCTCCGGTATTACGCCTATACTATCTTTATAAGTGGCAAAGAACGATTCAACATCTCTGCGGGTAGCGTCTACATCGCCAAATTTTTTTTCTTCCATACGCTGAATCAGAATTTGCTTTTTTACTGGGTCTTCAAGAGTGCGTTTAATTTTTTCAATACTCATTCCATAAAGTTGTTCAACTTTCTCTTTAGAGCCATATTGCTGAATAAAATATTGAACCTGATATTCTATCCTTTGATTTATTTCATCCTCGGTAACCTGAACAGAGTCAAGGAGAGCCTGTGCATAAGCAAGTTTTTCCTCAACCATCTGGCTTAACACCTGTTCTTGTAAACCGGGAGTTTCGAGGTCAACTTTCTTTTGAGCTGCAACTAATTTAACCTGGTAATCCAATTCACTTTGAAGAATTATTTCATTATCAACAACCGCCACAATCCGGTCAACTTCTTTCTGGGCATAAAGTACACTGCCAGCCAATATCAGAAGGAATACGATTAATTTAAATTTCATATCACACCTAATTTCTGATTTCTATTTCGTTACTTGAATATAACTCTTTAAGATAGCTTTTTAATAAGTCTTCTTTCTTCTGCTCAATAAATCTTTTTTCAACAAAAGGTTTTATCAACAGAAACGGCGGAATGGAATCCTTAAGAAATTTCTGCACTTCCTGCACAATAATGTAGCTCTGATCTGTTTCGATATTAATTACTATACTAACCTCCCCTGGGTTTAAACCCGACACTATTCTTAATAACGGGGCAGGATGAATTTCATAATCATACAGTAATTGGTTAACGTCCGTGTTTATTAGGGAAGGGTCATTTTTAAATACATTCAATGCTTTCAACCAATTACTTTCCTGCACCATTGTTCTAAACCTGACGGCATTATCTTCATCATTAAAGACAGCCCTGTTTAACAGATAAGAATCGTAGAAACGCTTAAATTCACCCTGATGGCGGTTATAATATTCTTCCAATTCTTCAGGTTCATAAGAAATTTTTTCATCTTCATAATATTTTTGCAGAAGCATAGAAGCCGCGAGTTCTCTTTTAGAATTATCAATTAACCGATTAAACTCGCTGTCTTTAAGAATACGCTTCTTTAATGCTTCCTGGTACAATACTTCTTTATTAATCCAATTTCTTATTACTTCATTCCTATAAAAATTTGAAATATTACTTGTATCTATCATTTTAGCCAAATCATCTTTGGTTAAATAAGAATTATTAACCCTAGCGACAAAATCAGGCTGCGTGGTTACTTTGCCGCATCCATAGGAAAAGAAGGCGACAACAAATATTATTACACTCCAATTAATTGGACTTAAATGCCTTATCAAGCTCGTTATAATTAATTATCGGACTATATAATTTGGTCAAATTATCAAGATATTCTTTTTCAAGTTTCTTGCTTTCGGATTCCTGGTATGCACCTGAAACTTCAGCCTTAACCTCTTCAAAGGTTCTTAAGTTTGCAGGCTCTTTAGCTACAAGGTATAATATAGAATAACCGTTAGAATTTTTAACCGGTTTGGAATAATCTCCGGGTTTTTCAAGCATATTTGCTTCGGAAGCAACATCGGAGGAAGTAACTTCCCGCAAGCCCCAGAGACCGTGTTTGCTTTTGAAGCCTTCTCTTTCGGTATATTTTGCAGCAAGTGAATCAAAATTTGCACCTTTAGTTAACAAGCTATAATAATATTGAATTGCCGAATCGCTTTTTGAAAATATTTCCGAAAAGTTTACTTTGGCGGGCGATTTATAATTATTTTTTGTTGCAGCATAAAAATCAGCCAGTTTAACCGAATCAATTTTCACCTTATTCCATATTTCATCCTCCTGAAGCTTGAAAATAAAGATTCCGTTCTTATAGTTGTTCATTAGAGCAGCAAAATCCTGATCTGATTTATCAAGGTTTAATGCGAATTGTTGAAGCATAACATTGTTGCTGATATTTTTTAAAGCATCTTTAAAAAGGTCCAATGAAACTTTCTTATTTGCAAAATCCTGGCTTTTAGAAAGTTGTTCAAGGAATTCACTTACTTTAACAGAAGCTCCAGTAAAGGAAAATAGTATACTATCCATTACATTATCATATTTCGGATTAACATCGCCCACGATCCCGGTATCAATATTTGCGAGCAAATAGCTGAATATGCTGTTATTTACTTTATAGTTGTACTTATTTTTTAATCCGGCTAAAAGGGTATCATAATCGTGCTGGTAGTTTGCTTTCTGGTACATTTTTTTTAAATTGTCTTTATCTTCATCAAATGACGGATAAGGTTTTTTACCGGTAAGTTTTAAGATATGGAATCCGAAATTCGATTGAATAACCGGAGTAACATCGCCGATGTTTTTAAGATTGAATAAAGGTTCACTAAATTGTTTATTTAATGTTCTTATACCTATATAGCCAAAATCGCCGCCCTTGGATTTTGTTCCGATATCGTCAGAATACTTTTCAGCAACTTTAGCAAAATCCACTCCGGCTTTTAAATCATTCAAAATTTTATCCAATTTGAGTTTAGCCTTAAGAGTATCGGGTTTATCGGCCTGACTTGACTTATACGCAGCCATAATATGGCTAAATCTAACTTCAGGTATACGAAGTCTTTTATCCGTAATTCTAATAATACTATAGCCATAATTAGAATGAATAATTCCAGGATAAACCTGGCCGGAATCAGTTGAATAAACAGCGTTTTCAAATTCTGCAGGAAGTTCGCCGGCAGTTAAATAAAATATATCCCCGCCATCTTTATTGGGAGATAACTCTTTAGAATATTTTTCATAAAGTTTTGCAAAGCTGACCCCGCTTTTAATACTGTCAAGGAGGTTATTAGCCAATTTTTGGGCAAACGAATCTGAATTTTTCTCCTGCCTAATAGTTAAGAGGCTTACTCTGTATTCCCATTTCCGTTTTTCATATAATTGATGTACTGCCGGTTCAACAAGCTCTTTATCAAGTATATATGAAACGCCTACTTGCTTTTTATAATCCGTTAATTCATTTTGAAGAACGGGGTTATTGTCATAGCCTCTAGCATAAGCATCTTTCAACTTCATTTGAAAATCAACATATATATCCAAAAAATTTCTTAACTTATATAAGCTGTCATTTTTTGCAATTTCATAACTGCCAACATTATTTACATATGCTTTCTCAAAATCTTTTACAGTAATATTCTGGTCTGCAAATTTTGCCAGAATAATCTGAGAAGGGCCTGAGGCGCAAGAGTTTAATAACAGAGCCAAACCAAAGGTAAGAATAACTGCAACCCGTGAAAACATTTAATGTATCTCCTATTAATAATAAATTAAATTTAACTAATTATTTTAGTTATAGAGCATCTGAAAATCAAGTTAAATCGGCTTCTGCATTCCAAAATAATTATCAGATGGTAAAAATGTATTAAGAAATTAACCTAAAACAACTGTTTAACAAGTTAGCGCTTAATTTCATTGGTATTCCGGACAATTGACTTTTGATTTGAACAGGAATGAATATTGTATAACTTAGTATTACCTGATTTTATTTATTCAAAAATTTATTTGACCCTGACCCCACTTTGAATCATTCCATCAATGGATAAAACCTTTAATCCGCCCTTTTCATCCTCGGCAGCCAGGACCATTCCCTGAGACTCCAATCCCATAAGTTTTGCAGGTTTAAGATTAGCGACTACAACAACCTTTTTATTTATTAAATCTTCAGGTTTATAGCTTTTAGCAATGCCGGCAATAATTTGTTTTTCTTCATTACCAATTTTAACAATTAATTTCAATAGTTTTTCGCTCTTGTCCAGCTTCTCCGCAGCAATTACTTCAGCTACTTTCAATTGGACTTTCATAAAATCATCAAACGTTATTTGCTCATCCTGTTTGGGCAGTTCATTCACTTCCGTTTTATGAAGAAGTTGCATTTGCTTTTGTATTATCTCATCCTCAATTTTCGGGAAAATAATTTCAACTTTGCCTAGTTTATGTTCTGCTGCAAGATTTTCTTCGCCACATTTATGCCAGACAGTTTTTTCCGCATTCAACATTACAAATATTTTTTCGGAAGAAAAAGGGATTACAGGGTAAAGAATTTCGGCCAAGGTATAAATAGCCTGCAGGCAAATATATAAAGTAGTAGCACATTTAGCCTTATCTTTTTTAACTGTTTTCCACGGCTCAGAGTCGTTAAAATATTTATTTCCGGCACGTGCTAAGTTCATAGCTTCAAGCACGCCGTCTCTAATTTTAAAAGATTCAAAAAGCTTTGAAATTTTTAACGGGTATCCGGCTATCAACGTCATCATTTCAATATCGACAGCATCTAATAAACCTTTAGAGGGTACTTCGCCGTTAAAATTTTTATAAGTAAATGTCAAAGTACGATTAATAAAATTACCCAGGATATCGGCAAGTTCGCTGTTATTTCTTAATTGAAATTCTCTCCAATAAAAATCGGTATCTCTTGTCTCGGGAAGATTAGCAGCAAGAGCGTATCTTAACGGATCAGCGGGAAACAGCTTTAGAAAGTCGACAGCATCAATTCCCCAATTTCGGCTTTTTGAAAACTTTTTCCCTTCAAAATTAAGGAATTCATTAGCGGCAATATTCTGAGGAAGGACATATTTTTCTTTATTACCTTCATTCCAAGCCATTAAAAAAGCAGGAAAAACGATGCTATGAAAGACTATATTATCTTTTCCTATAAAGGGTACATATTTAGTATCAGTATCTTGCCAGTATTTCCGCCATAAATTAGCATCGCCTTTTTTTACAGCCCATTCTTTTGAGGAAGAAATATAACCGAGAACGGCTTCGAACCAAACGTAAAGGACTTTACCATGTATGGAGTCTAAGGGCACTTTTATTCCCCAGTCAAGGTCTCTTGTAATAGCTCTATCTCCAAGACCATCCCTAAACCAGCCGCGGCAGTAATTCAGGACATTCTCTTTCCAGCCGTATTTCATATTCATCGTATCAACATATTCTTCCAGTCTTTTTTGATATTTTCCTAACGGAAAGAACCAATGAGAAGTTTCTTTAAGAATGGGCGCTTCCCCGGTAATTTTACTTTTAGGATTTTTCAATTCGGTAGGTTGATATAAGGAACCGCAGTTTTCGCATTCATCGCTTCTGGCTTCCTCATGCCCGCAAACAGGACAAGTGCCTTCAACATACCTGTCGGGCAAAAACATTTTCGCTTTTTTATCATAAAACTGCAGTGATTTTTTTTCTACTAAAATATTTCTTTTGTAGAAATCAAGGAAAAATTCCTGAGCGGTTTCATGGTGAATTGCAAGACTGGTCCGGGAGTAATTGTCAAAACTAACTCCGAATTTATCGAACACATTCTTATTAAGATTGTGATAACGGTCAATTATTTCTTTGGGTTTTACACCTTCCTTATCAGCGCTGATAGTAATAGGGACACCATGTTCATCTGAGCCACCAATAAAAACTATATCGTCGCCCATTAGTCTTTTATACCTGACATAAATATCAGCCGGCAAATAAGCGCCGCTTAAATGTCCTAAGTGAACAGGCCCATTTGCATAAGGCAAAGCAGCAGTTACTAATACTTTTTCCAGTGGCAATTTAAATCCGAATAATGATTATAATTGGCTGTAAATATACAGATTTTTTGCAAAGGAATTAATTAAAAATATTTATAAATTGTTAAAAGGGATTAGGTTATAAAAATAAATGAATAGAATGGGGTTGTTGTTTGTCGTTTCAATTACATGGGAATTCAAAAATTTCATCTTCAATAAAGAAGCTACATGTATACCATCAAACAACAACCTGCATTATGTAAATCAAATAACAACTACTATACCAATACAATTCCCCTGTTAGTTAATAATCGAATTTTATTGTTACTAGTTTAGATCCTATTTTTGACAGGAATAAATTTTATATAAAATTATTACAATTACCGGTAAATTTCATCTATTCACCGATTTTTTATTTTTTGATGAATATAAATCTCTTAGTTTTAATGCGGAAAAACAAGAATCATATTCAGAAGGTGATGAAATGGACATTAAATATCATCATAATACAGGTTCCCGGGCTCTTTTAGGGACAATAATAATACTTTTAGGCAGCTTATACTTATTAAAAACACTTGATTTAATAGATCTTGATATATCAAGTATAATCTTCTCATTCCCTTTTGTATTATTTGTAATCGGAATTATTATTTTAATAAACTCCAACAGTAAAACATTAGGGCTGCTGCTGGCTTTTATCGGTACAATTTTTCTAATACCCAAGTTCTACCCGAAAATTGGAATAAGCAGCGATATTATTATACCGATTCTTATAATTGCATTCGGAATTCAGCTTATATTTAAGAGGGGAATTCATTTAAAACATGGTCATTATCAATGGAAAAATGCAGATAATAATTATATAGACGACGTTGCTATTTTCGGCGGCGGCCGTAAGACTATATTTTCAGACAATTTTAAGGGTGGAAATATTACTGCTATTTTCGGTGGTTCCGAAATAGACCTTACTCA
>Ga0181520_10002260_pt1 | contig 36353 bp, 32 predicted proteins | sample PEATcosm2014_Bin_29_FD_132451 | JGI IMG/M metagenome (GOLD analysis project Ga0181520, IMG submission 132451) | Peatland microbial communities from MTU Mesocosm Facility, Houghton, MI, USA - PEATcosm2014_Bin02_30_metaG | ecosystem: Environmental > Terrestrial > Soil > Wetlands > Peat | place...
CCTGAACCTGGAAAACATTCAACCTTCGACAATCAACTTCCAACCCTGAACGAAGGCAGCAGCGCGAGCCCCTTCGATATTGGGCGTTGAACGTTGAATGTTTCGTCTGCGGTTCAGGGGTTCCATGCGCGAGCGCCCGGGGAATTTCGCAAACAGATTGCGCCGGGTGCGGGAATTGCCGATGCTGGGGTGAATGGACCGGGACCGGCGCGCTGCAACGCAAAATATTTTAACGATCAGGAACCTCCGCAAAACGTATGGCGAGAAGGCGGCGGTGGCCGGGATTTCGTTCGAGGTGCGGCGCGGGGAGATTGTGGGTTTGCTGGGCTCGAATGGGGCGGGGAAGACGACGACGATCAGCATGATCCTGGGGGTGCTGGAGCCGGACGCGGGCTCGATTCAGTTGGAAGGGGCGGAGATGATTCCGCGGAACGCGCCGGCGGTGCGGCGGACGAATTTTGCGGCGGTGTATGCGCCGCTGACGGGCAATTTGACGGTGCTGCAAAATCTGCGGGTGTTTGGGCTGCTGTACGGGGTGGAAAAATTGACGGAGCGGATCGAGGAAGTGGTCCGGGAGATGGGCTTGGAACGGTTCCGGCGGGTGAAATGCGGCGTGCTGTCGTCGGGCGAGCAAACGCGGGTGGCGCTGGCGAAGGCGATGCTGAACCGGCCGCACCTGTTGCTGCTGGACGAGCCGACGGCGTCGCTGGACCCGGTGGCGGCGCATGAGATCCGGGACCAGATCCGGAAGTTTGCGTCGGCGGACCACGGGGGCGTGCTATGGACGTCGCACAACATGCTGGAAGTGCAGGAAGTTTGCGACCGGGTGCTGTTTTTGTCGCAGGGGAAAATCCTGCTGGAAGGGGATCCGAAGGCGCTGCCGCGGGCGCACGGGAAACAGACGCTGGAAGAACTGTTCATAGCGGTGTCGCGCGAGGCGCCGGAGGTGGAACCGGAATGACCCTGCTGCCGCCCAGACCGGTCCTGGCGATTGTGCTGCGGTATTTTTACCTGCTGCGGGGCACGCCGGCGCGGTGGATGCCGATTTTTGCGTGGGTGGCGATTGACATGGTGTTGTGGGGCTACATCACGAAGTATCTGAACACGCTGGTGCACTCGGGCGGGAGCTTCGTGCCGACGCTGCTGGGGGCGGTGCTGTTTTTTGATTTTTTCACGCGGGTGATTTTCGGTGTCACGGGCGTGTTCCTGGAGGATGTCTGGTCGCGGAGTTTTCTGAATCTGTTCGCGTCGCCGCTGACGGTATCGCAGTATCTCATCGGGCTGGTGGTGTCGGGTCTGGTGACGAGCGTGATGGGGCTGGCGGTGATGATCGCGCTGGCGACGGCGCTGTTTGGGCTGCCGTTTTTCAGCTACGGACTGATGATCGCGCCGTTTCTGCTGATTTTGTTCGTGTTTGGCGTGGCGCTGGGGATTGCGGCGTCGGCGATTGTGCTGCGGCTGGGGCCGTCGGCGGAATGGTTCATCTGGCCGGTGCCGGCGGTGGTGTCGCCGGTGGCGGGGGTGTTTTATCCGATTTCGAATCTGCCGGTGTGGCTGCAATGGATCGGCGAACTGCTGCCGCCGTCGTATGTGTTTGAGGGGCTGCGGACGATTGTGGCGGGGGGCGCGGTGCCGTGGACGGCGCTGGCGCTGAGCGGAGGGCTGGCGCTGGTTTACCTGGTGCTGGCGTGCTGGCTGTTCCAAAGGGTTTTTCGACACGCGGTGCGGACGGGGATTTTGGCACGGTACAGTGCGGAGACTGTCGGGTAAGGACAAGCACAAGAATTCAAACGATAAATAATTCTAATTTTCATGAAAACCATACAACTCGGCAATTCGGATTTGTTCATCACGCGGATCGGTTTTGGGGCGTGGGCGATTGGGGGCGACTGGCAGTTTGGGTGGGGCGGGCAGGATGATGTGAAATCAGTCCAGGCGATCCACCGCGCCCTGGAACTGGGGGTGAACTGGATTGACACGGCGGCGGTGTACGGGCTGGGACATTCGGAGGATGTGGTGGCGCGGGCGCTGAAGGAATGGCACGGGCCGCGGCCGTATGTGTTCACCAAGTGCGGAATGGTTTGGGATGACAAGCGGGAAGTGAGCTATTCGCTGCGGGCCGATTCGGTGCGCCAGGAATGCGAGGCGAGCCTGCGCCGGTTGAAGACGAACGTGATTGATTTGTACCAGATCCATTGGCCGGCGGACGATTTGAACGAGACGGTGGAGGGGTGGATGGAGCTGGCGAAGCTGCAAAAGGAGGGCAAGGTGCGCTGGATCGGGGTGTCCAATGCGAGCGTGGCGGAGCTGGAGAAGCTGGCGGGGATTGCGCCGATCACGTCCTTGCAGCCGCCGTATTCGTTGCTCCGGCGGGAGATTGAAGCGGAGCAACTGAAGTGGTGTCCGGCGGCGAAGGTGGGGGTGATTGTCTATTCGCCGATGGCGTCGGGGCTGCTGACGGGCGCGATGACGCGCGCGCGCATTGCGGCGCTGCCGGCGGGGGACTGGCGCGGGAAGAACGAGCAGTTCCGCGAGCCGAAGCTGTCGAAGAATTTGCAACTGGTGGAACGGTTGCGGGTGGTGGGTGCGCGGCACGGCCGGGCGCCGGGGCAGATGGCGATTGCCTGGGCACTGCGGAATCCGGCCGTGACCGGCGCGATTGTGGGCGCCCGGTCGGCGCGGCAGATTGAGGAGATGGTGGGCGCCGTTGACATCCAGCTCATGCAGTCGGAGATTGCCGAAATCGAGGGCACCCAAGCGTGAGCGGAACCATGATCGTTTTCATAGAATCAAAGTTTAAGCATAGATGACGCATGGAACAGCCGGCATCGCCCGCTCCAAAGCGTCGCGCCCGCCAGCGCAGCGCGGCGGCGGAAGCGGCCATTTTGAAGGCGGCGATGGGGTTGTTGGGGAAAAAGCCGCCGGGCGAAGTGACGGCGGAGGCGGCCGGGGCTCACGGAGAGGGGCATTAGCTTCACCGGTTGACACACCCGGCCAAATTGCCACAGGCCGAACCCGGGCTTGAGAAATGTCCGGCCAGCAAGTAAGCTGTCATGTATGAAATACGCGGAGCGAATCACGTTCAACCCCAAGCAATGCGGCGGACGCCCCTGCATCCGGGGCATGCGCATCCGCGTCAAGGACGTGCTCGACCTGCTGGCCGCGAGGGTTCCCGAAGCCGAAATTCTGGCCGATTATCCCGACCTTGAGGTGGAGGACATCCAAGCCAGCATTGAATACGCGGCGGCGCAACTCGATCACCCAGTGCTCGTGTTACCCGGATCATAAGGCGGCCGCGTGCGCTTCCTGGTAGATGCAACTTATACGTATCTTGCAACCCAGATGGGCGACCGTTTTGGCAATCCCAAAGGGATTGAGTCCTCCAGCCCGGGGTTGGCGAGTCCGCGAGCCTACCCCGGGTCTGTGTCCAAACGAAATCATCAACCGCAAAGCGGTTGCGGCCTTGCCCCCCCCCAGCCACGAACGGCGTTGGCCGCAACCGCGTTGCGGTTGAAAAACAAATCACTTGCGTGGCTTACCCAGGGTAGCTCGTGCCTCGCAACCCTGGGCTTTGCGCCGGAATCCCTTTGGGATTCGTAGGAACTGTGCCAATCGGACCTTGATTGATTTTTTCGAGGCAAACGCGTGTAAGGTGCAGTCCTGGTGGATGCCCAGTGCATCCAATCACGCCTTGCAGCGACGGTTTATGCCGCAATTGCCGCAAATCCTCGGCTGGATCGAGCAAGGCGCGCGGCTTCTGGACGTCCGATAAAGCCGCGTCTTTTCTTTGGCCGCTTGCCGGCCGTCATCGGGAGGGCGACGCTTCCCGCCGTGAACCGGATCGTCCCAGGACTGCTGAAAGTTCTGCTGTGTAACAATATGATAATCTCAGTAACTGACCTCTTAATGAAAAAAGGTTCTTCGACGTTTATAGTGGGTGGGGAGATTTCCACTCGAACCTTTCACGGGGCGGCAGCAGGCCCGGATAGTCTGTTGATCAGCCATGCGCCGTTCCCCCTCACCCCGGCCCTCTCCCTCGGGGAGAGGGAGGCACGATCCCCGCTTGGCAAGAAAACCTGCGGCGGGATTGGTGAGAGCCGCTTTCGATTTCCACGCCGGCCACAACCCGTGTTCCTTCTCCCCGAGGGAGAAGGCCAGGATGAGGGGGAAGGGGGGCTCCAACGGCCAAGCCGCGATCTGCTCTTTTGAGAACCCACTGCCTTGGCTTTACCCGTTAAAAACGTCGAGGAACGATTTCAACCTATGTCCATCTTATTTTATTGGTATAAGAGCATTGCCATGAAATATGTGACGATGGGTTGAACGAAGAAGACCGCGGCTTATCGCCATATTTTTCCCCATGCTCCAGCTAGGATATTTCATAGTCAAACCTGCGCTACGCCGGTGTCGCCCTCGTCCGCCAATGTCTATAAAATGTCCGGGCTAGCGGGGCAGGGTGACGGTGAATTCGGAGCCGGCGGCTTCCTGGCTGGCGACGGAGACGGTGCCGTGGTGGGCTTCCACGACGGCTTTGACGAGGCTGAGGCCCAGGCCGAGGCCGTGCTCGGAGCGGCTCTTGTCACCGCGATAGAGGCGGGTCCAGATTTTCTTCTGCTCCTCGGGGGCGATGCCGATGCCGGTGTCGCGAAAAACTACGAGCGCGCGGTCGGGTTCCTCACGAATCGAGATGGTCACCTGGCCGTTGGGCGGCGTGTATTTGATGGCGTTGTCGAGGAGGTTGGCGAAGACCTGGCGCATGCGGATGCGATCCACTCGCCATTCGCAGGCGGGCGGCAGGGCCACTTCCACGCGGACGGGTTTTTCCTCGGCGACGTATTCGTAGAGCTCCACGATTTCCCGGACCAACTGGCAGAGATCGGCGGGGGCGGTCTGGAGCTTCATGGTGCCGGCCTCGGCGGCGCTGATATCCATGAGCGTGTTGAGCATGTTGAGGACCTGCTCGGATTCCTCGATGCAATCGGCCAGGGCCTCGCGGGCGGCGGCGGGGTCGGCGCCGGGCTGCATGGCGAGTTCGGCGGTGCCGCGCAGGCGGGTGAGCGGGGTGCGGAGGTCGTGGGCGACGTTGTCCAGGGACTCGCGCATGGCACGGATGAGGGCCTCGTTGCGTTCGAGCAGGGTGTTGAAGAGGCGGACGAGTTCGTCCAGCTCGTCGCGCGAATGGCGGGCGGGGACGCGGGCGTCCAGCTTGCCGGTGCGGAGGATTTCGCGGGCGGTGGCGACGATTTCGCGGACGGGGCGGAGCGTGCGGTGGGCGAAGAGGACGCCGGCGATGAAGCCGAAGAGGATCGTGACGCCCCCGGCGAGGATGAAGTTGCGGCGGACGGGTTCGAGGACGGATTCGCGGCTGTTGCTGCTGCGGCCGACTTGGAGGAGCGAGTTGTCCGGGAGAACGGCGGAGGCGAGGACGAAATCGCGCTCGTCGTTTTTGGGGATGCGGATGACGCCGACTTCCTGGCGGTAACCGGCCAAGCCGCGCGGGAGGTCGTGGAAGGTGATCCAATCATCCGGGACGCTCTCGAAGGCGACGTCGTTCCAGGGGCTGACGACGCGGACGAAGAGGACCCGCTGTTCGCCCTCCTCCTGGCGGATGGCGCCGCGGAGGCCGCCGAGGCCGCCGTTGGAATAAACGGCGGCGAATTCGCGCAGGCGGGCTTGGAGGACTTCGCGGTCCTTGTTGCCGAGGGCGACGGCGAGGAGGCAATACGCGAGGGCGAGCAGGCCGATGCAGCCGACGGTGAAGATGGAGGCGTACCAGAGACCCAGGCGCACGCCGATGTTCCGGCGGATTTGGTCAACCGGCCCGAAGGACATAGCCGACTCCTCGCATGGTGTGGATCATGGTTTTGGCGGGGTCCACCTTGTTGCGGAGACGATGCACAAGCACGTCCACAACGTTGGTCTGGGGATCGAAGCTGTAGTCAAAGATGTGTTCGAGGATCATGGTTTTGGTGACGGCGCGATTGGCGGAGCGCATGAGGTATTCGAGGAGGGCGAACTCGCGGGGCTGGAGCTCGATTTTTTCGGCGCCGCGGCGGACTTCGCGGGTGAGCAAATCGAGGGTGAGGTCGCCGGCGGAGAGGCGGGTGGGCTCGACGGGCTGGGTGGCGCGGCGGATGAGCGCCTGGATGCGGGCGAGCAGCTCGGAGAAGGCGAAGGGCTTGGTGAGGTAATCGTCGCCGCCGGCCTGCAAGCCGCGCACGCGGTCATCCACGGTGGCCTTGGCGCTGAGGATGAGGACGGGGATGTGGACTTTGCGGGTGCGAAGCTGTTGGATGAGGCTCAGGCCATCGAGCTTGGGGAGCATGAGATCCACGATGGCGGCGTCGTAGGCGACGGATTGGGCGAGGGCGAGACCCTGCTGGCCGTCGGCGCGATGGTCCACGGCGTAGCTGTTTTGTTGCAGCCCTTTCACGACGAAGGAGGCGATCTTCTCGTCATCTTCCACGACCAGTATGCGCATGGCGTCCATAATGATTGGCCCAAAATCCGGTGCAAGTCGAGGGGAAGCCGCGCGCGGGGAGCGCGGCGCGGCGGCCCCAAAAGAGTCTCCCGCCCGGGAGGCGGGCGGGAGACGGTGGACGGCGGAGGCTCAGCCAGCCTTGCTTTCGTCCACCACCACGTAATGACTGCCGCCATTGGCCCAGATGCGGAGGAGGGTCCGCTTGCTGTCGGGATGGGTGGTGAGTTTCACGGCGTCGTCGGCGTTTTTGACGGGCTGGTGATTGATTTCCTCGATGACGTCGCCGGGCTTGAGGCCGGCCTCGGCGGCGGGGGAGGCGGGATCCACCTGGGTGATGATGGCGCCGGTGACCGTCTTGGGGATGTTGAACTGGCTGCGGGCGTCCTGGTCCAGATCGCCCACGCCGACACCGTTGAGCGTGCCGGTGTCCTGACTGTTATCGGAGCCCTTCTCGGCCACATTGTCCGTGCCGGACAATGGCTTGAGGGTGACTTTCACGGTCTGGGCGGCGCCATTGCGGAGGATTTCGACGGGCACGGTGGAACCCGGCGTGGTGTCAGCGACGGTGAGCTGCAGATGGCGGCTGTCGGCGATCTTCTTGCCGTTGAAGTTGAGGATCACGTCGCCGTCCTTGAGGCCGGCCTTGGCGGCGGGGCCATCCGGGACGACTTCGCTGACGAGGGCGCCGGTGGCTTCCTTGAGTTTGAATTCACCGGCGAGGGCGGGGGTGACGTTTTGGATTTCGACGCCGAGGAAGCCGCGGTTGACGTGGCCGTAGGCGACGAGGCTCTGCATGACGTTGCGGGCGAGGTCGGAGGGAACGGCGAAGCCGACGCCCTGGCTGCCGCCGGAGCGGCTGAGGATGGCGGTGTTGACGCCAATCAGGCGGCCGTTGATGTCCACGAGCGCGCCGCCGGAGTTGCCGGGATTGATGGCGGCGTCGGTCTGGATGAAGTCTTCATAGTCCTCGATGCCCATGCCGCCGCGTTCGGTGGCGCTGACGATGCCCTTGGTGACGGTCTGGCCCACGCCGAAGGGATTGCCGATGGCCAGCACGACATCGCCGACCTCGACCTTGTCGCTATCGGCCACGGCGACGACGGGAAGGTTGTCGGCGGGGATTTTGACGACGGCGATATCGCTCTTGGGATCGCGGCCGATGACTTTGGCGGTGAACTCACGGCCGTCGGTGAGGGTGACTTTCACCTCGGCGGCGCCATCCACGACGTGGGTGTTGGTGAGGATGTAGCCGTCCTTGGTGACGATGACGCCGGAGCCGATGCCATGTTCATGATAGCCGCCCGGTGGAACCATGTGGCGGAACTGGCGTCCGAAGAACTGCTGCCAGAACGGATCGTTGGGGAGTTCCGCTTCGGGGGCAGCTTTGACGGTGGTGGTGGTTTCGATTTTGACGACGGCGGGGGCGACTTTTTTCACCACGGGGGCGAAACTGCCCTGCGGCAAGGTGTCGCGCGCAATGGCGTTTTCGTCCAAGGGCAGAGTGAGGGTGGTGCGGGAGCCGTCCTTGGCCGGTTCATCCGACCAGGCCAGCCCGGCGCCGCCGGCGAGGAGCGTGGCGGCCAGGACCGAAAGGGCGAGCCGGCCGCGAAAGGGTGTTGCGATTTGTTTCATAAGTTTGGTCTGTGTTTGAATCTTTGGTTCACAGCTTAGAGCTGGCGGAGCATGACGGGAAAATGTCTGGAGCATTACAGGTTTGTAATTCGCCGGGCGGGAAGATTTTTCCACCGTTTCAGGGTTGACCAAGGTTGACCAGGGTTGACTGGAACGCGGGCTTCGGAAGCTGGAACCATTTGAGCTGGAAAGATTTCTTTTAACCACAGATGGACACAGATGGACACACATAAAAGCAGGGGGAAAAGCAGCTCGCAAGATGGTTTGACCCGATTTTCGCGGCGATTCGGAGGCGCGCGGGAACATGAGCCGCGCCCGGACGAGCATGACCGCCAATTCCTGCTGCTGCTGGTTTGCAGCCTTCACCCGACGAGCATGGCACAGTTTTCGCGGGCGCGTTAGTTAGCCGCTAACGCGAAATGCGTTTTTTTGACGATTTTTCGTAAGCGGCTAACGGCGGGAACGGGAAGACGCGCACGGCGGGTATGTGCCAAGGGCAACCCCAAGTGCATGGCTGTGTCTTGCTTGACATAAATACTTGTTTAACATAGGGTGTTAGCACTATGCCAAGCAAACGCATTTCCGGAAGGCAATTAAGACATGGCGCGCCCGAGGAAAACCTTTCCCCGGGGCAATCGTTGGTGATTGAAAAACGTGGCGGCAAACGGTTCGAGTTGACCCGCATTGATGCCGGCCCGGCGAATTTCAATGAACAGATGGACCAAATTTTCCGGGAAATCCCGCCGGAAGGGAAGCGCGTCAAGACGAACCTGGCCCGCCTGCTGCTGGAGGATCGGGAATGATCGTCTATTGCGACACCAGTTGGCTGTTGAGTTATTTGAACGAAGACGACGAGAATCATGCCCTCGCCCGTGCGGCGGCCGGGAAGTTGGCGGGGCACGATTTCGTGGTCTGCGAGGTTCACTTGCTGGAATTGCCGGCCGCGATCCGGGCGGCCACGCATCGCGGTCAGGATCCCGTGCCTGAACAGGTGGCTCGCCGCGTCATCAACCGGTTTGACCGCGCCGTGACCGGGAAAATCCTGCTCCGCAAAGAGGTGGATATGAAAGAATCCGTGGCCATGGCCCGCTCGTTGGGGGAAACGCACGGTTGGCAGGAAAGGCACACCACGTTTGACCTCTGGCACTTGGCGGCAGCGTGGTCATTGTCCGCCGGCACATTTTTGACTTTTGACCAACGCCAAGGAAAAATTGCCGCGCTGATGGGCATGAGCCGTTAATCCGGCGACTTTGCCGGGACCTTGGCCAATTTTAAGTGCAAACCTCAGTCGTGGGTAATCATTGTGCCCAGGGGGGCAGTGGGGCGTTGAACTCGACGGGTTCCAAATCTAACGGATGGAGAAATCGCACCCGCGCGGCCTGGAGCCAGAGCGGGGGATCCCCAATGGCCAGGGTTTGAGTGTGGCCGAGTTGCCGGCCGGGAAGATAAGTCTGATCGCCAGACACCGGAAACCCCAGATGCCAGAGATGCACGCGAATTTGGTTCGTGCGCCCGGTCAGGGGACGCGCTTCGAGCAGGGTGGTGCCATCGGCGAAGCGCCGAAGCACGCGAAACTCGGTGCGCGCGACTTGTCCGTGGTGCACATCCACGGTGCGCGAACACTGGTCGCCGGCGCCGGTGCTGATGGGGGCAGCACATTGAAAATGGTCCTCCGGCAATTGGCCCGGCACGCGCGCCAGATAGGTTTTCTCCACCCGCCCGTGCGCGAATTGCTGTTGCAGCTTGCCGGCCATGAGCCGCGTGCGGCCCGCCAGCACCAGGCCGGACGTATTGGCGTCCAGCCGATGCGCCGGGCGGGGTTGCTCCGGATAATAGGCGGCGTTCAGAATATACTGAAGGGTGTTGCGATAATATCTGCCGCCGGCGTGCATCGGCAGCGGGGCGGATTTGTTCACGACGATCAGGGCCTCGTCTTCGTGCAAAATTTCGATGGCGCCATTGACCTCCGGTTCGGTCACATTCGGGAAAAGGTGCTGGTAGCGTTGTCCGGCCCGGACGATTTGGGCGGCCCGCATCGGTTCCTGGCTCCAGCTTACCACGCGGCCCCGCGCCAATTCCGCCTGCCACTCGGCCGCCGAGACATTCGCCACCATGCGTCCCAGGGCCGCCAGCAAGGTCAACCCGTCGCAACCGCCGGGAATATTGAGCGGCTTGAAGTGATCGCGCGGCTGGCTGCCCGGCAGCGGGGTAACCGCGCGGCGGATCGCCGCGTGACGCCCCGCCATGTCTGCCGGTGAATGCAACCTGCCCAGAGTGCGTCTGCCGAATGGCAATTTCAAGAGCAAGCCGCCGGCAGAATTGTGCACGTCGCAACGGACGACTGACGGCGGGAACGGGAAGACGCTAATTACGCGAATTGACGCGAAGGGGAGGGGCCAAACCAATTTTCTATTCTCAATCTTCCATCCTCGGTTTTATCCGTGTCCCTGCGGGGCGCGGCTTCATGCCAGCACCTGGAAGCGCCTGAACGCCAAGCGCTAGCGTTGGCGAAAAACCGGGAATCCTCGGATAATGCGCCCAGACTGATAGTCTGACCCACAGTGACATATGTGCTTATGCGGGACCCCTTCACAAACCAAAAGCCGGACAACCCGCGGAACTCGTGCAGGTCTTCAACCTGTTGCCGGGCATTGCCGTTCCGCTGACGCGGTTCACGCCACGAGTCGGTGGCAGCTCGGCTCATGCGTCGTTAGGGGAACGGGATTAATGGTGCAATGGGGCTATCCCTTTGGCTACTACGATCGGCTTCTGCGCCGTTTTCTAACACCTGCGATTGTGGATCGCCCATTGGGAAGACACTCCATCTGGTGGTGTAGTAGCCAAGGGGATAGCCCTATGGTGCGATATTTTAATTTTCCACCCATACGGCAACAGTCGCATCAAATTTCGGGGGGGTGCTGGTTAAATCGAAGTGAATCTGCCGAACACATACGAACATGGCCTTGCGGTGTTGATGGGACTTTAGGGTGTCGGCTACTTTTGTCAGGATTATGGATATGATTTTGTCTGCTTTTCCCGAAGCTTCGGTCTGGACTGGTTCAACGCCAGCGAAAATGGCCGGCAGGGATTTTGTCGGTATGTTCTCAGAGCTCACAATAAAATAGTCCGCTCTCAGAGCCAATCGTTTGCAGTAGCTGCCGGCCGTTCGCAACTGGTCGTCAATGGTCACTGAAGTGGTTCCATCAGTGCGAACGGAATAAGACACGTCAACACCGCCAACCAGCGCCAGCAATCTTTCGGCATTGGCCTCGGCCCCAAGTTCTGCCATTTCCGCGTGGGATGGACTCGCAGAAGCCATCGGGTAAACACCATAAACAAGTTGTGGTCTGGCCGACAACTCTGCCGGATCACAACCTGCCAGGGCCAATACACTCACAAACACGAAAATGTTTCGTATTCTTAGCATTATTCAACGCTGGTGAATGCCTTGCGCGGTTCAAAAGCCATCATCCGTATTCTTTGGTTTGCTTCCCACCGCTCCATCCAACGTCTGGTCTTGCTGTGGTTCATTGTTCGTTTGCGCTTGAGCCTGTTGGGATTGTTGAGCTTTTTCTTTCTGAGCCGCCTGACGGTCATCGGCCTGTTTCTTGAGGGAGTTGGCGGCGTCTTTACGGCCCTGGCTGTAGGATGCCTGGTCATTCACGGAAGCGGCTTTAGATTCTTCGAGCTGATCTTTGCGGCCCTGTAAACGGCTGTTTTCCTTGTTTCCGGCGATGGCTGCGGCATAGTTGACTTCCTCAGCCGTCCTAGCCGCCTTGACTGCTTCCGGATCAATGCCGCTGATGGTGACCAGCATTTTGATGCCGGTCAATGCATGATTGACCTCAGTCTCATAGACTCTGCCCAATCCATTGATGTTTTGGCCCCTTAATTCCGCCCTGATTGTCTGTGTCAGTGATGCCATGGATTTTTCTTCTTCCTTCTGGTCATCCGTGGTGATCGTTTGAGACATTTCTTCAGCGGTCTTGGCCACTTCGACGTCAGACCGGAGACTCAGGACGGCAACACTGTCCGCTTGCATGCGTGCCACCTCGCGGTTCTTCTCCATTTGCGAGCCACGGCTTGCAATCGGCACCGCGGAAATTCCAAGAAAATGGCGCTGCCCTTTTTCATCCATGAACGTTCTGGGCCCAATCATTGCTCCCAAGTCTTGCCCTTCCAACCATTGATTGAGCGTTGTTCCTTTCTTGGGAGCGTCCAAAACGACATCCTGCCCTTGAATTATTCCCCGGGTCGCTTTTTCAAGCCCCACACTCCAGACCACGGCCACGGCCACGGTATACTTTTCGTTCTTCGCATCCCATGATTCCGTCTGATAAATGCAGGTGGAACCAAACAGGGGCATTTTGGCCAGCTTGCTGATCTTGGTATGAAATGAACGTGTGACGCTGTTCGCAGTTTTTTTAATCTCATCGTTAATTTTTGCCAGTTCTGCTGTCGAATCCTCATAGCGCTTCTTTGCCGTCTCGAGCTTTTGCCGTTTTTCGTCATCTATTTTTTGCACGCTGTAGGTCGAGTCCAACTTTTTGATGGCAGCGTCCATTAGCGCATTAGCCCGGTCACCGGCGGTCACGCCCGCCAGTTCTTCTGACTGACTCTTGTCCACTTCAGCCAGCAAGTCAGCCACCGTTTTCTGTTGAGCTTCGAGCCGCAGCATCAGTGTCTTTTGCTTGTCCCCGAATTCAGCGTTGAGATCGGTGCCTGGCGTCTCGGCTTGCATCAAAACATCCATCTTGCTGTTTGCGTACTCAATGATCTGTGCCCGGGCATCCAGAAGTGCGCGCTCCAAGGCAACTTCACGATCCAGACAAAACTTCTGAGGGTCAATTGACGGCTCTTCCGTATTGAATTCACCGACCCCCATCGCAAAAAGTCGCCCTTTTGAATCCATTTCGCCCAGCGAATAACCATCCTCCTTCAGCCAGGATTCAACTAACGCCTGGGCGGTCATTCCGGCCTTGTAATGCTCCCCGTCGGGGGCGGCTTGGGCCTTTTGGATCGCTTCCACACCGCCATCACCTTTCACATTAACTTGAACTTGCGGCGTGTCCGGTTGAGCACTGGGCTCGGCATACGCCTGAGGCAGCAGAGAAACGGCCGCCACGAGACCGGCAGCGACGGCGATAATTTGGGTGAGGTGAATTTTCTTCATAGGTGTTTATTTGAATAGGGCATCAACTGGACTGGATAAACTAGGTGCTTTGGTGATTTTTGGCTGGGATTCCGCATTTGCTTTGCGGCAAATGTTGTCCGCTAAAATGTCGGATTTGTGTTCCAAGACGCTGGCATAGGATACTTTTGGCAGAACCCGTTGAATCTGGACGCGACCCACTAACATTTCTTGGTAGCCCAATGATTCACCGGTGGAGTGATCGGTCATTCGGTCTCCTATCTGAAATACGTCATAGACATCGCCAGGCTGAATTGCTTCGCCGCCGCGATCCAGGATCACGGTATTACCATTGCCAATTCCAGAAATGCGAATGGGATAAATTGTGTCGAGGATTCGATTGGCCATCATTTTTCCAGCCGAATCAAAGACCACCCCCTGCGGATCCTTTCCGTTTAGATTTATGTTGTGAAAACAGTTTAATGGGAAGTCGGCGGCAAGGACGGTTTGACGCGTATCAACTTGGATAACCCGCAGTCGGATCAGCCCGCTGCAAGTGCGGATGTTGGCAGTCATGGTGCCAACGGCCATCGTCTTGATCCCAATTTGGAATCCATCACAGATTCCCACCGCAAGAAAATCTGCTCCCAACTGGTTCGCCTTTGCCAGAGCCGATTGAAGCGTATCATTGAGTTGGCCTTTGCCCGAATCAATTTGGTCCTCTTCTTTCTTAAATGTCTCGTCAACAATGGCAAATTTCCGGCTGGAGGTAAGATAGGTGAGCAGGCTTTGTCGAAAGCCTTCACTCAACGTCTCCTGAGAAACCGATTGTCCGTCAATATTTCCGTCGGCGTTCGCGTGAAAGCTCATAACGGCCATGGTCTTGCGTGTCGCATGTTCCCCTGCGTCGGTGATTTTGGCGACCGTTACGCTTAGTTTCACCGTATACGGTACGCCTTCGGTTTCTCGGATTATGTCCCACCCAGTGATGGCCCCCTTGGAAATTTCACCGATTCGGGAATTGAAATTCTGTTGCTCACTTGAGGATGATGCGGTGTCGGTGCTCTTGGTCACGGAAGCCAATCGGTTTGCGGTTTCCACATCCATGGCGATTCCATTGGCTTTGGAAACGGCTTCAATGAGCGCATCTTGGATGGCATCTTTGCGGGAGTTTCCTGAGCCCGTGGCGGTCACAGTCTTGGTTTGCACGTCGGCGCAAAAACCGGTGGTGGAAAAGCAACAGAGAACGCTGGCTAACATCCAAATGAACAACCATGGGGCCACGCAGGACTGCCTTAGGATTATCATATTTTAGAGCGGGCAGGAGGCGCGGGGCCTCCCACCTTCGCAAGATCGGCTTATTGGGGTTTGAATTCTGTGTCTTCAGGTACGTCAATTGCCTTGGCCTTGCAGAGTTTTCGGGAATCGGACAGCAGTCCGAGAATGGTGTTCCCGTCCTTGGCGCAACTTGCGGCTAATCGCACCAAGTCCGGATGAAGGGCCAATGCCTTGGGGTCTTTATCGGTCACGTGTTTGATCGCCAAGGCCGTCGGGGCCGAAACCGCCACAAATTTGCCGCCTCCTGAAAGCAATTTCTGGTGCGCCTGCTTGAGGGTTTCCTTTTGTTCGGGAGACATATTGAGCTTGTCTGGATCTTTTGCCTGTTCGGCGACTTCCTTGGCCACTTGGTTTACCTTTTCCATGTCAGCCAAGTCCACCGCACTTTCGTTTTTGCTCTCGGCGCCCGCCTTGTTGTCCTTGATCTTTATGTCCAAGGCTTTGGCGTACAGATCGGCCGCTTCGGCCAAGTCTTTCGCTGCCGGGGTAAAATTCCCAAATAGGTCTTTGGACATCGCGCCCACATCGGGGCCGGCCGCCCCGGCCGCTCCGACGCCGGGCACACTTTTGGTCAGCCCTCCGAATTGTGCATGCGAGGAGACGGTGGTACATAGACACGTGGCGACTATCAGCAATCCTGTGATTCGGTGTTTCATGTTGTTTATAGGTTAGTGTTAACGGTAAATAATTTCAGTATATCCCCTTGGCATTAAGCTTGTCTGCAATTAGTCGGGCCGCCTCTTTTGCGGCCCTGGTTTCGGCCACGGTCTCGGCCTCGGTAGACGACTCACCCAGGCCAGAATATTGAATGGCTTCAATCGAGGCTGCGGTGGTGGCAAAATCCCCCCTGCAATCAATTACTTTGGCATAAACTTGTACATTAACGCGGGTTCGGCCGCTGACCGGATCTGTTTGGGGCGGGGAAATGGTCAAGGTGCCATACCCGTAAAATGGTAACTTTGGGCTCATTTTCGAACAGGCATCAGCCGCATTTTGAATCAATTCCGGATCGACATCGTTGCCGGCCTTAAATGATTCGATGAATTTTTCCACGGCAAATGCCCCGTTACTCCTGTGCCGTACGGTTGCGCTGGGGACGACCTTGAAATTCCTATCCGTCAAAACGGATTCCATGGCGGTGTCAAGTGAATCGCCGGTGGAAACATCGTACGAAATGCGGTCACTGGTTTGGGTGGTGGCCGAGCGACTGATCACAGCGGAATCGGTTTTCAGTGTGATGGCGTTGCCGACGGCAGATTCGCCGGAATTCTGGCTTGCTACTTGAGTGGTGGAATCTACTTTCGACGTGCCGATGACTGCTTCCGGGCCTATGCTTTTGACGGTTATTTGCCGCCGCGCAACAAAAATCAATGAAATGTAATTTTTAGACGTGGTGGTGTGAGGCAGCAGCAGATCAATGGCACTCACATTGACGGTGCCGATCACGGAGAGCGTCAACGTTTTATTGGGCTTGTCGTAGTCTTGGGCAACCAGACTAACACCAGATACAAGTGCGTCGGTTGCAGCATTGATCTTGTCGCGTATTCCCTCCAAAAGTTGCTGTCTGGGTCCTTCAGTTTTCTCGACATAGGCATTCAGAATCTGGGACTTCGCCAGCGCCAGTGCGTTGGTCATTTCAACATCGGATGGTTTGCTCCGCTTGCAGGGGAAGGAATAGTTCACTTGTACGCATGTGGACTGACTCTCCTGGGCGAGACCCGGTTGGCCGATTGCGAACAACAGAAGGCCAAAAAGCAGGAATTTTACCATGGAAGGGGTGTTTGTTGGTGCTGCCACAGGGCCGGTTATTTTTTCAGGGTTTCCGCGAGAGACAACCACGTCAGATTATTTGCGTTGAGGGCCATAAAATTTTTTGCGAAACCGTTTTCGATCGCGGCCCGATAGTACAAGCTCAATTGTTCGGGAGTCTGGTCGTCCGCATGTTCCGGTTTAAAGACGCGATTGATGCCGTAACCCCACTTGGTGTTAAATTTAATTTTTCCATTTTCGGTGAAATTCACTGAGGCCACACATCCAAACGTTTTGGCCACCTGACTCGAATTGGAGGCGCTTTTGATCACATAATTCCCGGCTTGTGAAAATTTTGCCTCCGCGATTACCGAAGGTGGATTTACGGTCAGGGTTTGCTCCCCACTGATGCTATCCGGCAACCGGCTTTTATCCGCAAACGGTATGGTCATTGTGGAAATGGCCCCCTCGCCGTCGGTGGTCGGAACAATGTTGATTCCAAATTTTTCGCTGAGACTGTCTCCGATTCGGTTCGCAAAGTAATTCCGCCACAGGCTTCTGGCCAAATCGTCGTGGATATTCAGCGCCAATGCGGTCTGGTCATCGAAAGCCGCGGGCACCACCTGGAGATTTCGGAAATTGCCCTTTAATCGCACCGGCAAATTTGCATATTTTATGGCCGCCTGACTTGCCAGGCTTGACGCCAGTTCCTCACTGCCTACCAGTGTTTTTCTCACCAAGCTTTCGATCTGGGAATCCGGCAATGGTTCAGACCCGGGCATGGCGGAAATTTCGTATATCGCACCCAGGGGCGAACTGGAAACAATAATTCGGTCTTGGAAATCAAACACGATCAAGGAAGCCGCAATCGTCACCTGACCAAACCTTTTATTCTCGTGTTGCGCCAAAGTGATGTCTTCGGACTCTAATACACAACTGGCGACCAATCGGTCACCCCGGCTGAAGTTGAATTGCTTTCCTATCAAAAGGGCACAGGAAGCGTTCGTTACCGTCTGTAGGCACCGGGTTAACGTTTCTTGCAAGGCATCCAAAACGGATTGTCGGCTCGTATACGGGAATAGACTCGAACGATCTTTGTACTCGCCCTTAAATGATACCCCGCCCCACGCGACGTGCTCAACCGCTTTAAGCGGGATACACAGTGAAAATGAAATGAAAGCGGCAAAACAAACCAATTTAGCCAAACGGCTTCCGTAAATCACCGTGCCGATTAGAGTGGTGGCGCCCGCGTTCTGAGCCCGCCAGGACAAGATAATCTGGCGGGCTTCGGCCGATCCCGTGTGCCCACCACTGCATTCAGAAGCCAAGGTATTTAGGTGCTCTTTCATTTTCTGTCTGCCGTTTCACGCCATTCCGCGTAAAATCCCGCCGAAAGCAATCCTGATTGGCCGACAATGTCCTGATTCCAAAGTTGATGCGTTTAATTCGCCGAAAGCCCACGATGTCCTATCCCGTCCTGGCAAGCCTGAAGGCCTACAGGGATTGAACACCAGTTCCTGCCAACCAAACAGAGCCCAATCCCTCTGGTGGTCTGCCCCATAACCGTGCAGGCAGAAGCTCACTATTGGACATCTATCTTTTTCCTGACCACAATAATCGAATTTGCATCCGCCTTGCCTGATGGCAGCAGAATTGAGGCCAAGGAAAGCTAATTTTCCCAAGAGGTTCCGATGTGAAGTAGTGAACTAAACGATCCCGATAGTGTGTGAGCTTAAAATGGTGTGTCTTCAAATGCGTAGCGAATCTTGAAATCATTCGCCCAGGGACAGGGATCGTGAAAATCCCCCAAGGATTCGAAGTTTTCCTCCGATCTTGAGAAATTCAAGGCTACCATGATGACATCGTTCTTCAACGTCTTCAAAAGCGTGGTGTTGGCCTTTAAGTCAAAGACGCTCGTTTCACCCATGTTCGATTTTGGCGTTGCAACTGGTCTTGCCCATAGACGAAGCCCTCCAACGATACGAAAGCTCATTGACCAAGGCTCAACGAGATGTCCCTGAATGCAACCTGTCCAGAGTGCGTCTGCCGAATGGCAATTTCAAGCGCAAGCCGCCGGCAGAATTGTGCACGTCGCAACGGACGACTGACGGCGGGAACGGGAAGACGCTAATTACTCGAATTGACGCGAAGGCCCATTCTCCGTCCTCAATCTTCCATCCTCGTTTTTATCCGTTTCTCAGCAGCGGGGCGGCTCCATGTCGGCACCTGGAAGCGCCTGAACGCCAAGCTTTACCGTCGGCGGAAAACCCAGGAACCAGCAGATAGTGCGTACAAAATATAGTTTGACCCCTAGATGATCCCGAGACAAAATTAATCTATCAGATTTTGAATTGGATAACCAACAGAATGAAGCTGTGGAGATTACAGAGGCAAAAGGAATATGTGGTCGGTTTACATGAAACATAACTGAGAAAATGAACTACGATCACAAACGCGGTATCAAAGATCGCGTTCCCGTCAAAGTGAAAGAAGGAGAGCTGGCATGAGTGTCATTGTTTTAAAGGCTCAATCTATTGGCTCCATCCGGCGTTTTGTCTCACGCTTTACTTCGCGTGACGGTCTTAAGGAACTGTTGTTGGAAGCAGGCGCTAATGCCGACCGCGTCTTAAATCTAACTGTGACCAACCAGACCAGGTCTTCTGCTTATCTCTCAATGGCTGAACTGCTCAATCAGGGGTTCGATACCATCTATCAGGATTTTGATAAGCCCGAGGCCGACGGAATTGTGATTCGAATGATCGGTCTATTGTTGGTGCGGGGAAAGGGTTCTCAATTTCTTGAGGTACTCCCTGAGCTGGAGCAGGGATTGTCGTTCAGTGGTTTAACGATCGCCCAGGTTCAACAAGCCACGACGGCGACCACCGCGCTCGAAACGGCCTCACAGCAGGCTCAAGCTGCGCAACTCACAGAGGCCACAGAACTCATCGCAAAGGGGCTTCGGCGATTGACAACTGACCGGCCTGGTGCGATCACCGCTTGCACGGCTGCTGCCGAGTCTGCCTGTCGGATTGTTTTGGAACGTTTTAATCTCCCATTACCCGCCGGAAAAACGCTGCCGGATTATCTCCAGACCATTTGTCAGCAGACGAACATCGAAGCCCTCGCGCGGGTCGGCGGCGAAGACACCCGAAGGATTTTTGGCTCTCTGCGTGGTTTGACTCAAAGTCTTTATCAAGCTGCGCACCAGCACGGCGACCGGCACGCACATGGCCAAGACGCAGTTGAGCCATCACCTTTCACTGCAGATCTTCTCGTGTCCGCATGTGCGGCGCTGACCACCGTAATTGCCGGTACCCTCGCACGCGGCGAACTCCAAGCTACTCATTTGCATACCCCCACAACATAGACGCGGTCAGCCCATAGATTTGGTCGTTTTGGATTGACCGGGATAATTTCTTGAAACTGAATTCACTTCCCGCTCAACCGTTTACGCATTTCGCGTTAGCCGCTAACTTTGAGTTTCCGCCAACCCGGCTATAATCGCCCTGGCTGGGAAACCGCTCCGCCACGATGAGCCCGCACGCTCACAATCGAGTCCGGCTCCGGACGGTTCGCCCCCTCGGCGTCCGCCCGCAAGAATTCTTTGTCTCTGCCACCAAGGCATCGTGCCATTTCCCCTTTTTAGCCTTCAGCCTTCAGCCTTTAGCATTTCCTGCGGCTTCCCCAAAAAAGCCCTCAATTTCGTTCGCAAAAATCTGCGAAAACCCCAGCAAAAACCCACATCGTCAACCCTCGTCAAGCCTGAATTCCTTTGGGCTCCCCCCCGGGATGGGCGAAGTGAAGTCAATATGAACAGGATCAACAGGATACGGAGTGCAAGGGGTGGAATGAGCGGCAGCGGAAGCGGGGCTTTGCGGGATGCCGAAGGACATCAATGGCTGCGGATTGCGGCACGGCCCCATGCCGGCATTTGGAAGCGCCTGAACGCCAAGCTCTAGCGTTGGCGGACGCCCGGGAATCCTTGAATGATGTGTCCAAACTATGGCCGCCCTCTCAGCTCCGTCGTCCCTTCAGGACGAATTCCCATTTGTTGCGTTACCAGACACTGGCGTGTCTGGCTAACTTCCGGTGCCCTTCCAGGGCCGGGCGGATGTGTCGCGGGTCGAGGCGGATGGCGGCAAAGAATTTTGGCTGACAACCCGTTTGGGTGTGAGGTCAAACGCAGGATTGCCAACCATCAAATTTGCGGTAAGATGTGATTAACGCCATGAACAGTCCGTAAAAATATTGGGAATGCCGTTCATGGCCTCGGAGGAGGCCAAATATGAACACGCGTATTGTTAGTTTGACTGGGTCCGGATGGCTTTTAGCCGCTGTTTTGCTTGCCATCCCCGCTGGCGCCCAACCCGCCAACACGGTTACCAACCTTATCACGTTCGATGATCTGCCAGACCTGACCGGCATTCCGGACGGTTATGGGCAATTGGATTGGTCGGGACTGGAAACCATCACCGCCATTGGCGATGGTTATTCGGTCGGTGTGATCTCGCCCCCGAACTGCGCCTTCAATCCCTACGGGTATGACGCAACCATTAGCAAACACGCACCATTCAACTTGGTGTCAGCCTATCTCACGTCGGAAGCCGTCCCGACGATGAGCCTGGAAGTGCTCGGCAGCGCCGGGACCAACGTGCTTTATGACCAAACGTATGACTTGAATTACACGAGTGCCACGTTGGTTACATTCAATTACACCGGAGTAACGAAAGTCAAGTTTCTGGGCACGGACGGCGAACCGTTTGTGATGGATAATCTGACCGTCGCTTCGACCGCCTTCACCAACACCACACCGCCCGTGCCGCCTGTGTTGCCGACGAATGCGGTGGCGGCGGTGACGAATGTCCTGGGCTTTGATGATTTGCCCGACATGTCTGCGGTGCCGCCGGGTTATGCGGGCCTGAATTGGTCGGGTTTTGACGTGCTTAGCGAGTTGGATCCGTGGTTTGGCGCCGGCTACGAGAATGGCCTGGTCTCGCCTGCGAATGTGGCTTTCAACCCTGGCGGCTGCAATGCCGGGATCAGCGCCGGCACTCCGTTCAACTTGGTGTCCGCCTACCTGACGGCCGGGGTGACGACGATGAGCGTGGAAGTGGTGGGATATGTCAGCAACTATTTGGCGTATGACCAAAGCTACGCCTTGAGTGAAACCGCGCCGACCTTGGTTACATTTAATTTTTTGGGCGTTACGCGCGTGTCGTTCATCCCGGAGCCAATGACCCAGTTTGTGATGGATAACCTGACCGTATCAGGGAATAATTTACCGCAACTTCCCCCGCCGTCCGCCGGCAGTCCGGCGACCAATGCCAATGCGATGGTCAATCTGGGAACGGTGGTCGCCCCAGCCATCGGGCATGAATTTTCTTCCTGGAACCTGCCCGGGATACCTCCTCCCATTCCAGCGACAGTGTATGATTTTCTGGTGGACCAGAGCCAGACCAGCGGCGGTGGCGCGGTTTTGCCGTCGGTGCAAGTGAACTTTGACACCAACAACCAGTTTGAATTGACGATCGCGGCCCCGCCGGGCATGCAATTCGTCGTGCAGGTGCCGCCCGGCCAGGCGGCCGCCTTGGTCGGGGACTTACAGTGGGATGCCTTTGAGAGCGGTTCCAGCAGTGACGGTGCGACGACGGTGAGCTTTGCGGGATTAAGCGGAACCGCGCCCGACCTTGGCCCGCTGTCGGCGGTCCTGTCCCCACAGCACAACTTTTTTGGTTACAATAATCTTTATTCCACTCCGTTCACGAACGTTTTCTCCTTTATGTCCATGACGTTGACGGGGACGGTGCCCTCGTTGAATGTGGAATCGGGAACGCTGGCCTACACACCCGAATCCGGCAGCAGCCTGGGCTTCAGCTATGACACAACGGCGACCAATGATCCCGGCCCCTTCGTAACGCTCGAAGCGGCGCCCGGGCCGGGTATCAGTGCGGCCCTGCTCGGGGTGGGGATCAAGGTACAACCGAACGGGGACGTGACGCTGACCTTCGCGGGCACGCTGCAGAGTTCCACCAATTTAAGCCAGGGCTTTACCGATGTGCCCACCTATCCACGCGGGCAATACACGATCCCCAAATCACAATTGCAGGCCACCGAACATTTTCGGGTCAGGCAGTGAGCCGGAGATTTTTGCATCAGCGGCCTGATTTAGCCTTGTGAACTGGCCTGACTCAATGGCAGGCTCGTTCAGGCGCCAATTGAAGGCACGCTCAGAATGTCAGCAAAGAAGCCATTAACTGGTGCGAGGCCAGAGGCGCCCGCTCGTGTCAACTGACCCGAGGTGGAATAAAATCAAGCCAAACAGAAAGCGTATGAACCCAGAAAAGCCGTTTAATCGAATCCTCAGGTTTCGTCCGGCCGCCGCCGCATTCTTGGTGGTCATTGGCACCGTTGCGGGCCATGCCCAGGCGCCGGTGCGCCTCAGCCTGCAAACCGGCGTGGTTTTGAGCTGGCCCACCAGCACCAACGATACGTACCAACCCCAATGGTCGCCCGATTCCGGCGCGACCTGGAACGCGCTCGGCAGTGTCCTGCCCGGCGGCGGCACCACCAACACGCTTTACGATCCGATGCCGAGTGGCGCGCGCAGTTATCGGGTCCTGCAAATGGTCCCCGGCACACCGCCGACTCCGGCGGCCATTGTGAATGGCGGATTTGAATCCGGCAGCGGCAGCAGCGCCAGCAACTGGACCGTCACCACGGCGGCGGGCGGTCCCGTGTACGGAGTGAGGACGAATGACAACCCGCACAGCGGCTCGGAGAATTTTGAAGTCTATCTGGCCAGCATCGGGGCCGGTCCGGTATTGGCTTTTTCCCAGGCCAGCGTGCCCGTGACCGGAGGGACCACCTACCCCTTCACCTTTTACGCCGATGCCTTGGCCGGCAGCGCGGGGTATAACGCCCAGTGGCAAATCCAGTGGAGCACCGGCGGCAGCACCGGTTACCACACCTACACGCCGGGAATCAACACCTACGCTTGGATCAGCAACTCGGTGACCGCCCCGGCCGGAGCCACCTCGGCGACCGTCTCGTTCTACAACGCCGGCGCGGCCAGTTCCAGCCAGTCGGCCACGATAGATATTGACGATGTCGCGCTCGGGTCGGCCGGTGGCAGCCCCGGCACACCGGGCGTCACCAATGTCCTGGCGGTGGCCATCCAACCCGTGGCCGATGTGAGCTGGTCCACGACCCTGGGCATCCAATATCAACCCGAATGGACCACCAATGTCGCCGGCAATTGGGCAACCAACCTTCCCCTGGTCACCGGCGATGGCAATATAGATTCATTCATGGTGCTGATGACCAATAATCCGCTGTTTGTCCGGCTTTATATTCCGGCCGTAGTCGTCTTGCCCCCGTCGAATCTGCAAGCCATTCCGTCGGGAACCACCAATACCCTCGACCTTACTTGGAACGCCAGCGTCTCGCCCGGGGTGACTGACTACTTCCTGACCTATAGCAACACCAGCACAACCACGACAAATTCCATCAACCTCGGGCTGGTGACCAGTACGGTCATCTCCGGCTTGACGGCCGGCGACACTTATTGGGTGTCGCTCATCGCCATCTCTCCGAACGGGCAGAGCCAGGCGGACACCATCCAGGCCACCGTTTCCACCAACACCAGTGGGGTGGTATGGTTGGAGGAATTTACCAATAGCGTGATTGATCCCAATACGTGGACCTATGACGTGGGCGGCAGTGGCTGGGGCAACGGCCAATTCGAATATGACACCGCCCAGCACCAGAATTCTTACATCACGAACGGGAATCTGGTGATTGAGGCGGACGCGGCCAGTTACATGGGAAACTCGTTCACGTCCGCGCGGATGCTCACCCAGGGACGGTTCGAATTTCTGTACGGCAATCTCGAAGCCCGGATCAAGTTTCCCGATACGGCCAATGGGCTGTGGCCCGCCTTTTGGATGATGGGCAATAACTCCGGGGCCATTGTCTGGCCCGAGTGCGGGGAAATAGACATTGCCGAGATGGGCGCGGCCGCCGGGATTGTCTCGAATATCCAGCAGGAACTGATTGACTGCGCGATCCACTATGCGGATACCAATGGCAACGCGGTGAATGGCGCGGCGTGGCTCACCGCCCCGGAAGATCTCAGCCAAAATTACCATCTCTACCAGATGTCATGGACGCCGACGAACCTGACGTTTTCGCTCGACAACGTTCCCTTCGGCTCGTGGGATACCGCGGGCATACCCATGTTTCAGCAGCCGATGTTTTTAATCCTGAACCTGGCCATCGGCGGCTATGACCCTTCCTATACCGGGGTGTACAGTCCCGCCGCGGTGACGGCCCCATTCCCGGCCACGCTGGAGGTCAATTATATCAAGCTCACGGCCAATCAATACACGCATGTGTATTTCGGCAATAATTCCGCGGAAACCGGCAATTTCGGGGTGTATGCCGGAAGTACACCGGTCAACGATTCCCTGACCTACGGGACGGGCTTGGAGACGAATTTTAACTACAGCAATCTGGCCGCGCTTTATCTCTGGAATAACCTGACTACGAACGCCAACCCGCCGGCGCCCTCCGAAGGTTCCGCCTGCTGGTCGTTCAATATCGCCGCGGGCAATTGGTTTGGCATGGGGGCGTTTGTTCCCAATTTCCGGAACATGATGAATTACTCGGACGGCTATCTGCACTTTGACATTCAAGCCACCGCCGGAGACACCACGCCCATGGAAGTGGGCATCGCCAGTTCCGTGGCGGGCGACAGCGGGCCATTCTTCCTGCCCCTCGGCAGCGACTCGAGCTCGGAGTTCTGGTTCCCGCGTGACGGCCAATGGCATTCCCTGACGATCCCCTTGAACCGATTCGCCAACACCGATTTCCACACCGTGAATCAATTTTTCGAGATTGCCAGCACGGCCAACCCCGCCGCGCCGCTGACCCTCTCCATTGACAATGTCTGGTGGCAGCCCAGCGTGGCCCGGGTGACCCCGCAGAATGGCAATTTCGGTGTCTATACGGAGACGGCGACTAATATGAATGCGGGAGCATTTACGGTGGGTGTGCAAGGCAACTTCTTCGTCTGGGGGAACACGATGGTGACCGCCACCCAACACCCCTATAATGGTGACACCAACGATATCAGTCTGGTCGCTGCGCCCGGGATGACGTGGTCGGGGATGGCCTTTACCCCGAACGTAAAATACAACCTGTCGGCGTTCCAATATACGAATTGCAATTTGGTGTTCGCCATGAAGACCGCGTCCACCACGCCATTCATGGTGGGCATGCAGAGCGGCGATCTTAGCGGGGTGGGGCAAAAGTGGATCAACTTCGGGGGACCGGGCAGCGATCCCTACGGATTGGTTCGGGACGGTAACTGGCACGTGGTTTCCATCCCGATGTCCGCGTTTGGCCCGGAAGTGGACCTGACCGCGGTCAGCGAGTTCTTTGAGATTTTGAGCACTGCGGGGCCGATCTCGAGCATCGAGTTGGATGACATCTATTTTTCCAACGGCGGAGTGGCTTCACCGCCCGCTTCCCCGCCAGACCAATAGAATATCAAATGTATAGGTGGCGGGACTCGCCGGAACCGGTAACTTCCGCTGGCTCGGGGTATCGAGAAGCGGCGCTTTTTTTCCTCCGCCCTGAGGCCACCTTGACCGCCTGTCCCGCCTGTGTTATCGGTTTTCGGCGTCGGTAATCGTCATAGGCACAAGGTGGAGCGGGAAATCCTGTTGAGCTTCTCTTTACTGCGGAGTGGTCACCGATGCCAAAAGCAAATCATCATGAATGAAATCATCCTGATGGCCCATGTCTTGTTCGGGGTCGCCTGCCTGCTGGTGGCCGTCTGGCTGTTGGTGGACGTCCTCCACGCCAGCGAGGCGAACCTCGCCCGCATTCGCCGGCTGAGCTGGGCCGCGGCCGGCTGCATGTGGATCGCCTTTCTCATCGCCGGCTACTGGTACGTCACCAAATATCCCGCGGACAAGGCCGTCATCCTCAAAGGCCCGTGGCCCTTTGCCCACACCTTCTTCATGGAAACCAAGGAGCATCTCGTCATCCTGCTCCTGCTGCTGGCCAGCTATCTCCCCATCGCCGCCGCCAACGACCTCGCCGCCAGCCGCGAGGCCCGCCGCCTGGTCCTGTGCCTCACCGCCGCCATGGCCGGGCTGGCCTTGTTGGTGGAAGGCCACGGCGCCATCATCGCCGCGGGCGTCAAGCTGGCGTTGCTCGCCCAACCGCATTGAACCCAAACCCTATGAACCGCAACCTCGGAAAATACACCGTCTCCTTCGGCCTCTCCCTGGCTTTGTGCAGCGTCCTCAACGCCCTGCTCGTCGTCGCCAAGGAAAAAAGCCCCGCTGTCGCCGCCGCCATGCAGCGGCTCACCGGCCATCATTGGATCACCCACAGCGCGGGCGTCGTCCTCCTCTTCGTGCTTTTCGGCTGCCTCTTCTCTCTGCTCAACGGCGGACGCGGACCCCAGCTCGGCCCCAACCGCTTGCTCGGTTTCGTGGCCGGCGGCGTCCTCACGGGCGTTTTCCTCATCCTCGGCTTCTACTTGGTCGTGGATTGAAAAATTCACCTGCGACACCGCCTGTTCCATTTCTGGAGCCAGCCGCGCGCCTGAGGCCGCCCCGCCCGGGACCGGCGTCCCCCGCCGGGCCAAAATTAGATGGAAAAATCGCCCCGCATTGTGGAATATAAAATCATGTCAGAGACCCAGAATGGTGCCGTGCCGGTCCCGTCCCTGGAGGAAATCCAGAAGGGCTGGCATGACCTCACGTTGCGCGTGCAGCAGTCGGAGTCCGAATGCCGCGCCTTGGAACAGGAAAACAAAGCCCTCCGAGCCCTCGTCGCACGTGTCGTCGAACACCGCAAAAAATCCCACGGCGAACTCGTCAACCTCATCACCACCCTCGTCACCAAGCTCCCCATCAACGACGTCGGCGTCATCGTCTCCCGCCTCGTCGAACACAGCGCCGCCGTCAACGAGGTCAGCGCCGCCCTCATTCAGGGCAAAAATGAGGAAAATCTTCTCCAGCCCGCCATTCTCCGCGTCATGGACCAGACCAAGCGGGACCTCGCCGCCGCCATCAAGCCCCTCGTGGATGAACTGATCCGCCTCGAAACGCCCCTCGACCCCGCCATGCTCCGGGCCCTCCCGGAAAAGCCCGCGTCCTTCTTCACCCCCGCCAACATCCGCGCCAGCCGCGCCTTCGTCAAAGGCCAGGTCGCCCGCGAACAAATCATCAAGGAATTCGGCGATGAGGCGCTCGTCTTTTTCAAGGATCTCACCACCGATCCCAAACACAACCCCCGCCCCAAGGCCGATGAAATCCTCCTCGGCTTCAAAGGCGATTTCGATCAGCTCTTGCAGCAGCACCCGGACGCCGTCGCCGCCCGCCGCGCCGAACTCGTCGCCCTCCAAAACTCATCCGCCAAAGCCGCGACTCCCGCGCCCAAAAAATCGCCTTTCTCAAGCTCTCGTTCATCCTCGAGCTGCTGCACTATTACAACAACCAGAGCACCGAATCGCCCGACGTGATCTTTGCCCAGCGGCTGCCCCCGCTGGTCGAGCAGCTCGTCCTCACCAGCGAGCACGACACGCTGGACGAAAACCTCATCAAGCAGGCCGAGGAACTGCTCGCCTTCATCATCAACGCCGACTACCGCCAGGCCGTCATCAACAACTTTGGCAAATCCGGCGGCGCCTCCCGTTCCCTGCGCTTCGTCCTCACTTTTCGCTCCGGCCTGTTTACCGAACACGACCCCACCACCCTGGATTTCGTGAGACATCTCCTCACCCTGCAAAAAACTCCCGCCGCCGGCCCCATCGCCGCCATTCTCCACCTCCTCAACCCCGAGGCCCAAAAGGTGATCGTCCGCGCCATCCTCAATTCCGAACGACTCCGCCGCGAGGATGCCGAACCCCTTGCCCGCGAGCTGATCCAGGAGCTGGGCCTCCCCGAATTGCCCCTCTCCCGGTCCGAAAGCGCCAGCAAAACCCAGATCAGCGCCTGGGACATCATCAAGGAGCTCATCGCCCACCACGCCTCCCCGAGCGAGATCACCAGCGCCATCCGCAAGCAGCTTCACGCCAAGTACGACGCCGACGAAGTCAAGCAAAGCTGGCTCGTCCTCGCCGAATCCGAGCCCATGGCCCTCGTCCGCGTCTTCTGCCTCCTGCCCTACCTCCCGGATGGCCAGACCGACCCCATGGCCCGGGCGGTCCTCGAATCCTACGCCAACCGCCTCACGCATGAGAAATACGCCGCCACCTACAACCGCGTCGTCCATGCGCTCAAAAACATGTACAAGGTCAAGAACGACAGTCCGGCCCTGGTCAATTTCATCGCCCTCATGAAATGGGTGGACCCCGCCTCCGCCGAAAAAGTGGCCAAAGACATTGGCATGTCGGCGGCGTGACGGGCTAGGGCGGCAACCCGGAGGGATTGCCGGAAATTAGCCGGGGGTAAAGCGACCACCGGGAGCGCCACCCCCGGTACGCGAGGAAAAGAATTAATCCGCCCCGGCAGGGGCGGAGGAAATCACCACAAATACCGTTCATCGAACTTCACGCCGCTCAACTTCAAGAACGCCAGATATTCTTCCTGAAAAGTTTTCTTCGCGTGATGTTTTTCCTGCCCCGCAATGTAATCTGTCACCGTCCCTATCAATGAAACGCTGACGGTAAATGCCCCGTAACCATCTTGCCATTCAAAGTCCCGATCGCCGATTTCATTCATGAATCCACGCAGACGATGTCCGGTTCAAATCGCACATGACATCCGCCAACCGATGTGTGGCGCGGATTCCCAACAACAAATGAACGTGGTCCGCGACGCCGCCGATGGCTTCTGGGACCACGTTGATCGTTTTTGCGGCGCCGCCAAAGTAGGCATGCAGGCGTGGACGCCAAGGGAGCTGGATTAACGGGCGTTGATGCTTTGTCCCAAAAATGACGTGGACGTGCAGGCTCAAATGGGTGGAGGCCATGGAAAAATATTGTCCAGCAGCCCTCCGGGCTGCAATAAATTAATGGGGCCTTTTCCGGGGGCGTTGCCCCCGGCTAATATCCAGAACGCTTCCAGCGTTCCCTGCCAGCGTCCCTGAAACAGCCGGTCACCTTTGGCCAGATCCAACCATTGTCTCGCGATGCTCGCCCGTCCACGAATTCCCCCTTCCTTTCACCGCAGAAACTCCCCCTCCAGCGTCTGCATCAGATCGTTCACCGCCAGCATCAATTCGCCCCGCTGCTCGGCCGCGCCGGCCACCGATAAATCCACCGCCGCCCGCATCGCCTCCCCGTACCGATGCGTCAGCGCCATCTGTTCATCCCGCTGTCCGCACGCGCGCAAGAGCCCCCGCACCCGTTCCGCCTGCGCCTTCGCCCGGACGATTCGCTTGAGCGCCGCTTCCGCCGTCATCTCCCCGCCCTCCACCCGCTTCAGCAAACCGCACGCAAACTTCCGGCATTGCGTCGGCCGGTCCGCGTAAATCTTGCAGAACTTCCCGTCAAAACACGCGCACGGCTGCGCAAACGCCAGCTTCGTCTTCGTTTTCTGCTCCACGGTCAGCCCCAATTCCGTCAGCCGCCCCGCATCGTCCCCCCGGCGCAGCTCCACGTCCGCAAACAGCACGCTGTCGCAGCACAAACCGCAATGCACGCACAGTTGCTCCACGCCGCTCGTCTTCATCGCCATAAATGTTTCGGATACTTCCGCGCCAGTTCCGATTTGATGCGCGGATAATGTTCCCGCCAGAAATTCGCCAGATCCTGCGTCACCTGGATTGGCTTCATGCCCGGCGTCAGGATGTGCACCGTCACCGGCACCCGTCCCAGCGCGACCTTCGGCGTCTGGTTCACGTCGTAGAGGTCTTGGATTCGCAGCGAGATGAACGGCGCCTTGCCGTCCTCGTAATTCACCTTCGGCGTCCGCCCGTTCGCCAGCGTCAGCCGCTCCGGCGCGTGCTGGTCCAGCAGCGCTCGCTGCGCCTCCGACAGCCACGACATCACCACCGGCTTCACCTCGCGCTCCTTGATGTCCTTGTAGCTAACCGCGTCCAGGCAGAGCTGCTCGATGATGTTCTGTTTGTCCGCCTCCGTGATCGCCGGCAACTGCAAATCCGCGCATTCCCGGCACAATAAATTCAGCCGCGCCAGCCACTGCTCCACGCCATGGTCCCACTTTGGCAGCAGCAACCGCCCCGCCAGCACCTCCGCCGCCAGCAGCCGCGCCGCGGCCTCCGCCGGGGGCGGGTCAATCCGCTTGGCTGCCAGCGCCAGGCCCCGGAACCGCAACAGCTCCGCCGCCAGCACCCGCCGCTGCTGCGCGTCAAATTCCACGTGCACGTCGCTCCGCACGTCCTCCGGAAACAGCTCCCGCAGCCACTCCACCTCAATCGCCGTCGCCAGCGACAAAATCGTGTTCACCTCCCGGTCCCGCCCTTCCACCTCCCGGATTTCCGCCGCCACCAGCAGCGGACTGTGCTGCACCCGGCTCTCCCGCGCCAGCACCCCCCGCCGGCCGCGCACCAGCTCGCACCGCAGCGTCCCCTCGTCCAGCCGCCGCGCCACCCGGTCGCTGAACCCGATCAGGATGCACTTCTGCAACGCCTCGTCTTTCACTTCGTTCGGCCGCGTGTCCAGCCCCTCGTCTTTGGCGATCCGCAGAAATTGCTCGAACAGCGGCCCCACCTGCTTCGCCGTCACCGCGTGAATGCCCAGCCGCCGGCACGCTTCCAGCCGGAACTGCTGGTTCACCGCAAAACTCCACGCCCGCATCACCACCCAGAAATCCGAGGTCGCCTGCTCGCCCAGCAAATCCTCCCGCGCCGCTGCCGCCTCCCGCCCCGGATTGCGGAGCAGCAGGTCGCGCCCCTGCGTCAGCGCCGCCACCAGGCACGCTTGGTGCACGCAATGGTATTCCTGCGCCGCCAGCAACATCCGCGCATACCGGGGATGCAGCGGAAACGCCAGCATCTTCCGTCCCACCGGCGTGATCTCCAGCGGCCCGCCCGCGGCCGCCGCCTTCAGCGCCCCCAGGTCCTCCAGCAATTCCTCCGCGTGCGTCAGCGCAATCTCGTCCGGCTTCTCCAGCCACCGGAACTTCCGCAAATCCGCCACGCCCGCCGCCTTCAGCGTCAGCACCACCTCCGCCAAGTCCAGCCGCCGGATCTCCGGCAGTTCGTGCGGCGGCCGCTCGTCCTGTTCCGTGCGCGACCACAACCGCACGCACCGGCCCGGCGCCGTGCGCCCCGCCCGGCCCGTCCGCTGGTCCGCGTTCGCCTGCGAGATTTTCTCAATCAGCAGCGTGTTGATCCCCCGGTTCGCGTCGTACCGCGCCACCCGCGCCAACCCCGAATCCAGCACCAGCCGCACCCCGTCAATCGTGATGCTCGTCTCCGCCACGTTCGTGGCCACCACCACCTTCGGCTGCTCATACCGCGCCACCGCCGCGTCCTGGTCCCGCGGCGGCAATTCCCCGTGCAGCGGCAAAATCACGTATCCCTTCGCCTCGCTCGTGTACCGGATCGCCTCGATCGTCTGCGCAATTTCAAATCCGCCCGGCATGAATACCAGCACGTCGCCCGCGCCGCCCTCCCGCACGAACCGCCTGAACTCCTCCGCCGCCAGCTCCCACGCCGGCGGCCCGTTCAGCCCCACCCGCCGCGCCAGATATTCCACTTCCACCGGATACGTCCGCCCTTCCGACGCCACCACCGCGCACCGGCTGCCGCCCGGCCGCGCCTCGTTCGTGCCCAGGTACTGCTCCAGTTCCCCCACGTTCAGCGTCGCCGACATCACCGCCAGCTTCAGGTCCGGCCGCAATTGTTCCTGCAAATCCAGCGCCCGCGCCAGCGTGATATCCCCATAAAGATGCCGCTCGTGGAATTCGTCAAACAGGATTACCGACACCCCCCGCAGTTCCGGATCAGCAATCAACTGCCGCAGCAACACCCCCTCCGTCACAAAGCGAATCTTCGTCTTCGCCGACGTGCAATTCTCGAACCGGATTTGATAGCCCACCTCCTCGCCCAATTTCACCCCCAGCTCCTGCGCCACGCGGGCCGCCAGCAACCGGGCCGCCAGCCGCCGCGGCTGCAAAATCACCACCTGCCCCGCCCCCAGCAGCCCATGTTTCCACAACATCTGCGGCACCTGCGTGGATTTGCCCGACCCCGTCGGCGCGGACAAGATCAGCCGCCCATCGGTCTCCAGCCGGGCGATGATTTCGTTCTCAATTTCGTAAATGGGCAAAGCCATGAAGCCGCCATGCTACCCGCTCCCGCCCATGGTGAAAAGCCCGGTGCGGCCTTGACCCCGTGAACCTCAAAAGAAACATTCAACACTCGACATTCAACGCCCAATATCGAAGTGCCTGTCGAAGGTTGAATGTTTCTGGCTTCATGGGCAGGGCGAGCTTGCCCTCAACAACCCCGCCTTCTTGGGCCGTTCGATTGGCCCCGGCGTGTCAGCTCGTCAGCTTGTCCGCCCGGCTCAAGTTCCCCTGCGCCTGCTCCACCAGCGCCCGGATGCGTTGCGCATCCGCCTTCCGATGCCCGTGGCTCTTGAACGGATCCGTCCCGCCGCTCGATTCAATCAGGATTTCCGACCACACCAGCCCTGTCCGAATGTGGACCGACGCCACCTTCGAGATGCTGATGCTCATCTCATCCTTGCTGAACCACGACCGCTTGTGGCGCACAATCGCCCGGTCGTTCACCTCGATCACGGTGGGAAACAAATGATTTCCCCGGGTCCAGCGGCTGGCCTTGAAAAATTCCGATTCCATGGTGGCAGCATAATCCACTCCCGCCCCCCGGCAACCCGATTTCTCGCGCCTCTTCCATTCGGCGGGTTGCCCAACGGCCTGACGCGGCTTGCTCTCGCGGCGGTCTGTTGCGAAAATCAATGCCGCTGTATCGTGGGCTTTTTATATATTTTTCTGGTCGTTCTGGCGATTACGGCCGTCGCGCTGATCGCAAAGATTGCATCCCGGCAAGGGGTTGACGCCTTTGGCTTGTCCGCATCGCTTTTCATCGTGGCGGCCATTTTCGGAGCTGTCGTACTGTGGTGGCATTTGCCTGCAAAATTGGCGCCCTGCGCTCTGGTGGTGTCGGCGGTGGCCGGCATTGGCGGCGCTTTTGCCGTGCTGGGGTTCAACTTCGCTGTTCGCGAGGGACATTTCGGGTTTTCGAACGCCATTTACCGGTCTTCATTTCTCATTCCGGTGGTTTACTCGGTGCTGTTTTTGAACGCCTCCCTGAAATGGACGACGGTGTTGGGCATTGGTCTGATTTTATCCGCCATTTTCCTCATGTCCTGGTCCGCGAATTCATTTAAAAAGGGCAGCCGGGTCGAATTCCGATGGTTTGTTTTAATCATTTTGTCGTTTGCCCTGAGCGGAGCGCCGCGGGTGGGGCAGACGCTAACGAGTGTTTACGGGGTGAACTTGTATCTATATTTATTCCTTTCCTATGCCTTTGGGGCGGCGGTTTTCATTTTTGAACTCCTGAGAAAAACCCCCCTCCTTTTAATTGGCAAGGCCGTTGGAACCGCCGCTCTGGCCTGGGGAACGGGAGCCGCCCTGGCGAGTTATCTGGGTGTGTTTTGCACCCTCAAGGCGCTTGAAACCTTAAAGCCCCAGATCGTTTTTCCCATTTCTCTTTCTGGCCCGATCATTCTGGGTATCATCCTGTCCATTGTTTTGTTTCGGGAGCAGGTTCGTTTCTCCGGCTGGACCGGGGTCATGCTCGGGATTGGCGGCATTACCGTTCTTTCCATCTGGAAATGAGCGGCGCGGATCTTTTCTCGTGTCCGGGCCGGCGCCGGCGGCGGCCATCGCGTCTGGGGGACAGCGAGCTTGCTTGCTAACCCTGTTTCGGTGGAAAATGGATTCACGGCCAATCACAATCGAATTGAAGAATTGCGCACGCCACTCTCCAGTAGAAGCCGTGAAAGCGCACTTGGTGCAATTTGGGAACGCTGTGTCTATGTCAAAACTGCTATCCTTGGGCCTCGGTTTGACCCTGTCGCTGCTGTGGCTGCCGGTCGCGCCGGCGGCAACCACCAATCCGCCGGTCGCCGTCCAAAAGGTCTTCCTGCCGCAACGATTGCAAATCGGCGACACCGGGATCAGTCCCGTCCAACCGATTGATGACGCCGCCTGGATCTGGCATCCGGATTACGCGAATCCGCCCGGACCGAGCCACGTCGAATACTTTTCGTCGGGCTGGCGCGAGCCGGTGCTGCTGCGCTTCCGCAAGGAATTCACGGCCACGGACCAGCCGCTGCGCATCCACGTCAGCGCCGATGAACGTTTCGAGTTGTTCTGCGATGGCCAACGCATCGCGCGCGGTCCCGATCGTTCCGATGTGGAACACTGGTGCTATGCCACCTACGATTTGCAACCAGCTCCCGGGCTCCACCAATTCGAAGCGGTGGCCTGGAGCATCGGACCCTATGCGCCCGTGGCCCAACTCACCTGGCGCGGCGGCTTCATTCTCAAAGCCGAAGGCGGCTACGACGCCGCCCTTACCACCGGCAAGGCGGCTTGGGAGGTGGCCAAGCTGGACGGCATCGAGTTTAAGGCGCCCCGCACGTTTGTGGGCGCGCAACTGATCGCCCACGGTTGCGGACCGCAATGGAAGCAGGGCAAATACGTGCCGGCCAAAGTGGTTCGGTCCGCCATCCATCCGCAGATGACCGGTGAAAGCGCCGCCGGCTGGAAATTGTTTCCCACCCGCCTGCCGGACCAAATTGACCGCGAAATCAACGCGGGCCAGGCGGTGGCCTTGGGCAGCGGTTCGCTCGGCGCCACAGACGTCGTAAGCGCCGCGCAGGCGCAAAGTCCCGAACTGCCCCGCTGGCAGGCGCTGATCGCCGGTCAGGACGAAATCGTGATACCGGCGCACAAGGAAGAATTCTTGCTGTGGGATCTGGGCAATTATTATACCGCCTACCCGCTGTGCGAAGTCAGCGGCGGCGCCGGCGCCAAGCTGGCCTGGAGTTGGGCTGAATCGCTTTATCTGCCGGATTCCGATGCCAAAGGCCAACGCGACGAGTTCATCGGCAAAAACTTTCGTGGCATGACGGATACGTTTTTGCCCGCCGGCGGCGAGCATCAAAAATTCTCCACGCTCTGGTGGCGCGCCGGCCGTTGGTGCCTGCTGTCCATCAAAACCGCCGACCAGGCGTTGACCATTCACCGGCTGGCCCTCAACGAAAGCCGCTATCCCTATGAGAATGAATCCCGCTTCGACGACGGCGACCCGGAACTGGCCGGCGTCGTTGGCCTGGCCGTCCGCGGCATCCAGATGTGCTCGCACGAGACGTACATGGATTGTCCCTTTTACGAACAGCTCATGTACGACGGCGACTCGCGCCTGGAATTATTGACCACCATGGCGATGACGCGGGACGATCGCCTGGTGAAACGCGCCCTCGAACTCTTCGACTTCTCGCGCCGCAACTGGGGCTTCGTCAATGAGCGTTTCCCCGCCTATCTGCCGCAGAATTCGCCCACCTTCTCCCTGATTTGGGCGCTCATGCTGCGCGATTACGCGTACTGGCGCAACGATCCCGAGTTTGTGAAAAACCGCGCCATCGGTCTGCGCTCCATGCTGGAGAATTTCGGACCCTACGTGAACCAAGACGGCCTGTTGGAAAACCTCCCCGGCTGGCCCTTCGTGGATTGGGTGCCCGGCTGGAAGGCGGGCGACGCCCCCGACGGCGCGCATGGCATTTCTTCCATCAACAACCTCCTGTACGTTTACGCCCTCCAGAAATCCGCCGAAATCGAGGATTCACTGAATGAACCACTGTTGGCGCAACGTCTCCGCGCCAAGGCCGACCGCACGGCCGCCGCCGTCCGCGCCAAGTTCTGGGACGAACCGCGCGGCCTCATGGCGGACAATCTGGCGCACGATCAATACAGCGAACATGCCCAGTGCCTGGCGCTGCTCACCGATACGCTCACCGGCGACCAGGCGAAACGCTGCTTCGACGGCTTGCTCTCCGCGCCG
>Ga0181520_10002262_pt1 | contig 36319 bp, 30 predicted proteins | sample PEATcosm2014_Bin_29_FD_132451 | JGI IMG/M metagenome (GOLD analysis project Ga0181520, IMG submission 132451) | Peatland microbial communities from MTU Mesocosm Facility, Houghton, MI, USA - PEATcosm2014_Bin02_30_metaG | ecosystem: Environmental > Terrestrial > Soil > Wetlands > Peat | place...
GACGGCGTGCCGGACATCGTGGTGGGCAAGCGCTATTGGTCGCACGAGGATAACTATCACGATCCGGATCCTTATGGCCCACCTGTTTTGTACTGGTACCGGACGGTGCGGAATCCCAAGGCGCCCGGAGGAGCGGAGTTTGTTCCGGAGCTGATCCACAACCGCTCGGGCGCCGGTTCCAACCTGCTGGCGGTGGACCTGAACAAGGACGGCGCGATGGATATCGTCACCGCGACCGACCGGGGCGTGTTCATTTTTTGGGGCAAGCCGCGCGCCGCGACGGCGGCCAAAGCCCCCGCCAAGTAGGGTTGTGGGACAGGCGCTTCCGCCTGTCAACCTCTGGCCGTGGTCGACTGCGCGGTTGACAGGCGGCAGCGCCTGCCCCACAACTCCGGAAAACCGCTGCCAATTTCAGAAACTCAAGGGGCGAGGCAATGCCTCGCCCCTCACAAGGGCCCGAGGCCCGCCTCAGAGATCCGAGTCCCGAACCTCGAAGACGGCCTTGATGTAGTTCTTGTGGCTGGCCAGGCCGGCGAACACGTCGGGCGCTTCGGCCAACGGCATGCGGCAGGTGATCCACGGGTCCAGTTCGATTTCGCCCCGCTCGATCATCCCGATCACGCGCGGAAACTGGTGGTGGCTGTTGCGGCTCGCCAGGACGTCGAGCTCCCGCCTGATGAACGGCGTATGGTCGAAGGGAATGAAGCCCAGGAATTGGCCCACCAGCACCAGCCGACCGGCCGGGCCCACGCGGTCGAAGCTGGCCTTGATGGCCTCCTCATCGCCGGTGCAGTCGAAAACCACCGACGCCGGGCGGCCGTCGTACTCCGCCAGAACTTCCACGCCAAAACGCCTGGCGAACTGGCGGCGGAACTCAACCTTCTCGATAATCCTGGCGGAGGCGCCGGCCATCAGCGCGAACTGGAGTACCGCGAGCCCAATCGGTCCCGCGCCCACAATCAGAACGTCGTCGCCGGCCACCAGCCGGCTTCGGGCCACAGCGTGGGCGCCGATGGTCAGGAACTCCACCAGCGCCAGTTGATCGTAGGAAAGCCGGTCCGACTTGTACAGGCGCTCCACGGGCACATTCATGAAGCCTCGCATCCCGCCGTCCACGTGCACTCCCAACACCTTCATGCTCTCGCAGCAGTTGGGGCGGCCCAGACGGCAGGGCATGCAAGCGCCGCAGGTCAGGTGAGGCTCTATGGCGCACCGATCTCCCGGCCGGATGCCGCGATTGTTGGGCGGCGCTTCCAGCACCTCGCAGCTCAACTCATGGCCGATGATGCGCGGATAGGTGTAATTGGCCTGATGCCCTTCAAAGGCGTGCCAATCGCTGCCGCATATGGCGACGCGGTGAATCCTCACCAGCGCCTCACCGGGCTGCCCGGCTACGGGCGGCGCAACGTGTCCCACGAGCTGTCTTGGCCCTTCCAATACGATCTGTCGCATGGTTTCTCGAACTCCAGAGTAGAACAATCGCCCGGAGGGATGCTACTGCTCCGGGAGGACCAATCCGGCTTCGGCGGCCCGGTGAAATGCGCGAATTGAGGATAAACAGATGTGCTTCTATTGCTGCGGGATAGGTGGCTGATTGATATACTGGCCTTGGCCGCCAAGCCAAAAAGGAGTAGTAGATATAAATGCCCGGAAAACACGGTTGGGAGGCCGGCGGGAAGATGCGAAAGTTCTGTGGATTTGTCGGCATGTTCGCTTTCGCTGCCATCGCAGCGAGCGCTCAGACGACCACCGGCGCCGCAACGGACATTCCCCATCTCCGGAGGCAAGGCACGGCCACGCAGATGATCGTCGACGGCAAGCCGTTTCTGATGCTGGCCGGAGAGCTGCGCAACTCCACTACCAGCAGCCTCGAGTTCATGAAGCCGGTTTGGCCCAAACTGGTGGCTCTGCATCTCAACACCGTCTTGGCCGCCGTCCAGTGGGAGTTATTGGAACCTAAAGAGGGCCAGTTCGATTTCACCCTGGTGGACGCCCAGATCCACGCCGCCGAAAGCGACAATCTGCGCCTCGCGTTCCTGTGGTTCGCAAGCTGGAAGAACGGCGCTTCCAGTTACCCTCCTATTTGGGTCAAGGGCAACACGGACCGGTTCCCACGCGCCAAGCGGAAAGACGGCTCGAGCACGGATACCCTGTCCACATTAAGCGCGGCCAACGTGGAAGCCGATAGCCGCGCCTTCGCCGCCCTCCTGCGGCACGTCAAGGAAGTGGACACGCACCGCCGCGTGATCCTGATCCAGGTGGAAAACGAGGTGGGTCTGCTGGGCGACACGCGGGACCGCAGCGAGGCGGCCAACAAGGCCTTCGCCGAACCTGCGCCCAAGGAGTTGCTGGACTATATGACCAGCCACAAGGCGACTCTCCATCCGGAGTTCCGCAAGGCGTGGGAAGCGGCCGGGGCCAAGACATCGGGAACCTGGGAAGACGTCTTCGGCAAAGCTCCCTACACGGATGAGATCTTCATGGCCTGGAATTATGCGCGCTACGTGGGCCGGGTGGCGGCCGCGGGCAAGGCCCAATACCCGGTCCCCATGTTCGTGAACACCTGGTGCTCCATGGGAGACCGGCTGCCGGGGACGTATCCCAGCGGCGGCCCCGAGCCTCACGTGCATGACCTATGGAAAGTGGCCGCGCCGGCCATCGACTTCCGCTCGCCGGACCTCCATTCCACCAACTTCTCCGAGTGGGCCGACTGGTATCACTACACCAAGGAGTTTCCCTTGTTCATCCCGGAGGCCTTTCACGCCACGGCCCACTACAACATCTTCTATGTGATGGGGCAGCACGACGGCATCGGAATCAGCCCCTTCGCCATCGACGAGCTTTTCTTCACTCTGGAACCCGGCATCATGGAAGAACTCGAACGCCGGTTCAGCCCCAATTCGGTCGACGATCTGATTTTCACAGGCACTCCCAGGACCAGGCTGGAACTGCCAGACCTGCCGCTCGCGCGGAGCTATGACATTATTTCGCAGCTCACTCCCCTGATTGTCGAAAACCAGGGAAAAGGCACGATGGCCGGCGCCGTGGCGATCGCCGACGAACCGCCGCAGAAGATCACATTGGGCAACTACGTCCTGACAGTGAGCTACGCGCGCAGCGGGAGAGACCCCGTGCCGGCTCCCAAAGGGGCTGCCGGAGCGCCTCTTGCGCCGGCGCCGCCGCCCGCGCCGATCAAGCTTGCCGAGCGCGCCGGCGTTCTCTTCATTGCCGTTGGACCGGATGAGTACATCGCCGCCTCCAGTGGTCCGGTGAACATCCGGTTCTCTCCGAACACCCCGGGCGGTCCTCTCGTCGGCATCGACTCCATTGAAGAGGGCAAGTTTGTGGACGGCCGATGGGTTCCCGGACGGAGGCTCAACGGCGACGAGAGCGACTCGGATAAATCCGTTCGCCTCGGCGGCGGAGTGATCCCCAATGGCCGCATCCAGCGGATAAAGCTCTACCGCTATCGCTGACCCGGATTCCAGCTACAATAAGTCGCTTATGAAACCGGCAGGCGTCTTGTCGCATCCATGGCAGGACGACAGGCCACAAAAGGCGATGGCCTGTCCCACCTCGGCTCATTCCCACTCCAAATCAGAGGTTCGCATGTCTCGAAAACTCCTTGTCCCGTGCATTCTCGCCCTTTCGTCGTGGGCCTTCGCGGCCCCCGTGCCCGTCCCCGGCCCTGGGCCCGTTCCCGTCGCGCGCCTGCGCGTCGGCAATCCCGCCGTCTTCCCCATGACCGGGACGTGGCGCTTCAAACTCGATCACGGCGTCAGCCCCGCGGTCAACGGCCAACTGCCGCCTTCGGCCCCCATTCCCGATTTCGCCACCCCCGCCGCCTCCGACGCCGACTGGAAGGACATCCCCGTCCCCGCCAATTGGGAAGTCGAAGGCTTTTCCATCCCCACGTACCAGGAGCGCACCGGCAACCAATCCGAAGACATCGGCCTTTATCGCCGCTGGGTGCAGGTCCCGGCCTCTTTTGCCGGACAGCGCGTGCTCTGGCATTTCGACGGCGTCTACGACGGCGCCGAAGTCTTCGTCAACGGCCACCGCGCCGGCTACCATGAGAGCGGCTTCACGGCCTTCGACATCGACGTCACCGAAGCCCTCAAGCCCGGCCAGCGCAATCTCATGGCCGTGCGCGTATACAAGAAGACCGCCTCGGTCAGCCTGGACAAAGGTGATTTCTGGTGCCTGGGCGGCATCTACCGCGAGAATTACCTCCTCGCCCTTCCGCGCCTGCACGTGGATGATGTGACTGTAGTCACGGACTTGGACGCCCAGTACAAGAACGCCACCCTGAGGTCCAGTGTCCGCGTCGCCGGCCCGGTTGGCGCGCACTTTAACCTTTCCGGCGAACTGTATTCTCTGGCCGGCGCCAAGGTGGCGCTACCCGCCTTGAACCGGGCCGGCGTCATCGGCCCCGACGGCTTCGCCACCGTGCTCATCACCACGCTGGTCACCGCGCCCAAGCTCTGGTCGGCCGAGAAGCCGAACCTGTATTACGTGTTTTACAGCTTGTCGGATGGGAAACAAACCGTGGAACGCATCCAGGACCGCATCGGTTTCCGAACGGTCGAGTTGAAGGGCGGCGTGATGCTGGTCAACGGCGTGCCCGTCAAACTCACCGGCACGTGCCGCCACGATGAATTCCTGACTCTGGGCCACGCCCTTACTGAAAAGGTCTGGCAGACCGACATCAAGCTCATGAAGGCCGCCAACATCAACGCCATTCGCACCAGCCACTACAACCACGCGGCCCGCTTCCTGGAACTGTGCGACGAGGCCGGCTTCTATGTCCTCGACGAGTCGCCCTTCTGCTGGGTAGCAGGCGAGATGCGCGACCTCACCCGCCAATGGGCCTTCGTTTTCCGCGCCAAGGAAACCCTGGCCCGCGATAAGAACCGCCCCAGCGTAGTGGTTTGGAGCTGCGGCAACGAAAGCGGCTACGGTCCTAATGGGCAGGCGGTGTTCGACTACATGAAAGCCAACGACCCCACGCGCCTGGCCCTAATATCCCAGCAGGGCCTGGGTCCCAACCCCAAGACCGACTTTGACGATTACCACTATCCGCCCGTGGCGCAAATGAGGGAGATGCTCAAGAGCCCCAACCGCGCCAAGGTTCCCGCCATCTACACCGAGATCGGCGGCATCGAGGACCCCTGGGGCAGGATCCTGGCCGCCAATTGGGAACCCATCTGGGGCTCCGACGGCATCACCGGCGCCTTCATCTGGGAATGGCAGGAACAGAACCTGGCCGACCGGTTCCCGGAGCGCTGGTCCACTCCCAGCCCCGGCGCGCGTGGCATCGATCTCAAAACCGGAATACGCCTTTCCGGCGGCGGCGGCGCGGTCACCGCCGATCGCCAGATCAAGCCCAATCGCTATTTCAACCTCAAGATGGTCTATAGCCCGGTGACCACCGCCGCTCGTGAGATTGTCCCGGCGGCCGGCAAGGTCACGGTCCCGCTCCAGAACCGCTACTCCTTCACGGACCTCTCCGAACTCACCTGTCGCTGGCAGGCCCTGGCCGGCGACAAGGTACTGGCCCACGGCGAAACCCACGTCGCCGCCAAGCCCCGCTCCACGGTGGACGCGTCTTTCCCCGACACTGCCGGCATGGACACCCTCCGCCTGGAGTTCATCCACCCCGATGGCCGCGGCATTTACGTCGCCCGCTTGCGCGTGAAAGGCTACGCAGGTCCCGCCGCTCCCGCCGCACTGGCGGCCAGCGGGGCCGTCCGTCTCTCCGAGGCTGGGCAGAACGTGGTGGTGGAAACCGCCGGAACCCGGTTGGTCTTGGATAAGCGCACCGGCCAGATCGCCTCCTGGCGCGCCGGGGATCGGGATATCGTCCTCGCCGGGCCTATCCTCAACCTCGGTGAATCGATTCCCGTCCCCGGCGGCCGAGGAGGAGGAGGCGGCCGCGGCACGCCCCCGCCGCCCCCCATCAGCAGCACCCAGGCGCCCCAGTACCGCAACGAAGTCGTGACCGCCAGGATGGATGGCCCCAACGCCCGAATCGAAGTGACTTCCGACGTCTACCTGGCCGGCTCCGACGAGCTCAAGGGCCAGCTCAACTACACCCTGGCGATCGGCCCCGATGCCCAGGCCGACCTCTCCTGGAAGCTCAATTGGAAAGCCGCCGACGCTACCGCCCGCGAGGCCGGCCTCAAGTTTCTGCTCCCCGCCGCCACGGATCGCATGTCCTGGTTCGCCGACAGCTTTTGGACCGAAACTCCGGCCGACCACATCGGCAACCCCCACGGCTCCATTACCAGCAAGGACGCCACTTTCGGTTCCTCCAGGCGCGATATCCACTGGGTGTCTCTCTCAGGGGCCGGAAACAACGGCTTGGTCGCGCTTGCCGCCGATAAACCGCTGCACACGCACGCCAGCGCCGACGCCAACGGCACGATGCTGTTCCTCAGCAGCGCCATCGCCTCCACCGGCAGGGACGTCACCGGTGACGCCATCAGCCTGACCCAGGCCACCCCGCTCACGGGTGGTTTCCGCTTGCGGGTAACGGCCGGGAGCGCAAAGTAGGCCATCTGGGGGCCGTCCGCGAAACGCCGGCTGGAAAGCCGGCGGCAGGCCAAAAGGCCTGGCCCCACGGCGCCGCGCCATCGCCCCTTGGCCTCGACCACGCTCAGTTTCTGCGCCGCCCGGCAAGCCCTGCGCGTCTGGCTCGGCACTTACTGAAGATCCTGGAACTCGACCGGAGTCTTCCCCGAATGCTATTTTGTAGAGAGGTAGAAGTGTCCATGAAGAGAGCTCTACTAGGATTTCTGGTGGTAGCGGCCTTCGGCTGCGCTTGCGCGTTCGGGCAAGGTACAACTACAACGGAAACGGTCACCATAACCCAGGATTTTGTTTTTCCTCCCGTCGGCTTGGCCACTTCCGAAACTGCCGCGGTGAATCTGGCCAATATCGCGCCCGTGCCGGCGACGACGACGACCACGACGCCGGTAACCGCGCCCTCCTGCACGGGCACGGTTACATTCGCCAATGCCGCGGGCGGCATCATCCCCGCCGGCAGTAAACCGATTCCTTTCGCCGTGGGTAGTGGCGACATTGCGACTGTCCCCCTGCCGACCGGCTTGGTCTTCACTGGCCCCCCTCTTCGCGCGTTGCTTCTCGCCAGCGTGCAGCAGACCATCACGAGGCCATCGGCTGCGCCGTGTTCGCTGGTGTTTTCGCTCGAGGTTTTCGATGTCACGAGCGGCGTGACGCACGTTTTCCTGGGCAACGCATCCGCGACGACGCCACCGGTGACGCCGATCCTTCCCATTCTGGAACAGATGCTCTAATCGGCGTCCGGCAGTCCATCCTCCCCGGAAGAGCGCCCCGCCCGCGGCGGCGCACGCGTCGTCCGCGCTGGCGGCGGCGTGCGCCCCTTTTGACTTTTGCCTCGTCTTTCGGTACAAATCGGAGCAGGGAGGTCGCCCCATGGACGATTTCCGGATAGATTCCACTTCGCCGTACGATGTGTACCACGGCGGGCAGCAACTGGCCGACTCGAATCGCAAGAAAGCCAGACGCCCCAGGAACGAGTTTCCCGAGGACGAGGTCCTCCTGGAGCAATCCGGCGCAAGCGATTCGGAAACGGAAGACAATCTCGGCGTGCAGGACTACTATACGCCGTCGGATGGAACCGAAGAACCCGAGTAGCGATGGCTAAGGCCGGCCGCCGGCATGGCGCCGTAACCATGGGGCGTCCGAGTGCGTCTCATTCGGTTGCCGCTTCCGGGCGGTGAACGCTGCTTTGCTATGGACCAGGGATTTCTCGCGTGGCTTGACGCCCAGCAGGGCCGGCAGTATGAGTTGCACGAGCGCTATATCAACCCCGCGTTCGTGAAGACGATCCGGACCATCGGTTTCGACAAGAGCTACGTTCTGGGACGGGGCGCGTGGCTCTTCGATGCCGAGGGCCGTCGATATCTCGATCTTCTGACGGGCTGGGGGGTGTTCGCGCTGGGGCGAAACCATCCCAAGGTGAGGTCCATTCTCGAACAGACGCTGTCGCGCGATCTGCCGAATCTGGTTCGAATGGATTGCTCCCTGCTCGCCGGCCTAGTAGCGGAAAAGCTGACTCATCGCGCGTGCGCGGATTCCGGCCGGGACCCGATGCGCGTCTTTTTCTGCAATTCCGGAGCGGAAAGCGTCGAAGCCGCGATCAAATTCGCCCGCTGCCACACCCGGAAGCCGCGGATCCTTTTCTGCGACCATGCGTTTCACGGGCTCACGGTCGGTGCGCTATCGCTCAACGGCTCCGACTTCTTCCGCGAACGGTTCGGAAACCTGATGCCGGATACCGAGAAGGTCCCATTCAACGATTTGGCCGCGCTCGAGAAGGCGCTCCACGGAAAAGACACGGCGGCTTTTGTAGTGGAAGCGGTTCAGGGGAAGACCTGCGCGGTAGTGGCCGACGGCTATCTGGCGGAAGCCGGCCGGCTTTGCCGCAAGGCCGGCGCTTTGCTGGTGGCCGACGAGGTGCAGTGCGGTCTGGGGCGCACCGGCAAGTGGTTTGCCTACCAGCACTGGCCTGAGGTCGAGCCGGATATCGTCTGCGTGGCCAAGGCGCTCTCCGGCGGCTATGTGCCGGTGGGCGCCGTGATGGCGGCGCCACGGATCATGGACTCCGTATTCGACAGCATGGAGCATTGCGTGGTCCATTCGAACACATTCGGCCAGAACGATCTGGCTATGGCGGCGGCGCTGGCGACTCTTCACGTGATGGAGGAGGAGGACGTGGCCGGCAACGCGGCTCGGCTGGGAGCCAAGACAATTGCGCGCCTGACGGAGATCGGGAAGACATGCCCTTTCGTCTTCGAAGTGCGAGGCAAAGGGCTGATGTTCGGGATCGACTTCCGGCGTCCCGAAGGCCCGGTGAAACTACGGGCCGCCTGGGATGCGCTCCATCTGCTCAACGAGGGAGTATTCGGCCAGACCGTTATCATGCCGCTGCTGCACGAGCACCGCATCCTCGCCCAGGTGGCTGGCTATCACACCGAGCTCATCAAGTTTCTGCCTCCGCTCAATATCTCGCAAGAAGATCTGGATTATTTTCTGTCCGCGATGCAGAAGGTGCTGGACGGTCTTCAGGACGTTCGTGGCAGCGCCTGGAGCACAGTGCGGACGCTGGCGAAGGGCGCGGCCGTTCAACTGGTGCGTTGAAACGCTCCCAAGCCGGCCCGTCTTAAGGAATAACCACAAGAGTCCGGCTAACGTGGCTTGAGGCGCACGCCGATCAGGCGCTCGCTCCGCACGATCACATCGTGCGGCAGCGCCTCGATTCGCTCGCGATAGGTGAGATTGTCGAGCACAAACACGCGAACCGAACCGGCCCGAAGCGCCTCTTCCAGATCCGCGCGCGTGGGAAGAATCAACGGCACGCCGTTGCCATACCATTCCAGTTGGTTGGTTTCGTCATAACGCGGGTCCCCTTTGTCGTAAAAGCCAACCAGCTCTCCGGGCGGCAGAACGCGGCTTTGGGCCTGCGCGATGGCGCGGATCTCGGTGGCGTGCCAATGCGGCGGGAACAGCAGGACGATCAGGACTGCTGCCGCCACCGCCAGCGGCGGCGCCCAGTCCATGGCGCGTTCGACGATGCGTCGCGGGATACACTTCAGCAGCCCGATGGCGGACAGGATAGCCAGGGCCGGATACGCCGGGAGCATGTAGCGCAGCACCCGGCTGCGGGACATGGCGCACAGCAGGAACACCGCGCCGGCCCAGCACAACAGCAGATAGAGCGGGCGGCGGCGCTGGCGGATTACGGCAACCAGACCCGCCAGCATCGCCGGCAGCCAGGGCCAGTACGACTTGGCGAGCATCCACGCGTACTCGAACGCGCCGGTGTAACGGCGCCATGCGGGCGTGAGCGGCCCATAGACTTCCCGCTGCAACCAGCCCTGATGAAGATTGACGAAGTAACCGCGGTACCGAAGCAGCAGATAGCCGTCCCAGGCCGCCAGCGGCGCAATGGCGACCATTAGCGACGGGATGAGATAGCGCCATGCCGGCCGCCGGCGAACGGCAATGAGATGCAAGGCAAAGACCAGCGGGAGCGCGAATCCGATCAGGCCGCGGACCATGGACGCCATGGCGGTGAACGCTCCGGCCGCGAGATACCAGCGCGGGTCGTCTTCGGCCAGCGACCAGGCGCAGACGGCGCACACGAACAGGAAGGCCGCCGGGACATCGGTCATCGCGCGGCCCGCGTACTTGATGAAATAGGGCGTGGCCAACGCGACGAACATGGCCACCGATGCGGCTAGTTTGTCGTCGAGCAGTCGGCGCGTCAGCCAATACGCCAGCAGCACGGCGCCGAGACCACACAACGCCGACGGCGCTTTGGCCACCGGGTCGGAGATGCCGAAGACGGATAAAAACGCGGCTTGCGTCCAAACGAACAGCGGCGGATGCTCCAGCGCCGGCCCTCCCCTGCTTCGCGGCGTGAGCCAATCGCCGGTGCGCACGATCCCCTTCGCTTCGAGCGAATACATGGCGTCGTCGTATCCGGCCAGATCCCCCAGGCGAATAGCGCCGAGGAACAGGATGGCGGCCGCCAGGGCTAGCAGAAGAAAGCGCAGGCGCGGATTCAGGTGGAACGCTTGGACCTGGTTGCGGATGGATGGAGTCATGGGCGATCGACGATGCGTGGGCTTGGCCGGGATGTCCGATCTCGCTCCCGGTTACGAATTAGGATACACCCCGGCGCACCGGGCGGAAGCCCGGCGGCAGGCTAAAGCCTGACCCCAGCCTAGTAATCCATGGGCATCGCCCGCAGTTCCTGGAAAGTGAACACCGGGCCTTCCTTGCACACGTACACCGGGCCCGCGTTGCAGCGCCCGCACTTCCCCACCCCGCACTTCATGCGGTTCTCCAGGCTGGTGTAGACGTCGCTCATCCTTGCGCCCATGCGTTTCAGAACCGGAATCGTGTTCTTGATCATGATGGGCGGCCCAATTACCAGCGAGACCGCGTTGCCCGCCGATACGCTCGAGCGCTCGAACACCGTGGGAACGAAGCCGACCTCGCCGCTCCACTCCGGCGTCTGGCCGCCGGGGTCCACGCACCGCACTACGCGCACGTCCGGATGCCGGGCCCATTCGTCCAGCTCGTCCACGAAGACCAGGTCGCCCACCGTACGCGCGCCGTACACGATGGTGATCCGCCCGTAATCTTCGCGGTTCTCCAGGGCGTACCAGATGGCGCAGCGGATGGGAGGCATGGCGATCCCGCCGCCCAGGAAGATCAGGTCCTTTCCACGCCACGCTTCCATGGGATACCCGTGACCGTAGGGACCGCGGAAGCCTACCGTATCGCCCTCCTCGATGCGCCACAGCGCTTCCGTCACGCGCCCCACTTTGCGGAAGCAGAATTCGATGTGGTCGCGCCAATTGGAACTGGAACAGATGTTGAATGTGGATTCGCCGGCGCCGAAGGCCGAGAAAATCCCGAACTGGCCCACCTGGAAAGTGAACTGGCGCGCGCGGCCGGCATCTTGAAAACGCAGGCTGACGGATTTGACGTCGGGCGTGTGCTGCCGCACGCCGATCACTTCCATGAGGTCGGGCTTATACAGGTTCGGCATGGGGAATCTTCGCGACCAGCGGCAAAACGCCCAGCCCCACCGGGCAATTGCGCGCGCAATTGCCACAGCCGGTGCACAGGATCTCGCCGAATTTCTCCGGATACAGGTAGAACTTATGATAGATGCGCTGCCGCTGGCGGCCACCCTGCCCGCTGCGCGGGTTATGCCCGCTGGCATGCAGCGTGAAGAGCGGAAACTGGCAGGCGTCCCAATTGCGCGCCCGCACGCCCTCGCGCGCGTTGCCCTCATCCACAATGTCGAAGCAATGGCACACCGGGCAAGTGTAGGCGCACGCGCCGCACGCCAGGCAAGCCAGCGCATGCTCCTTCCAGAAGGCGTCGTCGAAATGGTCCCTGGCGAAGCTGGCCACCTGTGCGGCGTCGAACCTGGCGGGCGGCGGATTGGCCGCGCCGCCGTTCGCCGCGCCCTCGCCCAGCAACGCGCGGCCCTTTTCCGTAAGGCTTTTCACCAGGAACGATCCGTCGCCGCGGTCGAACAGAATGGCGTCCGAGCCGCGTTCCGCCTCCGGCCCCAGGCCCACCGACGTGCAGAAGCATTCCTCGTCCCGCTCCGCGCAGGCCAGCGTAATCACCGTGGTGGCTTCGCGCCGGCGATTGTAGGCGTCGTCGCGGTAGTCCCAATTGAAGACTTTGTCGAGAATCGGCAGCGCCGCCGCGTCGCACGGATGGGCTCCGATGGCGATCTGTTCCGGCGCCGTCTCGGGCTGATCCACCAACTCGATACGGTTCTTCTCGATGCGGTACCCATATAGCGCTTCGTGGCGGGGCAGCACCAGCTCCTTGATGGAATTCGCCGGCCGCACCCAGCCATCGAGCAGCAGATCGTCAGCCTTCGCGAGGCGCTCGAAGAGTACCAGTTCCGGCTTCACCCGCACCGGCCCCGTGCAGATTTTCCCGGCCGCGATCCATTCGCCCACCAGCTTCCGCAACTCCTCCCGAGTCAGGACATTCATCCGATGAACTCCTCCTTGTCGGTGAGCGAATAAGCGCCCATGAGCGGCTCCGAGGCCGGGTCCATTCCCGCGCGATATCCGAACTTGGTCTCCGCGGCGCGGGCCAGGGCCAGGTTGAGCAGGCGTAAGTCGATGCCCGCCGGACACGCCCTTGTGCACTCGTCGCAGCCCACGCATCGTCCGGCCAGGTGGATGGCGCGGGAAAGGTGCCAGGCGAAATTGCCCTTGCGCGTCGGCGAGGAATCTATGGCCTGCGGCCGGTTCTTGTCTGCCAGGCAGCGCTCGCAGTAGCACATGGGACAGACCTGGCGGCAGGCGTAACACTTGAGACAGCGGTCGAATTCCGCGGTCCAAAACGCCAACCGCTCTTCGGGAGGTTTCTCCAACAGCGCATCGAGCGCGGCGTACCGATCGGCGGCCGGCGGCGGCGCCGGGCCATCGTCCGCGGCGATGGTCTCATCCGCGAAACCGGGCTGATGCGTATCGCACGCCGCGCATTTCGGTTGGCCCAGGCCCTGGCAGGCCATGCCGATGGTGTATATTTCCGCGCGCTCGACTTGCGATTCCTTCTCGAGCACCACCAGGGCGCGCTCATCGCAGCCTTTTACCACAATGGCCGGCTTACCCAGGGCGCGCACTTCCTTGCGCTTCAGATAGGTGGTTAGATTGGCGAAACAGGTTTCGTTCCACAGCAGGCCGGCGGCATCTTCGGGCCTGGTGACGAAGATGGGGCCGCGTGCGCCGTAGCCGATCACCACCTTTACGGCGCCCTCGCTCAACAGGCGCGCGGCTGTTTCGCGCAATTGAGCCTGGGAATGTTGGCAGGCGAAAGCGCCTGCCCCACCACTGGGGGCAGGTTGGCAGGCGGAAGCGCCCGCCCCACAAGCATACGGCCGGTAGGGTCCCAGCGCGCGCGTTTGCTCGGTAATCTCCGTGATAGTCTGCTGGAACTTCTTGCCTTCCGCCGCGCTGATCCAGGTGAAATGGATGCGCCGCATATCGAAGCCCACCACATCGAGCAGGTCGCGGAACAGCATCCAGCGCCGCCGCGCGTGGTAGTTTCCCGCGGTGTAGTGGCAGTCGCCGGGATGGCAGCCCGACACCAGCACCGCGTCGGCCCCGACTTCGAAGGCCTTCACCACCAGGTTGGTATCGATGCGCCCCGTGCACGGCAGCCGGATGATGCGCACGTTGGGCGGATACTCCAGGCGCGCCGTGCCCGCCAGGTCGGCGCCCAGGTAGGTGCACCAATTGCAGACGTAGGCCACGATCCTGGGCTCGAATCCGTTCTCGCCGCTCATGCCAGCGCCTCCACCATGGAGTAGATCTCTTCCTCGCTGAAACCTTCGATATCGGCGCTCTTGGAGGGACACACCGCCACGCAGGTCCCGCAACCCATGCACAACCCCGGATTCACCCGCGCCGTGTGCTTGATCAACGCCCCGTTGCGCGCCCGGATTTCGGCCTTTTCGACGGCGTGATACGGGCACGTGCGCACGCAGGCGAAACAGGCCGCGCAGGTCTGTTCATTGATGTGGGCGATCTCCGGCTCGCGCGTCAGCTCGGTGGCCGCGAAAGTCACGGCCACTTTGCTGGCCGCGGCCGAAGCCTGCGCCACGGCCTCCGGAATGTCTTTGGGCGCCTGGCAGGCGCCGCACACGAACACGCCCGCCGAATTGGTCTCCACCGGCCGCAGTTTGGGGTGCGATTCCAGCAGGAAGCCGAACTCGTCGTAGCCCACATTGAGCTTCTGCGCCAGCTCCGCCACGCCGTCGGCCGGCCGCATGGCCGCCGCCAGCACCACCATGTCGGCCTCGATGGTCACCGGAATCCCCGCCAGCGTGTCGGCCCCGCGCACGATCAGCTTGCCGTTCTCCTGGGTGACTTTCGATACCCGCCCGCGATAGTATTTCGCGCCGTCCTGCTCGATGGCGCGCCTTACGAATTCGTCGTACCCCTTGCCGCCGGCGCGTATGTCCATGTAGAACACGTGCGCCTCGCCGGAATGCACCTTATGCCTGTACAGCATGGTGTGCTTGGCGGTGTACATGCAGCAGATCTTCGAGCAATACGCCAGCCCCTTGGCGTTGTCGCGCGAGCCCACGCAGGAAATGAAAACCACCTTCCGCGGGATCTTCCCGTCCGACGGCCGTTTCAGCTCGCCGTTGGTGGGACCGGAGGCCGAAATCAGCCGCTCGAACTGCAACGCGTCGATCACATCCTTATACTTGCCGTAACCGTATTCGCCATAGCCGCGGAGCTTGGACGAGTTCTGTTCGCGGCCGATGTCGTAGAGTTTGTACCCGGTGGCGACGACGATGGCGCCCACCTGCTCTTCCACCATCTTGTCCGTGTCGTCGAAGCGGATGGCGCCGGGCGCGCACTTCTTCTCGCACAACCCGCAGCCGTTGCGGATGATCTTGGCGCAGGTTTTCTTATCGATCACCGGACGGGCCGGCACGGCCTGCGGAAACGGCATGTAGATAGCCGGCCGCATTCCCATGCCGTAGTCGAACTCGCTGAGGTTGCGCTTCAACGGGCACACCTTGGAGCATTCCCCGCAACCGGTGCATTTGCTCATGTCCACATACCGGGCTTTTTGCCGGATGGTGACCTTGAAGTTCCCGATGAACCCGTCCACTCCCTCGACTTCCGAGTAGGTGTAGAGACGTATGCGCGGATGCTGTCCCGCCTCCACCATGCGCGGCGTCAGAATGCACTGCGAGCAATCGAGGGTGGGGAAGGTCTCCGACAGGCCGGCCATCTTGCCGCCGATCGAAGGATCGCGTTCCACCAGCACAACCTCGTAGCCCGAGTCGGCGATGTCCAGCGCCGCCTGGATGCCGGCCACTCCGCCGCCGATCACCAGCGCGCGCCGGGTCACCGGAACGCGGATCGGCTTGAGGCTCCGGTCGAACCGCGCCTTGGCCACCGAGAGCCCGATCAGTTCGATGGCCTTATCGGTGGCCTGGCCCTTGTCGTGATGCACCCAACTGCACTGCTCGCGGATGTTGGCCATTTCGAGCAGGTAAGGATTCAGGCCCGCCGCGGCCACCGCGCGCCGGAAGGTCTTCAAATGCATGTGCGGCGAGCAGGAGGCCACCACCACGCCGTCCAGTTTCTCGGACGCGATCTGGGCGCGAATCATGGCCTGCCCCGGGTCCGAACACATGTATTTGTAGTGCTGCGCACTGCGCACCCCGGGCAGCTCCGCGCAGGCGTCCACCACCTTCTGCACATCCACGGTGCGCGCGATGTTTTCGCCGCACCAGCACACAAAGACGCCAATCCGGGACATCAGTTTTGTCCCCCCAAGACGAAGTGCCTGTCCGTCCCCAAGTCTCCGGCGCTCAATCCGAGCGCCATGCCCACAATGTCCGACAAATAGTAAATCGGCAAACCGAACTTCGTCCCGAGGAACTCCTCGATGGCGCCCTGCTTCATATCCAGGTTCACGTGGCACATGGGGCAGGCCACCACCAGGCAGTTGGCCCCGTGCGCCGCGGCGTTGGCCAGAATCCGCCCCGAAAGCTCCAGCACGGTTTCCGTTTTCGACATGGTCATGCCGGCGCCACAGCACTCGGTCTTGTAGCTCCACTCGACGGGCTTGGCGCCCAGCGCGGCCACAATCGCCTCCATGGAGGTTGGCTGTTCGGCGTCGTCGAAGTCCACCACTGTGGGCGGCCTCACCAGCAGGCAGCCGTAGTAGCAGGCCGGCTTCAGGTCCTTTAGCGGAGTGCGCACGGCGGCCTTGAGCTTGTCGAGGCCGACGTGTTGAAACACCTGGATAAGATTCAGCACCCGCGGCCCGGAGTTCACTTCGGCTTCCACCATCTCCGAGATTTCCGCGCGCAACCCGTGATCCGACGCCATCGCCTGCGCGGCTCGCAGCAGTTGCATGGAGCACATGGGGCACGGCGCCAGCATCTCGGCATGGCCCTGCCGGTGGGCCAGCGCGAGGTTGCGCGCGGGCAGCGCGATGGCCAGCTTGTGATTGAGCGAGTGCGCCGAAGTGGCGCCGCAGCAGATCCAGTCGTCGATCTCGGCGAGCGTAACGTCCAGCGCGCCGAGGCACGCGCGCAGCGACTGCTCGTAATCGTTCGAGGAACCGTGCAGCGCGCAACCCGGATAATAGCCCAGGTTCATTGGGCGCCTCCATAGCCGGCGCGGGCGAAGATCCGCGCCACCACGCCGCGGTCCCTGGCCTTCTCGCCCAGCAGGTGCAGCTTGCGCCGCTTCTGGAGCCGCGGAGCCAGCCCCGCATCGCGAAACAGGAACGGCAGACTGCGGTCCCGCAGGAAGACCATGCCCTTGAAGGCGCCAATTAACTCGATCTCGTTCAGACGCCCATTGCGGCGGATGTTGTCGAGAAAGGCTCTCTGAAAGAGCACCGTGCGGCGCTCGCCGGGCGAGGCCGCGCCGCGCTCGAAGGCGAGCTGCCGCAGCGCGTCCATCACGGCCGCGCAATCCACTTTCTTGGGGCAGCGCGTGGCGCACGTCTGGCACGAAACGCATTGCCAGATGGAGCCCGCGCGCAAAGCCGAGGCGCCGTCGCCAAGCTGCAGCAGGCGCATCAGCCGCGAAGGCGGTATATCCATGTGCGCCGCCATCGGGCATCCGGCCGTGCACTTGCCGCATTGGTAGCACTCCGGCAAATGCGTATGGCTGAGGGATTCTATTTGAGAGACGGCAGGGTCCGAAGGGGAAGTGGTTTCCATGGGCCTCTTGAGTGCTTGGAAATCAGAGATTTCGCTCTGAATCTATTAACTACAAATATACCTCCGTTCGCGGCGGAAGGCAATCGAGCGAACGGCCGCGGCGCGCAACGCCGCCGTCGGCGTTCCGGACGAGGCCCGGCAGGCGCTCGCTGTAAGAAATCGCGCAGTTCACTGTCTCACCGACGTTGGCACGGAGGGAACAGCCGTCGCGGGGCCTCTCAAAGGAACAGATCGGCAGGCACGTGGAACACCTCGGCGAGCTTCTTCGCCTGCGCCTTGCTGATCGCTCGCTTTCCGCTGACAACCTCGGAGGCTATGCCGCGGGAACCAAACACGTCGAGCAAGTCGCGCTGGCGAAGGCCGTGCTCTTCCATGAGACTGCGCAACCGGCTGTCGGACGTCGATCCTTCGAGGGCGTAGTTGGCGTCCTCGAAAGCTTCAATGAGCACGGTCAGGAGTTCGGAGTACTCCCGCTCTTCGGGGGTGAGTTGGTCATGGCGTTGGTCGAACTGCTCCAACTCGGCGATGAGGCGCTCATTCTCTTCCTCGGTACGAATGACCGCCGGCAGCTTGCGGGCCAAAAGACGGCCGTAGCGCTTTGGATCTGCTTCGAGCACGGAAGTTTTCATCGCTTCCTCCAATCCTCCCTGCCGGAGCCCCGCCGCCCCTACCCCCGCTTCCCCAGCCCGCACTCCGCGTGCACTGCCCTCACGGCCTTCTCCAACCCTTCGCGGCGCACTACTATGGCGATGCTCAGCTCGCTTGCGCCTTGGGCGATGGCGATCACATTCACCTGCTCGCGCGAGATGGCCGTGAAGACACGGCCGGCCAGGCCCGGCTTTCCCTGCATGCCTTCCCCCACCACGGCCAGCAGTCCCACGTTTTCGTCCACCTGCGGCGGCTTCACGTAGCCATGCGCCAGTTCCAGCGCCAGCGCGGCTTCCAGGGCCGCGATGGCCCGTTCCAGTTCCTCCCGGCGCACCAGGAAGCAGAAGTTCTGGCGGTAGCTCGAACTCGAAAGGGTCAGCACTTCCACGTTCACGCGCGCGATGGCGTCGAGCGCGCGCGCCATCACCTGCGTGCCGCTGAGCTCCGGGCTGGAGGGTTCGAGCGACACCAGCGCCACGTTGGCCATGGAAGTCACCGCGCGCGGGCCCATGGCCGCGGAACTGGCCGGAACGATCCGCGTTCCCGGCTTCTCCGGCGCGAAGCTGTTCTTGCTCCATACCGGGATGCGCTTTTCCACCAGCGGCGCCAGCGTTCGCGCGTGCAGCACCTTGGCCCCGTTATAAGCCAGCTCGGCCGCTTCCGCGTAGGTGATCTCGTCGAGCACCACCGCGTCGGGAACGAGGCGCGGGTCGGCGCTCATGATGCCGTCCACATCGGTCCAGATCCACAGCTCGGAGGCGTCCAGCGCGGATGCGAGAATGGACGCGGAAAAATCCGAGCCGCCGCGCCCCAGCGTGGTGTGCCGCCCATCGGAGGTGGCGCCGTTGAAACCCGTCATCACCGGCAGCACACCCTGTTCGAGCAGCGGCAGCAGGCGCTCGCAAGCCTTCGCCCGCGTGGGCTCCATCAGCGGCGAGGCGTTGCCGAACACGGCGTCGGTCACCACCACCCCGGACGCATCGACGGCCGTGGCCGCCACCCCTTCCGAGGCGATGTACTCGGACATCAGCAGGGCCGAGAGCCGTTCGCCCACGGACACGGATTCGTCCACCGACCTCAGCGGCCGTATGTTGAGCATGGCCATGCCGCTCGCAATCCGCTCGAATTCCGCGATCAGCCGGTGGATCTCGGCCATGATGGAAGGCTGCCGCGCCCCCGGAAGCAGCTCCCGGCAGACGGCCTCGTGGCGCGCGCGCAGTCCCGCGATGTTGGTCGCCATGCCCGACCGGTCGCCCGCCTCGGCGTGCCGCATGGTGTCGAGCAGCAGGTCCGTGATCTTCGACATGGCCGAAACCACCACCGCCACCGGGCGCTTTCGGCGCTCCGCGATGGCCAGTTGGGCCGCCGCCCGTATGCGCGCGGCCGAGCCCACGCTCGTGCCGCCGAACTTCATTACCAGCAGGTCTTTCAACGAAAGTCCTTTCCGTTCGTGACGCGCGAGCGCACGATTTTGAGAATTGCCTCTTGCACTTCCGCAATCGTCTGGTGGGTGGAATCCAGATAGACCGCATCGGGGGCCTGGGCCAGGGGCGCGTCGGCGCGCGTGCTGTCGCGCCGGTCGCGTTCCGCCATCTGCGCTGCGAGCGCGCCTTCCTCCATGGCCTCCCCTTTGGCCCGAACTTCCTCCAGGCGCCGGCGCACGCGCTCTCCGGGGTCGGCGTCCAGATAGATCTTCACTTCCGCATCCGGAAACACCACGGTGCCGATGTCGCGCCCTTCCATCACCACGTTGGCGCGCTGGCCCATGGCGCGCTGCTTGACCACCATGGCCCGGCGCACGCCCGGAATCACGGCGACTTTCGAAGCCCCGTTGGATAACTCCGGCTGGCGGATGGCTTCCGTGACGTCTTCTCCATTGAGCCGGATGCGTCCCGGTGAAAGCTCGATTGCGGCCGCCTCCGCAAGCTGCTCCAGGCGGTGCATGTCGCCCCATTCGACGCCCTGCCGCAGGGCCCATAGCGCCACCGCACGGTACATAGCCCCGGTATCGATGTAGGTGAACCCAAGACGCTCCGCCAAGCCTCTGGCTATGGTGCTTTTTCCCGCTCCGGCCGGCCCGTCTATGGCCACCACTACGCGTTTTCGATTGTCGTCCGCCAAGACAGTAGAATAACAGGAGCCATGAGTCCGGACGAGTTCGACCGCCTGGTAGCCGCCGCCTACGCCCGAATTCCGGGGCGCTTCCGGCGGCGCCTGGAGAACGTGGCCATGGTGGTGGCGCCGGAACCTTCGCCCCAACAGCTCGCTCGCGGACGGGCACCCCGCGGCAGTACCCTGCTGGGCCTCTACGAAGGCCGGCCCCTGACTACGCGAAGCGTGTTCGATTCCTTCGTCATGCCCGACCGCATCACCATCTTCCAGGGGCCGCACGAGCGCCTGGCGAGTAGTCCCGAACACCTGGTCCGCCTGGTGGAGGACACCGTTTGGCACGAGGTAGCCCATTTTTTCGGCATGGACGAAACCCGCGTTCGCGCCGCCGAGCGGAGACGGGGCCGCCGCTAAGGGCCGATTGACAGGCGAAAGCGCCTGTCCCACCCGGCGCTAACTTGTCCAGCGATTCGAGCCAAAAGTACTGCCCTTACCCCTGCCAAGCGCTCAGAAAGTCCTGTTACGCACTCATTACTCCGAGCACTGTCCCGCCGCCGCCCTTCATGATGGAATCGAACCATGGACGCAGTCGATGCCCTGGTTCTCGCGTTTCTGGCCCTGGCCGACCTGGCGCTCATCGCCCACTTGCGCCGCTTGCGGTTACGGCGTGCGCAGGTCCGGCGGATGATGCGCAGCCTCAGGTTCGCCATCCAGCACGAAACCTTCGCCGCGGCCGCCGTTCCGCGTAAACGTCACTTGCTTCGCGCCGGATAAGCGCGGGAGGGGTGGGCCTCGCAACCCCGCCCCTCTTCTCTTCCAACCCCTGTCACCCTACTTTTCGACTTGCTCCAGCTCCCCTTCGAGCAGGGCCACGTGCTCTTCCTCTTCGGCGGCCAGCTCTTCGCAGAGTTCCCTTTCCAGGCCAACCGGCAGGTCGCGCGCCAGCTTGCGGAAGTGGTCGCGCGTGCGGCGCTCCATTTCGAGCGCCAAAAGATAGAGATCGGCCAGGCCCGTCGATTCCGTCACTCGCAGCCCCTGGAACAGCCAGTTGGACAGCAAGGCATTCTCGTCCGCGGAAAGCTCCACCACGTCGCGATCCAGGTGAGCGTGGTACTTCTCTTCCAGCTCGTGCAGGTGGTCGAGCTCGGCTTCGAAGAGCCGCTCGAGCAGCGCGCGCTGTTCCGGGTTGGCCGCTTTGTCTCTGGCCAGCTTGTAAAAATGAAACGAATTGAGCTCGAACTGCACCGCCTCGCGGATGGCCCGGAAGCGCATGGAATCGCCCAAATCGCGCCCCGGGATCACCTCCAGCTCGCCGCCGCACAAGAAGCACTTGCCGTAGGGCACGGCGAACCCGCTCGAGAGCTTGAAGCAGCTCTTGCAGCGCCAGTTGTAGCGGACCTGCGCGCAGCAAATCTCGTCTTCTTCAAGGACCCGGTGGCACTTCGGACAAGAGGATGGCATCGTTAAACGCTCCCTGCCTGGACGGTCTGCGAGGCTTGGTCCGGCTTGAGAATGCCTACGTACTCCAGCATGCCCTTAGCCGCCCTTTGGCCGGCGCCCATGGCCAGAATGACGGTGGCCGCCCCGGTTACGATATCCCCGCCCGCGAACACGCCGGGAATGGATGTCATGCCCGTCCGTTCGTCTATCTCAATGTAACCCCATTTGTTGACCTTGAGCCCCGGCGTGGTCTGCGCAATGATGGGGTTGGCGGTGGTGCCCAGGGCGTAGATCACGGTGTCCACGTCGAGCAGGAACTCGGAGCCGGCCACCGGAACCGGCCGCCTGCGCCCGGAAGAGTCGGGCTCTCCCAGCTCCATCTTCTGGCAGCGCATGCCCGTCACCCAGCCCGAGGAGTCGCCCAGGATTTCCACCGGGTTGGTGAGCCACATAAACTCGATTCCTTCCTCGATGGCGTGCTCCAGCTCCTCCGCCCGCGCGGGCGATTCCCGCCGCGAGCGCCGGTACACGCAGCTCACCGATTCCGCCCCCATGCGCAGGGACACGCGGCAGGCGTCCATGGCCGTGTTGCCCGCCCCGATCACCGCCACCCGCTTTCCCATCCCCACGGGGGTGTCATAGAGGGGCTGCAGGTAGCCGCGCATGAGGTTCACGCGGGTGAGAAACTCGTTGGCCGAAAAGACCCCGTTGAAGGCTTCCCCGGGAATGCCCATGAACTTGGGCGAGCCGGCGCCGGTTCCCACGAACGCCGCGTCGTAGCCCTTTTCGCCCAGCAGTTGCGGGATGGTGAACAGCTTGCCGATGATGTTGTCCAGGCGGATCTCCACACCCATCTTCCTGAGGCCTTCGATCTCGGAGTCTATGATGACGTCCGGCAGGCGGAACTCGGGAATCCCGTACTTCAGCACTCCTCCGGCCACGTGCAGAGCTTCGAACACGGTCACCTTGACGCCGTTGCGCGCCAACTCGCCGGCGCAGGCCAAGCCGGCCGGCCCGGAGCCCACGATGGCCGCCTTCTTGCGCGATTCCGCGGCCTCCGGCGGCTGGTCCCAGCCGCGGCCCATGGCGGCGTCGGCCACGAACCGCTCGAGCCGGCCGATAGCCACCGGTTTGAACTTCGCTCCCACCACGCAGGTGGCCTCGCATTGCGTTTCCTGCGGGCACACCCGCCCGCACACCGCGGGCAGCGCGTTGGCGCTCTTCAGTATCCGGTAGGAAGCCTGGATGTCCCGGCGCGCCAGCGCCGAAATGAAGCCCGGGATGTCGATTCCCACCGGGCATCCCGGCACGCAGCGCGGCTTCTTGCAGCGGATGCAGCGCTCGGCTTCGTGGAGCGCGCCCTCCAGATCGAGGCCCAACGCCACTTCCTTGAAATTGTGCCGGCGCTCCTCGGGGCTCTGATGCGGCATGGGCGAGCGCTCGGGCGGAATGGTCTTGATGTTCTTCGGCAGGCGCGCCTCGGGTCCCACGGCTATCGGCTGGGGCAGCTCGCACAGCGACGGACCCGCGGCTTGGCCATCCGCCACATCGCCTCGCCGCGTCATCCCCGCCATCTTCGCCGATTCGTCGCGGAAGCGCTTCAGCGCCTCCTTTTCTTCGCGCTCGAACCGTTTTTGGCGCAGCGACAGCTCATCGAAGTTCACCAGGTGGCCGTCGAAATCCGCGCCGTCCACGCAGGCGAACTTCATCTTCCCGCCCACCGTCACGCGGCAGGAACCGCACATGCCCGTACCATCCACCATGATCGAGTTGAGACTGACGATGGTGGGAATCCCGAAGGGCCGCGTGGTTTCCGAGCACGCCTTCATCATCGGAATGGGGCCTATAGCCACTACCTCGCGCACGTTCTTCTCGTTGGCCAGCACATCCGCCAGCGCGTGAGTGACAAAGCCGCGGCGGCCGTAACTGCCGTCGTCGGTGGTGACCACAAACTCGTCGCTCTGCTCCCGGAAACGGTCTTCCCAGAACACCAGGTCGCGGTTCCGGAAACCGACGATCGAGACGGTCCGGTTCCCCAGCTTCTTGTAGTCGCGAAGCTGCGGATAAATCGGTGCCACACCCAGGCCGCCGCCCACCAGCACGACCGTGCCTTCCAGCTTGCGGATGTGACTGGGCAGACCCAGAGGACCGATGAAGTCCAGCAGGAAATCGCCCTCCCGGAGCCCCAACATCTCGAATGTGGTCTTTCCGACCGCCTGGATGACCACCGTCACCGTGCCCCGACGTGTGTCGAAATCCGCCACGGTCAGTGGAATGCGTTCCCCGTGCTCGTCGATGCGAGTCATCACGAAGTGTCCGGGCCGCGCCGACCGCGCCACATCCGGAGCTTCCACCTCCCAAAGAAAAGTCGTTGGGCCAAATTGTCGTCTAGATGTGATGAGAAACACTACACCCCCGCCAAAGCCCTCATGGTAACAAATTTCGGATCAAAAGACCCCAAATGACTTGGCAGAGGGGGCGCGACACAAGGCCGGTGTCAACATCCGGTTATCCCTCGGCCATAATGAACCTATGGGCCAAGGACTGCGCTTCGAGTGCCAGCCCGGATGTACCGAGTGCTGCCGGCAGCGGGGGTTCGTGTACCTGACCGAGGCGGATCTGACGCGGGCGGCGGAGTTCGTGGGGATTACCGCGGTGGCCTTCGAGCGCAAGTTCGTTTACCGTACCCGGAACCGCATGCGGCTCCGGGTTCCGGCGCTGGCCCATTGTCAGTTTCTGACGGACGAAGGCTGTGCGATCCATCCGGCGAAGCCAACTCAGTGCCGCATCTTCCCGTATTGGCCGGAATTGGTGGAGAGCCGCCGGGAATGGCGGAAGACGGCGCGGTACTGTCCTGGGATGGGAAAGGGACCGCTGGTGAAAATGGAAATTGCGCGCGAGCAGGCGCGCGAAATGCGCGCAGCGCACCCGAGCCAGTACTGACGGGGCGTTGCCTGAGGTGGCTGGGTTTTGACGCCGAGACCTTTGCCACTTTTCCCCGGCCTGTGGTATAGTGCAACCCAGGCCAGTTCAACGGGGAGGGGTAGGCATGTCCCAGGTACGCGAAATTGTCCATAACCGCGGCCTTTTCTGGGTCGGGGAGAACGACACCGTGGCCGATGTGGCGCGGCGCATGGCGGAACTCCAGGTGGGAGCCATTCTGGTCCTGGAGGCGGGAGCCTTGCGGGGAATTTTCAGCGAGCGCGACCTCATGCGGCGCGTGGTGCTGGAGAGGCTGGACCTCGAAAAGACGCCCGTCAAGAACGTAATGAGCACCCAACTGGCCACCATAGACGAATCGGCCACGGTGGAAGACGCCATGGAAGCCATGCAGTCTCACAAGTGCCGCCATCTGCCGGTGATGCGCGAGGGCCGCGTAACGGCGTTCCTTTCCATGCGCGACCTCATAGACTACGAGTTGGCGAGGAAGACCGAGGAACTGCACCACATGCGGGCCTACATCCAGAACTCGTGACGACGCCATTCCGCTAGCGCGACTTCCGAATCTCCAGGCCGTACTCGCGGTAGATCTCTCCGCGTGGGGAGTAAAGGCGGACGAAGTAGATGCCGGGGCGCATTCCTGGGGCGTCGGGGCCGGGATAGGCGCCCTGCCAGAGGCGTGCGCCGGCGGCATCGACCACTTCCAGGCGATAGGATGGCCAGGATGGGAGGCCGGAAAGGTCCGGCTGCAAGGCTAGGGGCGTGCCCGCGGGCGCGTGAATCTCGATTCCGGACCCGCGCGAGGCTGTCAGCAGGACAGTGGCGGCGGGCGGCGCGGGGACCTGACGTTGCGCTCCGAACCAGACTGCCAGCAGGAGCGCCGCAAGGGCGCCGAGAACGAAGATGAGCCGGGGAAGGTGGAACCAGTTGTAGCGGATGCGGGGCCGTTCCTGGCTCTGGGCCGCGGCCCGGCGCATGGCGCTGAGGAAAACGTCGGCTGCCTCGACCTGCCGGCGGCAGGGCTCGCAAATCAGAAGGTGCTCGTCACAGCGGTCCAGTTCAGCGCCCGCGAAACGGCCCATCGAATACCTTTCGGTCTCGTCATCGTCAAGGCATCCGCCGATCCCCATTGCCAGCATCTATTGTTGCCGACCCCCTTCGTCAATATAGAGTGCCCGGGGCCGGCGGAACTCTCATGTTTTTTTCGACGTCCGCCGGCTGGATGGGAGAGGCGGCTCGTTACGAGCGCCAGCGCGCCCGACCGGCGAGGCGCGTTCGCCCCAGTTCCCCGAAACGGGCCTTGGCGCGGGACTTGATGAGGCGGAACTGGGTTTCGGTGAGCTCCATCTCCCGGCAGATGAGATCGGGATGTTCTTCCCTCAGGTAGAAGCGAACCAGAACTTCGCGGTCGCGCTTGGGGACGGCGTTCAGGACGCGCATGGCGAGGTCGACGTTCTGGCGCTCGATGGCTGTGCGTTCCGGGTCGGGGCGGTGGTCGCTAAGGGACATGTCGGGGTCGATGCCGGTGCGCCGCCGACGCTCTTGCACGGCGCCGTCGATGTAGGCCGCAACCTGGCGGCGGACGACGGTGCGGACGTACCCCATGAGGCGCTCCGGCTCGCGGATCTCGCCATTGCGTATCGACTGAGTGACGCTCACAAAGATGTCGTGAACCTTGTCATCCAGGTCGTGGGAACCGAGCTGGCGGCAGAGGTGGAAGCGAATGCCGCCGGAGAATACACGGTAAAGTTCCTCCATGGCAGCGCCCTCCCCGGCCTTGACGCGGGCTACCAGTTCGGGCCAGGAGGGCTCCGCGAGCGCTTCTTCCGGGGTTGCGGACCGGTCGACGCCGGTGTCCCTTATCCGAGTTTCATTCGTTTCCGACGGCAAAGTACGCCCCCCAGTAGCGCGGGCTGGAACGCCAGCTCGCGGATCGAATCATTTCCAGTTGGGCCGCGCGGAGGGCCCCGGCGGCATCGCGGCGGGGTTGCGAACGCAAACGGCGGTACATGGCGCTGAACAAGGCCCCATCGTCGTCGGGAGTAGGCCAGCGGCTCCCGACGACGGTTCGCGCGCCGGCCGCCAGCCAGGCGCGCGTCAACCCGAGCAGGCCGGTTGCGTTCAGCGCGGCGCCGGCGGCGGAGTGGCAGCCGCTCAGCACCACGATCTCGGTGTGAATTTGCCAGCGGGCGATCTCCAGAGGGTCGAGGACCTGAGATTCGCCGTCGCCGGTGAGGCTGAGCGCAATCAGGCCGTAGGATGGCTTTCCGGAAAACTCGAGAACATGCGTGGCGAAGTGGGCGATCAGGGGGTTGCGTTTCATTTGTTCGGCAATCTGGCGGCGGGCGGCGTCGCGGCCCTCGAGCAGAACGCTGGCGCCGCCCCAGGCTTGGGAGCAGGCATTGAGCTCCGAGGCGCTGGCCACCAGGCGCGGGAGGACCAGGCCGGGCTTGGCGGCGGAGCGGCCCCGAAACAGGTTCAGCGGGAACCAGGAGGGCGCCGGGCGGAGACTCTCGGGCAGGCGGGGATCCGCCAGGTTGTAGATGGGGTCGCCGACGCCGAGGAAAAGGCTGGAATCGGAGGGCGCACTCCAACGGGCCTCCGAATCCAGCCAAAAACCGGCCCCCGGGACGATCTCGGTAACGCGCTTTTCAGCGACGTATACCGTCCGCGGGCGAGTGGATTCGGGAAGCGCGGCAAAGGGGATATCGAACAGGCTGGCGACCAATTTGTCGGCGCAGCTAAGATCGGTGTTGAAGCAGCCCTGGTCGAGTGCCAGCAGCCAGCGGGTTTTGGCGCGAAAACGGGGAGCCAGGCGTCCGAAGAGTGCGCGGTATAGAGCGGCGCCGGCCGGGATCGCGTCCGGGGAAGCATCGCGAATGGCGTCCCGGGCGGGCTGCGCCAGCGCCTCGATTTCGCGGCGGGGGGGCAGGACGTAGAGCGCCAGCCCTTGGCGGTCCAAGGCCCAGAGCCAGGAGGCGGAGTTGTCCAGTTGGAAGCTTAGGAGCGCCGCGTCCCCTCCGAGGGCGCTTTGCGTGCGCTCGAGCAAGGCGGCGGGAAGGGGGTCCGTTCCAGGGGTGACGGCGGCCTCCATGCGGACCAGAACGGCGAGGTCGGCCCGCACGGCGTCGCCCTCGTCGGGGGCTCCGGAGCGGAGCGCTTCCACCTCGGCGCGCTGGAGGTGGGCAATGGTCGCCCAGTAGGACTGGGGCAGGCCCGCACCGGGCCGATTGGCGCCCATGAGGGCGCGAAGACTGCTGGCGCGGTTCTCTTCGGCGGCCTCGAAGGTTTCGCGGATCAAGGCGGGGTCGCGAGTTTCCAGGTACAGGCGGTTGCCGGCCTCTATGAGCGCGGCATACACCTTTTCCAGCCAGCCTTCGGCTCCCATTCGGCTGGCGTCGTCGGCGGGGGCGGACCGGAGCCAGGCGCGCGCCAGGCGGAGGGCGATGCGCAGGTCCTCCAGGGCCTCGCGAAAACGGCCCTGCGCCAAACGGACACGCCCTCGGTAGTGATACACGTCCCAGGTTGGAACAACCCCCTGGGGACTGGGCGCCAATTCCACTGCCCGGTCGAGCAAAGCCGAGGCGGAAACCAGGTCGCCCTGTTCGAGACGCAGGCGGCCCAGGCTGCGGTAGGAGGTATCGAGCGGCAGGCGGCCGAGCTTGCGGATACGGTAGGCTTCGAGCAGCGCCGGTTCGGCGTGTTCCAGGTCGCCGCGCTGCAGGTATTCTTCTCCCAGCCGGTTCCAGCCCATGGCGCAGATTTCGGGATCCGCGGAGTCATCGGCGGCGGCGATGCCCTGGCGGAACAAGTCCAGAGCCTGAGGCATGCGGTCCTGGCGGGCGCGCAGGATAGCCATCTGGATCAGGAACTTGGGGCGCAGTTCGGCGCGGTCGGGGCCGGAGAGGCGTTCCAGATTGCCCGTCATCCACTGGGCGGCGGATTCCACCTCGCCCATTTCCGAATAGAGCGAGGCGATATTGGCCTCCGAGATAGCTACGGCGCTGGCATCGCCAGAGGACTGGGCCAGACGGCGCGAGGCAAAGAAGGACTTCAGGGCCGGCTGGTACTGCCGGAGAGCAAACTGACAAACGCCAACTTTGCCTTCGGCGCGGGCGGCGAGATCGGGGTCGCCGGCGCTCATGGCCGCGGCATACGTCTTTTCAAACTGGAGCTGGGCTTCGGCGTAGCGGCCGTCATGGACAAGTTTGACGCCTTTGCGGAACTCTCCCGTCAGGGTTTCCGTGCGCCCTGCGTACGCGGCTGCGCTCAGAGCCCGCGCCCCGACTTGCCGAGCAGTTCTTCGGGCCGTCCCGATGAGCGGGAGCACTAGCAGGCAGCACGCCAGGGCTTTGGTATTCCTCAAAATCGTCCAGCTTCGATCCCGGCTTTGGAACGCTCCAACCCGAACGGAATAGATTTCAGGGGTATTCCTATTTAGAATACCCCTAAGAATCTTACCAGTATTTGCCTTTGAAATGGCGACCCTAAAATAGGGTTAGTGTTGGAGGCGCGCTTGTGGGTAGCGCGAGTGTAAATGCTTCAGAATCAGAAAAGATCCACGAATCGGCTAATGATAAAGAGAATTGGATCGCTCGGCATCTTTTGCTGTAAGAAATCACTTGTTAAACAAGGGATTCTTTGTCAATTCAAAGTTACTCCCACGGGTATAGGCAAAAGGCAGGAACTTCCTGTAAGTGATTGAAATAAAGCATTGGAAATGTCTCCAGATGCTGTGACTGAAAAAAGCGGGCGCCCGGCTGCGGCCCGGAAACCGGGGTGGTGGAGGGGCCAGCCGCCGCCAGATCGAATTCACCTGGTATTTCCGTTTCCCTGACATAACTTCTTTATTTTGCACAGTGTTACATGGGCATGCTACGCATGCGGGAGATTCAGAACAATGAAGTCGTGGATTGTTTTCGAAAACTTTGATTTATTTGGGCGTGACCATACATATACGGCGTTTGGGTACAGGCTTCCGCCGCTAGAAGGAGTGCAGAATTACATTAAGGTGAGCGGGTCGACATCGATTACCAGGGCGGTGGCCGGCCATTTGCGTTCGAGGGCAAAGCGGCGGACGCGTTGCAGGGTATCGTTGAGGGTCTTGCGGCTGGCGGCCTTGATGAGGAACTGGTAGCGGTACTCGGCTTTGAGGCGTGGGACGGGGGCTTCGGCCGGCCCCATGATGCGCAGTTTCTCGGGAGGAGGAGTGAGCATGAGGCCCAGATCGGCGCTCATGCGCATGGCCACTTCCTTCTTTTCGCCGCGCACCAGGATGTTGGCCATGGCGCTAAAGGGTGGGTAGGACATCATCCGGCGGAAACCCAACTCCTTCTGGTAGAAGGCGGCGTAATCCTGGGCCGCGGCCAAGCGCACGGCATAGTGGTCGGGGTTGATGGTCTGGGTAAGGACGATGCCCGGCACGCTGCCGCGGCCGGCGCGTCCGGCCACCTGGGTGAGCAACTGGAAGGTACGTTCGGCGGCGCGGAAATCGGGCATTCCGAGGCCCACATCGGCGGAGACCACGCCCACCAGGGTGACGTTGGGGATATCGTGGCCCTTGGCGATCATCTGGGTGCCCACCAGGATATCGAAGGCCCCTTCGCGGAAACCCTGGAGAATGGTTTCGTACTGGCGCTTGCCGGTGACGGTATCCCGGTCGAGGCGGGCGATTCTGGCCGTGGGGAACGCCTGGTGCAACTCCTCTTCCACCCTTTCGGACCCCAGCCCGACGAAATAAATGTGCTCGCTGGCGCACTTCGGGCAGGCGCTGGGGACCTTTTCGGCATAGCCGCAGTAGTGGCACAGGAGACGGCGGTCGCGCTTGTGGAAGGTGAGGGTGACGGAGCAGTTAACGCACTGGACACGATCGCCGCAGGAGCGGCAGGCCACGAAGCTCGAGAAGCCGCGGCGGTTGAGCAGCACGATGGTCTGCTCGCCGTTTTCCAAACGCTGGCCGATGGCTTCGAGCAGCCGGCGCGAAAAGGTGGACTGCTTGCGCGTTTCGAGGAACTCCTGGCGCATATCGATCAGCTCGACGGTGGGCATGGGCCGCTCCTCGATGCGGCCGGGAAGTTCCAGCAGCGTGTACTTGCCGCGTTCCACGTTGTAGCGGCTTTCGAGGCTGGGGGTGGCGGAGCCCAGGATGACGCAGGCGCCGGCGGCCTGGGCGCGCACCACGGCGACGTCGCGGCCGTTGTAGCGCGGGGTTTCCTCCTGCTTATAGCTGCCGTCGTGCTCTTCGTCCACCACGATGAGGCCCAGGCCATGGACGGGGGCGAAGACCCCCGAGCGCGTGCCCACCACCACCGGGGCGGCGCCGGAGCGAATGCGGCGCCACTGCTCGGAACGCTCGACATCGCCGAAGGCGCTGTGCAGAATGGCCACGCGGTCTCCGAAGCGGGAGAAGAACTGGCCGGCCATGGCGGGCGTGAGCGCGATTTCGGGAACCAGGAGCAAGGCGCTGCGCCCTTCGGCGAGGGTGGCTTCGATGGCGTTGAGGTAGACCTCGGTCTTACCGGAACCAGTGACGCCATAGAGCAGGAAGGCGTGGAACTCCCGGGTCTGTATGGCGCCGCGGATCTGTTCGAAAGCAACGCTTTGAGCCGTGTTGAGGGTATGGGGAACGCGCACCGGGCCGGCGCCGGCGCCCACCTTTTCGGGGTAGAGCGAGACCATGCCTTTGCGTGCCAGGGAGCGCGCGGCCGGGCTGGCGTTCTTGACCGTGGATTCCAGGTCCTTGAGGTTGTGGGATCCGGGGTGCAGTTCCAGGAATGCGTGCAGCTCGCGTTCGGGTTTATTGAGCCGGAGCCCGGAATCGGCGGCGGCGAGCTCCACGCGGAGATGCTCGGAGGAGGCGCGCAGAGGGTCGCGCTCCACGGCCACCTGTTCGGCGAAGATAAAGCCCCGGCGTTCGAGCGACCGAACCGCCTTATCGGCGAGCGGCAGGGCCTTGGCCAGGTACGCGGCCGATAGCGGACGCTTTTCCAACATGCGGAGGATGGCGGCGGCGGGGTCGTCCGGGGCGGCGTCGAGAAGCAACTGGCGCGCGGCGTCGCGGCCGGAGTCGGTGAGCGCCCAGATCTTGCCGCGGCGGACATCGGCGGCCAGGGGCAGCATGGTGCGCAGGACTTCACCGAGGGGCGCGCAGTAGTAACCGGCGATCCAGCGGCCCAGGGCCAGGAGTTCGGCATCGAGCACCGGTTCGGAATCGATCAGGCGCAGGACCTCGCGCGCGGCCACGGCGGGGGCCTGGTCGTGGCAACTGAGAATAACTCCAGTGAGCTTGCGGGGTCCGAAGGGAACCAGGACGCGGCAGCCGGGGCGCGCGCGGTGGCGCAGGGTCTCGGGCAGGGCATAGGTGAAGGCCTGATCGAGCGGCGCGGGCACGCTGACATCGCAATAAAGGAAGGCGCCCTCGGGCATGAATTTCAGGATAGCGGAAGCGGGCTCCCCACGACGATTTCAGAGCAACTCAACGATGGCGGCGCGCCGCCAAAAACCGCGCCCTCCGCGGCTTCCTTCAATAGAATTCGTGTGAGAGCTACCTGATCACCATCGCCGCGCCCGGCTACGTTCACGCCACCTTCATGGACATTCGCCTGCTAACCCCTAACCCCGATCCTCAAGCCGCTCTGAACCACCAGACCGGAACCATCATCACGCGCGCTTTCTTCGACGCCCACCTGCGCTGGGGCGAGCAAAAGAACTGGTCCCGGTTCGTCATCGCGCCCGGCAACGGAATCGTGGCAGAGAAACTCGGCATTAGGCCATAGCCTCCGATAGCTAGCGGCCATACTTGAGCTCCAATCCTCCGTGGCGCACGTCTCAGTTAGAGCGTGCGCCGCGGGAGGGCGGATCTCCGCACGGTGCGCCGGGCCTCTCCGAGCACGAACCGGGCTGGCGGGAGCTGCACGGGAGGGAAGGCGTCGGTTTCCTGAAGACGGGCTATCCAATCGAGCCAAAGATCGTGCGTCGGCCGGCGCACGATCAGGGCGGCGATTTCAAACTCGCTGCCCGCGTCCGCGAAGTCGCCGTATCTCACCCTGGCGCTCCACTTGTCTCCGTCGAACAGCGCCGGCCCGCCTCCCTGCGGCCACCACCCGTCCAGATCGCGGCGGTGAACCAGAACCCACAGGCGCCCATCTTCGGGCAGAGTCGCGGTCCCTCGGACTACGCCGGCTTTGCCCACCAGTTCCCCGGACGCCGGCGCGAGGATGCTCACGCGGGCGGTTCCCGCCGTCATGCCCCGTTTAAGCCGAGACCAGGCGCGGCGCACGGGATTCGGCGCCCGGTTCCAGAGGCGCTGTCTCCAGCCATAGCGGAGCGATGGCCGCAAATTGTAGTTCTGGCGAACCCAGCCATCGCACAGAGGATCGAACGCCGGGGCGGAGGTTCGCGTGAAGAAGGCGGTGGTTCCCACCACCTCGTCCAGGCGAAACATGGCGTCCCGGCGCAGGAACCGGAACAGATTGTGAACCGTGCGGATGTGGATATCGTCCAGGATGAGCAGAGCGCCCGGCGCCAGATGGGGGTAGAGATAGGCGTATTCGAGATCGGGGAACGGGTAGGCGTGCGGCCCGTCGATGAGGGCCAGTTGCAGCTTCTCCTGAAAGCGATGCGCCGGCAAGGTGATGTGGGTCGGGCCCTCGACGAAGGTGATGGCGCCGGGGCCGAGCAGCGGCGAGCGCCGCACGTGGGAGACGCTCCCGTTGCCGCCGTCCAATGCGAACACGGTATGCCGGCGGCTGAGGTGGGAGAACAGCAGCGTGCTGGCGCCGGAGCCGGTCTCGGCGGAGCAGAGAATTTCGCGGGTACGCGCATGCCGGGCAATGGCTTCGAGGGCGCGCGTCGAAAACGCGCCGGCCCCGTGCAATCCAGGGGCGATTTCCAGAATGGCGGGCAGGATGTCGTCCAAAGGAGGCGTATCGTCCACTTTACCGGCTCCCGGCGCTCGCCAGCGCATGCACGGCGTACTTTGCGTTCTCGAACACCGGCGCGTCCGGCAGGCGGTTCCTGGGCTGCAAGACCACGTACTGGATGCCCAGAGATTCGTACTTCGGCAGGATGGAGGGCCTGAAGCGGTTGGCGTTGGTCTGCTGCCAGCGGAACCACCACTCTTCGGCGAATCCGGGCAGGTAGTTGACCTGGCCGCCGCCTTTCCAATCCACATAGATGGCGCGCACGGCCTCGGCGCGGAAAATGCCCGAGTCGCCGCTCCGTCCCGCGTCGGCGAAAAGGAACACCGCATCGGGCGGGGTGGAAGCGCGCGCCCAGGCCGAAAGCTGGGCCAGTTCGGGGTTGTGGGAGGCAGGATAGTTGACCACGCCGCCAATGCCGGGGATGGCGAAGAACGCCGCCAGGCCGAGAGCCAGCGAGACGCCGGCGCGGCGCCCCGAGAGCCGGATTGCCAGCCACGCCAGAGCGGCCAGCCCCATGGTCACCGCCAGCGTGCGAACCGCATAGCTTTGCGTGAAGACCGGCTGCAACGCCGGCAGATAGGCCAGGGCGAACCATGCCACGGCTTCGAAAGGACGCCTTGCCACGGCGGCCCGCACTCCCGCCGAGGCGGCCAGAAGCACCATAAACAGAGTGACAAACAGGAGACAGCGCATGGGCTGAAGCTCCGGGATCAGCGCCCAGCGCGCGCGCTCGAGCAGCAGGAAGCTGGCCGGCATGCTCAGTATGCCGAGCGCCGGGAGCCCCAGCAGAAACAGCCGCAGCTCCGGCCCGATATCCCGGCGCAGGCGCGCGTAGGCCGCCAGTAGAACCGCGAAGGCGATGGCGTAGTGCGGTATCAACTCGCGGGGCCAGGTGGAGATCCAGTTATACGAGGCGCGCAGGCGCTGCACCTGCTCGCGAAAGGGCGTGATCCGCGCGAAAAGCTGCTGGGCTTCGCCGGGGACCTGCTGGCGGTGCGCGGCCAGGATCAGGATGGGGATCGCCAGGGCCAGAGGAAACAGGCCCCACAGCACGCGGCGGTTGGCGGACAGGAATGCCCGCAAGGATGCGGGCATGGCAGGCCGGAGGCCCGCTCTACGATGGGGGATGAAGAGCAAAAGGTACAGGCCCCAGAACGGCAGCGCGGTGGGCGCGTGGAGCAGGAAAGCGGCGGCGCCGGCGATTCCGGCGGCCAGATACCGGCGATGCGCCACCAGCCCGACGGCGCAGATCACCAGCGGCAGGGCGAAGGCGCGCGGCGTGGGCTCGTATTCCACCGTCAGCACCGTGGGGCCGGCGACGACCGCGCCCAGGGAACAGATGGCCGCGATGAACAGCGCCATGAGGTGCGGCAAGAATGCCGGCGAGGACGCCGGCATGGCAGGCTGGAAGCCCGCTCTACGACGGAGTAAGGATAGCGCGCACAGGTACAGGCCCCAAATGCCGAAGGCGCGGGCGGCTATCTGCTCCAGTTCGAGGACCCGCCGGAAATCGAGCCGCGTCACCGCGCGCAAGGCCAGGGCCGCCTCGTCGTACAGGGTGTAGGCCACGTGCGGCCGGGCGGTCAGCAGATCGTTGCGCAGCGCGGCGGGATTCTCCAGCCGTTCGAGGATAGGAGCGTAGATCTGGCTGTCCTGTTGCAGCCAGGTGTGCCCGGGGAACTGGAAGAAGGTCAACAGGGCGAGCGCCAGACAGGCGGCGGCGACTGCGGCGGGCTTCATTTGGGCGGGATCTTGTCCAGTTCCTGTTTGGCCCACACGCGGTTGGGATCGAGCTCCAACGTCTTCGCGAGGGCCTGGCGCGCTTCGGCGTCCTTGTTGTCCTTGCGCAGGGCGATGCCCAGCCACAGCCAGGCGTCGGCGTTGCGGGCGTCCAGTTCGATGGCCTTGCGAAAGTCCGCAATCGCCACCGAAGTCCCGCCGCCAAGCTGCGCGGGCACGTAGTAGTTCCCCACACCGCGGGTGACATACATCTGGGACGACCGCGGGGCCTTCTCCACGGCTTTGTTGATGGCGTCCTTGGCGCGCGGCCCGTAGTTCAGGCCGCTCAATAGGTCCGTGATGGCCTGGGCGTAAAGGGTTCCGAGCAAACGATAATTCTCCGCCTCCGGTTTGAGCGCCACCGCTTTTTCGGCGGCCGCCGCGCCGCGCACGGCCGCCGCCTGCGCCTGTTTCTTATCGCGCTGCTGCTGCGCCACCTCCGCCATGTAGGAACACGCCAGGGCGAAGCGGTACTGCGCGGCGGCGTCGTTGGGCGCCTTGGCCGCGGTCGCCGCGAATTCGTCGGCCATCTTCTGCAGCGCCGGGCGGTCCTGGCGGTCGCGCGCCAACTCCAGCGGCGAAGGAGCGCCGGCAGCCAGCAACGCGGAAATCAGCAGTGCCCACATAGTGTCATCGTCCCAATTAGATCAAAGCTCGGCGACCTTGCGCTGGCCCAACAGAAAATACAAAGCCATGGCAGCCAGCGCCACGCCGTTCACCGCCAGCACAATGGGGGCCGAAAATAGTACGACGAGCCACCCGGCTACCAGGTTTCCAGCCATCATGCCGCCGCGGAAGGCCAGGTTGTAGACGCTCATCACGCGCCCGCGCATTTCGTTGGTGACGATGAGCTGCACCAGGGAGTTCACCGAGGCGAAAACCGCCATCATGGAGGCGCCGGAGAAGAACAGCGCCACGTAGCTTACCGTAATCGAACGCGAGATCGCGAACACCGAAATCGCGCCTCCCAGGGCGATCATCGTGGTGAGCGCGAGCCGGCCTTTCCTTCGGATATTGCCCAAGCCGGCCACCGTGAGAGCGCCGGCGATGGAGCCAATTCCGGAAATAGAAAGAAACATGGCGTAGGTGCCGGCCTGGCGCCCGAAGATCTCCTTGGCGAAGACCGGCAGAAACGTGCGGCTCGGCACCGCCAGGAAGGTCATAGAGAACGCCAGCACGATCA
>Ga0181520_10002263_pt1 | contig 36311 bp, 32 predicted proteins | sample PEATcosm2014_Bin_29_FD_132451 | JGI IMG/M metagenome (GOLD analysis project Ga0181520, IMG submission 132451) | Peatland microbial communities from MTU Mesocosm Facility, Houghton, MI, USA - PEATcosm2014_Bin02_30_metaG | ecosystem: Environmental > Terrestrial > Soil > Wetlands > Peat | place...
CCCTGACCTTCCGACGGTTCTCGACCGCGACCGCCGTGCCGGCGTGGAGCGGGTCATCGAGCTGGCGCGCTGGATCGTGCTGGTCTTCGCCGCCGTCAGCGTGAACTTCCCCGGCGAGAGCAGTCCCAACCGCCCCGAGGTCGACCTGCTGCTCGGCATCTGGGCCATCTTCACCCTGGCAACGACCATCGCTCTCCTGACCAACCACCTGCCAACTCGACGGCTACAGTACGCCATGCTCGCGCTGGACATCGCCATCGCGAGCGGCCTGGTCGACCTGACCGGAGGTTTCAGCTCGCAGCTGGGCCTCGTCTTCTACCTGGTGATCATCGCCAGCAGCCTCCGCTTCGGCCTGGGTGGCAGTCTCTTCTGCGCCGCGACGATCGCGGCCATCTATCTCGGCATCGGGTTCGCGACCGGTGGCCAGTTCACCGGCGCGACCATCAACCTCTTCGCCGAGCGCCTCTTCCTCTTCCTGGTGATCGCGCTGATCAGCGGGCTGCTCTCCCGCGAGATGGTCCAGAGCCGGGCTCGCCAGCTCACCCACACCTACGAGCTGGAGGCGGTCGCCTTCAACGAGCTGCGCGAGGTCGACCGGATCAAGAGCGACTTCATGATGCTCGCGTCCCACGAGCTGCGGACCCCGCTCACCAAGATCAAGGCGTGGGTGAGCCTGATGCAGGACGCCGGAGACCGCCTCCCGGCGAGTGCCCGGGACGAAGGCATCCGGGAGCTGCGCTCCGAGTCCGAGCACCTGGCCCGGCTGACCGACAATCTGCTGGCCATCGCCCAGCTCGAGTCGGGCGAGATCCGCCTCAAGACCGCCGCCTGCGATCTAGACCAGGTGATCGGCGACACCATCTCGCGCTTCATCGAATCCGCCGACCGCAGCCGCTTCGCGGTCGACGTCCCCGCGGACGCCTCCCGGGCGATGGCCGACGCCGAACGCCTCTCGCTCACCCTCGCCTGCCTCATCGACAACGCCCTGAAGTTCTCCCCCGAGACCGAGCAGGTGACCATCTCCACCCGGCGCGACGGGCCCTATGTCCTGGTCGGGGTTCACGACCAGGGCAGGCGCATCCCGGAGGCCGAGGCGGACCGGGTCTTCGCATCCTTCTACCAGGTCGAATCCCCGCTGCTCCGGCAGCGCGGCGGCTTCGGCGTGGGCCTCTACCTGGCCCGGCAGCTGGTCGAGCGGATGGGCGGCAGGATCTGGATCGACAACGTCAAGGTCCGGGGCAACACCTTCGTCATCGCCCTGCCCGGGCAGCTGTAGGGCGGCTGCCCCCGCAGGGGAGCGCTTCCATCTCGGACCGGTAAAACCTCGCAACACTCGGGTAACCGAATCAGAGCCTTCGCGATCATGGTGGTAGCGTCATGGCGAGCACCAAGCCGTCCTAACGCGGAGGCCATTCAGGGAACGACGGGATGAGCCCCTTCACGGACTACAGCATCCTCAACCCGGCAGCTTCACTGGGCGCCCGCACCGGGGTGACCGAGGCGACCGTGCTGGTCGTCGACGACGATCCCTCGATGCACGACATCCTCACCGTCCTCGGACAGCAGCACGGCTTCAGCATCCAGTTCGCCGAGGATGGCCTGGACGGTGTCCGGCTGGCCGAGTCCAGCGACATCGACCTGATCGTCCTCGACCTAACCCTGCCGGGCCTGACGGGTTTCGACGTCTGCCGGCGCCTCCGCGCCGCCGGGGTCGAGGTCCCGATCGTGATGGTTTCGGCCAGCTCCGACCCGGTGGACGTCGTCGTCGGGTTGGAGATCGGTGCCGACGACTACATCATCAAGCCCTTCGAGGTGAGGGAGCTCGCGGCACGGATCAACGCCAAGCTCCGCCGTCAGCGGACGACCCAATCCCAGGTCCGGCCCGGGCGCCTCAAGTTCCCCGGTCTGATCGTGGACGTCGGGCGCCACGAGGTGCTGCGCGACGGCAAGCCCGTCACCCTCACCCCCACCGAGTTTGACCTCCTGGCGCTGCTCTCAGCCTCCCCGGGTCGGGTGATCTCTCGCTCCGAGATGATCCAGAAGGTCTGGGGACAGGGAGCCGACCTCGACCTCCGCTCGGTCGACGCCCACGTGTACCGGCTGCGCCGCAAGATCGAGCCGGAAGGACCGCGCCCCACCTACATCCACGCCGTCCCCGGCATCGGCTACCGCTTCGAGCGCCGCGGCCTCAACGAGCGCCTGGCCAAGGCCCAGGAGGTCACCCCCGAGGGCAACGGCCTCCAGCCGGTCGCCGGCTAGGACTCATCGCATCCTCCGCCCTCCACCTGGCGGGAGCGCGGGGGTGCGGCCGGAGGATCTCTCAGCCGGACGCCCGGCTCAGCCGAGACCGCTGTGGTGGCGGCGCGGGGCGCGGCGGTGGTGGCCCTCGGTCTGCTGCAGGACCCACTGACCCCGCTCGTTGAGCTCGGCCGGCCGAGCGTCCACGAGCTGGTTGGTGAGCAGGGAGAGCGTCCTCCCCTGGGGCAGGGCGAAGTCGAGGCACGGCATGACGTCGCCGCTCCAGACGCGGCGCTCGGTCTGGCCGCCGTAGATCGCCACGCTGCGGGTCACCCTGCGCTGGCTCGATCCACCCACCGAGTACGAGATCCGGTACATCTCTCCCGACCGCAGTGCGAAGTGGTCCGCGGGGTTGGTTTCAGTCTCGCGGAAGCCGTCGCGGACCAGGCGGCGGCGTGGCGTCGTGTCGGAGCTGCTGAAGAGAGAGGGTTGTACGGTCATCTTGGTGCGATTATGGGAAGAGCCTCCAACCATCCGGCAGACGCCGGGTCGCGGGCGCGTAACGGTCGGGTCGCCATTCACCGGCCCCCGTCCCGGGGGGGCGCGGCCACACCGCTGTCGCAGGCAAGATACGACGGGGCGAAGTGGCCGCCAGCCGTGACCCGATTCGACCAAGGTACGGTGACGTGACATCTGAAGCCCCGGAGGTGAGCATGGGCATCGGGATCGCCTGCGTGTCCGGGAAGGGTGGCGTGGGCAAGACGACCACCGCCATCAACCTGGCGGCGGCTCTCGCCGAGCGCGGCCGGCGGGTGCTGACCGTGGACTGCGACCCCCAGTCCAACCTCACGAGCGGTCTGGGCCTCAACCCCTACGAGCTGCGCGCCAGCCTGGGTGACGTGCTCATCGGCCGGGCGACGGCCGGCCAGGCCATCCTCGCCACCGAGTGGGCCAACCTCGATCTCCTCCCCGCCACTCCCGACCTCACCGCGACCGAGGCCGAGCTGCCCTCAGGGCTGCATCGGGAAACCCTGCTGCGCGACGCCCTGGACCGGGACGGGACCTCTGCCGCGTACGACTTCATCCTCTACGACACCCCGCCCAACTTCGGTTTCCACACTGTCAACGCCCTGGCCGCCACCGACTACGTGATCATCCCGCTCCAGATGTCCGGCTTCGCCGTCCGCGGGCTCAAGGAGGTGCTGCGCGCCGTCAACCTCGCCCGCACCCGGCTCAACCCGGAGCTGCAGGTGCTCGGCATGGTGCCGACCTTCGTCAACCTCCGGACCAACTTCAGCCAGCAGCTGCTGAGCGGCCTCGCCGACCTGGCCGGACTGCGCATCTTCCACACCCTGGTCCCCCCGACGGTCAAGCTCCAGGAGACGTCCCTGGCGGGGGTCCCGATCGTCGCCTACGCCCCCACCTCGAAGGCCGCCGCCGCGTATCGGGAGCTGGCCGAGGAGGTCCTGCAGGTTGTCTGAGCCATCCGAGGCCGAGGGTCCCCCGGCCGACGCCGCCAAGCTGGCGCTCCACGGCGGCCCGCTCGCCCGCTGGCTGGCCCCCACCTCGCAGTCACGGCTGGAGCGGATCGCCTGCAGCGACATCGACGGCAGACCGTGGCCCGACCCCCCCGGCGGCGATCTGCTCGCGCTGACCCGCAGCGTCCGCCACCGTGGGATCGTGGAACCACTGCTCCTCCGCCCGATCGACGGGTCGCGCTTCCAGGTGGTGCTGGGCGCCCGCCGGCTGGAGGTCGCTCACCGGCTGGGGCTGACCGAGGTCCCCGCCATCGTCCGGGAGCTCGACGAGGCAGAGGCCACCCTGGTCGCGGTCTGGAACGCCCTGCCCCGGCTCCAGCCCGGATAGATGATCGAGGTGGCGGCCCGACTGATCGCCGCCGGGGTGACGGAGGCGGAGATCGCCCTTCTCCTCGCGAGCGGCGATCCGGAGACCCTGCCCGGGCCGCCGCGCGACTGGCCCCTCCGCGCGGACTCGGTGCCACTCCGCTTCTCCGGTTCCATGACGCCCGTTCGCCATCTGCTGGACGCCCTCGGGCTGGAGCGGAGGGCGGCTCTCGCGGCACTCCACGGGGTCGACCCGGCGCGGCTCGCCGGCCCCGTCTGAGAGGATCGTCGCAACCCGAAGGCGACACCTGGGATGAATGCCGCGTGACCACCCGCAAGCCCAAGCCGGCGCACTCCGAGGAGGAGCTCCTCGAGCAGTGGGACTTCCTGGACCGGCTGGTGGAGCGGCAGGCGGCCCAGCTCCGGGCCGGGATCCAGGACGCCGAGGAGAGGGACGAACCCGCCGCCGAGCTCGCCGAGGTGGACGGCCTGCGCCGCGACCTCGACCGCCTGCGCACCGAGGTGCGGACTGCGGAGGCGGCCCGCGTGGCAGCCGCCGAGGAGGCCAGGCGGTCCCGTGATGCGCTCATCGCCCTCACCACGACCCAGCAGCAGCGGGTGTCGGAGGAGGAGGCCTTGCGCCAGCGCCACCAGGCCCTGGAGCGCGAGGCGTCAGGGTGGAGGGAGCGCGCGGCGGCGGTGGAGCACGAGCTGGCGACCCGGGACGGGCACGCCCGCGCGGTGGTGGCCGACCTGACCAGGCGGATCGGCGAGGCGGAGGCGGCCCGCCAGCAGGCGGAGCGAGTGCTCGCCGACGCGGCGGCCGCGCTCAACGCCGCCCAGCAGGAGATCGAGAGCCTGCGCGATCAGCTGGCCGCGGAGCAGCACGGCTTCTGGCGCTTCGGGCGCCGCTGAGACCCGCCCCGTTCGCTACGCTGAGGCGGTGGCGGCGGGATGCCGCCCCTGGGCCATGGCGATGAACTGCCGCAGGGCAGCCGCCGGCACCGGCCGGGTGGCGACCTCGTGGAGCAGGCTCTTGGCCTCGTCGAGCAGCTGAGGGTCGGGAAGCTCCCCCTTGCCCGATGTGGCCACCACCCATCCCGACGAGAACCAGAGCACCGTCTCGAAGGCCAGCCCGCTCACGATCAGGCCATTGAGCAGCGAGTCGGTGATGCGCGAGAGCGGCCGCTTCGCGTTACTGACAACAATGCCGCGAATTCTCTCGAGTACGCCGAGCTGCTCGGCCAGTCCCACCGTCAGCGCCGCGGCCCGCAGTGAAAGCAGGTCCAGCGCAGTCGGGATGACGATCCGATCGGCCACCGACATGGGCCCCAGCAACGATGGCTCGTGGGGGTGAGTGTCGATCAAGACGACGTCGACATCTTCAAGTATGGGCTCGATAAGTCCGCGAAGCTGTTGCTCGTGCAGGGGCTCGTGGTTGAGGCTGCGATGACCTGGAACGGTCTTGATGCCGAGCGGGTGATCGACCAGCGCCTGGCGGAGAGTGACGCGACCATGAAGCACGTCCGCGATGCTGGTGGTACGCTTGGCCCTCTCCAAAGCATTGCTCAGGCCGCCTGTCGGATCGAGGTCGATGGCGACGACGCGCAGGCCGCTGGCTGCCGCGGCTGCCGCCAGTGCGTAACTGGTGGTTGTCTTGCCAACGCCACCTTTCAGTGACGCGATTGTGATTATTTCGGCAGCCACATACGTAGAATATCTCGGGATGGGAACAGCCGCACCCTTTGTTAAACTCCTGCGACAACTCGCATCAGCCAAAGACGACTATCGGACTGGTGCGCTCGACATCACCTGGGATGGCGGCAGGGCGAGCCTGTTCCTCGTATTCGGACAGCCGAATCACGCGGTCCTGGAGGTGGGCGGCCGCCGCCTGGAGGGGGCGGAGGCCCTGGCGGCACTTGTAACGCAGCTGCCACCGCGCTTCCAGCTCTCACCCTGGCGCAAGGAGGTGGTGCGGACTGAGACCCTCAGCTGCAGCCTCGACGAGCTGATGGAACCGTTTGCCCAGTTGGCCGGTGCCGCCTCACCCGGCGACGTGTCGCCGTCCGACTCGGGCGGATCCGGAGCCACCGACAGCACCGCGGCGCCCGAGACCGACTTCGGCCTCGCGGACTTCCCGCTCCTCCCACTCGGACCGTCCCTCTGGGCCGACGCCTCGGCCAGCGTGGTCCACCTCGACGTCCTCATCCCCAGTCTGCCGGACGCGCTGATCGTGCTCACCGGGCCCAAGCTGCGCGCGGCGGCGGTGGTGGTCCGCCAGCAGCTCATCGACGCCGTCTGGGTGGACGAGGAGGACCGCATGGTCGGTGAGTCCGCGGCGATGGCCCTGATGGGCGCGCGCGACGGCAGCGTCTCCGGCTACCGGCTGGAGACGCCCAGGCTGGCCGAGGCGCTGACCATGCTCTGGCGCTGCCAGGCGGTCTACCGCGAGATGCCCGCCTCCTGGGTCAACGCGGGCCTCCTCCTCGCGGACCTCGAGAGTCGCCGGCGCGACAGCGCCATCGTGGTGACCGGCGGCGTGCGCGGGGTGGCTCTGGTCGCCGGCGGGAAGCTCCTCGGGGTGTACACGGAGACCGACCGGCAGCCCGTGGCCTCCCCCGAGCGGCTGGCCGAGCTGCTCCGCGACCCGAGGGCGAGGGTCACCCTCCGCCAGAGCCCCGAGGAGCGTCAGATCGACCACTTCCCCGAGACCGCGTACCACGCGTTCGTCGCCGATGCCGCTCCCGTGCTGCCGCCGGAAGCGCTCGCCGCGATCACGCCGTCGGGCTGGCATGCGGCCTCCGCGGTGGCGGCGGCAGAGCCGGCTGGCCCGGTCGCACCCGTGGCCGCATCCCGAGAGCCGGAGCTCACCGCTGCGGAACCCGCGCTCGCGGTCGGCGAGTACGCGGACGGAGCGCCTGAGTTCACTACCGAGGAGCCCGTGCTCGCCGCCGAGAAGCCCGAGATCGCGGCCGAGGAGCCCGACATCCCCGCCGAGGGACCCGAGCTCGCCGCCGAGGAGCCCGACATCCCCGCCGAGGAGCCCCTCTTCGCCGAGCCGGACCGGTTCGCGGTCGAGGAGGACGCAGCCGAGGCGGTGGCGGGTGCCGCGCAGTCAGCCCCCTCCCCGCTGGCACCTCCGGCAAAGCTGGTGATGCCCGCCGACCTGATGGCCTCCGCCCAGGTCAGGGCTCCGTCCGACCCGGTGGCCGCGCAGATGGCCACGTACGCTCATCCCGAGGCCGACTCCGAGCCCGCAACCCTGATCAAGCGGGAGGCTCCTCCGCAAGAACGCGCCGCTCCGATCGCAGAGGGTCCCACGCCCTCCGTGGAGGCGGCTCCCGCGCCGTGGCCCGCCGTCCCGGTCGAGCCCGTCCCCACGCTCCCGGTGGACCTCGGGGGTGCCTCCGGAGCCCCGGCATGGCCACCCATCCCCCTCAGCAGCACCCAGGAGCAGGAGGGAACGCTGACCGCGTGGGGGCAGACGTACAGTCAGGCACCCGCCGCCGCCCCCTCCCCCTCCCCCTCCCCCTCCCCCGCGCAGTACCCGCAGTTCGGGCCGTCGCCCGCCCTCGAAGCCCTGGCCGCGGCCGACGCAAGTGCCGACTTCGAGGGGATGAAGGCGGACCTGGTCCAGATCGGCTCCCTCTGGCTGGGCACCGATGGCGTGGCCCCGGTGGCCGAGATGCTCCGCCGGACGCGGCCGAGCATCCAGGACGTGATGGCCACCATCGAAGCGATCAAGCACGTCGAGCTGCCCGGCTTCGAGCCCTCGGTGGTCCAGGCGATGGCGCGCGAGATGCACTACCACGCCGCCGAGTACCTGAGCGGCCTTTGACGGCCGGCCCGGAGGCGCACGGGTGAACTCGGTGCTCAATGCCGTCACCGGCCATGCCGCCATCCTGCTGGCTGTGCTCGCGATCCTCGAAGGGGTGCTCGCCGCCTGGCTCTTCCGCCGCAACGACGAGCTGCGGATGCAACTCCGCAGGGCCCGCGACGCCGCCGACGAAGCGGTCCGGACGGCGGCCCTCGCCGCCCCGGGGGGCATCGATCCGGAGATCGTGATCCAGCTGATTCGCTCCGGCCAGTCTCCGACGCTCGACGTGGTCCACAGCCTCATGGACCAGCGCGAGAGCGCCGAGGCTGCCGCGGATGCCGGGGAACCCTAGGCGCGCCTCGGCTAGGCGTCGGGCTCGCGATAGGCGAGTGCGGCGAGCTGCCAGGTGAGCTCGGCAGCCTCCTCACGCAGCCGATAGAGCGTGTTCTCGGTCATGCGGAGCATCTGCACGCTCTGGCGGATGGACCAGCCCGCACGCTCCGAGGCCGCAGCTCCGCCGAGCCGGTGCGGACGGCCGATGTAGTTGGGGGCATGGAGGGCCCAGCCGGTTGGCGGACCGGCGTGCGAGCTGGGCATGGTCGCCACCTGGAACTCGTCAGGGGCCTGGGAGGGCGTGACCGCTCCCGCGGGCGGCCAGGCGACCGGATACCCCGTGGTGGTGCCGGTGGACTCCGCCAGCGAGGGGACGGACACCCCGGAGAGATCGAGCGCATCGACCGGCCAGACCATCTCGCCGCGCCCCAGCGCCGCCAGGGCGGTCGCCAGATCCTCGCCCGTATCGAAGACACTGCCCTCGCCGAACCAGTCCTCTCCGAGGAGCTCGTCGGGCGCCGAAGCGGGGAATTCGAGTGGCGGCGGCATCACCGCACCCACCCCCCCTCGCAGGCTGGGCTGTCTGGGGTCATGCAGGTTTCCCGTGAACGGTGCTGAGGAGCACATGGTAGCCGGGGCCGACCCGGCGGCCAGGCAAAGATCGTGTATCGAATGTGTTGCCTTGCCCTACCATCGGTGGGGACGGGCGAGAATCGCCCTTGGCGGCCGTCAGCCTGGTGGCCGTCCGTGGTTCCCAAGAGGAGTCCATCTGTGAGCGTCGCCGCCAACTCCCGCCTCGACAACCGCTACATGGAGGCCCTGGGGCCGCTTCGGCCGCTGGTCGAGGACGACAGCCTGACCGAGATCATGGTCAATGGCCCGGAGATGGTGTACGTCGAGCGCAAGGGCAAGATCCTCCTCACCGACATCCGCTTCGACGACGAAGCCCACCTCCTGCGGATCATCGACACCATCGTCTCGTCGGTGGGCCGGCGGGTCGACGCCCGGACCCCCCTCTGCGATGCCCGGCTCCTGGACGGGTCGCGCGTCAACGCGGCCATCCCGCCGGTCGCCCTCGACGGACCCCTGCTGACGATCCGGAAGTTCTCCAAGGACCCCTACCAGGTTTCCGACCTGATCGGCTTCGGGACGATCACCCAGGAGGGCGCCTCCTTCATCCAGGCGTGCGTCCTGGCCCGGGCCAACATCATCGTCTCCGGGGGCACCGGCACCGGGAAGACGACCCTGCTCAACGTCTGCTCCGGGTTCATCCCGATCGACGAGCGGATCATCACCATCGAAGACGCCGCCGAGCTGCAGCTCCACCAGGAGCACGTGTGCCGGATGGAGTCACGCCCGCCGGATGTCAACGGCGAGGGTCGCGTCAACATCCGCGACCTCGTGGTCAACTCGCTGCGCATGCGCCCCGACCGCATCGTCGTCGGCGAATGCCGCTCGGGCGAGGCACTCGACATGCTCCAGGCCATGAACACCGGCCACGACGGGTCGATGACGACGATCCACGCCAACTCCCCCCGCGAGACCCTCTCCCGGCTGGAGACCCTGGTTCTCATGGCCGGCATGGATCTGCCCCTCAAGGCCATCCGGCAGCAGGTGGCCAGCGCCATCAACCTGGTGATCCAGCTGGCGCGCCTCAAGGACGGCTCGCGCAAGATCGTCTCGGTCACCGAGGTGGTGGGGATGGAGGGTGACACCATCACGATGCAGGAGATCTTCAAGTTCGAGTCCAGGGGCGCCGACCCCGCGACCGGCAAGATCGTCGGCGACTTCTCCTCCACGGGCATCCGGCCGAAGATCATCGACCGCCTCTTCGACATGGGCGTCCCCCTGCCGCCACGTCTGGCTCAGCTCTTCCCCGATCGGCGCCAGCTTCAGCAGGAAGCCCTGGTGGCGGCGGCGGGCAGGCAGGCCGGGCACGGCGCCGCGCAGCCGGCACAGCCGCCTCCGGGATTCGGTGGTCCGCCCGGCCTGGGCCTGCCGCCCAGCATGCCGCCCGCCGCCCCCGGGGGAATGCGGGGCCGCTGACAAGGCGCTCCTGCACGGGCTCGGGTAGGGGTGCTGTGTGGGGCCTCCCCCACCGGCGCGCCCGCGCCCGGGACGCGGGCCTCAGACCCCCAGGATCTCGAGGATGCGGCGCTCGTCGATCGGGGGCGCCATCGGCCGCGCGATCAGGAAGCCCTGACCCTGGGTCACGCCGATCTCCTTGAGGGTGCGCAGCTCCGCGTCTGTCTCGATGCCCTCGGCGACGATCGTCGTGGCGGTCTCCCGGGCAAACGCCACCAGGGCGCAGGAGAGGGCCCGGCGGGGCCGGTCGCCATCGATCCCGCGGGTGAGCGAGATGTCGAGCTTGATGATGTCCGGGCCGAGCAGGAGGATGTGGCGAAGGCTGGCGAAGCCTGCACCCGCATCGTCGACGGCCACCCGGACGCCCGCCTCACGCAGGGGCTGGAGCGCCCGGTTGAGCGCCTCGTAGTCGGCCACCGCCGCGTGCTCGGTCATCTCGATGACGATGCGCTCGAGGGGCACGGCACCGAGCAGCCGCGCGACGTCACGGCGCAGCAGGGTGGACGGCGACAGGTTGAGCGAGAGGTAGGAGTGGGTCGGCAGCGCCGGCAGCCCAGCCAGGGCCACGGCCAGCGCCGACGCCTCCAGGTCCTCGCGGAGGCCCACGTCGCCCGCCTCCTCGAACCACTGCAGGGGCATCCCCGTGTCGAAACGGGAGAGCGCCTCCACCCCGGTGACCCTCCCCTTCGCCAGGTCGACGATCGGCTGGTAGACGGGATGGATGCCTCCGTGCTCGATCACCTCCTGGACTCGGGTGAGCACCCGGGCCCGCTTGGCCTCGGCCTCCTCCTTGCCGGCCAGCTGATCGCTCAGCTCGCGGACCACGGTGCTGGCCACGTCCGGGGAGAAGGCGGATTCGCCACGCAGCACACGCTGGATGGTCTGGGTGACCTCGTCCGGCATGGATCCCTTGACCAGGTACGCGGCCGCGCCGGCGCTCAGCATCTCCAGGATGCTGGCCCGGTCACCGTACGCGGAGAGCGCGATGACCCGGGTCTGCGGGCACGCCGCGAGGATGCCGCGGGCCGCGTGGGGCCCACCGCCGCCCGGCATCTTGACGTCGAGGATGGCCACGTCAGGACGTTCGCGCGCGGCCAGCTCGACGGCCTCGATGGCGTCGACCGCGACGGCGACGACCTGGAGACCGTCCTCGCACTCGAGGAGCTCGCGAAGCGCGTCGCGGATGTTGGCGTCGTCGTCAGCGATCAGTATCCGAGCGAGGACCGGGGGGGTCACGGCGCTGAGCCGTTGCCGGTGCGCGGCCCGGTCAGGAGCGGCACCCACGCGGACACCACGGTGCCGCGCGGGTCACCGGACTCGACCTTCAGCCAGCCACCGGCGACCTCGGTCCGATGGTGCATGCTGGGCAGGCCGAGGTGGCCGGGTGGGCTCTCGCCCGCGGCTCCGAGCCCGGCACCGTCATCGGTGATCCGCATCAGGCAGCCATTGTCCCGCTCCTCCACGGAGACAGTGATGTGGCTCGCCGACGCGTGCTTGACCACGTTGGCGATGGCCTCCTGCGCCACCCGGTAGAGGGTGACGCGCGACGCGGTGGTGAGCGCTCCCGGCTCGGAGCCGCTGAGGCTGTATTCGATGCCCTCGTCCTGCTGCACCTGAACCAGGCGGTCGCGAATCGTGCCGAGCAGGTCACCGTGGTCGAGCCCGGCGGGACGCAGGTTGAACATCAGGCCGCGGAGGCGCGACACCGCAGTCCCGACCATCTGCTCGACCGCGTCGAGGGTGGTTTGAGCCCCCTCGTCGGTGACCCGACGCCGGAGAGTGTGCAGCCGGAGGCCGACGGCGGCGAGGATCTGCAGGGAGTCATCGTGGATGTCGGCTGCGATGGTCCGGCGCTCATCCTCGTGTGCCTCGAGAAGGAGGCGCATCAGGCGGAGGCGCTCGGCGCTGACGCGATTCAGCTCCTCGAGACTGCGCGCGAAGTCGGCCTCGAGACGCTGCCGGACCATGTAGGCGCCGATGTAGCTCCCCAGTCCCATGAGGTGACGGACGTACGCGTCATCGAAGCCGACGAAGCTCGGAGCGCAGATCTCCACCGCGCCGAGAACCTGATGACCGCTCACGACGGGGACACCGAGGTAGGTTCCCAGCGGGCTTGCCAGCTCCGCCTCGGAGAAGGACAGCCGCCCGCTGTCGATGGCCCTGACCACGAAAGCGGGGGGACGGGCCGGCGGCGGGGAGGCTGCGGTGTCGCCCGAGCCCTCGCCGCGCCAGACCTGGCGCAGATGCACTCCCCCCCGGGGATCCGCTTCCCAGAGCCTCGTCTCCGTTCCCGACACGCTCAACCCGATCCGCTCCAGCGCAGTCATGAGCGCAGTGTCATCGCCGGGCGACGCGAGGGCGCTGAGCACGGCGAGCTCGTGTTCCCTCATCCAGTCGGACCGCCAGCGCTGGGTGACGTCGGTCAGGGAGACGACGGCCCCATCGAGGTCACCGCTTCGATGAATCGCCCAGACCTCCAGGTGAAGGTGCTGGCCGTCGCGGCGGAGCAGCCTCACCGGCAGGATCGACTGATTCGGCACCTTCTCCCCTGCCGCTCTGGTGATGGCATGGAGCAGCGCCCCTCCCATCTCCGCGTCTCCCACCATGTCGACGAGGCTCCGGCCGCGCGCCTCCTCCTGCGACCATCCGAGCAGGCGCTCCGCGGTGGGATTCCACTCGAGGATCCGCCCACCGGCGTCGACGGAGATCACGAGGGTGGGAGAGCTCTCGAATGCGGCGCGCAGCATCGCCTCCCAGCCCGCGGAGACGCCCTGCACGAGGGCCAGCCTGCGTGCCAGGCCCTCCCTCTGGGCCGCGGCCCGGACCGCCGTCGGGAGGCGGGCAAGCCGGTCGGAGGCTAGCCAGTCGGCCGCACCCCGCTCCAGGAGGGCGATCCCCGCGGCCTCGTGAGAGGGAGCGTGCACGACCACCACCGGGATGCGCGCCCCGCGCCTCTTGATCTCGTCGAGGAGGCTCCCCGCCGACCAAACCGGCCCGCGTTCGTCGACCACCACCGCGTCCCAGCCAGTGTCGAGGTCCTCCGGCAGCGAGCCCGGGCCGGCGACCGGCACGCTCTCGATGGCCGGGGCGTTCCCCCTCCGAGCCAGGGCGCTCGTGATGGAGGACGCGTCGTCCGCGCAGACCAGCACGCGCAGGGGCGGGACCCCGCGGCTCGAGGGGTGAGGAAGGCGGGCGGCGCCCGCGGTCGGAGACGAGGACACGTCGTGACGAGTGTATGGACGGGGAGTTGGGGGTGGGAGCCGCCGCGCTGACCGAAACCGATCGGTCAGGAGCCCGTCACCCGCTTGGCATATCCTTCACAGCCGGCGCGACGCGGTCGAGACGCCGTTTCGCTCACGCGGCGGCGAACATCTCCTCGGAAACAGCCTCGCCCTCGGCGCTCAGCCGTTCGAGCGCTTGCGGCACCACGCCGGTCGGGGCAAGCTCGCCGAGGACCTTGCCCGTCTCGGGATCGACACCGGTCTGCTTGAAGGCGAAGATCTCCTGCATCACCACACCGTCGGGACCGGTCCCCAGGACCTCGGTGACGCTGACGATCCGCCGCGTGCCGTCGCGAAGCCGCGACTGATGGACGATCATGTTGACCGCCGAGGCGATCTGCTCACGGATCGCCCGCGAGGGCAGCTCCGCGCCGGACATGAGCACCATGGTCTCCAGCCGGCTGACCGCATCCCTCGGGTTGTTGGCGTGCAACGTGGTCAGCGAGCCGTCGTGCCCGGTGTTCATGGCCTGGAGCATGTCCAACGCCTCGCCGCCGCGGCACTCGCCGACGACGATGCGGTCCGGCCGCATCCGCAGCGCATTGATGACCAGCTCGCGGATGGAGACCGCGCCTCGACCCTCGACGTTGGCCGGCCTCGCCTCCAGGGTGACCACGTGCTCCTGGGCGAGCTGCAGCTCGGCGGCGTCTTCGATGGTCACGATCCGCTCGTCCTCGGGGATGAAGCCCGAGAGCACGTTGAGGGTGGTCGTCTTGCCCGACCCGGTACCTCCGGAGACCACGATGTTCAGCCGGCCTCTGACGCAGGCGCGCACGAATTGCCCCATCTCGTCGGTGAGGGTGCCGAACTTGACCAGGTCCTCGATGGTGAAGGCCTCTTTGGAGAACTTCCGGATCGTCACCGTCGGCCCGCGCAGGGCGAGCGGAGGGATGATGACGTTCACGCGGGAGCCGTCCTTGAGCCGGGCGTCGACCATCGGTGACGACTCATCGACGCGCCGGCCGATCGACGAGACGATGCGGTCGATCACCTGCATGAGCTGCTCGGTGCTCTCGAAGGTGACCGGGCTCCGGATCAGCTTGCCCTTCTCCTCGACGTAGATCTGGTTGGGGCCGTTGACCATGATCTCGGCGATCTCGGGGTTGGCCAGCAGGTCCTCGAGCGGTCCGAGCCCGAGGACATCGTGGATGAGCGTATCGACCACGCGCTGGCGGTCCTGGCGGCTCATGGTCAGGCCCTGTTCGGCGATGACCTCGCCGACCAGCTCGGCGATCCGCTGGCGGATGACCTCGGCAGGTGCCGAGTCCGTGTTGCCGGCGAGCTCTTCGACCAAGCGCTGGTGGACCCGGGATCGAAGCTGGGAGTAGAGGGCGCCCAGGGTTCCCCGGCCCTGGCCGGCGCGGGAGGGGATCCCGGTGCGGCTGAGCAGAGATGTCGCACGGCTGCCGTCGCCCGTACCGCCAGACTCCCCGCCCCGGTTCAGCAGCGAGGAGTTGCGGCTTCCGTCGCCCGCGCCCCCCGGGTCGGCGGTGCGGTTGAAGAGCGACGCGGGCCGGCTGGCATCACCCTGCCCGGCGGTTTCGGCAGGCCGCGCCCGCAGCGGGGACGGCGACGTCTGAGCGGGTGCGGGGCGTGCGAATGGCGCAGGCTCCAGCTCTCGTCGTGGTGGGGCCACCGGCGCCGCGGAGTTGGCCGGCGACGGACGGACCGACCACGTGAGTGGCGGCGACAGAGAATCCACCAGCGGAGCCGCGAGCGGGGCGAGTGGCTTGGCGCCGGCCGACGGCAGCGCGAAGGTCGGAGGGGTGGTGGGCTGCGCGGCCGCACCCCCCGATGGCGACGCGTCCTCAGCCTTCCTCTGGACCCGGTCGAGAAGCGACATCCTCTGTTCCCGCCTGTCTGTCTAAGGTGTCTCGTTCGTCAGGTTTGCTCAGCCTGACGTTCTTGCGCAGGCTACACCTGAACTTATTGCATCGAATTCGCAGATTGCAACGATCGTGTCAAGAGCCGGCACCTGCGCGGCTGCCAGCATCGTCCCCCGATCTCCCGGCTCACATTCGGTCGCTCGGCAACGGGGTGGTCACGGACGGATGACGGTGCTGAGGCGTCCGGTCGGATGGGCACTCCTCCGCCTGTCGTCGCTTCCTTTAGAGTCGCGGCCACGGACACGAGATATCGAGGGAGGCCCGGACGAGCGCTGGGCGTGCTCGCGCTGGTGGCCCTGCTCGCCGCCGCCTGTGGGAGCTCGGTCCCGACCACCCTCCGCGGGTCGCCGAGCAGCTACCTGATCAGCCTCGACCAGCTGACCTCCCCGGACTTCACCGTTTACGAGGCGGCTGCAGCGGTGGGCGCGGGATGGCTGGACCAGGCCAGCTCGAGTGCCGTGCGCGCCGACGGCATGCTGCGTGCCGCGGAGGTCGAGTACTACCGCGACGTCGCCTTCAGCACCAGCAACGGCCCGATCACGCTCACCGCAGCGGTCGCCGCCTTCGCGACCTCGGTCGGGGCGTCCGCCGCCATGGTCCGGCTCGCCAGCGCCCTCGATGCCCGGCCCGGTGCGGTGCCCGTCTCCACCGGCACGCTGGGCGATGGCGGACATGCCACCAGCACCCAGGCCACATTCGAGGGCGTCGGGGCCCTCCAGCTCATCGTGGTGTGGCGGGTCGACAACCTGGTCAACAGCCTGGTGGCGGAGGGCCGGCTGGGAGGTCTCCAGCTCGACCAGCTCCTCCCCCTCGCATCCATTCAGACGGCCAACGAGCGGGCCGGCTGAGCGGCCTCAGGCGATCTGGACCCCGCTGTCGGACCCGAGCGGCTGGCCGGCGCGGAGGAGTCGGAGGATCTCCGCGGCTGGCACGGGCCGTGAGAAGAGGAAGCCCTGGTAGGCGTCCAGGCCCTGGGGCTGCAGGCGGCTCAGCTGCTCCTCGGTCTCGACCCCCTCGGCGATGACCCGCAGCCCGAGGTTGCGGCCGAGGGTCACCACGGCGTGGAGCAGAGCCCCCGGATCCGCGGCGGGGTTGGCTTCGTCCTCCAGCAGGAAGCTGCGGTCGATCTTGATCGTGCTGACGGCGAGGTTGTGGAGCTTGCCGATGTTGGAGTAGCCGGTGCCGAAGTCGTCCAGCGAGATGGTGACCCCGTGGCGCGACAGCTCACCGAGCACCTCGGCCGCGGCTTGCGAGTCGACCATCGCCGCCGACTCGGTGACCTCCAGCTCCAGGAGGTGGGCCGGGAGCCCGGTCTCGTCCAGGCACTCGAGCACGACCGCGACCAGGCTGCGGTCGGTCAGCTGGTGGGCCGAGACGTTGACCGCGACGCGCACGTCTCCCAGCCCGTCGGCACGCCACTGGGCGGCATGCCGGACCGCGTTGCGGAGGACGAACTGGCCGATCTCTGCGATCACCCCGATCTCTTCGGCGATGGGGATGAACCGGACCGGGGGTACCTCGCCGAGCACCGGGTGATGCCAGCGAGCGAGCGCCTCGAGCCCGACGATGCGGTGGGAGGCAGCATCGACCTCAGGCTGGAAGGCCACGCTCAGCTCGCCGCGTTCCAGGGCGAGAGGCAGCTGCTGCTCGATGAGGAGGCGACTCTCGGCCTCCTGGGAGAGGGCGAGCTCAAAGCGGACCATGTGCTCCGCCGAGGTGCGGCCGGCGTGCTGTGCCACGGCGGCGTGCCGCATGAGGGTGGCCGGGCTCTCGCCGTCCGACGGCGCCAGGGCGATCCCGATCGCGGCGCTCAGCCGGAGGTCGGCGGCGGCGCCGGGCGCCGCCACGGTCGCCACGATGGAGCGCGCCATGTAGACGGCCTCCTCGGGGAAGACCAGGCCAGGAAGGAGGACGGCGAACTCGTCGTCCGACCAGCGCGCGACCATCCACGCGCTCATCGGCTCGGGAGCTCCGCTCGCCGGCGCGAACGGCGCCCTGCGGCCGGCCGCGGCCTGGACGCAATCCGAAACGCGCTCCCCCATCTCCGCGACCAGCTGATCGCCGGCCTCCTGGCCGAGGCTCTCCACGACGGTGCGGAGCCGATCGAGTGCGACCAGGAGGACGCCGGTGGAGCGCCCGGCACGGCGGCCGGCGCTCAGCTCGCTGCCCAGACGCCAGCGGAAGGTCGAGGCGTTGGGGAGCCCGGTGAGGCGGTCGTGCGAGGCGTCGAAGTCCCGCTCGGCGGCCAGCCGGTCGCGCTCCTCGGTCCACCGGGTGACGTCGACCCCCACCGAGGTGACGGCGGTGGGGCGTCCGTCCTCGTCCAGGCTCGGCGTGGCCGACCAGGCCACGATCCGCACCCGACCATCGGCGGTCCGGAGCGGCGCCTCCACGCAGGCGGCGCCGTCCTTGCCGGCCACCGCTCGCTCGAAGGCCCGCAGCACCCGGCGCCGGTGCTCAGGAGCGATCAGCACCTCATGCCAGAGGCGGCCGCTTACCTCGCTCCAGCGCCATCCCCCGAGAGCGAGCAGCTCACCGTTGGCGAAGGCGAGCCGGCCCTCGGCATCCGTGATCATGGCCAGGACGATCTGCCGCCCCGCGGCTCTCTCGTCCCGACCTCCCGTTTCCGGGCGGCATCGCGGTCCCTCGGCAAGCATCCGGTGGCGACCTCTTGAGTTATGCCGACCTCCCCCGGGCATCCCCCCCGGGGCATCGGCGGCAATGGTCGCCTGAAGGGATGGGGGTGAAAGACGCTTTCAGCCAGCCTGGGACGCTCAAGAGACAACAACGTCATCGTCACAAGACCCCACCCTCCCCTTGTGACGGCCGGGGTCCCTCGGAGCCGTGGACGCGACCCCAGAGGGTGGCGGCGGTGGCACTGGAGGGTGATGCCGTGGCGGCGCCGTGGCGGCGCCCGGCCGGACCTCACCGGGGGGTGGGCGGGTGCCGCTCCACGGGCCCGGCTACATAGGAGGAGTCAGGCCCGGCCGCGGCGGCGCGGGGCCGTGCATATGGGATGAGCCCGGCCACCGCCGCGCCGGCGCGCTTCCAGCCTATGGGATGCGCCCGCCGGACGATCCGGCGCCGCCGATCGGGGGAGGTGGCGGGTTCCCGGCACCGCCCCGTGACCTCGGGTCCGATGGATCGATAACGGATCAGACGCATCGCTCGCGTTCACGGCTTCACACGAAGCCCGTTACTCCCCTGTCGCCTCTTTCGCGGGGGCTTCGTCAGATCACCCCCCCTAGCCTGCCCCTTGCCGTCTAGTGCATTTGACCTATCTGGCTAGAGCGGTGGATCAGATCAGAAGGATTGAGGATCATGGAAAACCGCAAGAGCAAGAGATCACTCCGGGTAGCCCTGGTGCTGGGCGCCGCCGTGGCCGGCACCGCGATGGTCGGGTTCGGTGGCTTGGCGGCATGGAGCGCCTACACCGAGAACGCCGGCAACAGCGTCGCCGCCGGCACCCTCTCCCACAGCAACGGTGCGAGCTGCGTGTCGAGCCTGGGCGTGGTGCCCACCAGCGGCACCGGCTTCTGCGCCGCGACCATCACCATCGCGAACGTGGACCCCGCCACCTGGACCAGCACCGTCGGCACCATCAAGATCAACAACACCGGCTCGCTGAACAGCACCTTCACCCTCAGCATGGGCACGGCGCTGCAGGCCCCCACCGGCAGCCTCTGCGCTGACGTGACCCTCGGCGTGACCGACCTCAACACCACTGCACCGGACGCCAGTGGCGTCGTCTGGTCGCCCACCGCCCTCACCGGCACCTTCGCCGCCAAGGGCCTGTACAACAACGCCGCCTTGCCCAGCCTTACGTGGACCGGCAACGGCACCGCCAACACCGGGATCGGGGCAACTGGTGACACCTTCACCGTGACCGCCGCTCCGGGCGCCGGATTCGCAAGCGACTACGCCGACCAGGGCACGAGCTGCACCTTCGGTCTCCTCTTCACCCAGACGGCGGCCTGATCCACCTAGCGCCCCCACGAGGCCGGGCAGGGCAACCTGCCCGGCCTCCTCTATGTCAAGGGATGCCTCCATCTCCAGGGAAGCCTCGAATCCTGGGGAGGGACGTCGCCAGGGGTCCGCTCTCGCCTGATCAGACGCCCCGATCGCGTCACGGCGGCAGGCCCGCTCCGTGACCCGGCTGTGGCCGGTTCCGCAACCGGTTCGTCTCATCCGCCCCCCTAGGCTGACCAGAGCCGCCTAGTGCATTTGAACTACTCGGCCTGAACGGCCAGAAGGCAGCAGAGGATGAGGATCATGGAAAACCACAAGAGCAAGCGATCGCTTCGGGTGGCCCTGGTGCTGGGCGCCGCCGTCGCCGGCACCGCCCTGGTCGGCTGGGGCGGGTTGGCGGCATGGAGCGCCTACACCGAGAACGCCGGCAACAGCGTCGCAGCCGGCACCCTGACGCACAACAACTACGTCAGCTCCAACTGCGTGTCGGTCATCGGCGTGGCCCCGGTCGGCGCAGGACCCGGCTGGTGCTCCGCGATCATGACCGTCACTGGCGCGGACCCGGCCAACGGCGTCCTGCCCGCCACCGGCGTGGTCAAGATCGACAACACCGGCAGCCTGCAGAGCACGTTCTCGATGAGCATGCCGTCGGCTCCGGTCAGCTCTGGTGGAACCATCTGCGCTGACCTCAGCCTCCAGGTGACGAGCCTCTCGGCCGGAGCGCCCGGCACTCCGTACGCGGCGACGGCCCTGAGCACGACCATGGGCGCGACCGCGCTGGACAACGACGCCGCGTCGCCAGTGACGACCTGGTCGCCCAACGGCACGCCTGACACCGGCACCGGTGCGACCGGTAACACCTTCACTTTCCACGTGGCCGCCCTGGCCGGGTTCGCCACCAACTACGCTGACGCGGGCCAGAGCTGCACCTTCAGCATCCTCTTCACCCAGACGGCCGCCTGACCAACGCCTTGACCCGGAAGGCCGGGGCAGGATCTCTGCCCCGGCCTTTCCTTTGCCCGTTCGTGGAAACGCGGCATACAGAGCGATCAGTTCACCGGTTCTGACGAACACCGTTACCCGCCTGTGGCGGTATCGGACGGGGCTTCGTGAGATCGACCCCCCCAAGCTGCATCAGTAGCGTCTAGTGCATTTGAACTAGCTGCATCGAAAGACCAGAAGGCTCAGATAGGGAACCGCAGATCATGGAAAACCACAAGAGCAAGCGATCGGTCCGGCTAGCGCTCGTCCTGGGCGCGGCCGTCGCAGGCACGGCGCTGGTCGGCTTCGGCGGCTTGGCCGCGTGGCAGGCGTACACCCAGAACGCGGGCAACGCCTTCGCGGTGGGCACCCTCTCACACACCAACCAGGTGGGTGCCGGGGTCGTCTGCAACTCGACCCTCTCGTCCAGCGCCCCAGGGGCCTGCTCCGTCATCGTCGGTGGCCCGGTCGGCAGCCCGACCCAGCTGACGTCGGAGTTCACAGGGACCAGCGGGACGGTGACCATCAAGAACACCGGCTCGCTCAGCAGCACGTTCCAGATGCTGATGCCCAGCGCCCCGGCCGGCGGCGCGCTCTGCAGTGACCTCACCTTGACGGTGAAGGACGGCGAGAGCCCCGCCGCCACCGTCTACCCGATGACGGCTCTCACCGCGCAGATGGCACCCGTCGCTCTGAACAGCAGCGCCGGCATCGCCACCTGGGCGCAGAACGACAGCAACACGTTCACCTTCACCATCGGCGTCACCAGCGGCTACAGCACCGACGACAGCGTTCTGGGCACGAGCTGCGGCTTCACCATCAACTTCGTCCAGGCGAGCGTCTAACCCCAGCCATGATCTGAGGGGGGCCGGGAAGAGCGCCTTCCCGGCCCCTTTCTCCCCCAACCAGGTAGTCAGGGCGAGCGCGGCGCCGCCCTTCCACAACAGCGCCGCAACCGCCTCTCCTCCCTCTCGGACCGGAGACGGTGACACCCACCACACCAGTCTTGGAGGTTCCCCATGTCCATCGAGCGGAAGAGCTCCGACCGCAGGAAGCTGCGTGCCGGGATGGTCTTCGTCCTGGTAGTCGCCGGCACCGCCCTGATCGGCTGGGGCGGGTTGGCAGCCTGGCAGGCGGTGACCGTGAACAACGGCAGCACCGCCAGCACCCTCGGCGTTCACCACTCCAACGTCGCCACCGTCACCGGCGGCAGCGCGGTGCCCTGCACCGACGAGAGCGCGCCCGGCACCTGTGGCGCCATCTTCAACGTGACCAAGCTCACCCCCGGCTACGGCCCCACCGCGGTCGGCACGGTGACCATCACCAACACCGGGACCGAGGCCTCCACCTTCAACCTCCAGCTGACGTCTGCGGTGGTGAGTGGCGATGACCTCATGTGGACGGCCGCGAACAACACTCTCTGCGCGGATCTCAAGCTCACCATCACCGATTCCGAGCCGCACACGGTGTACGCGGGCTCGCTGGCGGCCCTCCCCTCGGAGGCCCTGAACAACAGCAACGGCAGCGCCACGTGGAACCCAGCGGACAGCAACACCTTCACGTTCAGCCTGGCGCTTCCCCCCAACAGCCCCAACACCGACGAGGACTCGACCTGCACGGCGGTCTTCACCTGGGGCCAGAACGGGGTCTGACCAGCCTCTGACCAGCCGCTGAGCGGCCCGTGAGGGGACGGCGGCCCACCCGCCGTCCCCTCCTCGCCACCAGGGTCGCGACCGCCGGCCTCGGCCACCACCGAGCCGGCGGTCGTCTCATATCCGGAGGTACCCACGTCCCGCAACCGATTCGTTGCGGCCCGTTGCACGAGGCGCCGCCTGGGGGGGCCGACAATTGGACGGCCGGCTCAAAGCGCCGTCGACGGCGAGCGGGAGCAGCAGGGGAATTCGCCAGTGGGCAACGTGAGGGTGACGCTCCCCGAGGAGCTTCACGACCTGGTCAGGGACGTCGTCGCGGATCTCGAGTCCGCCACCGACAGCCTCGACTTGGGCGGCGCCCAGCCTGGCAGGCGCGGACCCCGCCGGGAGCGCCGCCGGGTTACCCAGGCGACGATCCTGCGGCTGCCCGAGCAGGCGGCGACGGCGCCCCCGCCCGCGGTAGCGGCGGCCGCGGTGCCGGCCCTACCGGCCACTCCCCGGCCGGCTCCCCCTCCCGAGGCCCCCCCAGCCTTCGCGAGCTCTGTCCCGGTCCCAGCCGCCGCCCCGCGCCGGCGTGCCTTCCTCGCCCGGCTGGAGGTCGCCTCGACCGTTCCCAACGTCGCGCTGCCGGCACGCACCCGCCGCCTCCAGGTGGCCTGCCGGCGCGCCTCACCGCTCGACGCCACCCGCATCTCCCGGATGCTGCGTGTCGCCATCCCGGCGATCCCGGTGGCACCCGCTGCGCTCAGCACGCCGCCGGCGTGGCTGTTCGCCGCCATGGCGCCGCCCATCACCGCCCCGGTCCGCGAGCTGCCGGACGCCACCCCGCAAGAGGCGGAGACCCTGACCCTCGCCGGACGGACGGCACCGGGACCTGTCGAGACGGACGCCCTGCCGCCCCGCGCGGCCGCCCCCACCGTGATTGCACCGGCCCCGGCCGTCTCCACCGTGGAAGCCGCCGCCCCGGCCGCCACCGTCGTGGCCGTTCCCACCACAGCCCCTCCCCTCCCCCTCACCCTGCCGGCCAGCCTCGCGGACCTCCCCGTCGAGGGACGCCTCGCGGTGTGGCGCTCGGTCGGTGGCCACGTCGTCAACCTCCTGATCGCCGCAGCCCTCGGCCTCGTCACGATCTTCTGCGCCATCGTGGTCGGGCTGGTCGTCACCGGGCATCACCTGGAAGAGGTGGTCACCGGGAGCATGCAGCCGGTCATCCCGATCGGTTCCCTGGTCGTGACCGAGAGCTTGCCTGCGGGTCAGCTCCAGGTCGGCGACATCATGGTCTTCCCCAACCCCAACGACACCAAGCTCACCATCGTCCACCGCATCGTCTGGCTGAGCCACGACTCGAGTGGCGACGTGCTGGTGAAGACCAAGGGCGATTACAACGCCCTCCCCGACCAGTGGACCCTCAAGCGGGCGGCCAGCGCCGAGGCCGACAGGGTCATCGAGATCCTGCCCGGGGCCGGGACCGCTGCCGGCTACCTCCAGACCATCGGCTTCGGAGGCCTGGTGCTCCTGATCGCCGGCGTCATCCTCTACTACGGCATCCGCAAGGTCCGCCAGATCCTCAACGAGGGCGACCTCGATGAGGACGGGGTGAGTGCCGCGGAGCGGCTGACGTGAGCTACGACACGCTCGGGATGATCCGGCGCGGCTGGCAGGACGGTGTCGCCACGGTGGCGCCCCACGTCCCCGGCCTCGCCGACCTGGTCGAGCAGCGCCTCGACGAAGCCATCCGGCTGGGCCGCCTCGACGAAGCCAGCCTGCTCTCCATCGTCGATGCGGCCACCCAGCTGGCCGCCGACATGGGCGCCGTCGACATCGCACCGGCGCTCAGCAAGCGGCTGCGCCGCCACGTCTATGAGTACCTCCTCTCCCTCGACGCGCTGAGCAGCACCGAGGCCAGCGGGGCGGGACAGGCTTCGACCGCGGCTGACGCCGCGGCGATGAACGAAGCCGAGCAGGCCGCCGGGCTTGCCGAGATGCGGCTGGCCGAGGTGGGCGCCTCCCACCCCGGATCCAACGGGGGCGGGCCCCACCGGTTCCCGCCCGTCTACCCCGTGCCGGAACCGGATGAGCCGCTCGCCGAACCCGCCTATGCAGATTCCCCAGAGACGTACGCCCAACCCGAGCCCAGCCACCTGGAGCCGGAGTTCAGCTACCCGCAGGCTGAGGCCACCTATCCCCTTCCCGAGACCCCGTATCCCCTCCCCGAGACCCCGTACCCGCTGCCGGAGTCCGCGTATCCGCTTTCCGAGTCCCCCTACACCCTTCCCGACACCGCCTACCTGCGGCCCGACGAGGCCGGCACGCCCGGCGGGGACGAGGGCTCGGGAGCGTCGCTTCCTCAGTTCAGCTTCCACATCGGCGACCCGGACGACCTTCTGACGAACCGGACACCGCAACCAGAGCTGGGCGCTGCACCGGAGCCGGCGGAGCCCAACGTGGCGGAGGCGGTGGAGGCGCCGGCAGAGGTGCCGGCCCCTCCAGGCCGTCGGGCCTCTTTCGCGGACCCCTCCACCTGGCCAAAGCCGGTCACGCCCATGCTGAGGGGGGGTCGCGATCCACTGGCCGAGGGGCTCCGTGACGAGCCGCTCTCGCCCGACGATCTGCCGGTGTCGTCAGCTCCGGACGGGACCCGCTTCCAGGACGTGGGCCCGTGGCCGGCCGCGCCCGCCGCTGATCCCCCTCACCGGAGCGGGCCGCCCGACATCGCCAGATGGTCGTCCCCATGGCCATCCCCAGAGAAGCCACCGGTGGACGTGCGCGAGGTGCCGGTCACCGGCGCGTCGCCGGCACCGGGGATCGCGGACTTCGAGCCGGCGATCGGCTCCCCCCGCCAGGATGGGCAGGACTGGCGCACGGCGACGACCGGATGGCTCGCCCCCACCCAGCCGAACGGCGGCGGTGCCACTCCCCCGGAGATCGCAGCCGGCTGGTCGGTGCGGCAGCCGGAGGCGGTGGAGCTGCACATGACGCCGGTGGTCGAGGCTGCCGTACCCATCGCGCCGGCCAACGACGTCCCCGAGCGCGACCTCGTCGCTCTCCGCACCAGTGTGGAGGAGAGGCTGCGCAAGAAGCGCTGCGACGACGCCGCCGCCATCCTCCAGCAGGCCGCCCAGGAGCTGGGAGGCCAGGCCGTCGCGGAGCTCGCCCTCGACGCCGGCGATCGATGCCGCAGCCTGGGCAAGCGCAATGCGGCGCTCAACTGCTACCTGGCCGCATCCCGCGCCGACCCCGTCTACGAGCCACCCCTGGCGCGCCTCGCCGACATCTGCATCGACGACCAGGACATCGACCTGGCGGTCTCCTACCTGGAGCGCATCGCGCGTCTCACCCGGCTGCGCGGTGACAACCACGGCGCCCTGCGGATCTACCGCAAGATCGCCACCATCGCGCCCTACCGCGATGACGTCCTCGAGATGCTGATGCGAGCCCAGACCACGGGCAGGATGGACCCATGAGCGCCCTCTGGAGATGTGGAGAAGGCGAACTCATCTGTTACCGGACAGTGACATCCAGTTTGCCGGTCTCGGTCACACTCGGGCGACCGGCCTCCGCCGAACCAACCGTGTCCCGCACGTAATAGCGACGCGGGTACCAGCCGAGGAAAGCAAGTGGCGATTCCCTCCACCAAACCCCAGAACCGGATACTTCTCTTTGGCGGCATCATCTTCGCCCTGCTCGCAGCAGTGGTGGTCTTCATCGCCGTCTCCAAGTCGTCGAGCACGCCTCCCAGCCAGCCCACCCAGCAGGTGGTCGTGGCGGAGACGGCCATCACGGCCGGCTCCCAGCTCTCGACGTCCAATCTCACGAGTCGCGCCTATCTCGTGCCTGACGTGCCACCCGACTCGTACACGACGCCCAGCCAGCTGGTCGGGCAGACCCTCCCGGTCTCGGTGTCGGCCGGGACCCCGATCACCCAGCAGCTGCTGCAGGCCTCGTCCAGCTCGGGTGGCACCACCTCGCTGACCACGCCGACCAACCAGCTCCCCATCGCCAACAACGACGTGGCCCTGGCGATCCCGGCCCACGGGGCAACGCCGGACACCACCGTCGATCAGATGAGCGTCGGCTACTACGTCCAGGCCGGCGACCAGATCGACATCATCGCTGACCTGGGTGGCACCACCACGACGAGTCACCAGGTCCAGTACGTCTTCCAGGACATCCCGGTGCTCGCGGTGGGTACCACCGCGGCCACCACCACCACTCCGGCGAGTGGAACGGCGACGACCACCGCGGCACCCGCCCTCTCCGCGCCCAACTACTTCGTGGTCGAAATGACCCGGGCGCAGGCCGAGGAGATGACCGCGCTGCTGACCGGCGACTTCGCCCAGACGACCGGCACACCGCCGGTCGCCGGCAACCCCGCCACCGTCCTCAAGTACGTGCTCCGCCCGGTCAGTGAGTACGGCAAGACCAACTCGACTGGCGACTTTGTTCCGGATATCGTGAACATCTCGGGCCCCGACACGGTCATCCCGTCGGCCTCCGACACTCCGGTGACCCCTCAGTCGCTGTCCGGCGCGTTTGCGAACTCGTGATCCGAGGAGTCTCGAAGGACAGGCGGACGTAGGGCGCGGCAATGACCGACTTTCTCCCCCTGCTCGCGGCGGTCCTGGTGGCTTGCTTCCTGCTCTGCTGGGTCGCCCTGATCGCGACCCGGAGCCGGACTGAGGCCGATGAGGTCGCCCGCCGGCTGAGCGCCTACATGGGCGGTCAGCGCCCCGCGCAACCCGAGCGGGTCAGGTCGGGCAACCCACTCAGAGACGCGCTCAACAGCTTCACCGACGCCCTCAACCCGGTGGTCAGCCGGGGCTCGTACGCGGGCAAGCTCGCCGAGGACATCCAGAAGGCCGGGCTGCGTCTCAAGGCCTCCGAGTGGATGCTGATCGTTGCCGGCGTCGGGGTGGTGGTCGGCGGCATCTTCTGGCTGCGCTTCGGGACGATCTTCGCGTTCATCCCGTGCCCGGTCGTGGTCTGGATCGGGAGCGGCATCTTCCTTCGCTTCCGGCAGACCCGCCGCACCCGCGCCTTCGAGGGTCAGCTCGGCGACACGATCATCCTGCTCAGCAACGCGCTCAAGGCCGGTCTCTCCTTTGCCCAGGCGATGGCCACGGTGGCGAAGAACGCGTCGCCGCCCATCTCCGAGGAGTTTGCCCGCGCCACCCGCGAGATCGCGCTCGGCATCCCCGTCGACGATGCTCTCCAGCACATGGTGCAACGCAACAAGTCCGAGGACTTCGACCTGATGGTCACCGCGGTGCAGATCCAGCGCGTGGTCGGCGGCAACCTGGCCGAGATCCTCGACACCATCGCGTACACGATTCGCGAGCGGGTGCGCATTCACGGCGAGATCCGCACCATCACCGCGCAGGCGCGCATGTCGGGCACGATCATCACGCTCCTGCCGGTGGGGCTCGCCCTGTTCCTCTTCTTCATCGAGCCGTCCTATTTCGCCCCGATGGTCAAGGAGACCCTCGGGTGGGTGATGCTCGGCCTGGGTGCCCTGAGCATCCTGGTGGGGACGGCGATCATCCAGAAGATCGTGAGGATCCAGGTGTGATCGCCTACCTCGCCGCCGCCCTGGCCGGCTGCGCGATCGTCCTGCTCGCGCTCTGGCTCAGCCAGGCCAGGTCGCCCCAGGCGGACCTCCTCGAAGCCCGGCTCGCCCAGTTCACCGAATCGGGACGCGCGGTGCAGAGCCTGGCCGAGGTGGAGATGACCCTGCCCTTCTTCGAGCGGGTCTTCCGGCCGACCCTGGAGCGCTGGGGACGCCGCCTGACCGCCCGCAACAACCAGCAGCGAACCCAGGCCCTGCAGGAGAAGCTCAACCTGGCCGGCAGGCCGTGGGGGCTCACCGTGGGCGGCTTCCTCGTGCTGCGGATCATCAGCGTCATCCTCCTCGGCTTCTTCGGCACCGCCCTCGCCGCGCTCTTCCAGGTGCCGATGCCACAGCTCCTCCTCGGCCCGGTGGCCGGCCTCGTCCTCGGCTACCTGCTGCCCGATGCCGCCCTCTCGCGCCGGATGAGGGCCAGGCAGAAGGAGATCCTGCTCTCGCTGCCCTCGGCACTCGACCTGCTCACCATCAGCGTCGAGGCCGGGCTGGGATTCGACGCCGCCCTGGGCCGGGTTTGCGACAAATATCGCAACGCTCTCGCCGCCGAGTTCAACCAGGTGCTCAACGAGATCCGCCTGGGACGCCCCCGCATCGAGGCGCTCGACGACATGGCGCGGCGCAACAAGGTGGATGAGCTGAACAACTTCATCCAGGCGATCATCCAGTCCGAGCAGCTGGGCGTCGGGATCGCCAATGTGCTGCGCATCCAGTCCGAGGAGATCCGCCGGCGCCGCCGCCAGCGGGCCGAGGAAACCGGCCAGAAGGCCCCGTTGAAGATGCTCTTCCCGATGGCGTGCTGCATCTTCCCCACTCTCTTCGTCGTGCTGCTCGGCCCCGCCGCCCTGCAGGTTCTCCAGCAGTTCGGCGTCAAGTGATCCCCGACTGACCGCCCGGGTCGATCCCGGCGCCCGGGTTGGTCAACCCGAGCGGATCGTCTGCAGGACCGCGATCGCCTCGGTGAGACGCCGGTCGAAGCGGATGCGCCAGCGCTCCCGGAGCACCGGGCTGGAGCGATAGACGGAGGGCCCGGGCAGCTGGTCGCGGCGCAGCTGCTCCGCGAGGTGCGCCAGGTCGGGTTCCAGCTCGGTCAACCCCAGCCGGGCGACCACGTGAACCGCCGCTCCTACCCGCAGCAGCTCGCCCGACACCAGCCAGTCGTGAACGGCCGCCACGATACCCTCGCGGCCCTCCCCGGCAAGCGCGCGCGTGTAGACGAGGAGATCCGCCTCCAGGGCGTCGGCAGCATCCTCCAGGCGCCGCTCGAAGGCGGCCAGCACCGCGTCCCGGGCACCCTGGTGGGCCAGCACGGCAGCGAGGCCGGGTGCGGCCCGGCCGAGGAGCAGCTTCTCGAAGGGTGTGAACTCCACATAGCCGATCCGGTCCGCGGCGATCGAGACGATCCAGGGACTGCCGTCCGGGCGGAGCAGGCAGAGGTTCTCGGGAAGACCGGGCTGCCGCCACGCGAAGAGGCCCGGCACCTCCGCCAGCACGTCGATGCACGCCTGGCTGAACTCGTAGCGGAGGAGCCGGACGTGGCCACTCCGGTTCTCGGAGCGCAGCTGGGTGGCCAGGCGGTCGAGGATCTCCTGGCCGGCGGGATCCAGGTCGCGGTCGGTGTCGAGGCTCAGCACCGCGGTATCGCACTGGGCTCGAGCGCAGACGAGCAAGGCCCGGTAGTCATCACCGGTGGGTTCGTCGACGAGATCGTAGGTCTTGCGACCGGAGACGTCGACGCCGCTGAGGCGGGCGATGAAGCTCCTTTCCATGCTCGTGACCGGGCTCCTCGAGGATGGCCTGTCCGGCGACCTGGCCGCGATGGTACCAGGGGCCGAGCCCGTGCACAGCCACCTCACCCCCTGGCGCCTCGCCATGGCCAGCTGGCCACATGACCGTCACAGAGTCGTTGGCGTCCGGTCCGAGGCCGGCCGGCCGTGCTAACTTCGCGCCTGCCGTGCCAGGGTATGGGCTCAATGAGGCCCTCGCCGACCTGATCCTCATCCTGATCGTCGGCGTCAACTGCTTCCTCGGTTGGCGCTACGGTCTGGTCCGCCGTGCCATCGCCTGTGTCGCCGTCTACGCCGCCACCCTCGCCGGCTACTACGTGGGCGACCCCCTGGCCGGGACCCTGGGCGACGCCAACCTGACCGGCAACGCGTGGGCCTTCATCGCGGTGTTCGGGGTGGGGGTGCTGATGATCGAGATCCTCGCCGCCCTCTACTCCGACCTGATCAAGAGGACCATCACCGTGATGTTCGACCGCGTCGCCGGTTTCGCGGCCGGGCTGGTGGTCGGGGTGCTGGAGCTGGGTGTGATCCTCATCGTGATCCAGGCGGTCGCGGACGCCCCCCCGTCAACGGCCAACGTCTCCTCAGCCGTCCGGACGACCCCCGCCATCGCCGTGGATCACGGCGTCCTGACCCAGGTCATCGTCGATCTGGAACCGGGGATCCAGAGGCTGCTCAGTCCCGCGATCCCGAGCAACATCGAGGGAAGGCTCGACCAGTACTCCGCCGGCTGAGCGCGCGGTCGCGGAGGTCAGGCGGAGGCGGGCTGGTCGGATCCGAAGAAGGAGCGCACCACCGAGCCCAACCCGACCAGGTTGAACGGCTTGGTGATGAGGTGGTTGGCTCCCGCAAGCCGGGCCCGCTCCACGTCGTCGTCGCCCGAGAGAGCGCTGAACATGAGGACGGGGATGTCGGCGGTAACCGGGTTGCCACGGATCCGGCGGCATGCTTCCAACCCGTCCATCCCGGGCATCATGATGTCGAGAATGATCAGATCGGGGCGCTGGGCGTCGACCTCGCGGAGACCCTCCTCCCCGTTGGATGCCGTCCTCACCTCGTAGCCCTCGATCCCCAGGTACATCTCGACGATGTGGAGCAGCCGGGGATCGTCGTCCACGACGAGGATGCGTCGCTGACTCACAGGGGAAGCTCCAGGTGGGGCGCGGGCGGGGCGGGACGGTAGGTCGCCATCTCTCTTTGTGGGGATGATTCTGGACGCTTGGCACCGGCAGCGGTGCTGGCGGCCCACAGGATAATGGAGGACGGTGGTCTTCTGACCATCAGGGGCGCTGCAACATCGCCTCAGCGGGATCGGGGACCCCGGCAACGACCAGGCTCCGGTAACCCTCGCGCTCCATTCCCCGACGGACGATGCCGAGAAGGCGGCGATTGAAGTCCTTGCGTCGCTGACCGTCGACCTCGGGCGGCGGCATGGTGCCGTGGAGGCGCTGGACGATCCAGGGGGGTGCCAGGCGATCCAGGATCGCCGTGTTGACCCGGACCGCCACCTCAGCGTCCGCGCACTCCTCGACCAGGAGGGAGATCCGGAGGCTCTGCCCGGAGTGGTCGACGAGCTTCCAGGCCCGCTCCCAGGCGCGGCGCCGGTCGCAGCCGACGAAGACGAGATAGACCGGGTCCATGACGAGCCGGCCACGCTCATCGGGCAGCTCGGCGAGGAGCAGCTGACGGATGTCGGCATCGACCTCACGGGCCACCCAGCTGACCAGCGAGGGCGCGCGGGTCTCCAGGTCGGGCATGGGTGCGGTGTGGCCGACGTAACCGACCGGCAGGGCGCTGACCACGCCGGCGTGCCGGCGGCAGTACACACGCCCGTCGATGACCAGGCGATGGTCGGGGCACCACGCCGTCCGGCAGTCGTGACCGCGGCGATCCACGTACCCGCAGGGGAGCCCGGTCTGCCTCCCGCACCCCGGCTGGGTGCAGGCCTCATCGCCGGCCAGATCGACGAGCAGGGCGGCGCCGCGCTCGGATCCGACCCCGGAGATGGTGACTGGCCGTCTCGACCTGCTCCACGAGGCCATGACGGTGACCTTAGCACCCGCCGGAGGCGCCGCCCGGGGCCTTCACCGAGCCGTTGAGGAGGCTTCTCCGGGCCGCCAGAGGCAGGTTTCTCGCTCCCCCGAGACCACCTGGAAGATGTGAGATCGCTTGTTACCGTCCCTTCGCACTTCACGCATCTCCAAGGGGAGCGATCAGAGCATAGTTCGCACGAGCCACTCCCAAGGCGGCCACTCTAGGTTTCACAAGGAGGTGAAATAGCCAAATGCTGAGCAACCTTTATCTGCGCCTTCGTGGGCTCATGGTTCGCAAGACCGAGCTCGAAGAGAAGGAGAAGGGCCAGGGCATGGTCGAGTACGCCCTGATCCTCGTCCTCATCGCTATCGTCGTCATCGTCATCCTGACGGTGGTTGGCCACCAGGTCAACAACATCTTCTCGAACATCAGCAGCTCCCTGGGCAGCTAACCCACCAGGGACTTGGCGAAAAGGGGAGCCGCACCTGCGGCTCCCCTTTTCATTTTCCCCAGCTGAACGGCCACGGGCCGCCAGATTCGGTGCTTTCGACGTACCATGCCGCCAATGCAGTACGGTCCCTCGGGCGGCGCCGTGCGGGTTGTCATCGCCAGCGACGCGCCCCAGGCGGTGGCCGAGCTGGACAAGCTCGCCGGCTATGCCGATCAGGTCAACCTGGTCGGATTCATCCGCCACCCCGACGAGCTGGACGAGGACCTCGAGGCGCTCGGGCCCGACCTGGTCCTTCTCTACACCGGCTTCGGCGGCCTCGACACCGTGAGCCTGGCGGCCGACCTGGCTTCACGATCCGCACTGCTGCGGGTCATGGTCGTGGTCGACCCGGCGGACGAACCCTTCATCAACCGGCTGGAGGACGTCGGCGCCGCCACCGTGGGCGCCGACGCCAGCCCGGTTGCCCTGGTGACCGCGATCCGCGGGACGGCGGCCACCGGTCCGGATCTGCGCGAGCTGAACTCGCCACCGCCGCCCTCCTCCTGGCCGGGGGTGGAGGTCGTCGGCGCCTCAGCCGAGGAGCCCCTGACCGATCCGCACCTCTGGGGCACGCCGCAGGCACTCCCCGGCCCGCCCCCGACGGTCACCCAGCCTCCACCTGAGACCCTCGCCCCGGCCATCTCCCCGGCGGCCACCAGGGACGCGGAGCAGCCCCATATCCCCGAACCCACCGGCACCAGCGCGTGGTCCGAGCGGCTGCCCGGAGCCTCCACCCCTGCCTGGACGGAGCCCGCTCCGGTGGAGGTCGCCTTCCCCAGCTCGGTGCCCGTCTTCCAGCTGGACACCGCCGCCTTCGAGCCTCCCCCGTCCGGCGGCGGCGCCGTGGCGGAGCCGGGATGGCCGGGTGTGCCGACCTCGACCCCCGCCGCGGCGCAGGCCGCGCCCCCGCCCGAGCCCGAGCCGGAGCCGATCCAGCCGGTGCGCCCGCGGCCGGCCCGCCGCCGCGCAGGCGGCCACGCCGAGTTGGTCGTGGTCTTCTCCGGCAAGGGCGGGGTGGGCAAGTCCCTGATCGCCACCAACCTCGCGGTGGCGCTCGCCGCCGACGGCGAGCGGGCGGCCATCGTCGACCTCGACCTGCAGTTCGGCGATGTGGCCGTCATGCTCCACGCCGAGAGCCATCCCACGGCCATCGACTCCCTCGCCCAGCAGGGCGAGCAGGTTGACACCGAGTTCATCGAGGAGGTCATGGCGACCGGGCCGGAGGGGGTGCGCGCCCTGCTGGCACCCGCCAGCCCGGAGTTCGCCGACCTGGTCAACACCGCCAACCTGCGGGCCATCCTGCGGGAGCTGGCCAAGGAGTACGACCACATCGTGGTGGACACCCCGTCTCACCTCGAGGAGCGCAACCTGGAGGCCATCGAGATGGCCGACCAGATCGTCGTCGTCACCAGCTTCAACTTCGCGGCGATCAAGGACACCAAGGTCACCCTCAAGCTGCTCCAGTCCCTGGGCGTCGACCGCGAGAAGATCTGCGTGGTCCTCAATCAGACCCGCGCCAAGGTCAGCTTCCAGCGTTCCGAGGTCGAGGAGAGCCTGCGCTTCCGAGTGCTCACAGTGCTCCCGTTCGAACCCCGGGTGGACGACTTCATCGACAACGGGCAGCAGATCGTGACGGTGGAGCCGAAGGCGGAGTTCAGCCGCCAGTTCCGCCTGCTGGTGGATCACATCGCGGGCAGTGACGGTGACACCTCCGCCAAAGAGCCGGCCCGAGCCCGAGTCAACCGCCGGCGATTCTCCCTGGGGCGCGGCTGAGGGGCATGCCGTGATCCGCGTCCTCCTGGCCGACGAATCAACCCGGATCATCGAGAACCTGAGCAAGCGGCTCGGCCAGGAGGAGGACATCGCCGTCTGCGCCGTCGCCGCGGACGGCGACACGGCCCTCCAGGAGGCACTCCGCACCCAGCCCGAGGTGGCCGTGGTGGACGCCGGGCTCCCCGGCATGGACGGCATCCAGACCACCGAGATGCTGGTCCAGTACCTGCCCAACACGGGCGTGATCCTGCTCTCCATGGAGGCCGAGAACGAGGCCTTCCGGCGGGCCATGCTGGCCGGGGCCCGCGAGTTCCTGCAGAAGCCCTTCAGCGGCGACGAGCTGGTGGCCGCGATCCGCCGGGTGCACGCCTACGGGCTGCGGAAGGGGACCCCGGCATCGGCGCCGGCCGCCGGCGGCACCCCGGGGGCCGCACCCTCACGCGGGGGCAGGCTCTTCACGGTGGTCGGGGCCAAGGGCGGGGTGGGGAAATCGGCGATTGCGGCCAACCTCGCCGTCTCGCTCGGCCGGACGTGCCGGGTCGCCCTGCTCGACTGCTCGCTGCAGTTCGGCGATATCGGGGTCCTCCTGGACATCACGGCCGAGCGCACCATCGCTGACCTGGCGGCGAACAACGCCGTGGCGGACCACGACGTGGTCGAAGAGGTGATGGTGGACGGGCCCGGCGGAGTGCGGGTGCTGGCCGCCCCGGTCAGCCCCGAGCTGGCCGATTACGTCACCACCCAGCATCTGCGGGCCCTGATCGATCAACTGCGGCGCACCTACGACTGCATCGTGGTGGACACCGCGACCCACCTCAGCGAGATCAGCCTGGATCTCGTGGAGATGGCGGACAAGGTGCTCGTGATCACCGACCTGAGCGCCACCGGTGTGAAGAACGCGCGCTTGCTCCAGGCGGTCATGGGGGTGCTCAAGGTCGACCCGGCGCGCTTCGTGCTGGTGGTCAACCACCGCGATGGCGCGGGCGAGCTGGAGCGCGGCTACGTCGAGAACGTCCTCAAGACCTCGGCGACCGCGGAGATCCCGTATGAGCCGAACGTCGTCGCGACCTCGATCGCCCGCGGGGTGCCCTTCGTCCTCTCCCAGCCCCAGAGCCAGGCGGCGCTCCGGATCGCGGGACTCGCCGGCCTCCTCGCCCCCGCGGCGGCGGGGCGCGCCGGTCCGGACGCCGACACGGCGCCGCCCGACCCGACGGCCCCCAAGCGGCGGCGGCGGCTGGGCATGGGCCGCGGCCGGTCTGACCCGGTGGCCACCCCGGACTGATCCGTCAGCGGCCGAAGATCCCGCGCCGGCGCTTCTTGTCGCCGCCCGCCAGTGCCGCCTGCTCCTGGGGGACGAGCCGGAAGACCAGCTCGCGGATGGCCCGGCTGATCTCCGCCTCCGGCTGCGTCTCCACGAACGGTTTGCCCTGGTTCCAGGCGTCGGAGACCGCCTTCGGATCGTGGGGGATCTGGACCGCCACCGGCACGCGGAGGTACTGCTCGGTGGCCTCCTTGTTGAAGTCGGAGTAGCCGTCCACCCGGTTGACGACCAGCAGGACCCGCTCGGGGTCGATGTTCAGCGACTCCAGCACCCCCAGGGTGAGGCGCGCGTTCTTGACGCTCGGGATGGTGAGGCCGGTGACGACCAGGATCTTGCTGGCGATCTCCATCACCTGGAGGATCGCCTCCCCCAGGTGGCTCGAGGCGTCGACGACCACGAAGTCGCAGACCTTGCGCACCTCGGCAAACGCGGTGCGGACGTGGTCGGGTGTCACCAGGTCGGCGAGCTCGGGCTTGACCGGTGCCAGCAGGACGCGAATCCCCGCCGGCCCGACCGCGAGAATGTCGTCGAGGACCTCCGCGTCCAGGTGGTCCTGGGCGTCCACGACGTCGGTGATGCTGCGGGAGTGATTCAGATTGAGCATCACCCCGATGTCGCCGAACTGGAGGTCGAGGTCGACCAGGGCGACCCGGGCATCGGTCTCGCGGGCGAGTGCCACCGCCAGGTTGGCCGCGATGATGGACTTGCCGACGCCGCCCTTGGCCGAGAAGACGACGAAGACCTCGCCCGGGCCGGAGCGGCCGGAGGCCATGACCGGTGGGGGCTCCGCGGTCCGGGTCAGGAAGGTGCCCTTCTTGAGCTCCATGGCGTAGACGCGGCGGATCGCGGCCACCAGCTCGTCGTGGCTGAAGGGCTTGATCAGGAACTCCCGCGCCCCCGCCTGCATGGCCCGCCGCAGGTAGTCCCGCTCGCCCTGGACCGACATGATGATCACCGGGCTGGCGGGGAGATCCTGGGTCAGCTGCTCGGTCAGCTGGATGCCGTCCATGACCGGCATGTTCACGTCGGTGAGGACGATGTCCGGGTGGAGCCGCTGAGCCTCCTCCACCCCCTCCTTGCCGTCCCCGGCCGTGCCCACCACCTCGATGTCCTCCTCGAAGCTGAGGAGCTTGCGCAGGTTGTCGCGTGTCGACTGGATGTCGTCGACGATGAGCAGGCGGATGGGCTGTTCAGCCACGG
>Ga0181520_10002264_pt1 | contig 36280 bp, 27 predicted proteins | sample PEATcosm2014_Bin_29_FD_132451 | JGI IMG/M metagenome (GOLD analysis project Ga0181520, IMG submission 132451) | Peatland microbial communities from MTU Mesocosm Facility, Houghton, MI, USA - PEATcosm2014_Bin02_30_metaG | ecosystem: Environmental > Terrestrial > Soil > Wetlands > Peat | place...
GGAATTAATCCTTGATAAGCAAATATCTTATTATTGTATCTATGAATCTAGACATGACAGAGTAAACTATTATGAAAAAATCAATAATTAAGTTGACGCCTATGCGATTCGATCGGGAGGGATCGCTAATATACAAAACAGGTTCGGCTTTTCCGCCAGAGGCGGATGAGCCTTCGGCTCAAGCCAAAATGATATGAAAATTGTGGCTTAAACCACAGGCTCATCCGCCTCTGGCGGATGAGCCAATAAAAGCCGGGCTTAATGATTCCCCCAAGTTAAAACTCGGGGCTACTTAATAATATTTTTAATATCTGCGTAACTTCAATTAATAATTAAAACCGAAATTTTTCGATTCTAAAATATCAACCGAGTTTATAAGTGCAGGTAACACAATTATTTGGATAGTAATAAAGAGATGGATTGGTTACATTTAATGATAAAACAATTGTTAAAAAAATCAAAACCCGGAGTCTCTATGAAAACTGCATTCTTAATGTTCTTAATTTTTAGTATTTCTGTTTTTTCACAATCCCAAAACACTTTGAGCCTGAATGCTGTTAAGGATACTTCAGTAAAGGCTGATGAAATGATCCTGGAAATTTCCGTTTATAAATCCGACACAGTTTCTGCAATAGCAAATCAATCGAGTCATAAAAGCCTGATAAATGTTTTAAATGTATTAAAGGAATTTGGCTATAAAAATGAGAACATTTTCTTAAAAGAAAGCAATTTTCAAAACAATAATTACCAAAAACCGGGCAATTATTCTTCAATGCAGACTTACCGGGTAATATTTAACAAATTTGAGTTGTATGATACATTTAAAAAGGAATTAATAGATTCCGGAGCTACGGGTATAAGAATAGTAGCATTTTGGTCCAGCAGGTATCAAGAAATAAAGAGAGAGCTATATGTTAAATCAATTGAAGCAGCCAAAGAGAAAGCAAATTTCTTATCCGCCCAGATGGGAATACATAAAGTCCACATATTTGAAATATCAGATAATTCAAGAGATGAGTCCAATAATAACGATATATCGTTTATAAATTATCCTGGTTCAGGTATGCAGGCAGACGGCCCTATAACTGTGATGGCTCAAGCACAAAGTGTAGCACCGACAATTACGAACGGACAATTGTTAATAAGCGTATCGTTAAGAATTACATTTAAATTTGAATAGCACCAATAAATTGCAGGATTTGAAAACTCCGGATCTTAAAGAGGCTCTAAATAATAATTTTCTTAAAAATTATATAACTAATTCCAATGTCTACTTTTATATTCAGTTATTATATTTTTATGCACATAATTTTAACTAAAATCGAATTATGTTCAATATTAATATGGCATTGAAATTGCGCTTTGTAATCATCATTTATACATAGGTTAATTATGAAGAAATTTATTTGTTTGATATTATTGATAATACCGGCTTTTTCATTTGCACAGTCACACATGGGGGGAATAAAATTAGGAGTATTTGACCCTTCGGCAACCGATGCAGGATTTATTATCGGCTATGAAGGAGGCTGGGCAGTAGATCAAAATTTTTCATTAGGGTGGAGTGTTGATTGGTTTCATCAGAATTACATTAATCAAAGCCTTGTTTCACAACTAAATGATTATTACGGCATCAACAGTTCATTAAATGAGTTACGGGCGACTACAAATTTGTATGCAATTCCATTAATGGCAACTGCAACAATAAGCTGGCCTGTTTCACCAAGATCATACGCGTATGTTACAGGAGGGTTTGGCCTTGAAATGCTTCTTATATATTATAATGATTACAATAATCCCAATAATAATGACTTCCAAAGCGCGTTTGATTTTGCATGGCAGATCGGCGCCGGTGTTGCTTATGAACTAGGCCCGCGTTCCGACGTATTGATTGAATTAGCTTACCATTATTCTCAGCCGAGCTGGACTTACCAGGGAACAGATCCTGTTACCGGACAAACTACTACTTTTGAAGAATCCATTAATATGAGCGGATTAATGCTACGTACCGGTTTTAGATTTTACTTTTAATTGTCCGGTTTCTTGTTTACAAATATCCTTCATCCGTATGGCAAACCCGGTGGATGAAGGATTTAATAAAATTACAATTTTCGTTTGTTATCATTTAATCCATTATTAATAACCAGATCAATTTTTTGTTCTCCGATTTTCTTTTCCAGTTCTACTAAAAAAGAAATTTTCTTATCAAGTATATTTTCAATGGTTCTGTCCGTTTCAATATATATATCAATATCCCCCCTCTTGATTTATCATCTACTCTTGAGCCAAAAATATGAACCTTTGCGTCTTCACTGAAAATTAGTCTGTAAGTTTCTTTAATTATATTTTGCTCAAAATCCGATATTCGCATAACTTTTTCTGTTCTTTTATCAAATGATAAATAATCAATTTGGAATTATAATTCTATAATAGTTATTTTTTATGAAGTATGGCGGGAAAAGTATCATGAATAATTATAATATTTCTCCAGAATAAGCATGGAGGACATAACTAATATAGAATTGCCTTCAAATTTCAATCCTCATTCAATTCCCTTTTCATACTTTCTAATTCATCCCACCTGTCATATAGTTTTTTTACATTTTCTTTTGCTCTGGCAAGCTGAACGTTAAGTTCACCGGTTTGAGCGGCGTACTTTTCATAATAATCAGGCATGGTAAATATCTTCTCTATTTTTTCAACTTCCCCTTCGGCCAGAATTATTTTTTCTTCTATCTGTTCAAGTTCTTTTGCATCCCTATAGCTTAATTTTTTTACTTTAGTTTTTGTACGCGTGTCTTCTTTTTTTTCTTTAAGTTTTGCTGTATCCTCTTCACGTATTCTAAACTTCTTTTTTTCAATATAATAATCATAATCCCCTTCACTAAAATAGATTTCGCCGTTTCCTTCCAGAGCAAGTATTCCGTTACAAACACGGTTCAGAAAATACCTATCGTGGCTAACAACCATAACACAACCTTCAAAAGATACCAGGGCTTCTTCGAGAATTCTCAATGTGGGCAGGTCAAGATCGTTCGTCGGTTCATCAAGCATAAGAAAATTTCCACCTTTCGCTAAAATCTTTGCCAATGTAAGCCTGCTTTTTTCACCCCCTGAGAGCCTTCCAACTAAAGTATTTATCCTGTCGTCTGTAAAAAGGAAGCGCCTTAAGTAGGTCCATACTGGCAACTGGTGTTTGCCGAACTTAACGGTTTCACTTCCCTCGCCGATTGCTTTAACAACCGTATCATCATCATTTAACAACAGTCGTGCCTGGTCCACATAATTTATTTCGGTCGCTTCGCCGGTATCTATTTTACCCTGCGTGGCTGAGATTTCACCAAGGATAATTTTAAGAAGTGTAGTTTTGCCTACACCGTTTTGCCCGACCACACCCATTTTTCTTCCGGGTTCAAAATTAAAATTAAAACTTTCAAACAGGGTTTTCCCCCCAAGTTTAATTCCCACATTTTTTAGTTCAATGACTTTTTTCCCAAGCCGTTCAGGCTCCGGAATAATTAATTCAACGTCAAGTTCAGCTTCGGCTTTATCCTGCGAGGCTAATTCATAATAGTTATCCAGCCGGCTTTTTGCTTTTGTTCTTCTTGCTCTCGGGCCCCTCCTTACCCATTCCAGTTCCCGTCTTAAAAAAAGCTGCTTTTTTCGTTCTTCAATTTCCTGAATTGCCTGCCTTTCTGTTTTGTTAATAAGATAGCCTGTATAATTGCCCTGGTGGGAAAAGAAGGTACCGGAAGAAAGTTCGACAATACGATTTGCTATCCTATCTAGAAAATAGCGATCATGGGTAACAAAAATGCATGTGCCTTTGTACTGAGCCAAAAAATCTTCCAGCCACTCTATTGATTTTGTATCAAGATGATTAGTCGGCTCATCAAGTATCAGCAAATCCGGTTTTGCAATAAGTGCACGGCACAGGGCAACACGCCTTTTTTCACCGCCGGACAATACATCGACGTACCTGCTGCCTTCAGGTGCATCCAGAGAATTTATAAGAATGCTAATCCTTTTTTCAAGATTCCATGAATCCTTCATTAAAATAGTTTCTTCAAGATGGTGCTTTTGGGGAGAGTTAAAGGGAGTCTGCTCATATTCCTTTATTAATTCCAGTTCGCTTATAGCGCCGGATAAAATATTATCATAAACATTTTTAGATTCATCTAAAGTAAACTCCTGAGACAGGAAACCGATAACCAGATTTTTTTTCTTTGCCACCTCGCCTGAATCGGGCGGCATTAAACCCGAAATTATTTTTAAGAAAGTTGATTTTCCAGAACCGTTTCTACCCACCAATCCAATCCGGTTACCCTCATGCACACTTAAGGAGGCTTTATCAAGAATGACCTGATCGCCGAATTGAACACATAATTCCTTTGCGGTTAAAATAACGGGAGTAACATTCTCAGACATGGCAGCCAATACTTCTTATTATTTAATGATTAAAAGGTAAAAACAAATATACGGATGCCGATTTAAAATTCAGGAATTTTAACTAACTAATTGAAATACGCATTTAAAATAATTTTCCCATTCTTGCATAACTCTAAACTTAATATATTTAAAATTATAAGCAATACCGGACTATTTCTGAATATAATAAATAAATACATGCATATTTCCTAATTTATTTAGGAATTCCAGGCTAAAAAGAAAAATAAATTTAGCTTTGCGATTTAGATTAAAATCTTTATTTTTAAACTGATAATTTTGACGGGCAGGCGGCTGAATAGTAAGAACAAAGAGATATTAACTCTTTGTGTCCGCGGTTCCAAAGGGCCTGACCCGATACACCGGGATCTACCCCCATAGCCAGAACAAAAAAGAGTCGATTTTACATATTTATAAATATAATAGGGCAAGCTAACTATGCCGGATGATCTCGAGCAACAACCTTCGGTTACTTCACGTGTAAAGAATATAATACTTGGTGCACCGCGCAATATTAATGACCCGGGTATATTTCATAAGATTGCACTAATCCCCGTCTTAGCCTGGATTGGCCTTGGCGCCGATGGATTGTCTTCTTCTTCATATGGGCCAGAAGAAGCATTCAGAACTTTAGGAAGCCATACATACCTTGCCTTGTTACTGGCATTAGCTACATCTCTAACAGTATTTATTATTTCCTACGCCTACTCAAGAATAATAGAACATTTTCCACATGGCGGAGGCGGTTATATTGTCGCTACTCATATGCTGGGAGATGAAGCCGGTGTTATATCCGGTTCAGCTTTACTGGTGGACTATATATTGACAATTACCGTTTCTATTGCGGCCTGCGCGGATGCAATTTTTAGTTATCTTCCGGCGGAATGGCAAAAATATAAACTACTCTTTGCTTCGACTTTAATTATTTTCTTAATTGTTTTAAATATTCGCGGTATAAAAGAATCAATAACCTGGTTAGCGCCAATATTTATTACATTCATTATTACACACATTATTTTATTAGGATACGGAATATTTAGTCATATTGGCGAAGTTAAACCGGTTCTGCATAATTTTCATACCAGTTTACAACATGATTTAACTGCAATGGGATTTTTAGGAATATTAATGCTTCTTCTTAAGGCATACTCAATGGGAGGGGGAACATACACAGGTATTGAAGCTGTTTCAAACGGACTTCAGATAATGAGGGACCCGAAGGTAAAAACCGGGAAACGGACAATGATTTATATGGCAAGTTCCCTGGCAATAACAGCAGGCGGATTATTCTTATGTTATTTATTATTTAATGTTAAAATTGCAGAAGATAAAACTCTTAATGCAGTATTGGCGAATAGTCTTTTCAGTTCCTGGCATTTTGGGGCTGTTCTTGCTGTTATTACTATTTTTTCGGAAGGAGCTCTCTTACTTGTGGGCGCTCAGGCAGGTTTTATTGACGCTCCCCGAGTAATGGCAAATATGGCAGTAGATTCCTGGCTGCCTCACCGTTTTGCAGCTTTTTCAGAAAGATTAACAATGCAAAACGGAATAATTCTAGTGGGTTCGGCTGCTCTGGCTATATTGCTCTATACACACGGCAATGTCGGGGCTCTTGTTGTAATGTATTCTATAAATGTGTTCCTGACTTTCTCACTTTCTGAATTTGGTATGTCCAGGTTCTTTATAACTCACAGGAAAAAAGAAAAAGAATGGAAACAGCATTTAAGCGTTCACTTAACAGGTTTAACTTTGTGCTTAACCATTTTAATTATCACTATTTTCGAAAAGTTTTTAGAAGGCGGATGGCTTACACTTGTACTTACTTCGTTTGTTATTGCCCTCTGTTACATAATTAGAAGTCATTATAAAAAAGTAAAAGAAGATATGAAAAAATTCGATCTTCTTTTAATTGACATACCAACTATAGGCGAACCGAATTCTGCACCAGTTGATGATAAGAAAATGACTGCAATACAATTAGTAAGCGGTTATAATGGATTTGGAATTCATACGTTTTTGACTATCGTTAACCAATTCCCGGATTTCTATAAAAATTTCATATTTATTTCAGTTTACGTTGTTGACCAGGGATTGTTTAAGGGAGAGGAAGGGCTTGATCAGCATAAAATTGATGTTGAAAAATCATTGAAAAAATATGTTGATCTTGCAAGAAGGCTGGGTTTTGCTGCGGATTACAGGATGGAAGTAGGGACAGACGTAATCAAATCTGCAACTGATTTATGTTTAAAAACATCCAAAGAATTTAAACACTCAATGATATTTAGCGGAAAGCTTGCTTTCAAAGAAGAAAAATTCTATCACAGGCTTCTTCATAATGAAACAGCGTTTGCAATTCAGAGGAATATGCATTGGAGTGGAGTTCCTACAATGGTGCTTCCAATCAAAATTGATATTTAATAGCTGAATAGGGATGAATTATTTTGCAGAGGAAATAATTCATTTCCTTCTTTAAATAATTACCTAGTTTAAACCGGCGATGGGAATTTTTATTTTACGCTGTGTTTCATCATAGTCCAACAAATAAATCAGACTGTTTAAAATAATGAACATTTTTTTCTATCCCGTTATTTGGAAATGACTAATATTCGTTCTTTTATGTGTTTTTTTTAGAATGTAGTATATAAAACGCTATAACTATTCGCACATTACGAATAATATATCCTGGATTGGCCGCAGGTGTCATATTTTTTTATTTGTAATATTTATAATTTTTCAACCTCAAACTGATTTGGCAACAAATAAAGATATAATAGGGATTATAAAAATTATGTGATTCATAAACGTATTGATAGCACTTTTCGCAATAACATAGAGAATATTTATCTAAACTAAATGGGAACATAAAAATGCCAGGAAACAACAAACAAAGATCTCCAGCTATTAAATTTAGGGTTACTTTCTTCGTCGTTTTTATTTTATATGTATCAAGTTCTGCACAGGTTACTCCAGATAATTTAAATTATTTTTTAAAAACTTCCGGTAACCGGCCTTATGGTATTGCTTTCGACAATATAGGTTCAATGTTTATCGTAACTGCGCCTGATACGGGTAAAGGAAAACTCTCAAAGGTCACTCCAGATGGAAATATTACCGACATTGCCGAAATTAAAGGAAATTTTATCGGACCGGGTATTTTTATTGATAACGAGAAATCTGTTTATATAACTACAGGAGATAAACTATTAAGGTTTTCTGCCGAAGGTAAGGCCACGGTAGTTGCATATGGATTCTCAAGAGCAATAGATGTTAAAATAGATAAGAATAAAAATATTTATGTGGCGGATGATCTGAGGGGTACTATATATAAGATTACTTCGACGGGATCAAAAGGGATATTTTACAAGAGTGATACTGCCGGTTCATTCATTCTTACCGGTATAATATTAAATAAAAGTTGTGATAAATTGTATGCAAGAGAAGGAAACAAATTACTTATGTTTAATTTAATATCCGACAGTATTGCCAGTCAACCAAAAGTAATTATTGATAATACTAAAATGTTTTACCTTTGCATAGATAAGAATGATAATATTTATGCAAGCACTCTGAATAATGTAATAGAAGTGGATACTGCCGGCAAAATACAATTTCTTTCTACTGCGGTAATGGGCACTTCACTTGGGCTTGCTATTGGCGGAAAAGGATTTGATGAAAATAGTCTCTATATTACTGTTGAGGATGGAATTATAAAGCTGCCGATTTTAGGATCCTATTATCACAAATAAGGTTGCTTTCAATGAATGTGATTGATGGCATCAAATTCTTAATATAAATTTTAACTTCTTATTAAAAAAGAATACAATAAAATAGTAGAGGTCAATCATGGAAAATGAAACTAATAAATTTGAAACGGATGGAGTTTTACCTAAAGAATTAGCAAATGCAATCGAATATCAATCTTCCTCTATAGTTAGTAAACAATTGCTAAAAAAAACCAGCGGCAACTTTACCCTTTTTGCTTTTGACAAGGATGAATCGCTTACAGAACATACATCAAATTTCGAAGCAATAATTTATTTAGTTGAAGGTGCTATGGAGATAACAGTAGGAGGAAAATCTTTAATTGTTACAGGAGGACAATTTATAATTCTTCCACCGAATATACCTCATGCTTTGAAAGCAATAGAAAGAGCTAAAATGACTTTAACTATGATTAAATAGTTTTTTTTAGAAACTGAAAACGATCTTGTAAATTTGATAGTTTCAGGTTTTTCTTACCACAAAGACTCTAATTATTATTAACCTTACAGCTATGGTGTAAATATTTTCTCAAGAACTTCAATTAGTTTTGCATGGAAAATGGGCTTTGAGATAAAATCATTAAATCCCGATGCAATAAACTTTTCCCTGTCGCCGGGCAGCACATAGGCGGTTACGGCAATAATAGGTATTTTTTCAAGTCCGGGCATTTTATGGATAATGCGTAACGCATCCAGCCCGTTATACTCACCCTGAAGGTTTATATCTATAACTAAGAAATCAAAATGGTAACTGTTTAGGAGTGGAAGAGCTTCCTCAAAGCTTACCGCAAATCTTACTTCCTTAAGTTCCTTCATCTGTACATTAAAGAGAATCTGGGAATCCACCTGGTCCTCAATATAAAGGCATGATAGAGAAGAAAGATTAAATTTTTCTGAGGATTTACCTGCTTTACGGCTTGCTGAAGAAATAGTTTTAGCACTTTCGGGATTTTTATAATATTCTTCCACCGGTGCTTCCGTGCTTTGTATTTCTTCCGGCTGAGATTCTACTATAAGAGTTTCTTCTTCTATAACTTTTTCTTTTAGTTCCGGCCTGATATCATTCTCCTGAACAGCAGTTACTCTCTTTTCTGAAATTTTAGCGGGTTCATCATGCAATATTTTTGAATCTTCACCGGTAAATTTCACAGGGAAAACAAATCTGCAATCCGGTTTATCATTGCCCTGCTCAATTACCTCAAACTTTCCACTTAAAGATTGAAGTAATGTTATTGCAAGCTGGATGGTCATCTTAGTAATACCCAAATCCTTAGCTACCCCGGACTTATTATTTCCAAATATTGTTTTATAACTTCCAAGCATATACTCAGAGATATGGGAATAATTATCCTTTAGTGAGATAGCAAATGATTTATTATCCACTTGGTAAGCCGAAAAATATATTTTCTTTTCTTTATTTATTAATACCGATATCTTCAATAAAGTTGAAACAAGATTTTGAAATTTTTCTTTATCAGATACAAATTTCAAAGAAGAAGAAATTTTACCATAGGCAAATTCCATATTCCGACCGCCGGAGATATAGGTGAAGTCATTCTGAAGTTGATCTATAACTTCTGTAATTCCAATTTCTTCCGGTTCAAGTACAGCACTATTGTTGTTGATATTGGAGTATTCAATAACAGAATTCATTATACCAAGCAGCCTGCTGCGATTTTCACTGATTATCTCAATGGCTTCTTTATGCTCAGGAGTTAAGTTCTTTATATCATTTGTTATCTCCTGCACAAAACCAAGTATAACATTTATTGGTGTTAAAAGATCATGAAACAGTCCCGGCAGGAATTCAGGATCCAAAGGTTTAATCTCTGATAAACCGGAATCTAAAGGTTTTTCAACCTTCATATTATTACTATTCTCGTTTGATACTTTTTGTATTGAAGGATTTTTAATTATTTTTCCGACAATACTGAACGAATCTACTTCATCTTTATAATTTAGAACAGGAACAGCAGTCAAATCAACTTCAAGAAATTTGCCGTCTGAACATTTTAACTCCGTTGAGATAGTAACTGAATCTATAATGTGAGAATGAAAGATGGAAGAATTTATTGTTCCCCTGTCGTCATTTTTTATATGTGACGTAAGAGAAGTATTTTCAATTTCATTTATAGGATAGCCCAGGTATTTTTTTACAGCCGGATTTGCAAGTGTTATAATTCCAACGTTATCAGTAATAAACAGCAAATCATCGGTATTATCAAAAGCGGTTCTGAATAATTGATTTTTCTTTTCGAGTAAAAGTTTTGTAGTTACATCTCTGACAATATTAAAATGCGCATCCTTTTCTTTATACTTAAAGGCTATTTTACTAATTTCAACAAAAATATATGAGCCGTCTTTTTTAGTATGCTTGTAAGGACCAGTAAACTTCCCTCCTGTTGCAGCCATGTTGGAAGGATCCAAAAGAGTTTGAATATCTTCAGGAGTATACAAGTCGGTAAGATCCATCTGCAAGAATTCATCTTTTCTGTACCCGTAAAGAGATAATGCAGATTCGTTTGCCTCTATGAATCCCAGGTTTTCTGTATCGTATATAAAAATAGGCTCTGGATTGTTTTGAATTAGTATTTCAAACATTCTTCCTCTTTTGTTAATTATTCTTTCCAAATTATCGTCAACAGGAACATCTTCAAGTAAAATTGAAAATCCTTCAATTTCATTTTGTTTACCTTTAATTTTACTTAATAGGACAGTAAAATTTTTAGAGATATCGTTTTTTATTCCGATCTGCAAAGATAACTCAAATTTTTCAAAAGCGGGAACAGAATTTAAAAACCTAGTAATATTTTCATTCAGCCGGCCGGGAAAAACTTTTGAATAGGAAAAATTTTGGAAATTCGTATAATCAATTGAAAATAAGTTACAAAATACCCGACTTACATGAACTATTATACCGGCAGTATTAATAATTGCGAGGGCTTTGGGAAAATTTTCAAGAATATTGTTTGAAATATCAAAATATCCGGGATTTATTTTCTTTTCGTCATCAACTTCAATTTTTTGAGCTATACCGATTACTGCAATAACGTTACTTTCTGAATCGCTTAAAGGAACCTCAATTACCTTGAATTCATTCGGGTCATTAACACCTGCAATAGGAATACCCTGCATAACAGTACAATTTAACGTTTCTTTAATATAATTTTCAATTGTATTATAAAATTCTACTATATACGCAGGTAAAAATGACTGTACCGGCTTGCCCTCAATCTGTGCAGGTTTTAATCCTATATTTGCAGCAAGTTTATTATTTACGAGTGCAAAAGCTCCCTTAATGTCTTTAATCCAGAAAAGCTCATCCAATTCATTTACTTTTTTGGATATTTTATCTTTACCAATGTAAGTAAACGGGTAAAGTGATTTTATTTCATCAATAATTTTTAAAATTATCTCATTTGGAATAATTTTTTTCAGCTCGTCGGTTTGTATTTTAAACTTTGTAACTTCTCCAATTTCGAGTTTTGATACCTGGGGAGTAAATGTACAAAATATTAAAAGTTCATTCTCGTCCTTATATAAATTAATTATTGCATTAACATTTAATTCACTTCCGTTTTTCAAAAGCAGATGAAGATTTTCAGTAACCGGATTGTTTTTTGAGAATACACTTTCAATTAAATCGTTAAGCCTGGTAATAGTGCGGTCTTCAAAGAGATCACAGATATTTTTATGAGCAGCTATGGCAAAAAAGTTCCTGGCATATTTATTATAAGATAAAATTTCGCCGTCATGATCTATAATTATGAACGGGTCATTAATATTTATGCCCAGAGAGTCAAAAAATGCATTACTTATTTTATGGACCTGTTTCACCTGAGGCCTTATATTTATTAATCTGGTTTAAAAAGTTCAGATTAAATTATTGCCAGGGAGTTGTTACCGTAGCTTCATTCGACCACGATGAATCATTACCGGCAATAGCTTTAACCCTATATATATATGTAGCGGAACCTGTTAAACCGCTTGCGCTGTCTACATATTGTGTAGCACCTTTGGATGCAAACCCGACATCAACATAAGAAGTCCAGGAATATCTTCTTTCGATCTTGTAATAATTTTCAACTCCAATATCGTCGGTCCATGTTAATTTAACTACAGTGGCGGCAGATGAAGTTGCAGTAAGATTGGTAGGCGGCGCAATAGAGCGGGCAGCACCGGTCCCGTATGTATTCATTACTGCGCTAAAGCCGGATGAACCATAAGCGTTTGAACCGCGTATTTTATAATAGTACACTGTTGTATCGTCCGCATCGGGATCATCTATATTATAAGAACTTGGGTTTGCAGTTAAATAAAGCGAAAACTGGCCGTAAAATCCACGTTTCCTCCAAATCTCATAACCGGGTGAAGTACTGGTTGTTGAATCGCTCCACGATAAATTTAGTACACTGCTTGATATCATGGTAAAAGCTAAATTATAAGGAGCGTAAGGAATTTTGCTTACATCAGTAATCAGAATGTTTGACATTGTATCGCTTCGTGTGGAGTAACCATCATTATCATAATATATTAAAAAGTAGCTTATGCGTTTGCCTATATAAGAAGTATCGAGAGTAAAAGTTATGGTTGGCTGTGTGCCGTCTGAATTAACAGCGTTATGGGACAGGAATACGTTGTTCAGATACAGCTCGACATAATTTATACCAGAATCTTTAGTTATCGTATAAGTAATAGTAGTTGTATTTTTATAAATGATAGTATCATTAGATTTTGGGCTGGACACTGTAATTTTTAATTTACTGGATATAGATGAGGCAGAATTACTCGGGTTTGTAAATAAGTCCGTACAGCCGGTCAAGTAAATAATTACTGCAGCAATTAATAATATCTTAGTTATTATATTTTTTTCAGGTATCAATTTAGACTCACGTATTTGGCTTATAATAATCAAAATAATATGTGCGAGATTCACTGGCATCAAGATCATTTATATAAAGATAGATGATACGGTTAACTTTATCATACTCATACTTTGCCAGTTTCGTTCCGATAATCTCCGAACTCATTGAAATATTTGTTGCCGGTTCGCTAAGTTCAAGTTGAAGGACCAAATTGGTAATAGGCTGTTTGCCGGGATTTGAAATTGTTAAAGCAACCCTGGTATCGCCTCTTTTATTAACCCTTACTTCCACATAATTACGGCGAGCCCACCAGTTTTCCACTTGTTCTGCGGTGGTTATCCAGTATCCTTTTCTTTTAAGGTCGCTGATTACTTTCTGAACAACTCCTACATACTCAGGCTTGCATTGAAATTCAGTATGCATTTTCATTGTATATAAGCCGCCTTCAAAAAGTATCCGATCCAAATCTTCCTGGTAAGTGTAGTACTGGAATTCGGGATCCGTAAGGCCGTAATCTCTAATAGTTTCGTAATCATCCCTTCCGGTTTTAACCATGGAAATCAAAAGACTATCACCCCTAATAATTGTTTTAGGAACCGACCTGTCTGTAAGAGAATCTGTAAATACATATTTATACTTAGCATTGATTAAAGCTCTTATTGAATTCTGGTCATATATACCAAAGTATGGTGCATTCCCGATAACCTTGGAACCTGAGAGCGCTTCAAGGTTATTCCTTGAATCGTAATATTTATTGTATTGCGTATTAAAATCGTCCAGTGCATTAAGCGTATCGGTAAGTGAAGTAAGATACCCGACATCAGTTAACGAGGCAATTTCACCATAATTAGATATTGTTCTGATCAAACCCGGATTGGTTTCAGCTAAAGAAGGATCGACAAAAAAAGTTGCCGGAACATTTCCGGCCCTTAATATGGGCAAAAGATTACTAATATTACCGGCTTCTTTTGAAACGTTAGGCATAATAACCGCCGCAGCGCTGTAGTTTGCAGGCCAATCTCTAACAAAGATAACGGGTTTATAACTAAGCCAGTCAACGCAGTTATTAAATAATCTGTCAAAATATATATAGTCTTCCTGTACGCCGATTACCGAGTTTATCTCGAACCCCATCCAAACAAATCTTCCGGTTCCATAATTACCATACACAATACCGGCACTCTTTTTAATTTCATCTCTTGTAAGGCCCTCCTGCATTTTATAATTAAACCAAAAACTTGCCTGTGTTGTTCTTGGATCCAATACTTCAACGGAAATAGGCTGGTCCCATGTTGCAACCTTCAATGGGTAGCCGGCGGGGATATTTGCAGTAATAGGAAGCCCCCCCCGTAAAGTATGTATTTTAGTAAATTCATCTTTTGAAATTTCTTTGGAGAACTTAAGCCCGAAAACTTCCGAAAAAAAGTCCCAGCCTCTCCATTTACCGTCTGCCGAATAAGAAGCGGTACCGCTTGTTGCAAATAAGCTGCCCCCATTACCAACATATTTTTTCAATTCTATAATTTCTTTATCACTAAGCGCTTTAGATCCTGGCAGGATGAGCATTTTGAAATTATTTTCCTGTCCGAGTTCTATTGTGGAATCTGCAATAATCTGATATCTATACCCGGAGTTGTTAAAAAATTTTTTCCAGGAAGAGATATTATCATTAAGCCAGGTACTTCCTTCGGGCAGCATATTTTCCGTATATTTAGAATACAAAATACCTACGGTTGGTTTTTCTCCATATAATAAATTTTTGAGAGCATCGGAATCCGGCAGTAATTCGGCAATACTGAATCTGCCGTAAACACCCCGAAGGATGAAAAGGTAAATTAAAACAGCGCCAATAAGGAAAACCACACCGCTGAATAAAATCAGGAGTTGGTTGACTCGGCCCTCTTTTTTAATTTTTAACGCCACCTTGCTGCTCCGGATTCTTTATTTTCTTTAGTTGAAACATAACCTTCAGTAGTATACTTTAAAAATTTGGAATCTTTTTGCTGCCTTACTTCTTCAGGTTGAGCGGTATACTGAGGAGCCTGAACACCTCGCTGCTGAACATAACCAGGTACATTATACTGGCCGGGTTGCTGCGTAACAGGGCCTGTCGGCTGCTGCCTGAAAGCCGTATAAGGTTGAGGTCTTTGCGTAAATTGCTGCTGGGGCTGGCCCGGGAACTGTTGAATAATTACCGGCTGACGTTCAACAAACACTGGCTGCTGTGCTACCTGCGGCTGTTCCATCTGACGCGGAGCAGGCATACCTGAAGGTGTAACAACTTCAGCTACTATTTCAGCCTGACGAGGCACAGCTGCAATTTGCCCTCTTCTTTCCCTGGTTTTGTAAAGGATATAAGCTCCAATCGCCAATAAGAAAGTGCTTATTGTGGCAACCAGGATGATTGTTGATAGTATAGGTATAAGTTCCATAATGACCTCTCAAATAAATAAGTTAGCTCTATGCTTTTGCAACGCCTACCCGCTCAAGTTTACCCCAGGTCATTTTTATACCCAGGAGTTCTTCGATGGTAGACATAAGTTTACAAATATCGATTATTAGAATAAAAAACATACGGTAGATAATTGAATAACCCACCAGCCTGAATTCTTCCCGTTCGGCAGCTACACAGTATAATGCTGTTACTAAATCAAGAAGAGCAAGTCCGGCCCACCAGAAAAAGATTAAAGATGAAAACCCGAATGCAAATGCTGCAATTATGAAGAACAGGTTTGCAGCAATATTCATTGCAGGCCATATAAGAGCTTCATAGAACATGATCCATAATATAAATGTATCCCCAAAATTAATACTTGGGTTTATCATTAATTTTCTGTGTTTTTTAATTGACTGGATAATACCGCGCGTCCATCTATATCTTTGCTTTAATAACTGCTGAAGCTTTACAGGAGCCTCCGTAAATGAAATTGAATTCGGTTCATAATAAATCTTCCAGCCATTGGCAAGAATTTTTAATGTCAAGTCTGCATCTTCCGCAAAAGTATCGCTTGAATAGTATCCGGCTTCTTCAATAGCTTTCTTTCTGAACAAACCTATAGGCCCCGGAATTATATTTACCAGACGTACAAAACTTTGTGCGCTTCTAGCCATATTTAAACCTTCGATGTACTCCAGTGCCTGAAGATCCGTAAACAACTTACCCCTGTTCAATACTTTTACATTACCTGCAACCGCACCAATTTCCTTGTTGGCAAAATGACGAACTGCAAGTTTTATACAATCCGCGGAAAGTTGAGAATCACCGTCCATGCATAAAACAAGTTCTGCTTTGGAATATTTTATACCGGTATTCAGAGCTTTAGCTTTACCGCCGTTTGGCTTATTTATCAAGCTTATTTTTATATCAGATACTTTTCCTTTTCTGTATCCCACAAGGCCTTCAGCTACCTGCCTGGTTTTATCTGTAGAACCGTCGTTTATTATTATAATTTCATAATTAGGGTAATTTAACTCTAATAAAGATTTTATTGAATCGGCAATAACTTTATCTTCATTATAAACCGGGACGAGAATAGAAACAAACGGAGAATACCCCCCGGTTAGTGATGAATAAGTATATTGATTTATATATAAATATGCCATTATAAGAATTGAAAAATACCGTATAAGCAAAATGAAAAGGAAGATAACAAGAGCAACAATTGTTGCATATTCTAAAAGCGATTTTACAGTTAAAACTGTTTTAGGAAGTGTGTAAACAATTACAAGAACTAATAAAAGTGAAATTAACCCGCTAACCATTATTCTTTTAAGATACTTATTACCCTTATCCTCAGCGGGTTCAAAATGCTCGTGGTCTTCAAATACTACCGACGATCTTTTTATTTCTTGTTTTGCTTCCATAATACTTAATTCGCTTAATTTTAGAATAATCGCACAATTATAATGCCATATAATATATTATGTTACAGACAAGATTAGGGTATAATCGCAGTTCGTTTTGTCACAGATTAAGATTTACTGCCCTTATGTATCAAATTAGAGCATAATAAGAATGTTTTCATAATTGAACAAAAAAACACATTTTTTCCCCTATTTTTGAAAATAGAAAATTAGTATTTCATCTTATCAATAGAAAAAAACTACTTATGCAAAATAATAATTTCAGAATAATGAATGAAATTGGCAATATAAAAAGACATGGATTTTAATGTATATCACGAATTATTATTTTATAATATTAAAAACATGTAACGCTAAATTAAATCCTTTTGTTTAACAAACTTCTCATTTTATCAAAGTTAGAACAAAATTGATATTTAAATATAAGACCCACCTTTTTGTAAATGAATTTATTTCAAAATTTCCGGATCGGGTCTATCCGGTTCATTACAAAAAAGTGAGTCTCACTAACTTATTTATTGAGGTAAATTTAAACTTTTTTACAACGTCCAGTAAGCAGCTACAATAGCTCCAAATGAACTATATCCAACAACATTCTGGAAGCTGCTGCCGCCTGCTAATCTGCCGGTAAAGGTTAACCTGTCTAAAGCTCTCCATGTTGCCATTATGTAACCCTGCCGAAGCAAATAACTGCTGTTGGAAACAAATCCTATAAGTCCGCCTACCGTTACCGAAAGTGTAGATTCTTTTATAATATCCCAATCTGCAAAAATGCTATTAATCGAAGAGCTTGTAGGTGAAAAATAATATGACGATGTAAACTTATAAGCGGAACCATAATACTCATAACCCAGAATAAAATCAGGATAGAAATATTTACCGAGTTTTAATGCTAAATTATATCCATTATTATCATCAATAAAGTAGTAAAAATAGGAATAATCAACTGAAAATTTAATGCCCGAACTAAACTGATAATATCCGCCTAATCTTAAAAGGTCAGCCATAGACCTATAGGTAATAAAGTAAGAAGAATAGTTTACCTGTGATGCATCAGTCCGTAGGAAATCTGCGTATAGCGAATAATGGCTGGAATCGTCAGTACGAAGAACAATTTCGGCAACGGGTTCAACATAAGATGTACTCTGGTAATAATTATAATAAGTATTTCCGAAATCTAATCCGAAAATAACCTTCTCAGACAGTCGCAAGGTAAGATCCCACCTGTATGTAGTGGAAATTACTGAAAGAGAATTGTATCTTAGATCAGTAAGAAATCCCTCTGCGCCAATAGTAAAAAATGAAGTAACTCCAAGATCAAGCCTTAATCCTTCGGTATAATTTTTAATTCCCAAATTATCCGAATAAACAGAAAAAGACGGTGTAAGCTGTGCATAAACCGGGAATGAACTAATAAAGCTTCTGAAGCCTGTAGGGGGAATCCAGTTGTAACGCATCTCCACCATGGAAGTCTGTGTGGAATCCAGTTTCAAACTATCCTCCATATTATCATATACGTCACGGGCTCTTCTGTATTGATGCATTTTTAAATATGAATCGCCCAAGTATAAATGGGCGGTAAAATCATCCGGATGAGAACTAGCCAAAGCCTGGAAGGCCTGGAGTGAATTAACCGAATCACCCATAGCAAAATAAGTTTCGGCTTTGCTTAAATCTACATTGTAATCATAACCCTGGCTAAGGATATTGTTATACGTATCAATTGCTTTTTGATAATTATGTGCACAAACATTTACATCGGCATATTCTTTTTCAATTAATATATTCGGTTCCGATTTAGACATATATTCATCGTATTTAGCCACAGCCTGATCGCATTGGCCAGCACCCCAAAGACTTCTTCCATCTTGAAGAATCGCAAAGTTTAGTTCCTGCTGGTATCTCAGCTTTTGGGTGTCGTAAGAAGTCTCTAATGATTTAAGATCAGGGCTTCCCGGGCTGATAGCTCTCACTTTTTCCAGATATTCCTTTGCTACTTCAAAATTATTTTGTTTCATATTCAGAGAGCAGTAAGCGGTTAAAGCGCCGAGGTTGTTCGGCTCCTTCTGCAATACATCTTCCAAAAGAACTTTTGCGGTATCCAGATCCTGCCCCAGCCAAACATCTAATTCAGCCATGAAAAGTTTATATTTAGTATTATTAGGCCTTATATTAATCAGAATATGCATTATATCAAGCGCCTTATTAAAATCCCTGTTATCGGCTTGTGCTTGTGCCGAGGCAAAAAGGACTTCTTCATCATCCGGATACTTATTCAGGTAAATTGAATATACTACCAGCGCAGAATCATAATTCTGCATTTGGCTGTAGTATGCACCTAATGCAAGTGCAGTATTTTTATCTGTAGAATCCTTAGCGAATTTAATCATCAGTTCACTGATTTTCGCCTGGTAAAGAACAGTGCTAATTGAATCCAGCCGGGTAGAGATCTGACCGACTTCTACAGAGTCATACCTGGAACTTTGAAGATACAAAATCTGTTCATGAGCTTCTTCATACCTTTGAACTTCGATCAAAGCTTTAAGAAGCTTTAGCCTGGTTTCGTTATCCGATGGTTTTCTTTTTAAAATGCTGAAATACTTATCGATAGGATAAACAAACTCAGGATGTACGGGGGGAAGGCCGTAATTATAATTTTTAACGTATGAAGTATCGTTTACAGTAAAAATATATCCTTTACCTCTGGCTAAATCAAGGCCATCCATTGCTTCTTTAAAATAAGGTTTAAGAGCCAGAGAGCTTTCAAATGCTTCTATTGCAATTTTAGTTTTACCCAGCCACAAAGAAAAATACCCGAATCTAGACCAAATTCGTTGATCGCTAGGGTATTCTTCGGTATATGCTTTAAGTATCGGCCATCCTTTAGCAATATGATTATTCTTAGCTAATATTTCAGAATAACGGATTATTTCATCAGGAGAAGCATGGGCAAGAGTTAAATATTTATCATACCATACTTCTGATACCGGCCACTGTCCTAAGTTTTTATAGTCTTTGCCAATTGCAAGATAATTATCCGGTTTATTAGGGTTAATCGCAATTTCCCTTTTGTAGCCTTCAATTTCATTATAAATTAGAGAGTACCATGTATTTGTAGCCCGGTCCAGATTAGCATTAATTTCTTTATTGTTGGGTTCTAATTTTCTTGCGGACCTGTAATCATAGACAGCTAATTCAAACTGCTGTCTTTTTTCATAGCACACACCCCTTAAATTATACCCATCCGCCTGCTGCGGGCGGGCAGATATATACCGATTAAGCACATCAATTGCTTCTCCGTATCGCCCTGCCTGCATCTCTTTTAATGCTTCAGTTTTCATTGCATCAACAACAGGTTGAGCCTGCACCTCATTCTGCTGAAAATAACAGGTAAATAGAATAGTTAAAATTAATGCAATTTTTTTCATTATATCTTTTATTAATAAAATCCTAATTCGTTCTTTTCTTTATGTTCATCGGAAGTAAGCTGCTGGAATATATCATCAGCAGTCTGAATGGTTTGATCAACTTTTATTGCAAAAACAGAGATATACTGAATTACATTTTTTAAATAGTTGGGGTCGTTATTTGGAAGATTGCTTTTAACTTTACTTATTAAACTTGCAACGCTTTTGGGGTCTTCTTTGGTTACAAGAATTACAACCTTATTACTAAGAACGCAAAGTTTATCTTTTTTATCAGTGGAAAGCCTTATTGCATTTTGCAATTGAGTAATAGTAAGCAGGCCTGCCCTTTCAGCAGCCTGATCAAGCCTGAAAGAAATAATATTAAAAACCTGGCCTGTACTTTTATATAATGCAATTTGATTGTTTAATATGAGATAGAAATCATTGATTGAATAATAATTGGGAACTGAAAAAGTTTCCTCGGGCAAATTCATATCGGCAAGAGGCATATATTTTGGATCTCTGTCCGGGTTGTCTGTAACAGCAAAACTTGAAGGATATATATTAGAACTAGTCTGAGTTTTTTTAATGTCAACAGTGATACCTTTATAAGGTTCAATGCAATAATTAGCTTTAAACTGACCTTCGGTATGCCCCACATTAGGGGTAATAGTCATTATACCACCGCTTAAATTTCCATTTTCAGTCTCTTTTTTCTTAAGGTAAACAATCCCGGTGGAATATGCTGCAAGTGCATCTACTATTGATTCAGCCAGCGGTGTTGCCGGTTCGCCAAGTATAAATAAACTAGTTATACCATTATCTTCTATTGATTCGGTAGTCCGCATAAATACATCCTGAAGCAGGTTCAGGTTATTAAAACCGATAAACGGTGTTAATTCATCAAATACAATTTTATTGGGCTGATACTGGTCTACAACTGTAACTATGTCATTCATATATTCTACTAGAAATTCATCCGGGTTACCTGCTTCATAAAAATCCGAAGGAGGGGCAACGCGAACTACTACAATAAGATTCTGGTTCATATAATGTTGAAGATCAAAATCGATTGAAGCTGCCTGGATCATCAGGTCCTTCGGCCGCATGCTTGTAAAATACAAACAAACTTCTTTTTGAGCTGCACATTCCATTGCAAATTGCAATCCAAGTAATGTTCTGCCTGATTTCCTGGAACCAATTAAAAGGTATGTGCCGCCCCGGTATAGTCCTCCCCAGTTAGTATCAATAAGAGATATACCCGATGGTAATAATTGTATCTTCTTTTTCATAATTTTATCACATTTTTTTTAGAGAGTTCCAATAATTGTGCCGTAGAAATCATCTAAATAATACTTAAATAGCATTAATTACAACAGGAATTTGACTTAAATAGAGACAAAACGAATGATATGTATTATTATGCGACAGCCGGCAAATTTTGCTATAATCATATCTAAGGGATTTTAATACCTAAACTTAAAACCGCTGATTGACTATACAAATGTATCAAAAAATAAATTCAGTTTATCCTATATAAAACACAATATAAATAATAATAACAAATTGCTAAATATCCTGTTCAGTGAAATACTAATTAAAATTAAATGAAGGTTAAAACGAATTATCACAGGTATACAAAATTCCATTTCAGCCTAAAAATTCTTCACATTTTAAAATAAGTCGTATTATTTTTGATTTGTTTTCAGAAATAATACTTACAAATATTTACAAAGTATTGCAAATAATTTAACTATTAAACTTAAAATAGCACAAAGCTTTTAAATTTTTAGATATCAAAACCTCTATAAGCATATCAATATTGAAATGCCTAAACCGATTAAAATTTTTGCAAAAATAGTATTCACCGAAAAAACCAGTCAATTTGATTGCAGCGAGGTGCCATGAGGTTAATTCTTCAGTACTTCTCAACTTTAATTTCGTTAATTTTCAGAAGCACCCTAATTTATGTTATAATCTATTTTTTTCCGATGGCATATAAAAAAAATATTTTGTAGTTTTTGCAGAGAATTATGAACATTTTCAAAGGCTTTTCAAAAGGGCAACAGGGTTATGATTTGGAATGAATTTATTGAGTGCATGGATCGTGAGCGGCTTACCAAACTACAGAGTGAACGGCTTCACAGTATGGTTGAACGTCTTTATTATAATGTACCTTTTTACCGGAGCAAATTCCAGGAAAACGGGATTGAACCCGGGGATATAAAAAATATTGATCAATTAAGAGACCTACCATTCACAAATAAGCAGGATTTACGCGATAACTACCCTTTTGGTTTATTTGCAGTGCCGCCTTCAGAGGTAGTCCGCCTTCATGCATCCAGCGGGACAACGGGCAGGCCAACGGTAGTAGGCTATACTCGTAAAGATTTGGAAACCTGGTCTGAAGTTGTTGCACGTTCACTTACAGGTGCAGGCGGCGGTAAAAACGACGTACTGCATATTGCATACGGGTACGGGCTGTTTACCGGCGGATTGGGAATTCATTACGGCGCAGAAAAAATAGGCGCTGCAGTAGTTCCTGTTTCAGGTGGCAACACCCAACGCCAGTTACAGTTAATGCATGATTTCGGTTCAACCATTCTTGCATGCACTCCCTCTTATGCTCTTTACCTGGCTGAAGCTTTGGCAGAAGCCGGTATATCTACGGATTCACTTAAACTTAAGGCCGGAATTTTCGGAGCCGAACCGTGGACGCTGGAAATGCGGTGCGCTATTGAAAAAAAATTAAATATCAAAGCAATTGATATATACGGACTAAGTGAAATAATAGGCCCCGGAGTTGCATGTGAATGCCTTCATCAAAACGGTTTGCACGTTTATGAAGATCATTTTTACCCGGAGATTATTGATCCTGATACCTTAGAGGTTCTGCCTGAAGGCCGGATTGGTGAACTGGTTTTTACCTGCTTTACAAAAGAGGCCCTACCCCTTCTGAGATACCGTACTCATGACCTTTCTCAATTGAACTATGAAAAATGCGAGTGCGGACGCACACTAACAAGGATGAAAAAATGTCTTGGAAGATCCGATGATATGCTTATTATCCGGGGTGTTAATGTATTCCCATCACAGATTGAAGCCGTCCTTCTTGAAATGAGCGAAACCAAGCCGCACTATATGCTTTTTGTGGATAGGATAAATAATTTAGATGTACTGGAAATATGGGTAGAGGTTGAAGATCAGTTTTTCTCCGATGAAATTAAAAAGCTGGAAGGATTAAGAAAAAAAATTCAGCATAATATTGAATCTGTTCTTGGTATTAATGCTAACATAAAACTGGTTGAGCCTAAAACAATTGAGCGTAGTGAGGGCAAAGCCAAACGTGTTATTGATAAAAGAAAATTATAGCGGGAAATTATGATTATTAAACAACTCTCCGTGTTCCTGGAAAATAAATCCGGGCGATTAACAGAAGTAACTGAAACACTTGCTTCTGCAAACATAAACCTTTCTGCATTTTGTGTGGCCGACACAGCCGAGTACGGGATTTTAAGATTCATTACCAACAAGCCGGAAGAAGCAATGACGGTTCTGAAAGAAAATGGATTCTCAGTTCATATAACGGAAGTTATCGGCTTAATAGTTCCAAATGAATCAGGCGGCCTTCATAAAGCATTGAAACTACTTTCCGCTGAAGGAATAAGCGTAGAATACATGTATGCATTTGAAGTTGGAGACCGTGCCACGGTTATCATCCGTACAGATTCCGCAAGCCAGGCCGTTTCTGTTCTTCAACAACATAAAATGGATCTTATTAAAGCAAGCGATATTTATGACGTGTAAATAAAATAATTTTACCATGACCTTCAGGCCATTGCAATAATTATTTGACAAATAATTTATATCGAATAAATTTTAATATATTATTTTACGTTTTTTTAATATTATAAAAAGGAAACAAAATGCCCCGATTTTCAAAAGCAGTCTCTTCTTTAAGAACATCAGAAATTAGAGATTTGATGGGAGTTGCTACAAATCCGGATATTATTTCATTTGCAGGCGGGATGCCGGGTAACGAACTATTCCCGGTTAAGGAAATAGATGAAATCTATAACAGCCTGCCGCTTAATATTAAACAGACAAGTTTTCAATATGGCCCGACACCCGGTTACGAACCTCTGCTGGAATCTTTAACCGAATATCTAAAAGAGAAAGGCCTGCCGGTTGAGAATAACCGCTTGTTGATCACTACGGGTTCTTTACAAGCAATAAATATTTCAGGCAAAATATTTATTGATCCGGGCGATACAATCGTTACGGAAAACCCATGTTTTGTTGGGGCTATCTCTGCATTCAAATCGTACCAGGCTAATCTTAAAGGTATAGATTTGGATGATGAGGGAATTAATCTTGAATTGCTTCAGAAATATCTTGATGGATCAAAATCAACTCCACCAAAGTTTTTATATCTTACTCCAAATTTCCATAATCCTGCCGGAATACTTTACACTGAGAAGAGGAAAAAAGAATTAGTAACTGTTTTAGTTAAGAACAACCTGCTTCTAATTGAAGATGATGCCTACGGTGAACTTTATTTTGACGAAGATGCTCACAAAAGAATTGTTCCGATGAAAGCGCTTTACGGTGGAGAAACACCAATATGTTATCTAGGATCATTTTCCAAGATACTTGGGCCCGGCTTCAGGCTGGGATGGATGCTTGCGCCGCCGGAGATTTATCAGAAAGCCGAACTTATTAAACAATCACTGGACGCCTGTTCACCAAATTTTACACAGGTACTTGCAAATGAGTTTCTAAAAAGCGGCAAACTTAAGAAATATGTAGCGGAATTACGTGTTATTTATAAACGGCGTAAAGAAACAATGGCTGAAGCGATTCGAAAATATTTCCCTGAAGAAATTACATGGGTAGAGCCAAAAGGTGGTTTTTATATCTGGCTTAAAATACCGCAGAAACTTGATCTTAATTCAATTCTCAAAGCGGGTATAGAGAAAGGTGCAGTATTTGTTGTCGGCAAAGCATTTGACCCTGATGGAATAGACAACACTCATTTCAGACTGGCTTATTCCCATACGGCCGAAGATAAAATTGAAAAAGGGATAAGGATTTTAGGAGACGTTTTAAAAAAAACGTTAAAAGAATGAATAGATGAATGGTTGAATGATTGCTTGAATGAATGATATTTAAAGTAGCCCCGACATTTATGTCCGGAATCGCTAAATTACAAAACATTTTCGGCTTTAGCCGAAATGATACGTTGATAAATTTATATTTTACCGGGCGCTTGGCTCAGCTGGTTAGAGCGCTTGCCTCACACGCAGGAGGTCAGTGGTTCGAATCCACTAGCGCCCACAAAATAAGCCATAAGACAGTATGTTTATTATTATTGCTTCACAGTATTATTACAAATGTAAATAGTTTAATTATTTTTTTGATAAAAACTATGTTAGTTTATTCTGCTGAAGTAATTTATTAAAACTTCCTAATTTAATAGATATTTTAACTCCATTATTCAGGATGCAATACAGTTTAATAATTTGACTCTATACAATTATAAGGGCCAGGACAATATTTGTCACAAGCCTTTAAAACTAATTACCTGAATAGTAAATTACAAATTAACTTTTACTTTAATATCAGATCTAGTTCTGTGTCTTCTTATTATTACTTTGTGCCTTCTTACCCTATGGACTCTTCTCTTTTCAACATAAACTCTTTTTTCCGGTCTCCTGCCATTCCCGTTCCCGTCCTGGGAAAATGAAGATGAAGCAACAAAACTCATAAGAGCAATTGCTATAAATAATATTGAAGCCAATCGTCGTAACATTTTTTTTCCTACTCTTAATTAATAAATATCGTACTAAATTTCTTCCATAAGACACTAAATGATAATTGATCAACCCATTTAGAGAATTTTTTCTTTTATAATTACCAATAATTCTTCGTTTACTTTCTTCTGTAGAAACCCCAAAAAATACTTACCCCATTAGCTACAGCAGAGAAGCCTTTAACAAAGTTCAGTACCGGCCCTCCAAATCCTCTCCTTATTCTTTCTTCCAAATCCAAAATAGTATCTACTCTGTTATTTACTTTGGAAACTATGTTCCGGGTTACCATAAGCTGGTTATCGGCAGATTCGGAAAGTTGATTTAATTTTTTACTTAAGTTTGTTGCAGAAGCAATAAGCGGTTTCATCTCAAGAGTTAAATCTTTTATTTCGATTTCTATCTCTCTAACCGTTTTTGATATCCGTCCTAAAAAAACAACTAATGCAATACACAATACCGATGCACTTACTAACAATATAACATACAAGACAAAGATTAAATTCATAATTATTTTCTATTTTTATTAGGCATTCTTCGAATTTTTATAAGCATCTACTCCGGCTTTAACAGCATCTTTTAACCTGCCGCCTTCACTTTCTATATATTCTTTGCTTATGCTAATTGTATTTGCAGTTTTTATTTTTGCTTCACCAAATATTTTTTCGGCATCTTTAAGATGTTCTTCCGATTTAATTTTTGCATCGCTGATTAATTTTTCAGATCTCTTTTTGCCTTCATTAATCATATCCTTGGCTTTATCTTTTGCTTCTGCTATATACTTTTCAGCTTCGCCCAGGTATTCATCTGCTTTTTCTTTTATGTCGCTTCTTAATTCTTTGCCGCTCTTGGGAGCATAAAGCAACGTAATTATTGCGCCTATTGCAGCACCTGCTAGAAAACCTACCAGAATACCTTTACCATTACTATTCTTTGCCATGTTAAATTCCTTATTTTTACTTTCAATAGTATAAATGTTTTTACCTTTCGTTAACGCATATATTTTTCTGTAATTACCCACTAGGATAAAAGCTAAACTTTTACAACAAATACAATGTAAACATTTCGTATAAAAAAGTAATCAACCATAAGGATGAAAAAGGAACTACATCCTTTTTGTAACTTATTAGAATAACAGGGCAGCAACCGGATATTTTTCCATATATAGCCGGGATGAAGTTACTACCGGCTTACAGAAAATAGTATACAATATTTATTGGTAATTTGAGAGTTTTAGGATAGCAAAATCAGGTTATAAGATTAATTAAAAGGTTTAAAAAAATATCCTGTTTGATCTGAACGATTAATTGTAATAAATATAAGCAGCAATGCATTTTATAATAATAAAAATGAATTCGTAATATCAGGGCAATATAACTTTAACAAGACGAACTACATTTTAAGGGAGTCTGCCGTAACTTTGAACATTTCATCAAAATCCGAAATAAAGGTATCCAGGGCCTCTTCAGAATGGAAATTAAGCAAATCTAAAATTTTATAATCTAAGACCATATTGTTATCCCAATTGAACCGGCCGACCCGCAAACGTTGAGTCATATAATCAACAAGATGTATTATAGAAACAAAATATTTGTTTTCGGCAGCTTCGGAAGGAGTATGATGATAATTAATTGAATCACATAATATTAATGGAAGATCCCATTTTTCAAAAAGAAATCTTCCTATCTCTTCATGTGTTAATCCAAGCACTTGTGCTTCTGCTTCAAGTATAGGCACGTTTTCATTGCCGGCTTTTTTAATAATCTGAATAAACTCGGGTTCAAAAAACTTATGAATAACCAAAATACCAAGATCATGTAATAAACCCGCAACAAATGCTTCACTTCCGAATTCAAAACCAAGGTGCTGGGATATCCCCCTGGCCGCAGTACCAACCAATACAGAGTGAAGCCAATATTCCTGGAGGTTGAAATAAAGCGAAGGGGCTACTTCAATTGAATCCGCAAAATATAGGGCAGCGACAATATTTTTGATCTCATGAAATCCCAGTACTAAAACAGAAAACTCAATAGAAGATACTTTTCTTTTAAGGCCATATAGTGGAGAATTTGCTATTGCCAGTACTTTCGACGTTAGCCCCTGGTCTTTGCCAATAATTTCCGATAATAAGTTAGCAGATGTTTTTGAATTATTTAATAATTTAGTAACTTCAAAAACAACTTTGGGAATAGATGGTAAATCTTTTATTATTCTTAATATTTCTTCCGTTCTTTGTTTTTTTAAGCTATCGGATATCATCGTTGCTTTCCTGAAATTTTTTATACCGTCTACAAATGAAAATAAAATTTACAGTTGTAAAATACTAATAATTATTATCCTGTTAAATTGAATACCCGGAAATTCTTAAACAATTTTATACTCAATTGATGCTAATCTTTTATACAGCGAACGCTGAACCCTAGTTCCATACTGTTGCCGTAAATGTATATTCCGCTGCTATTACTGTACATATTTAAAATACACGCATCGTTATTGCCTATATCCGTTGAACTCCAGAAGACAGCGGCGTAGCCCAAACCGCTGAATCGTCCTTCGTAAATGCGGTAGCCGGCCAGCATTGCAGAAAAATAACTTGTATTGGTTCCCGCTCCAATTCCGGAGCCTTGCCTTTCTGCCTTCAGTGTATTTCCATTATTAGCTATTTCAGCTTTTAATTTTTCAAATACAGTTTTTGTAGGTATATGCCAGCCTCTTGGAGCTAATCCTCTTGGATCATTCACAGCGTACCAATTATATAATTTACCATATTTTTTACCGTTTTCAGGTTTATGATCGTAATAACACCATGCTCCTGTTTTTAGGTTTGACCATTCTTCTTGTCCAATAACCTGAGGTATGGGGTCGCCGTTTCTATAATGGCTGACATTTAAGTTTTCTCTCATCCAAATCTGTTTACCAATGACTGAAATTTTCATGCTTCAACTTTTATTATGAATTATATCCGGTAATAAACCATTAAAGAAAACTTATTAGAAATTTCCCCGGCAAGAAAGTTCAGAATAAGTAAGGCTAAAAGTAACAATTATAATAATTTAATGTCAAGAAAAGCCTTAGCTTTATCTTCCTTAAATGCCGGATTTGTCATTGAATCCGTTATCGATTCCTCTCCAGAATCAGCACCAGTCAAAAAAAGAATATTTGTCGTATTTAACTACATTATTAATAAGAATAAGTTATTTTTTATTTCTATTCATTAAATAATTATCAAGAGTTAGCTAAAGAATCCGGAACGTTCAAAAAAAAAGGATAAAAGATCGATAAGGGAAGCATTGCAGGGAAAACAAACCATAATAAAATTAACCGGATAGTTAACAACAACTAAAGTATAATAGAGCTTAGGATTAAAATTAACAAATAACATATTATAACAATAGCGGAAACTATAATTAAAACCCCTGTTGAAAAAACAACAGGGGTAAGGTTGAATAGTATTCCAAAATTTAACTAAGACAAATCTGCAATTAACTTATTTAGTTCTAAAAATAATTAATTTAATATTTTTCTTGAATAATCAATGATAAATGGCCTGCAACTATTACATAAATACTTTTACCGAAATGTTTTGAGATTTTTAATTTCCGGAAGGTACCTCAGTATCCGGAATTAATTTCAGCTCGTGAAGCATTTTAATCACGTTTTCTTTTAGTATCGGTTTAACTAAATATGAAGTACATCCTCCGTTATAGTATGCATCAATTACATCTTTAGCCATGTCCAAAGCGGTCATCATAACAATTTTAGCTTCATCACGCGGAGCAACATTAAATAATTTTTCCTTTTCTCGGATTATTTTAAGCGCTTCCTTTCCATTCATTTCCGGCATCATAATATCCATGCAGATCAAATCATATGGGGCCCCGGATTCTAAAGATTGTGTAAAAGCATCCACTGCTTCTTTTCCATTTACTGCAATCTCACATTCACTAAACGGAGACAGCATTTTCTGGATTGAGATTCTGCTTCCGAAATCATCTTCTACAATTAATATTTTCATATCTCGCTCTTATTGTTACTAATTAATTTTTTTCTTGTTATTATGTGACACCAGCCAATTGAAAATTGAGGATCACATGGAAACAACTACCCTTACCTAAAGTACTCTCTAACCAAACGCGCCCTTGCATTAATTCTGCCAGGCGCTTAACAATAGCCAAGCCTAACCCTGCTCCTGAATACTCCCTGGTACTTGAATCATCAACCTGTGTAAAACTTTCAAAAATCATATCCTGTTTTTCTTCAGCAATACCTATCCCGCTGTCTTTAAGTATGAAATGAAGCCGTGTGTAAACAGTACCGGTTTTTATCGGAATATGAGGATCTTCTGGTAGTATCTGAAGATTAACATATCCTGATTTTGTAAATTTAACTGCATTACCGGTAAGGTTAATAATTATTTGCTTAAGTTTTTGGGAGTCCCCATAAAGTTGAAGCGGTGTATTTTCCTGTATTTTGTATGAAAGCAAAATATTGCTTTGCTCAGCCTGGTATTTAAATAAACTGAAAACCGATTCGATAATTTCCGGAAGTGAAAAAATGTTTTCATTTAATTTTTCTTTGTTTTCTTCCAATCTGGATGATTCAAGAAGATTGTTCAACAATGCTAAAAGTGTATGGGAAGATTGTTTAATTATGTTCAGAAATTCAGTTTGCTCTTCATCCAATTTTGTATCATAAAGTACATCAGTAAGCCCCATGATACTGTTGAGTGGAGTTCTGATTTCATGACTCATATTGGAAAAGAAATTACTTTTAGCATAATTTGCTGCTTCCGACAGTTCTTTTGCGTTACGTAATTCAATTTCCATGTTTTTCCGGTCGGTGATGTCAAAACAGATGAAAATATATCCTGAATAATTATCATCTATATCATAAAATGGATTAAGATGGCAAAAAAGCCACCGGTATTCACCTTCGCAGTTTAATAATCTAAAATCGGTTTTTAGGTTTTTCTGTTCGGCTATAGCAGTCTTCAATATTTCTTCGAAACCCTGTTTATCATCAGGATGTATTTTATTGATCCAACCGCGGTAAATTTCATTTTCAATATTCCGTCCTGTAAACTTCAACCATCTATAGTTAAAATAATTAAACTGCCCGTCAGTATTAAGACGGCAGATTAAAAAGGGCCCGTTTTCAAGAATCTTCAGGTAGGAATCTTTTGAACCTAAAGATTTTAGTTCTGTTTTGCGAATCTCAGTTAGATTTTTAAATTGGATTAATTTTCCATTCGGTTCGTTTGACGTGTCCAACAAACAAGATATTTTTTCTTCTATTGGAATTGTTATACCGTTTTTAGCGGGAAGCAGTTTAAATAAAAACGGAATCTGTTCAGATTTGTTTGCCTGCCTGCCGGAATGCTGGATTAAAGCTTCTACAGATGTATCAAAAACAGATTGATAGAAGATACCCAGTGGAAAATTCAAAAGATCATCCTTTGTATATCCAAGTAACGAACACGCGGCATGGTTTACATACTGAATATTTTCAACTCTGTCCACAATGATCAAACCATCATCAATAGCGTCAAGTGCATTTTGATAACATATTTCATTCACATTTAGGGTTCCTGAAATATTTTCTGAAAACATTACTTCCATAAATTTACTTCTGGCTAATGCCGGAATTAATTACAAAATTGAAGAATATGACGGCCGATATTTTCCAGAGGAAGCACTTTTACTACGCAACCAAGTTTAATTGCTTCATTAGGCATACCAAAAACAACGCAGGATTTTTCATCCTGTGCAATTGTTTCAGCACCTGCTTCACGTAATTCCAGCATTCCTTTTGCACCATCGTCCCCCATTCCGGTCATGATAACTCCTACTGCATTTTTACCGGCATACCTTGCAGATGACCTAAACAGAACATCAACGGAAGGCCGGTGCCGGCTTACCAACGGGCCGTCTTTAATCTCAACATAATACCTGGCACCGCTGCGTTTTAAGAGCATATGAAAATTTCCCGGCGCTATCAATGCCCTTCCGCGGATTATCGAATCTCCGTTTTCAGCTTCTTTAACTGTTATCTTGCAAAGGCTATCCAGCCTTTTTGCAAATGCCGTAGTAAAATGTTCGGGCATATGCTGTACAATAACTATCCCGGGTGAATCAGGCGGCAAAGCTTCCAGGAGAACGCGAAGAGCTTCGGTACCCCCGGTTGAAGCTCCTACAACAACTACTTTCTCAGTGGTTTCAACCATAAAATTGTGTGTTGATTTTGCTATTACAGCATCGGCTGTAAGTTTTGGCGCCACATCTGTTTCCCAGAGCGATTTTCTTTTTACACCGGTATGAGAGGCTGCCTTAACAGCATCACATATTCTAATCTGAGATTCCAGTAAAAAATTTTTTGTTCCTAATTTAGGTTTTGTTATAATTTCAACTGCACCGTATTCCAAAGCCTTAAGTGTTGTTTCAGAACCTTCAACAGCCAGGCTGGAACAGATAACCACAGGAATAGGATGTTGATCCATTATCTTTCGTAGAAAAGTAAGTCCATCCATTCTGGGCATTTCAATATCAAGAGTAATAACGTCGGGAATTGTTTCTTCCATTTTTTTTGCAGCAAGAAAAGGATCCGATGCAGATCCTACTACTTCAATATCCTCATCCATAGACAGAAGTTCTATTATTGTCTGCCTTACAACGGCTGAATCGTCCACAACCAATACCCGTATTTTCCGTTTTAGTAGATGCGTTGGGATTGTCATTGGGACTAAACCTTTCTATATATTGTTGATGCAGCCCGTTCGAGGGGCAGATTCATACCTATTATGGTTTCTGAATGGCCAATAAACAGGTATCCACCGGTTCTTATTTTATTACAAATCTTTGCCAGAACTTTTTCCTGGGTAGCCTTATCAAAATAGATAAGCACATTCCTGCAAAAGGCCGCATCGAGATTTCCCGGGATACTATATTCATCTTCCATAAAATTAATCCGTGAATATATAACCTGCCTCCTTATTTCCGGACACATTCGCACTAACATTTTTTCAGAATTTTTAGATTTCAATAAATATTTTTTTTTCAATTCCATCGGAATAACTTCAACGCTCTCATAACTATAGATGCCGTCAATTGCTTTTTTCAGAACATCTGTTGAAATATCGGAAGCATAAATGGTAAAAAGATTATTTTTTTTGTTTTCAAAATATTCATTTAACACAATAGCTAATGTATATGGCTCTTCTCCTGTAGAACATCCTGCGCTCCAAACGGAGAATCCGCTGTTCAATGAATTTTGCATTTCCAGGAGTACGGTATTAACTAAAAATTCAAAATGCGCATTCTCCCTGAAAAAATCTGTTTTATTGGTAGTGACCGCATCTATCAAAGGTACTAATTCTTCCTCCCTGCCACCCGCTGAAAAAAAATATTCCATATATTCTTTAAAGGAGTTCAAACCGAGACTTTTAACCCGTCTTCTTACGCGCCCTTCTATAAGTGACAGTTTTGAATCCGGAAGCTGAATGCCGCAAAGTTTATAAATTTCAGCGCTCAGTTTTTTAAATTCGGTTAGCTTTAACCGCCCGTAGGGTTGGTTCTCATAAACACACAATTGTGCAGAATCTTCTAAATCCATAAAACAACCCCATGAATAAAAATACTAAATAATATCTGTATTAATTTTCTGAAATATTTCCCGATTCCCGTACCACAGCAAGTTCTTCTGTTGTAAAAACTCTGTCAATATCAAGAATCATAATAAATTTTTCATCTCTTTTTCCAATGCCGCGTAAAAATTCCGCTTTAAATTTAGTGCCGAATTTAGGTGCGGGCTCAATTTGTTCGGGCTCAAATTCGAATACTTCCTGAACTGCATCAGCCAGTGCACCCCAGATCAATACTTCGTCATCAAGATGTATTTCCAAAACTATAATACATGTATTTCGGCTGTTTTCGGTTTTTGACATTCCGAACTTTAACCTTAAATCAATAACAGGAACAACGCTGCCGCGCAAATTGAGTACCCCTCTCATATAATCGGGTGTGCGGGGAATTTTTGTAATTGTTGTGTAATCCAGGACTTCTCTCACTTTTGCAACGTCAACGGCAAACAGTTCGTTATCCAATGTTAAAGTAAGGTACTGTCTTACTTCAGTTATTCCAGTGACACTCATAACTATTACCTTATTATTAAATTAAAATTTTGAAAAAAATTGGGGCACTTTTACTGTGCCCCGTTACAATTAGAATTTTTCAAATTCAGAATCTGAACTAACGGCCGAAGAATCCATATTCAACTTTATGCCTTTAATTACGGATGAAGTTGAGACCGCTTTATGAGAGCTGCCGCCGTTTCCATTATGTCCATTTTTCCCATTATTATCACTTTTGGCCGGCGTTTGTTTCCTCTGTGCAATCGATTTTTTGGAATTATCATCAGTTGTAAAGAATCCAATAACATTTTGCATCTGTTCGCTCTGCGATGTAAAGTTCATTGCTGTTGCAGTTAACTCTTCGGAAGCTGTAACATTTTGCTGTATTACCTGATCAAGCTGCTGAATTGCTTTATTTATCTGTGCCGCACCTGCATTTTGTTCATTGCTGGCTGCACTAATTTCCTGGACTAATTCTGCAGTTTTCTTTATATCGGGAACTAACTTAGCAAGCATTTCACCTGCATTTTCAGCAACTTCTACACTTGTTGCAGAGAGCTTGTTAATTTCTGCTGCTGCAGTCTGGCTTCTTTCAGCTAATTTACGAACCTCGGAAGCTACCACGGCAAATCCTTTACCGTGTTCTCCTGCTCTTGCAGCTTCAATTGCAGCATTCAGCGCCAGTAGATTTGTCTGACGGGCAATTTCTTCAATGATAGATATTTTTCCTGCAATCTCTTTCATTGCAATTACTGTTTCACTAACAGCTTTTCCACCGGTTTCCGCATTTTGTGCAGATTGAAGGGCAATCTTTTCTGTCTGAATAGCATTTTCGGCATTTTGCTTAATGTTTGAAGACATTTGCTCCATCGAGGATGAGGCTTCCTGGGCAGATGCTGCCTGCTTATTAGCACCTTCGGATATTTTAGTAGAACCTATACTTAATTCCTGACTGCCTGTTGAAACACTGTCGGCCGAATTTTTAACATTTTCAACTACTTCCGTTAATCCATTGATCATTGAACTTAAGGCTCGCATTAGTTTATCCTGTCCTGATCTCTCTTTTGCCGAAACCTGGAGATTACCGGTTGCAATTTCTTCCGCAACAGCAGTTATTTCATTCATCGAATCAATGAGTACATTCAGATTATTCTTTATCTCATTAAAATCACCATTATAATTGTCTGTTATCTTATTTGGAACATCACCCTTGGCTATTCTGTCCACATATTCTGCAGCAACATTCAACGGACCGATTACAGAATCCAGTGTTTCGTTTACACCTTGTACTACTTTCTTGAAGTCTCCATGGTGTTTACTTGCGTCAGCTCTTGTTGCCAGTTTTCCTTCTACTGCTGCCTTTGAAAGGATTCCTGCATCAGCTACAAGCGCATTTACTGCTTCAATACACGTATTTAAATTGTTCTTTATTATGTTATACTGACCCTTATAAATATCCGTTATTTTTGCAGGGATTTCACCTTTGGATATCTTATCTACATAATCTGCAGTTACCATCAACGGGTTAACTATGTTTGTTATCGTATCGTTTACTCCGGCTACAAGCGTATTCCAACCGCCTACAAATAATCCTGCATTGGCTCGTTTATCCAGTTCGCCGTCTGCTGCTGCTTTTATTATCTTGTCTGTTTCTGCAAGCAGTTCACTCATCATCTTTACTACTGCGTTCAGGTTGTTCTTAATTATATTATACTGGCCTTTATATGTATCTGTTATCTGAGGTGGAATAACTCCCTTACTTACTTTCTCTACATAATCTGCCGTTACCATTAACGGGTTAACTATATTGTTTATTATGTCATTTATTCCGATTACCAATGTCTTCCAGCCGCCGACAAACAATTCCGCATTTGCTCGTTTATCAAGTTCGCCTTCTGCTGCTGCTTTTATAACCTGACCGGATTCTTTAAGAAGATTATTCATTATATCTACACAGTTATTCAGATTATTCTTTATCTCATTAAAATCTCCGTTATAATTA
>Ga0181520_10002266_pt1 | contig 36251 bp, 30 predicted proteins | sample PEATcosm2014_Bin_29_FD_132451 | JGI IMG/M metagenome (GOLD analysis project Ga0181520, IMG submission 132451) | Peatland microbial communities from MTU Mesocosm Facility, Houghton, MI, USA - PEATcosm2014_Bin02_30_metaG | ecosystem: Environmental > Terrestrial > Soil > Wetlands > Peat | place...
GCCATCCTCAACCATCGGCTGGACGAATCCCGCGTCAAAGCCGCTCGGACACGATCTCGTAGGGTCCATCGCCGCGCCCGCCAGCAGTAACTCGCTCCCACGGTCCGCCATCATGGACAGGGCTGACGCTTACTGGGAAATGGGGTTTTCAATGCTATCGAGCCGCGTTCAACAGGTGGCCAAGCGAGAGCCACCCAAAGCCTTCAGGCGGAAAACAGGTCGTACCGAACTCGTCGATCCGAGCACAAAAACGCTTCCGGCACCGCCCGGATCCTGGACTTCCCCAACCTCCGCCGGTTACATTACAGTCGCCAAAAGCAAGCCGGCTGGAAGCCATGCAGAACGCCCCGGGCCATTCGCCGTCACCGCCAGCCACCCACGTCCGCTACGGCGTTCTGGGCTTTGCCTGCTCGTTGTCCATGTTAACCTACCTGGATCGGGCCTGCTTGGCCTCGGCCGCCTCGATCCTGGTGGCCGAGTTGGGCCTCAGCAGCGTGGCCGATCTGCGGTGGGCGTTCGCGGCCTTCGCCCTGGCCTATGCCTTGTTTGAAGTGCCCGCTGGCTGGTGGGGCGATCGCTTTGGACCCCGCCGGGTGCTCCTGCGCATCGTGCTCTGGTGGTCGGCCTTCACGGCCTTGACGGGCTGCATCGGCATGCGGCTGGGCGAGCGAGTCTTCGGCAGCTTCTCCCTCGGCGGCGGCGCAATGTTTGGCCTCTCCCTGCCGCTTTTGGTCGTTACCCCCTTGCTCACCTTGGTCGTCTTCAGTTTTCTGTTCGGCATGGGCGAGGCGGGGGCGTTTCCGAACATCACCCGGGCCTTGCACAACTGGTTCCCCGCCCAAGAACGCGGCTTCGCCCAGGGCGTCGTGTGGATGTCGGGACGCATGATGGGCGGCTTGACGCCTCTCGTCTGGATGTTGCTGGTCCAAGGAATTGGCTCCTCCGGCTCCGCGGCGTCATGGCTGCCACCCTTGATCCACTGGCGCACCGCCTTTTGGCTGTTTGGCCTGGTGGGATTGGCTTGGTGCCTGGGCTTCGCCTTGTGGTTCCGCAACTGGCCCGAGGAAAAACCGTCGGTCAACCAGGCCGAATTGGCCTGCATCCGCCGCGGCGCGGCGCGGCCCGAAGCCGCGGCCGCCGGCATTCCCTGGGCCCGCATCCTGCTGAGCCGCAACCTCTGGGCCGTCTGCGCCATGTACAGCTTGCAGTCGTTCGGCTGGTACTTCTATATCACCTACCTGCCTCGCTTTCTGGAAGAACAGTTCGCCGTGCCATCAGGCAACCTTTTGGGCGCGATGTACAAGGGCGGTCCCTTGTGGATGGGGGCCCTGGGGTGCCTGACCGGCGGCTGGCTGACCGACCGGTTCATCCGCAAGACGGGCAACCGCCGCTGGGGCCGCCGCATCCTGGGCGTTATCGGGCACTCGCTCACGGCCACCTGCTTTTTGCTGTGCCTGGTCGCCCCCACCGCTACCTGGTTCTTCCTGGCCATCTCGCTGGCCGGTTTTTCGACCGATCTGGCCATGGGGTCCGCCTGGGCCGTCTGTCAGGACATCGGCCAACGCTATGCCGCCATCGTGGCCAGCCTGATGAACATGTGCGGCAATCTGGGGGGAGCACTGGCCGGCCTGACCACCGGCTGGGTGCTTCAGAGATCGCTCGATGCCCATGCCACCAGCCTGGGCCTTCCCTCGGCCCTGCAGCTCACTGCGGCCGAAAAGATCGTCGGTCTCGGCCACGGATACCAGATCAGCTTTCTCATTTTTGCCACCGTCTACGTCTTTGGGGTGGCATGCTGGTTGCGCATCGACGCCACGAAGCCGCTCGCGCCCCAGCAGGATGGGGTTGTTGAGATGTCTGCGTAAACTTTTCCGATTATTTCAAGTTTAACGGAAGTTCCGCCTGGGAAATCTCCGATATGGATTGCGTCTGCAATCTCGGTCGCAGAGCATTTGCAGATAAACCCCCTGATCGGAGTAACTGCGATGAACCTTTCCAAGACTTGGCTTGCTGCCGTTCTGCTGGGCAGCTTGGCCGTCTGCGCCCTGGGCGAAAATCTTTTCGCTCAGACGTGGCAGCCGGCCCGGCCCGCAGATGACGGCGCCGCCCCAGCAAACAACTGGGAGCAACGGGTGCTCAAGCGCCCGCAAGAACCGCAACCCCAACAACAGCAACCATTGCAATGGCAATCTGGGCAACCGACGAGTAACCCGTCGGGGCGAAACGCCGCCCAGTATCCCACTGCTGGCCAGGACTCGATGGTGATTCAAGCGGCCGCCATCAGCCCGATTGAACAGCCTGCCAACCCTCGGCCCGCCACCCGGTCATATCAGACCGCGCGGCGGAACGCCTTCGACAACGTCTTTGACGATGCGGTGCCGCGGGAGCCCGTTGCCACGCCGGCTGGACAGCGAACCGTCATGGCCGGCACGGAAGTCGGCGGGCCGGAAGTGCTTGCGCCGGGCGCGATGCGGCTCGACCCGCTGGTGCCCGAGGGCGCTTTCGTCAGCCCGGGCGGCTGCAACCACTGCGGCACCGCCTGTGAAGGCGAGCCTTGTGACGGGTGCGGCGGCGGCTGTGGGCCGGCCTGCGGCGGCTGTGACATGGGCTATGAAATCTTCGACGGCAGTTGCGGCTGGTGGATCAAGAATTTGACGATCTCCGCCGGAGTCCAGGGCTTCAAGGGACCGCTCGATCGCGGCGCCAACGGCGACTTCGGATTGAACGAGGGCGTGGGATTTTCTGGCCCGGTCGGCGATCCTTGGAACGTCGGCTACCAGATCGGCGCCAATTTCCTGCAAAGCAATTTCACCCACCCGGATACCGTGACCCTCGACAACGGTGAGACGTTTCGCGCCGGCTCCCGGAACCAGACGTTCGTCACGGCGGGCCTGTTCCGCCGTGCCCTGTGCGGCGGCTTGCAGGGCGGCGTGGCCTACGATTACTTCCACGACGACTATTACGTGCAATACGACTTGCAGCAGATCCGCAGCGAGATTAGCTGGGTCTTCCCCTGCTGCGAGATTGGTTATTACGGAGCCTATGGCGTGTCGACAGCCCAGCCGACCGGCTTGAACGAGAAGCTGGCCCCCACCGACATGTTCACCCTCTACGTCCGCCACGAGTTCGAGAATGGCGGCGAAGGGCGGATTTGGGGCGGGGCCACCGGCAACGGCGACGGCGTCCTGGGCGGCGAGATCCGGATCCCGCTCGGCCGCAGCTTCGCCCTGGAAAACCGCCTCAACTTCCTGATTCCTAACTCCACACCCACCAGTGTCCGGGACAATTCCGGACAAGAACGCGAGTCGTGGGGCCTGATGATGCAATTGGTCTGGTACCCGGGCCGATCGTCCCTCTGCCAGCAGCGGAACCTCTACCGCCCATTGTTCAGTACGGCTGACGACTCGCTGTTCATGGTGGACCGCCTAACCAAGTAACACCGCCTAACCAAGAAACGAGGTGAAACGGCCGAAACAAGTGCGATGATCAGGGGATAGGTGGGGTGGACATTGTCTGTCCACCCCACCGTTTTTTTGCGCCCGGGATGATGCCGAATGCGGCACAGCCGGGGGCGGCTGTGCTACCTAGGCTGGTCTCTATCGCACAATCTTGCACCGCGGCAACAACGTGGCCAGCCGCTTCGCGCCGGCCTCGGTTATCTCGGTCTGGCCGACGTCCAGCGACTTGAGCCGTTTCAGGCTGCCCAACAGATCCACGGCGGCGTCGGTGATTTGCGTCTGCCGCAATTCCAAGCGGCCGAGATTCTTCAGCCCGCGAAGGTGCGTGAGCGCCGCGTCGTTAATGCCCGTCTCGTTCAGCCGCAGCACGGCCAGCTTGTCCTTGCCGCTGAGATGTGCCAGGCCGGCGCCCGTCAGTGGAATGCCGCGCACGCTGAGTTGGCGCAGGGCCCGCATGTGGGCGAAGTGCCGGAAGCCGTCGTCGGTGACGCTGTAGCAGCGCGAAATAGCGATCTCTTCCAGCGGCAGGGCGGCAATGCGGGCCAAGCCGGCATCGGTCACGCCGGCCTCCTCGATGGTCAGGCTGTTCAACGACGGAAGATTCAGTTTTGCGAGCAGGGCCAGCGTCCCGTCGTCGATCTGGGACCCGCCGACCCGGAGGGCCTGGAGTTGCTTGAGGGTTTGCAACCGTTCCAGACCCGGATTGCCCACTTGTGCGCTGCCGCGCAAGTCGAGCATGCGGAGCTTTTTCAGATCCGCCAGCTCTTCCAGGCCGCGATTGGTGATGCCGACTTCGAGCAGGCCCAATTTCGTCAGCTTGGGCAATTGTCTCAGGCAGCCGAGCCCGTGGTCGGTCACCTGTGAGCTGCGGCGGATGCTGAGCGAGCTGAGATTCTTTAATTGGGCAAGCTGTTTCACCCCGGCGTCATCGATTTGGGCATCCAGCAGCGACAGCTCGGCCAGACCGGCGATGGCAGCGACCTGCCGAATGCCGGCGTTGGTCACGGCGGCGCCTGACAGTTTAAGTTGCTTCAGATGCGGCAGCGCCAGCAGGCCGGGGATATCGGCATCACTGACCGAAACTCGATCGCCGGCCAGATCGACGCCGGCGAGCCGGCCGGCCTCGTCGAAATCGAGTGTGCCGCCCAATTCGGCAACGTGGCGTACCGCGGCGACGAACTGGGATTTCGCTGCGGGGACTTCTTTGCCGGCCAGGATCGCGGCGACTTGCGCCTTCTCGCCGGCCGGCGGAGGCGCGAGCGGCTGGTCGGCGCGCACGAAAGAACCGCTCCAAGAGCATACGAGTCCCGTCAGCACGAGCCATTTTGCGATCTGCATTTCGACGTACTCCCGGCCAAAATCTTTGACGTGTTGCTGGCGCGCAGGGTTTTTCCGGCGCGCAACGCGACGGGCAAGCCCGCCCGCTACACGGTCGTGCTGGACATTCCGAGTCGGAAACTAAACTCTTACAGCGTCCACGGCGCCCGCAGCTCGCGGTGCATCATCTTCGCGGCCTCGTCGTCGCCGACGATGGTCGTGGTCTTCGGGTCCCAGGTGATCTTGCGTTGCGTCCGCACGGCAATGTTGCACAACTGGCTGATGGTGTCGCTCCGCACGGCATGATCCAGGGGGCTCCGTGTCGGCTTACGCGACTTCACCGAGTCGATGAAGTTCTGGCAATGACCGGGGCTGGAGTCGGGATTGATATCCTTCGGCCCAATCTTTCCCTCGATCAGCGACTTCGGCTCGGCATCGATGCCGCCGCGCCAGATGCGGACCCAGCCGTCGGCGCCGATGAACTTGGTCGAGTCCCCGCCGGGCTTGAAGGTCATCTGCACCCCGTCGCCCAGCCCGAGTTTCATGTCCCAGTTATAGACCGTGTCGTACAGGCCCGTGGTGGGAATCACGCCCGTCCCTTCGACCGTCATCGGACCGGCGATGTCGGCGTCGCTGCCGAGGATCATGATGTCCAGCGGGTGGGCGCCCCAGCCGCCCAGGTAGCCGATGGAATAATCGTAGATAAAATAGGTCCCATCCGGATGGCAGCGATCAGCCGTATACGGTTTCACGGGCGATGGGCCACACCACATCTCATAGTCCAGGTTCGGCGGCACGGGGACCACTTGCGTCGAGCCGCCGGCCCCGCCGTTAGGCGCCACCACCTCGATCCTGCGCACCTTTCCGATGGCCCCGCTGCGGACCAGTTTGCAGCCCAATTGGCAATGCGGGGAACTCCGCTGCTGCGTGCCGTACTGGAAGATGCGGCCGTTCTCCGTGAAGACCTTCAGGCAAGCCAGGTCCTGTTCCAGACTCACGGCCAGCGGCTTTTCCACGTAGGCGTCCTTTTTCGCCCGGGCCGCCGCGATGGCGATCGGCACGTGCCAATGGTCCGGCGTGGCGACTACCACGGCGTCGACGTCGTCGCGGGCCAGCAGCTCGCGGAAGTCGGCGTGGTACTTGCCCTTGATCAGGCGTGCGTGGGCCTCGCCGCGGTCTTTATAGACGTCCGAGATGGCGACGCTGTGCAGGCCCTTGCACTGTTGGAAGCGGCGAAACAGATCGCCGCCCCGGTTGCCGACGCCGATGTGGCCGAGGGCGACCCGCTCGCTGGGGGGCGGCGTATCGGCATTGCCCAGCGCGGTCGAGGCGATGATATACGGGACGGCTACAGCCGTGCTCTTCAACAGGTTGCGTCGAGAGATACGGAGGTTCTTCATGGACGGTTTCCTTTCAGCGAGGCATAAGGTGAGTGATGTTGGGGGTGATGTCGGCGTTGACCTGGCCCAAGGCCCAGGAAATCCCGCCGAGGATGATCTGTTGGAAGATGGCATTCGTCCACACGTCTTCGCGGTGGCCCAGCGCCGTGTAGAACACGCGGCCCTTGCCGTGCATGCGCGCCCAGGTGGACGGATAAGGGGGGCGTTGGTACATCTCGCCCTGCATCCCCTTGGTCTCCTGCATCAGGATCACGTGCAGATCCTTGGCGAAACTGTCGAGCGCATACCACTCTTCGAACAACTCGAAGCCGCTGCCGAGACCCTGCACGCCGGGAAAGTTGGGCGAAGTGACCCTCATGCGGGCTTTCTGCTGGGCGCCGTGCGAAACAAAGCTGCCCCCCAGCATGGCAAGGAACGGATTGATGGCCGGCCGGGCGCCGGAATCGCTCGCGGCGTGGAAACCCACGCAGGGCTTGCCGGACGACACGGCATCCAGCACATTCTGCATTTGCCGGACACTGAACGGCATGCCGTTGGTGTAGAAGGCCAGCAGGTCGTACTTGTCCAAGTCGCCGTCGAGAACCGCCGCGTTCTGACAGCAGTCGACGTCGAAACCGTGCTTCACGCCCAGTTCGCTGAGCACCTTCTCCGAATGGGACAGGGGCTTTCCCTGGCGGTCCGCTACCGGATGCGTCCAACCGGAACTTCTGTTGAAGTAAAGGATCTTCGGCGCCCGCCGGTCCTTGGCGGCCGCCCAACGCAACGGGAAGGCGGAAAGCCCCAACACAGCGGCCCCGGTGGTCCACAACATTTCACGACGTTGCATGATGACGGCTCCTGTTCAGTTCGGTAAGAGCATGTGTTTCGGGCGGGGTTTTGTCAACGATGCGGGCGCCCCATCCCTCAAAGCGTCCACGGCGCCCGCAGTTCGCGGTGCATCAGCTTGGCGGCTTCGTCGTCGCCCACGATGGTCGTGGTCTTCGGGTCCCAGGTGATCTTCCGCTTGGTCCGCACGGCGATGTCGCACAACAGGCTGATCGTATCGCTGCGAACGGACTGATCCAACGGACAGACGGCCGGTTTGCGAGTCTTGACCGCCTCGATGAAGTTCTGGCAATGGCCGGTGCTGCGGACCAGGTGCACGTCGTTGGGGCCGATCTTTGAGCCGAGCAGCGACTTCGGGTGGGCGTCGATGCCGCCCCGCGAAATGCGGACCCAGCCGTCGGGACCGATGAATTTGGTCGAATCGCCGCCCGGCTTGAAAGTCATTTGCACGCCGTCGCCCAGTTGGATTTTCATGTCCCAGTCATAGACCGTGCCGTAAAGGCCCTGGGTGGGAATCACGCCCGTCCCTTCGACGGTCATCGGGCCGGCGACGTCGGCGTCGCGGCCCCAAATCATGATGTCCAACGGATGGGCGCCCCAGCCGCCTAGGTAGCCGATCGAAAAATCGTAGATCCAGTAGGTTCCCGGCCGCCGGCAGCGGTCGGCCGTGTACGGCTTCACGGGCGCGGGGCCAGACCACATTTCATAGTCCAGATTGGGCGGGACGGGGACCACCTGCGTCGAGCCGCCCGCGCCGCCGTTGGGAGCAATCACCTCGATGGTGTGGACCTTGCCGATCCGCCCGCTGCGGACCAACTCGCAGCCGAAGCGGCAGTGGGCGATGCTCCGCTGCAAGGTGCCGTACTGGAAGATGCGACTGTTTTCCTTGAATACCTTCAGGCAGGCCAGGTCCTGCTCGATGCTCACGCCCAGGGGCTTTTCCACATAGGCGTCTTTTTTCGCCCGCGCCGCCGCGATCGCGACCGGCACGTGCCAGTGGTCGGGCGTGGCGACGACCACCGCGTCGATGTCGTCGCGGGCCAGCAGCTCGCGGAAATCGCCATAGGCCTTGCCTTTGATCTTCCGCGCGAAGGCCTCGCGGCGATCCTTATAGGCGTCGGCTGTGGCCACGCTTTGCGCGTTCTTGGACTGTTGACAGCTATAGAGCAAGAATCCGCCCTGATTGCCGACGCCGATGTGTCCGAGCGTAACCCGCTCACTCGGGGCTAGCTTGTCGGCATTGCCCAGGGCGCTGGAGGGGATGACGCACGGCGCGGCCACGGCAACCATGGCGCCCTTCAAGAGCTGGCGGCGACTGAATCGAGCGTGGTTCATGGTCCTTCTCCGTGGTGGGGGGATTCGAAGGTAATCCTAGTCTGACTCCTCGGCCACTGGCAGTCGTGAAGTTTCTTTCGCTGAAAGAAGTTGCACTTGCGCGATGCCCCGGTTGGGCACTGTGGGGATGCAAGGCACGCAGGGCGGGGTGGTCGGATCGTGTCGCCCGTGCGGCATTTTCGGCACGCCCCACAGTATGCACTGCCGGCCGGGGGAACACAAGTCGATTAGCCCTTCCCCGGATCTCCGTGGGCGTTTACCATCGACACATGGATCTGAATCCCGCCCAGTACGACGCCGTCCACACGCTTTCCGGGCCGCTTTTGGTGCTGGCGGGGGCAGGTACCGGAAAAACCCGCGTGGTCACCTACCGCATCGTCGAACTGATCGGCAACCGCGTCCGCCCCGAGCGGATTCTGGCCGTCACGTTCACCAACAAGGCGGCCGACGAAATGCAGCAGCGCACGGCGGCCCTGCTGGGCAAGAAGCTCAAGGCGCGGCCGGAGATGTCGACCTTCCACTCGCTCTGCGTTCGCGTGCTGCGCCGCCACATCCGCCAGTTCGGCTATCCGGCCAGCTTCGCCATCTACGACCGGGGCGACCAGGAGGGGGTGGCCCGCTCGGTCCTGCGGGAGATCAAGGTGGCCGACTCGTTGTTGCGCCCCGGCGATTTGCTCTACTTCATCGGTCGCTGGAAGACAGCCTCGGTCCGGCCGGAAGAGGCGGCCGCGATGGCCGAGACCGACAAGGAGCATCTGGCCTCGGCCGCCTATCGCCGCTACCAAAACGCCTTGAAGACGGCCGGCGCCGTCGATTTCGACGATCTGTTGCTGCTCACCGAGGAGCTGTTGCAGAAGTTCCCCAAGGCTCGCCAGGCCGAGGCCGAACGGTTCGACCACCTGCTGGTGGACGAGTACCAGGACACCAACGCCAGCCAGTACCGCATCGTAAAGGCCCTGGCGGCCGGCCACCGCAACCTGTGCGTGGTGGGCGACGACGACCAATCGATCTATGGTTGGCGAGGGGCCGAAGTGGCCCACATCCTGCGCTTCAAGAACGACTGGCCCGAGGCCAAAGTGGTGCGGCTGGAGGTGAACTACCGCTCGACGCACGAAATCCTCGACTGGGCCAATCGGCTCATTGCGTTCAACAAGGTGCGGCACGCCAAAACGTTGCGGGCTACGTGCTGCGGCGAGCCGCCCCGCGTTTTGCAACTGAAGGACGAGATCGAGGAAGCCAGAGAGGTCGTCGGCGAAATCGTCCAGCGCGTCGCCGAGAAGAAACGCCATCCCAAGGACTTCGCCATCCTCTGCCGCACCAACGAGCAGCCCCGGGCCTTCGAATTGGAGTTGCGGAAAGCCAAAGTGCCTTATGTTCTGGTGGGCGGGATGTCGTTTTACGACCGCAAAGAGGTCCGCGACGTGCTGGCCTATTTGAAACTGCTGGCCAACCCGGCCGATGAAGTCTCCTTGCTGCGGATCATCAACGTGCCTGCCCGCGGCATCAGCCAGGCGACCGTCAAGCGGCTGCTGGAGGAGGCCATCAAGCGCGGTAAGCTGATCTGGGACCTGCTGCCGCACGCCGGCGAACTGGCCGGCCTGTCGGCGGTTGCCGTCGGGGCAGTGGAACGTTTCCGTGCCTTGATCGAGCGCTTCCGCCGGCTCGTGAAAGAGCCGTCGCCGAAACTGCCGGAGGTGGTCAAGACGCTCATCCGCGACGTGGCCTATCGGGACGAGCTCGTGCGGATGTATCCCGACGCCGGCGATCTGGAATCGCGCTGGGCGTCGGTCGAGGAAGTGATCAACGCCGTGGCCGGCTACGCCCAACGGGCGCGCACGCCCACCATGGCCGGCTTCCTGCAAGAGGTCGCCCTGACGGGCAACGAGGCCGACCAGGACAAGGAGTCGAAACTGGAGCGGAACGCCGTCGTCTTGATGACCCTCCATGCGGCCAAGGGACTGGAGTTTCCCGAGGTCTACATGGTCGGCATGGAAGAGGGCACGTTGCCGCACCATCGCAGCATCGCCGACGCCGGCGCGGCCGTCGATGAAGAGCGGCGTCTCTGTTACGTGGGTGTGACGCGGGCGCAGCGGCGACTAACGCTCACTATGGCCCTGGAACGCCGCAAGTGGGGCAAGCCGCGTCCCACCCATCCCAGCCGTTTCCTCTACGAGCTGACCGGACGGACCGAGAATCCAAATTATCAGGCGGCCAAGCAGGGCCACAAACGGCCGGGCGCGGCGGCCAAACGGTGAAGGCGACGGTCATTCTGAGCGCAGCGAAGGAGTAACGATCATTCTGAGCGTAGCGATGAAGCGATGGTCATTCTGAGCGCAGCGAAGAATCTCCCGATAATCCCTGAACGAGATCCTTCGCTGCGCTCAGGATGACTCGGCCTTTTTGGGGCCAAGCCACGGCACGACGGCGCCTTACGTCCCCGCCAGCGACCAATGGGCTTGCCGCAGCACGGCCCGCGGGCTTCCCTTCATCGTTTCGTACCAGACCGAAAGCAACGAACCGTCGCTCAATTGCACGGAGCTCGGATAGCCCAGGTCGCCCTCGACGCCGTCGCCGGAGACGATGATCGGCTCGGACCACGTGCGTCCCTGGTCGCTGCTAATGCGGGCCTGGTTGCCAAAAGGCGGTCGCCGGTAGCCGTAGGTCATCAGCAGCCGGCCGTCGCGGAGCTTGAGCAGGTGCGAGGGGATTCCCCAGACGCCGATGCGATGGGGAACGGTCCAGGTCTTGCCGCCGTCGGACGATTCGGTCTGCAACGTCTCGTTGGTGTCGTTCTTGTCCTCGTTGCGGATTTGCACCACCAGCCGATCCGGGGCGGCCTCTACGCCGTGCAACTCGTAGTAGCTCCCCAGCCCGTCGCCGGGCCGCGGGGCAATGTCGGCCAGATGCTGCCAGCTCTGACCGTCGTCGCTCGATTGGTAGACTGCCAACCGGTTGCGTTGCCAGTCGTTGCCCGCATAGAGCAGTCGCCCATCGGAGAGTTGGAATGGCCCGTGAGGGCTGGTCACGTGGGCGTCGTACGGTCCGGACCAGTTGAGCCCGCCGTCGGTCGAGCGCAGCATCCACACGCCGGAGAGGGCTTTGCGCTGGGCCTCGCTGACCCGGTTGTGGGCGGCCTGCCAGCGCTGCAAGCGGTCGGCCGGCCAGGCACCGGGTTTGCCCGCCGGAATCTTCTCGGCCGCCGCCAGCAGGGTCTCGTAATAGAGCGACGTGAAGGTGGTCACCAGCAGCGTACCCTTGGCGGTTTCCAGCACGCCGGAGTCGCGGTCGTCGATTTCCGTGTCGAGCACCACCCGCGGCCAGCCCCACGTTTTCCCTTCGTCGTGCGACCGCATCAACTCGACACGGCCGAAGGGGCAGATGTGTCCCTCGCGGCCCCCGGAATAGGCCAACAGCAACTCGCCGCTCTTGCGCCGCGCGACGGTGGGCCAGCCGTGATAAAGCTCCGGCTCCCAGCTAATCACTTTCGTCTCGTGGACGACTGCCTTGGGCGGCGCGGCCGCCAGCCGCCGATCCCCCGCCAAGACGGCGCACGCGACCGCGCCCGTGCCAACCAACATTTGCCGACGATTGAGCGATGGCGTCATGGAAAGGCTCCCCCGTGGTTAGGCCCCGTTGTCCGGCGGGCTTCCTGCCCCGCGATGCTCCGAGCAGCGAACACCGCTATGCTAGCCGGGGGCGAGGGTCATTTCAACAGAAGGCGGGATCAGATCATGGTGAAAAACCGCCCATGATCTCTGGAAACCAATCCGCCCTTTCGGGTGGATCTTGACATATTGATGCTTCAGGGTAGAATTGCGATATATGAGAACGACCATTCGCGTTGACGACCAACTCCTTGTAGAGGCCAAGCGGTTAGCATTGGAAAGCGGCCGCACGTTGACGGCCATTATTGAAGACGCGTTGCGCGAGGTAGTGATGCGGCACAAAGAACCTCCAAAAGCAAGGAAGACTCGACTGATCACCGACGGCGGCCACGGACTGCGGCCCGGGGTTTGTCTAGACAACAACGCCGAACTCCTGGCACTTATGGAGGAGAAACGCGGTGCTGCTGGCTGATGTCAACGTACTCGTCTATGCCTTCCGCCGCGATGCGCCCGGGCACCAACGCTACGCGAGTTGGCTGGCTGAGTTGATCGACTCGGATACGGCGTTCGCCCTGGCAGACCTCGTTTTGAGCGGCTTCCTAAGGATCGTCACGCACCCGGCCATTTTCAGTCCACCCTCGCCGGTCGACCGAGCAATCGCTTTTGTCGAGCAGGTCCGAAATCGGCCCCACGCTGTGACCGTGGCCCCAGGACCACGGCATTGGGGTATCTTTACGGCACTCTGTCGCCAAACAGGGGCGACCGGAAACGTCGTGCCGGACGCTTTTTTGGCCGCGTTAGCCATCGAGTCGGGGTGCGAGTGGATTACCACGGATCGAGGTTTCGCCCGGTTTCCCGAACTCCGTTGGCGTCATCCCTTCGATTGATTACCCGGCCAACCGCCGTCCTCACTTCCGCTTCGCCACCCGCAGTTCCTCCAGCTTCTTTGCCACGTCGTCGGCGTGGGTGGCCGGCTTGACGTGCTTGTCGATGTAGAGGATCTTGCCGTCCTTGCCGATGTAGAAGGTCCAACGGCTGGCCATGTTCTTGCCGGTCTCGATCACCCCGTAGGCGTGGGCCACCTCGCCGTCGGGGTCGCTGAGAATCGGGTAATCGGCGCCCACCGACTTGGCAAACTCCTGGTTCTTCTCGGGCGGATCGACGCTGGCCGTGAAATAGGTCACGTCGAATTGTTTGAGCTTCGCCCCGTGCTTAGCCAGCACCTTGCACTCGTTCGTGCAGCCGGGCGTGAAGGCCTTGGGAAACCACGCCAATACCACCGCCTGCTTGCCGCGGTAAGCGGAAAGCTTGTGTGTCTTGCCGTCGCTGCCGCGCAGGCTGAAATCGGGGGCCGTGTCGCCCACCTTCAATTCCTCTGTCGTCGCTGTGCCAGACATCGCGATACCTCCTGCCAATAGGATAGCGCTGCCGAAGATCAAACGGAATTTCATCGCTTGTCTCCCGGGAACATTCCTCTATCGGGCCGCGGGGAATTCTAGGGTGCTAGCTGAACGAGCCCCCTCAAACACGCCGGAAGCAGCGGAAAAATGCGCCTTGGACACTTAGCCGCCGTGCCAGCGGTTGGCAGAGAAGGGGCAGCAAGACGCTGCTTGCTTACATCTGCATCGCACCGGTAATGGCGTTCAGATAAAAGGAGAAGACGCGGAAGATCAAGGCGATCAACAGCGCGGCGATCACCGCCCATACGGCCCAGCCGGCCAGCGTGGTGAGCGTAGCCAGGGCCAGCCGGGCCCGCTCTTGGAATTGCCGCGCCAACACGCCCATCGACTCGGCAATCTTGCCGCTTTGCTCGCCCACGGCCAACGTGTCGAGAAACTCCACCGGGTAGCCGCCGGCGCGGCAGAACGCTTCATGGATCGAGTTGCCCGCTGAGATCTCCGACACGATGGTGGGAAGCTGATCGAGGTAGCGGGCATTGTGCGTGCTGCGGAGGCTGAGCCGCAGCGCCCGCCGCACTTCCATGCCGCCGTCGAGCGTCACGTGCATCGCCCAAGCCAGCCGGGCGAGGGCCACCGTCTGCAACGGTGGTCCGATGCCGGGAAGCTGCAACACCATGCGCTGGATGGGAGCAGTCCACACCGCGCCGCGGGTGACCGCCCGCACGGCCAGAAAGATCACCGCGCCAACGACGGCCAGGAATATCCCATAGATTTGTAGTCCCCGTTCGCCCACCAGTCCAACGCGGAGGATGTCGATGCCGATCATGCCTTGGACCCAGATCAGCAGGCCGACAACGCCCACGGCAATGGTCAACTGCACGAGCGGCCACGTGATGGACGACCAGAAACTCCGCCGCAGGGAGATCTGGTTCTGATAGTGGTCGGACAATTGGGCCAGCACTCTGTCGACGTGCCCGGTCTGTTCGCCGAGGGCGACCATTTCGCGGAACAGGGTGGGGAAAAAATCGCCCGTCTCGCGCAAGGCGTCGGTCAGCGATTCGCCGTGGTTGACGGCGTCGCTGACGGTCGCCAAGTGCTCGCGGAATCGCCCCCGGGCCCGCTCGGCCTCGCGGGCCCAGATGGTCCGCGCGTCGATGCCCGCCTCGAACGCCATGCCCAGACGATGGCAAAGATCGGCCAACGGCTTCAGTTCGATACGGGGCGAAAACAGACTCATGCCGGCATCGCTTTCCTTACGGCTTAGCACTAGCTTAGCATTTTTCCCGCATGGTAGCTCGATCGTACGAACGGACCGCTGGCCACGTGCTCGAAGCCGATCTGCCGCGCCAACCGGCCAAGCTCATCGAACTCTTCCGGCGGCAGGTAGCGAACCACGGGCATTTGGGCCGGCGACGGCCGCAGATACTGGCCCAACGTCAACATGCGGCAGCCGGCCTCGAACAGCTCGGCAAGCGTGTCGAGCAATTCCGCGCGGGTTTCGCCCAACCCGAGCATCAGGCCCGTCTTTAGCGCGATCGTCGCATTGCGGCGGCGAATGCGGCGGAACATCTCCAGCGTCCAACCGTAGTCGGGAAACTCGCGGGAAAAGGGGTCGCGGGAAAAGGGGTCAGAACGATTTTTGCCGAAAACAGTTCTGACCCCTTTGTGCCCACCTTTTTGCCGCACGGACGGATAGAGCCGGGGCACCGTCTCGGTGTTGTAGTTGTACACCTGAGGCGCGGCGTCCGCGAGCCAATCGACGGCCGCCGCGTTGCCGGCAAAGTCAGAAGGCAAAACCTCGATCGTGGCCGCCGTCGCGCGGCGAATCTCGCTGATGGTCTGGCAAAAATGCTCGGCGCCGCCGTCGGGCAGGTCGTCGCGGGTGACGCAGGTGACGACAACGTGTTCCAGGCCCAACTGGCGTGCCGCCTCGGCCACGTGCCGCGGCTCCTCCGGATCGAGCGGCCCGGGCATTCCCTTCCGCACGCTGCAAAAGCGGCAGCCGCGGGTGCAGGTGTCGCCGAGGATCAGGAACGTGGCCGTCTTCTCCGCGTAGCATTCCATCCGGTTCGGGCATTTGGCGTGGTCGCAGACCGTCTGCAACCCAAGCCGGTCGATCAGCTTGGCCGTAAAGTGGTTGGCGTTGCCCTTGGGCACGTTCCGCTTCAGCCAGCGGGGCAGGGGGGAGGGATTGGGGATTAGGGGTTGGGGATTAGACATCACCGATCAATCGCGATTAACGCAAAAGCGAACCTGCCGACCCTTTTATGCGAAGAGCAGCCCAACCGACATGGAGAACTCCGGCAGCACGACGCCACCCTGAAGCTTGTCAGACGCACTTAAGACGGTCACCTCGTTGCCACTTTGATGGATCGTGATCGTCCGCTTGTCAGGATCGACAATCCAAACCATCGAAGAACCGGCGTCGAGCCAAGTCTGCACCTTCGCCGCCACTTCGTTGGCACGGTCCGTTGGCGAAACGATCTCCACGGCCAAATCCGGCGCACCCTGAAAGAACCCCTTGACCCCGCCCGACGGCATGCGATCCGCTCGTACAAACGCCACGTCGGGAACGCGGACCGTGTCGGGATTATGGGCGATCTGAAAGCCGGCCTCGGCGGTCGTCACTACCCCCAGCCGCCGCGGGCCAACGTGGTTTTCCAACGCAGCCACGATTTTCGAGGCGAACCGTCCATGATCGAACCCGGCGGGCGACATCATGACAATCTCCCCCCCGATCAACTCGCACCGCGGCAAGTTGGCCACAAGCAACTGTTCGGCCGTCGTTGTCTGCGTACCCAGGACCATACCCTCATCCTACACCGGAAGACGCGTTGCAACAACGACGCCCTCTACCCCGTTCGGGAGACGTTTCGCAGCAGCGGATGGCCGGTGTAAAGATGATAACGGTCGCAGCCAAAGCATTCGGCCAACCGTTCGACCAGCGCCGCGCGGACCGCCGGCATTTTGCCCGGTCCGCGGCGCTCAGCCACCAGGCAACTCATGGGGGGCTGGTCGGGGGAATCGCTTTCGACCATCCGAAAGAGCCCCATCGCCGGGCAGACGTTCAAGTAGCCGCCGTAATAGGTGATCCAGTGGCGCACCGCCACGCCGAAGGCAGCCAGTTGGCCCGTGCGGCCACAAATGCCATGCCGGCCAAACTTGCTGCTGCGTATGTTCAAGTCGGCGAGGGTTTTGACAATGCCGGCGTGGAACCGATCGAGGAAGTCGCCTACCGAAAAGCCGTGCCAACGCAGGGGGACCAAGGGGTAGATGGCCAGTTGCCCGGGGCAATGCACTAGACACCCGCCGCCGCGGTTGACCCAGCGGACCTCGACTTGGCGATGGCGGAGCAGGCCGCTTTGTGGGGCCAGTTCGCCGGCCGACCCGCCCCGACCGATGGTGACGATGGTCGGATGTTCGCACAGCAAAAGGGTAATCTGCCCATCGTCGCGGTCGAGGGCCTCGGCCAGCAGCCGCTGTTGCAGGGCCAAGATCCGCTCGAAATCGACCTGGCCCAGCAGAAAGGCCTGTAAGGCCGGCGTTTGCGATTCGATTTCGGGCACGCGGGGAGGCATGTCTTTCCCATCTTACCGGCGGAAAATGGCAAAAGGGGAATATTACGCGAGAACGGGCGAGAAGCGGAAGAGCAAACTACGCGGAGGACCAAACCAGGTCGAGCTGGTGCAAATATTGGAGCGGTGACGTGTTGCAGATGAGTTCAGGCAAGGGGCGTTTCCTGTTGGAGTTCTTCCTTGCTCAAACGGAACGTATCGACGCCATACTCGCCGAGTTTCATCAGGAACACAGGTCGGGGTATGCCCGCCAACTGGGCGGCGGCACCAGAGGATAGCCGACCCAATTCGTAGAGTTTTACGGCCGCCGCCAACCGCAACTCTTCGCCCGCCTGCTCTGGCGACAGTTTCAGGGCGACCAAGGACTCGTCCGCAATGGATAGCGTGATCTCGGACATGTCCATGCCCTCCTGCCAACGTGCAAAGCGCCATGTACGATTGTATCCCCACGATTCGTTCGGCTCAAGAACGTTTGCCCCCCGTATCGGTCATAATAGCTAGCGTCCGTCATGTCGGGCTGCCAGGTCGGGCTGGCCGGTGTCGTAGGAGTGGGAGAGAATCTCAAACGCCTCTTACATCGCCAGGTTGGGCCTCGATCACGCGCGGCTCGCCCCTGAAAAAGTCAGCGACTTCTTTCGCGCCCCTCGCTACGCGGTCGGCATCAAGATGGTACCGAGGCACTTGTTCAGCCGGATGGCCCAACACGAATGACAGGTTTCTGTCATTTCGTCCGAGTTGTATGCCATTTTGTCCCCAGAGCGTGAGCGATCGCAACGTAGTGTTATCGTTAGGGACATATACGTACTCGGGTTGCACGATTACCTTGACACCGTTGCACAACAGCCTCGCACGTCTAATTATGACTGTGCCGGGCGGTTCCACCGAAAATTCGCACAGCACCCTTCGTGGCTCGTCCCTGAGTGTGAGCGTTCGACCAACGAATTTGATGTCCCAAATGTTTGTGCTATAAACGAGTTCGTTGTTGATAACCTTCAGAATCGGCCTGTTGAACTCGTCAAAAATCTGAGCCTGCAGGAAGAGCTGGCCCCTGACGATGTTGAAAGCAAGTAGGTCGTTGTCGTCCGTCACCTTCTTGCATTGTCGCGGTTTGGCAACCAGGCCCGTTGACAGTTGTTTGTCCTGGCCTACAACCGGGCCTCGGCACGCAACCAGCAGTTCCCCGCCAGTCTCCTGCTCCCGCGACGGTGAGCTGCACGGTATAATGTCGCGATTCACAACGAACCTTGGGACAAGCCAAAGGATCGCTAGCCCGGAAAACGGCGGTCGCGTTGATTGGTCGATTGGGTACCGTGAATGAAAAGCATTAGTCGACGGCGTTTTCTGCGTTCCGCGGCGGCCGGGGTTGCCGGGGCGGCGCTGACCGCAAATCCATTGTCGGCGGCAGATGGCGATGCCGCGGCCGGAACGGACGAAGACGCGCGCTCCCGTGTCCGGGAGATTGCCGCGGTTCGTTATGCACCACACGGCTGGTACATGAAGGACCATTGTTTTGTCTGGAAGGATCGGAAGTGTCACCTCTTTGCACCATTGGGCAAGGTCGGCGCTTCCTGGGAGGACGCCGGCTCGGAAGAAACCGCCGAGCACATGGTGAGCGATGATCTGATCCACTGGCGGCATTTGGGCACGGCCGTGGCGGCAAGCCGCCGCGACGGCTGCTTCGACAAGACGATGGGTGGCATCGCACCGCACGTGATCGAGCACGACCACGTGTATTACATGTTTTACTCGGGATGGAGCTTTCCGAGCAAACGTTCGGCCACAACGCCCTTCAACAACACCGGCTACACGATGAGCATCGGCCTGGCCACCAGTCGCGACTTGATCCGCTGGGAGAAGCCGGCGGAGTTTGCCAGAAACGGCCTGGGTGTCTCGGGCACCGACCAGTGCGTGGTACGCGACGATTCTCGATCGCGTTGGCTGATGTACGTATGCGGCAGTGGGACCGGCGTCTCTCAAAGCAAGGATCTGCTGCACTGGTCGTCGGCCGGCACCGCGCTCAGCGAGGCGAACATGAGCGGCCTCGAATGTGCGGGCAATCCGGCCGAAAGCCCGTTTGTGATGAAGCATCCGCGATCCGGAAAATGGATACTCATCCTCAACGGCGGCTATTCCGTGTCCGACGATCCGCTCACGTTTCCACACCTCACGCCGTATTCGTTCAAAGCCGGATGGCACGCGCCCGCCAACGCAAAGGCCAGTGGTCTTTGGGGAGACGGGACCAACTGTCAGTCCGACGATGACGGCGCCGGATTTGCCCACGAGATAGTAGAATTCTCCGGCCAATGGTACATGACGGGCGTGGTGGGCCGCGACGGGCGGTTCAAGCTGAAGTTCACGCCCATCGAGTGGACGGCCGATTCACTCCGTTTGGCCAGATGACCTGCCTTGCTTCCCGTCTTGGCTTGCGACAAATGCGTCGCTGCGGGCGTAGTCGATCATCGCGTCCAACAGATAGGCCCCTTCCGGCGTGTCGGCCAGCAAGTCAACGCCGCGGGTGATCAGCATCCGGTGCCCGTCCCGTCCTTTCTTCTGGCAGATGTAGCTGAAGTATTGCGTCTGCCCTTCGCCCACGGCGAAATGACGAAACTCGCCGAACTTCGGATCGATGGGCAACGGCAGCCCCCGCTTGATGAGGCGGAACCATAAGGGCGATAGTTTCCCGTCGTGGGGAAAATTGCCGAACACGGGATGCCGGGCAAACGCCGTGCCCACCTGGTTGCCCAACCACCACCAGCCAAGCTTGACGTTCGGCGCACCATCGGCCGGGCCGATCATGATGCCGCGCGTCCCTTTCTGGTTGGCGGCAATGAGATCCGGATGGTCCCACGAACCGATGACGAGCCGGGCGGTCTTCGCCTCCGCGGTCCCGGCCTGGGCAATACCGGGATAGCGCCGGGAGAGAACGTCGAACAGATCCTTGGTTGCCGCGATGCCGTCGCCACGCCGCGCGGCCCGTTTCGGGAACAACCAGAAGTCCCAGGAATTCGTGATGCCGGTTCCGTCGAACGCCGCCTGGAAAACGGCGTGAACGGGTTTGCCAAGCTCGGGAACCGTGAAGCGGCAAACGCCGAGTCGTTTCACGTCGCCGGGGGCCGCGTCCAACGGCGCCAGGCTCCCCGTGGCCAGCGTGTCGGCGGCCGTCTTGAGTGTCCAGGAAAGCCGCCTCTCATGCAACGCTTTGGCATCGAAGTGCGAGATCCAGAGCGTGACTTTGCAAGGCTCGCCGGAAACGGCGATCGAGCAGGCCGGTTCGATTTTGGCCAAAAGCACCGTGGGCCCGTTGAAGCGGCGGAACTGATCGAGCGAAAGTCCGCCCGGCTTTTGCTCCCAGAAGGCGTTGAGGAAACCTTGGCCGGTGTACGTGCCTGCCTGGGGCACCATGACGTCCACGATGGTCCAGTACGCATAGCCGTCGCAGGCCGGATCCAGCCGTGCTTGCTCGAGTCCCCGTTTCTGGTAATAGCCTTGCAGCGCGTGGGCGGCGTCGAGACAGGCGTCGCCCCAGGCCCGGTCGAGTCCCGCCGCCTTGAGCGACACCTCGTAGTCCTTGATGGTTCGCGGCGCCGGAATGGCCCCGCTGAACCTTGGCGCCAGGCGCGGATCCAACTTGATGCCGAGGTTCAAGAACTCGTGGGCGACGAAGGGGACCCGCAGCGCGTCGAACGTACCCGGCGCCCAGGGCGTGACCGAAGACGCCAGCCCGTAGCCGTTGGGGGTGAAGAAGTCGGCGTTCTCCGCGGTGTTGCAGCCGCCGTCCTGGTGTTGGAAGATCCGATCGCCGTCGGTGCGTTTCGCCCACTGATAGATCTCGCGGTCCAAGGGGCTGCCGAGATGTCCCTCGTTTCCCGTCGAATACGTGGCGAAGGAGACATAGCGGCGGTAGTGCCGGTAGAGTTCCCGGATGTCGCGCAGCGGATCGAACTCGGCGCCTTCCGGCGCGATGTCATGATAATAGGGCAGCTCCGGCTGGATCAGGATGCCCGCTTCGTCGGCCGCCTCGAAGAACTCCGGAATCTCACAATGCGTGTGGTGCCGGACGTAGTTGAAGCCGGCTTGGTGGGCTTTCGTCAAATGCTTCAGGTGCTCCTCCCGATCCGCCGGCGAAATGAGCGTCAGCGGATAGATATAGTCGTCGCCGTAGCCGCGAAGAAAATAGGGGACGCCGTTCAGGTAGAAGCAGTTGCCGCGCACCTCCAGCTTGCGGACCCCGAAGCGCTCGACCCACCCGTGGATCGCCGTCGCGCCGGAAAAGAGCGTGACCTCGGCCAGGTACAGGTTCGGCGTTTCCGGCGTCCACGGCCGAAACGCGTCGAGCGGCACCGGGCAGACCAGGTCGGCGTTGCCGCCGGCGTCAAGCGCCACCGGTTGACGCAGCGATCCGGCGGGCTGGCCGTCAAGTGTGCGGATAACGATTCCCAGGGCCGGGCTGGCCAGGGCCTTGTCGCCCTCGCGGCGAATGCTGACGTTCACCAGGGCCGCCTTCTTGTCGAGGTCTCCGCGCACCCAGACGTCATCGAGCCGGGTGGTGGGCGTCGCTTCCAGTTCGATGTCCCGATAGAATCCGCCGAAACGATGAAAGGCCGCCATGCACCCTTTCCGGCTTGGCGTATCGTTGCAGACGGTGGCGACGATTTCGGCCGTTTTGCCCGGTTTCACCAGGTCGGTGATGTCGTATTTGTAGGAGCCGCAGTAGGTATTCAGATGCGCGACGCGTTGCCCGTTCACCGCGAGCCAGGCTTCCGTTCGCACGCCGCCCACCTTGAGCCAAACGCGTTTGCCGGCCCAGTGAGCCGGGATATCCGCGCGGCGGCGGTAGTGCGCCGTTCCCATGTAGACGTGATTGAGCGGCCGGGGGATGCAATCGAAGGGCACGCCCCAGGGGTGACTCATGCCCGGCTCGCCGACGCCCTGCGCCTCCCAACAACCGGGGACCTCGATCTTGCGGACGGCGTGCCAATCCGGCTCATGCCAACCAGGTCCCAGGCCCGTGCGCCACCGCCCCATGAGTTGTGGGTCGGTCATGAAATCCCACTTGCCGCGCAAGGTGAGGATCTCTTGAAGCGGGGAAACGGTCACCGAGTGGACGACCGCGGGCGAGGCCGGCCGCGGCCCCCAATGATCGATGTCTTGCGCGTTCAGAGACGCGTCGGCAACGACCACGGCAAGAACAAGGAGGCTCAGGAGACGGCCCATCAAGACGGAGAGACATTTTAGATGGCCCGCGTGGCGTCGCCGTGGTGGGGAGGTGGTCATGGGGATAGGTTCCGTCTGGCAGGAGGATGGCAGGGTCGCGGAGTTGCCCGCCGGCTAATGAAGGCCGTTTCAACCCGTGATTGTAGCAGAGCGAAAAGGGGGCCGAAAGCCGGCGTGCTCGCCAAAAAGCTAGCTCCGGAGTCGCGTTGGCCGGCCCCGGAGGGGCCGTTGATAATAGCCCAGCGATTCAGTGCTGGGTCCACGGGTCGAGAAGAACCAATTTGTCCCGGAGGGACAACTGAAAAACAGACTTCGAAACAAGGTTTCAATCGTCCCTCCGGGACGAAAAATCTTCCTGTTTCGTCGGTCCTCCCAGCACTGAAGTGCTGGGCTACTGTCAATCGTCCCTCCGGGACGGAGAACTGCACACAACTTGCGTGTAACAGCGAGGCGTTCCACGCGGGCTGCGATGGCCTACTCTTCGACTTCGAGGCTCGCCCACTCTTCATGATAACGTAGCTGTTCGGCTGCCTGTCTCGCCATGAGGGCAAACAGCACCGGGGCCAGCGGCGCAAAGCAACAGGCCAGTCGTAGCTGCGCGCAGCTCATCGCCAGGTTGCCGGTGAGCGACCAGCACCACAGGAAGGCAATCGCGGGAAAGAAGGTCAGGGACAACAGGCCATAGACCGCCGCCTGCCGCCAGGACCGACGCGATGGCTCGCGGTACAGGGCCCGATACATCCCGTCGGTCAACAGAATGAAGCCTAAGGTGAGCGGGATATTCAAAATGCCGATGCTGAGCAGCGTGCGGACTCCGATGGGCAGTTCGTTCTGCCGACCGCAAATATGCAGGATCGGTAGCAGGATCAGCAGCGGGGGCGCAGAAAACATGAATCCCAGCATCGTGATCCGACCGGCGAAATGCAGTAGCGATTCATGCGGTTTCCTCAACTCCGCCGACTGACTCAGCCGAGCGAGTCTATCCCAGCGAGACACCGTCTCTTGAAGCTGCCCGGTCAATTCTCGCGGATCGCCAAATCGCTGTTTGGCCTGGTCGAGGGCGGCTCGCTCATCGGCGAGCTTGGCCGATTCTTCCTCGAAGATGGCCGTCAGGTGGGCCAACAGTTCTTCCCGCATCCGGCGTTTGCGGGCCATCGTCGCCCGGACCGGCCGCACGGCCCGCTCCACGACGATCTTCAGTTCCTTCAGGGAGACGTCGTTCATGCTCAAGCTCCTCGAATCGTGCCGCTGGCGATCGGCCGAGTCACGCCCAATCTGCCCGGTAACGCCACCCCCCCACCGCCTGTCGGGCCATGAGAACGAAAAGCACCGCCGCGCCAGCCAACCCGGCCACTACAAGGCCGAACCACACCGCTAGGACGCAGAGCACCGCCAGCAGAAAGCGTCCTCGGCGTGTGCGGGTCAACGCGGGAGCGATTTTGTTCAGCAAGAAGGCCAGGAAAATGGAAAAGATGACATTGAGCAAGGCAATCGTTGGCAATCCCAACAGAAGCGCTACCCCCATCATGTGCCGTGACTCGACGGGACCGAGGTTCCGCAGAGGACCGCAGGCGAACATGATGGAGAGCCATAACAGGGCAGCAGTAGAGTAAATCAGCAACGTCACCACGAAGTGTCTTGCCGCCAGGTGCCAGGCCGATTCGTCGGGCCGGTAGCCCAGATTCTCGAGGATCGACCGGCAGCGGTCCCAGCGAGGCACGGCCTGTTGGAGTTGCCCGGTCAGTTCGCCCGGATCGCCGAATCGCCGCTTGGCTTCCTCCAGGGCGGCCTGGTCATTGCCGAGCGTGGCGGCCTCCTCTTCGAAGATCACGATCAGGTGGTTGAGCAGTTCTTCCCGCATGCGGCGTTTGCGGGCCATCGTTGCCCAGACCGGCCGCACGGCCTGCTCCACGACGCGTTTCAATTCCGGCAAGATCATGTCGTTCATGTTTGGGCTCCCATGATTCCGCCGATGATTTGTACGAAACTCGCCCACTGCTGGCGTCCCTTGGCCAGTTCCCGTTTTCCCTTGGACGTCAATCGGTAGATGCGGCGTCGGGCGCCGCGGCGGCCGTGCGGTTCTTCCTCCCAGACGGCCTGGATTTTGCCCGCCTCCTCCAGACGATAGAGGGCCGGGTAGAGAGACCCCTCTTTGAGGTGCAGCAGTCCGTAGCCGGCCTAGTCCAGCCGGTGAAGAATTTCCAGCCCGTGCGCCTCGCCCCGTTCCAGGACGGAGAGGATCAGCGTTTCCAGGTGGCCGCGGAGCTGGTCGCCATGAATCGGTTTCATGCCGTGATTATAGACAGCCTAGGAATAAGTGTCAAGCGGTCCGCGGGGCGGGTCTTCCGCCGCTTGGGTGCTGTAAAGTAATAATTTGACGAAATGAACCGAAGTCATCCTGAGCGCAGCGAAGGATCTCGCCAGAAATCAGGGGAGATTCTTCGCTACGCTCAGAATGACCGCCTTTTACTCCGCCGAGTGACGGCAGCGGCGGCGATAAGCGGCCGGGGTCGTGCCGGTCAGACGCTGGAAGACGTGGCGGAGATTCCTGGTTTCGCTGAAACCGCACCGCCGGGCGATCTCGAAGAGGGGTAGCTTTTCGCCCGCCGCCAGCAGTTTCTTTGCCTGCTCGACGCGGACGATGCAGATGTACTGATAAGGGGTACACGACAGGCAACTGCGAAAGTGTTGCGTCAGCCACCGCCGCGATCGGTTGACGGCCCGCACGAGACGCTCGATCCCGAACGGTTCGGCCACGTGCTCCCGGACATAGCGGGCGGCCGCCCCGATCACCGGATTGCCGACCGCGACAATCTCGGTCGAACGCCGCTGGACAATGCGGTCGGGCGCGATGAGGATTTCGCTCGTCGGCCGCGGCTTGTGCATCATCAGGCGGCCGAGCAGGGCGGCCGCCTGGTAGCCGACTTCAAGGTCGCTCCGCGAGACGCTGCTGAGCGGCACGCGGCACAACTCGCAGATCACTTCGTTGTTGTCCACGCCAATGACCGCCACGTCGGCCGGCACCCGCAGCTTCAAACGGTCGCACGAATCAATCAGCATCGTCGCCCGGAGATCGATGCTGGCCATGATGCCGACGGGCAACGGCAGCGATCGCATCCAGCGGTCCAGGGGCGCCAGCCAGTCTTGAGCCGAGCGGAGCGACCGGGGGCTGCTGGCCGTCTCGAGGACGGCGCAGTCGCCGCCCGCCTCCTTCACCCGCCGAAGGAATCCGTGCTTGCGCTGCTGGGCCGACCACAGGCGGCGGACGCCGAAGTAACCGAAGTGGCGAAAGCCGCGGCCGAGCAGGTGATCGGCGGCCATTCGCCCCATGGCTTCCTGGTCGACCATGACGCGGGGCAGTCCCGGCTTGCGCAGCGCTCCCGAGAGGTTGACGACGGGCACATGCATGTTCCGGGCCAGGCGGGCTTCCCGCTCGGTCGTCACGGTGGCGAAGATCCCGTGCCCCGGCCAGCGCTTCAACGCGGCAATCGAACTTCCATATTCCTCGGGGCTGAACGTGAAGGCCCAGTTGCCCTGCCGCTCGGCGAAGCTTTTGATGCCTTGCAGAATGCGGACATGGTGGGGCTCGGAGAGGGCAAAGGCAATCGCCACTTGGACCTTTGTGCTCATGACCGAAAGGCGGGCGGAGGGACCAGCAGGGCTGGCGTTGTTTGGAGGGTGGAAAGGGTCCCCTCTCCTCCACCTAGCCCACAGGGGCCGGCAACACAAGCCCAAAGATGCTCTTTGTTTGCCTGAAAGAGCCTTTGAAGCACCGAGCCTGCCGGTTAGGATGTCGTTGTTGTACACAAGTCGCGTGCACGTTTTCGTCCCGGAGGGACGTTTGATAATAGCCCAGCAATTCATTGCTGAGATGATGGCCGCATATGAACCTTGTTGAGAGTCCCGTAGGGACGATTGAGGTTTGATCCCGGGTCCGGTTGTCAATTGTCCCTCCGGGACAAACAAGGTCTACAGCAATTGCGATGCCGTCGAACTGCTGTTGAACGGAAAGAGCTTGGGCACAAAGCGTAAGGGCGAGACGTTCGTTTGGGACGTGCCGCTGGGCGCCGGCGAGAACCAACTGCGGGCCGAGGCGACACGGGACGGGAAGCAGGTTGTCGACGCCCGTTGCATCCGCTGCGAATAGGAAACGAGACTGTGCCGATGAAAATGACCCATTACCGCTGGGTGATCTGCGCCCTGCTGTTCTTCGCCACGACGATCAACTATGTCGATCGCCAGGTCTTCGGCATTCTGGGACCGCGGCTGACCGAAGAGTTCCATTGGACGGAGAGCCATTTCAGCCTCATCGTCAGCGCGTTTACCTTGGCCTACGCCATCAGCTACACGGTGGCGGGCCGGATGATGGATTGGCTGGGCGAACGAAAGGGCTTTATGTTGGCCGTGGCCATTTGGAGCCTCGCGGCGATGGCGCACGGCTTGGTGAATCCGCTGGTTTACGTCGGGCTGCCGTGGCTCAGCGCCGCGCTGGCCGGAACTTTTTTGGGCAGCTTGACGCCGACGATGGTGTCGGTGGCCGGATTTAGCGTGGCCCGCTTCGCCTTGGGCCTGGCCGAAGGGGGCAACTTCCCCGGCGCGATCAAGACCGTCGGCATGTGGCATCCCACGAGCGAGCGGGCCATGTCGACCGGACTATTCAACGCCGGCAGCAACATGGGCATTATCGCCGCCGCCTATGCGGTGCCTTTTGTGGTGGAGCGGATGCGCTGGGGTTGGCCCGCCGCCTTCTATCTGACCGGGGCGCTGGGTTTCGTTTGGCTGGTGTTCTGGTGGGCGATGTACGACCGTCCCGAACGGCATCCGCGCGTTTCGCCGGCCGAACTGGCCCATATCCGCAGCGACCCGCCCGACCCGTCCGAAAATATTCCCTGGCTCAGCTTGCTGAAGTACCGCCAGACCTGGGCCTGCGCGTTCGGCAACTTCCTCATCAACCCGGTGTGGTGGTTCTACTTGTACTGGATGCCGAAGTTCCTCAAGAACAACCACGGCGTCGATCTCGGACAAGTCTTTTGGCCGCTCTTGGTGGTGTATCTGATGGCCGACGTGGGCAGCATTGCCGGGGGCGGGCTTTCCTCCTGGCTCATCCGCCGCGGCGCGACTGTGAATGTGGCCCGCAAAACGGCCTTTCTGGCCTGCGCTCTCGGCGCCATCCCCATGATGTTCGTGGCCCGGATCACCAACCTTTGGGTGGCGGTGGTTTGCCTGGGGTTGGCCGCCGCGGCCGATAGCGGCTTCTCCGCCAATCTGTTCACGATCGTTTCCGACACGGTCCCACGCAAGGCGGTCAGCACGGTCGTCGGCATCGGAGGCACCGCGGGCTGCCTGGGCATGCTCGTCTTCTCCACCCTGATCGGCTACATCCTCGATTGGACCCAAGCCGTCTACGGTGAAAAGGACTACTTGATCCCCTTTTTGATGGCCTCCTCGGCCTACTTGGTCGCCACGGCGGGCATCCACTTGTTGCTGCCACGGTTGGAGCCGATGACGTTCGACGCGGTGAAAGACCCTGTTTCCGATAGCCGGATTGGCTGACCGAGGAGATTGCAGAACATGCCGGGACCCGGTTGGTATTGGATCGGCGAGGAGGAGACGCGTGAGGTGCTCGACGTGATGAAGTCAGGGCACCTGGTCCGCTACGGCAAACTGGACGATCCCCGCTTCCAGCAGAAGACGCGCCTGTTCGAGCAGGAATTCGCCGCGCACTGCGGCGCGAAGCACGCGCTGGCTACGGCGACCGGTTCGGCGGCTTTGGTCGCCGCGATGAAGGCGTTGCAACTGAAACCGGGCGACGAGGTGATCGTGCCCGCCTACGGTTTCGTTGCCACCTATAGCGCGGCCGTCTTCATGGGCGTGGTTCCCGTGCTGACGGAGATCGGCGACGACCTGAATATGGACCCCGAGGATATCGAACGGCGGATTACTCCCCGAACCAAGGCGATCGTTCCCATTCACATGCTGGGCAACCCGTGTAACATGGAGGCGATCGGCGCGGTCGCCGAGAAACACGGCCTTTTCGTGCTCGAGGACGTTTGCCAAGCCACCGGCGCAGCGTACCGGGGCCGCAAACTGGGCACATTCGGCCACCTGGGCGTCTTCTCGCTCAATGCGTTCAAGGTCATCACCACCGGCGACGGCGGCATGATCGTTACCAACTCGGACGACATCTACGATCGGGCATTCAGCGCCCACGACCAAGGATATCATCCGTTCGAAGGCGGCAAGAGACCCGCGGAACAGAATGCCTTGGGCCTGAAGCTGTGCATGACCGAGCTCACCGCGGCGGTGGGGCGGGCACAACTCCGCAAGCTCGACCTGATCCTCGGCACCTTGCGGCAGAAGAAAGCAAAACTCAAAAACGCCATCGGTCCTATCCCGGGCGCCCGGTTCCGAACGCTCCACGCGCCCGAAGGCGAGTGCGCCACGCTCTGCACCGTGATCTTCGACCGCGCCGAAAGGGCCGCTCGGGTGGCGGAAATCCTCGGCACGCGGACCGTCGACAACACGGGCTGGCACGTTTACGATAAGATGGATCACTTCGACCAGTACTTGAAAGACCAGGGCCGGCCGCACGGCCGGGGCGCCTTCCCAAGGACCGACGACATCCTGAGCCGGTCGATCAACCTGAGCGTCGGCGTGGTCGATGCGGGCCTGGGCGCCGGCTTCGGCATCTGCATCGATTCCACCGATGACGAAATCCAACAGGCCGCCGACCAATTCCAACGCGTCTGCCGGCTCGCGGCGAGCGACAAGTCCCAGGATCAAAACCATGCTTGTTAGGACCACACTGCTGCTAGGAATGTGCCTTGTCGCGGAAGGCGTTTGGGGGCAAAACGGCGCGCCGAAGGTCGACCGACTTGCGGAAATCGCGGCCATCAAGTCGGATTTCACTAATCGAGACTTGATCGAGATCACGCCGCCGCCGTTGATCCGGCGTCTGCTGCCGATCGACGCCGGCGGCATTTCGGCGGCCTTTCGGCCTTCGCCGAAACTGGCCACAGCGGAGCAACTTCACGCGGAGCTTCGCCGGCAGCGCGAGCTCTTCGCGCCGTACCTGAAGGATTGGTCGCCGCCTTTGGAGGACGTGCGGATTCGTCTGCCGCTCGAAGCGTTCGATTGGCGGATCGAAACGGCGGAGGACCGGGCCAATTTTGCCGCCACTTTGGCGGGAGAGGGGCGATGGCAGCAGTTGAAGATCCCGCACTATGGCGCGCCCATGGGACGCGCCGTGACGTATTATCGCACGACCTTCGCGGTGACCGCCGCGATGCTCGCAAAGGGCGCGTTGTTCGTCCACTTCCAAGGCGTCGACTATAAGTCGCACATTTTTCTGAACGGCGCCTTTCTCGGCTCCCACGAAGGACTGTTCGCCCCCTTCGAGTTCGAGTTCACTCCTCATGCCCGGTTGGGGCAAAACGTCCTGCTGATCAAGGTGGTCAACGACTTCATCATGCTGGGCAACAGTGCCACGCGGGGCTTTCTGCCCGGGGCCACGGACAGCTACCAGGGCGACAAGGCCGCGACCGACGTGGGGCCCGGCTGGAACGATGCGGCGGTCGGCTGGCACGAGTGTCCGCCGGGCATGGGCGTTTATCAAGACGTTTCGATCGAGGCCCGCCGCCGCCTGCACCTGCACGATATCTTCGTCCGCCCGTTGGCCGAGGAGGGCAAGGCCGAAGCGTGGATCGAAGTCTTCAATTGCGACCCCAAGCCGGAGCCGGTGGGCATCGAGTTGTCGATTGTCGGCCAGAATTTCGCCGCCACGGTCGTCCGCGGCCAGCTCCACCGGCCTTCCCAAGCGGCCATGGCGGGCGTGAATTGCTACAAGATCCCCCTGACGATCCCGCAGCCGCGCCGCTGGGAGCTCGACACCCCTTGGCTTTATCAACTTCAGGTCAGGTTGCGGGATGACAAGGGCAACGTCCTGGACACGGCCAGGCGGCAGTTCGGACTGCGCACCTTCCGCATGGAATACCTCGCCGAGCCGAAGGGGCGGATGTATCTCAACGGCGCCGGCATCAAACTGCGCGGCGCCGACACGCAGGGAGCGTTCCAACAGTGCGTGATGCGCAAGGATTGGAAACAGTTGATCGACGATATCCTGTTGGCAAAAATCACCGGCCTGAACTTCATCCGTCTGACGGAAAACCCAGTGCAAAGCGAAATGTACGACTACTGCGACCGGCTGGGGCTGATGCTCCAGACCGATCTGCCGCTGTTCGGGGTGGTGAAACGCAACCAATTCTGCGAGATGGTGCGCCAGGCGGAGGAGATGGAACGGCTGGTGCGCGCCCATCCCTCGAACATCCTCGTCACCTACATCAACGAGCCGTCCGCGAACGGCCTGGGCAACCCGCAACGCAACCTTACGCGCGAGGAAATGACCCGCTTGTTCGAAGCGGCGGATGCCGTCGTGCACATGGCCCATCCCGACCAGGTGGCGAAGGCCGTCGACGGCGATTACGATCCGCCGGGGCCCGGCCTGCCCGACAACCACTGCTACTGCGGCTGGTATAACGGCCACGGCTTGGATATCGGGAAGCTGCACAAAGGTTACTGGCAGCACGTGAAACCGGGCTGGCGGTACGGTTGCGGCGAGTTCGGCGTCGAAGGGCTCGACCGCGTGGAGTTGATGCGCCGCTGGTATCCCAAGCCGTGGCTTCCGCAAACGGCGGACGAGGAGAAGCAATGGTCGCCCAACAGCATCCCCGACGAGCAGACCGGCACCTTGCACTACGCTTTCTTCGAGACGCCGAAAACGCTTCACGATTGGGTTGAGCGCAGCCAAGAATACCAGGCGTGGGTGATTCGCTTGATGGCCGAGGCCTTTCGCCGCGATCGGCGCATGCAGAGTTTCGCCGCCCACCTGTTCATCGACGTTTTTCCCAGCAGTTGGATGAAGGCCATCATCGATTACGAGCGGCACCCCAAGCCGGCATGGTTCGCCTACCGCGAGGCATTGACGCCGCTGGCGGTGAATCTCCGCACGGACCGCCGCGCGTTCTTTGCGGGCGAACCGATCGAGCTCGAAGCCTGGGTCTGCAACGATCGCAACCGGGCCCCCAGCGGCGCCAGGCTGCATTACCAGATTGAGCACAACGGCAAGGTCTGGCAGGCCGGCGCGACGGCCGCCGTGGTCCCGATCCTCGATTCCGCCTACCAAGGCACGCTGCAATTCCAACCGCTCGACGTGGCCGCGCGCACGCGGATGACGGTGCGGCTTGGGCTTCTGGACGCCGGCGGCAAAGTGCTGCACGACACGGCCCTCAGCTTGGACGTGTTTCCCCGCCCCAAGGCCGACTTGCGCCGCATCTATGTCGTCGGCAGCCCGAAGGGTAAGGCAGCCCAACTGGCTGCCGATCTCGGTGCGGCGCCGGTCTTCGCCGGGCCTATCGACGCCGGCGATGCAATTCTCATCGATGATCTTTCTGCGTTCGGCAAGGTCGAAACGCAGGTCGCCCAGGCGGTCCGGGCAGGCGCCCGGGCCGTGTTTCTCGAATTGCCGGAAGGCAAACACCACATCGCGCAAACCGAAGTTGCCGTGGGCGGAACGCCCACCGAGTTGCATTTTGTCTCCCGCGCTACGGGGCATCGGCTCGTCGAAGGATTTCAGCCGGACGACTTCAAGTTCTGGTACGATGCCCGGCTCGACCGTCCCTCACCGCTGCTGACGAAGCCGGCCTTCCGCGCTGCCGGATGGGAGGCCATCCTTCTCAGCTACAACGCCATGGCCGCCGGCTGGAAAGCCGACGGCAAGGGGCACTGGTGTATCTGCCAAATCGAGTTGGCCCACCGAATCGCCGGCAATCCGGTGGCGGCCATTTTCGCTCGGCGACTGCTGGGATGGTCGGCGGATTCCGCAATCCGGAAACCTGGACAATCCGGATCAGAAAAAAGGGCATCCCTTTTCTGACCTGCTGGACGCGGACGACGACACGGTGGTAAGATCGTCAGCACTTTCCGGTCGGGCCCAACCATGGAGAAGCCTCGGATGAGAACGCTCTGCATCTTGGCGATCTTAGGCGTCTTGCTGCTGTGCCTTGGGATGCTCGGCCGGGCCGAGGATGCCGGTCGGGTATCGACCAACGCTGCGTTGTCGAGCCGCTCCCATTTTGCAGATTACGATGCGGAACCACGGCTGCCGAACGGTCGGGTCGATACGGACCGGCTGGCTGCCCGGCTCAAAGAGTTGGGGGCGACGACGTATTACTTCTTGATTTGTCACGCTCCGACCGACTGGGACGACCTGAAGCTCTTCCTGCCCAAGGCGGCTGACGCAAAGCTGGAAGTGTGGGTCTATCTGGCGCCCCCCTCGGAATGCCCGCCGCATACCAAAACCTACTCCGAGCCATTTCGCTGCAACTACGAACGATGGGCCGAGGAAATCGCCCGATTGTCGCTCCGCCACCCCAACCTGACCGCCTGGGTGATTGATGACTTCTATGGGAACGACGAGGTTTTCACGCCTGCTTATGTGCGGCGGATGCAGTCGCACGCCAAGCAGATCAATCCGCGTCTGGCCTTTCTTCCGCTGATGTACTTCGACGAGATCACGCGCCGCTTTGTCGATCGCTACCGGGAAACCATCGATGGAGTGGTCGTGGCCTATCCACAGGACCGAAAGGAGATCGACGATGCCTGGGCGGTCCTCAACGACGTGACGATGGCGGCCGTATTTCCTCGACAACTCACTTGTCCCTGGAGCACGCCGTCGAAGGTGGGCGATTTCGCCGCTGCCACCGTGTCGGCGAAAGTTCTTGCCGCCGGCCGGCAGGTGGTACGTTTCGGCGAGAAGGATGACTGTCCATGGTCGAGGAAGGGCTACCATTTCAAACAGTTGTTGGTGGATGGCACGGTGGTATGGGAAAAGGATTTAGCGGAGGAGAAATCCAAGTTGCGTGAAGTGTGCGTCGATGTCAGTCGATATGTCCGCGGCAAGGCCCAAGTTGACTTGACCTTTCGATTGCTCGAAAAGAAGGGCGTCTCCAACTTCGGTGTCCATTGGCATCTCACGGATCTGCAAACGGAAGGTCTGGAGCCCGGCGCCGACTTTCGCGAGCCGCAGCGGTGGCGGGCCAGTCGTCGTGGCGGGCTGGAAGCCGGCTTTGGCGAAGCACTCCCGCCCGGGAAGGCACAATTCCATATCCCCTACGTCGTGATGACTGCCGCTGATGCCGAGGAGTTTGGTATGCGGCATGACGATCCGGCTTCGCCGCAGCGGATGGGCGACTGGCTGCGCATGTGTTTCGAGGCCCGGCGTGACGGCAAGTGCGATGGTGTCGTCACCTATTGCTTGGACAAGGGAGCACACAGCGAGTTCTTTCCCCTGGCAACCAGGCTGTCTCACGACTACCCACCCGCCAAAAAACCATGAGCGTTTGGCTGCTGAACCAATCATGTGGTGAGCCCCGCCATCGGTCGCGCTGCGGCGTTCTGTGCGAACACGGTTGAAGCCCCGGAAATCACCATGCGTAAGCTTGCCGCGATCCTTCTGTTGTTCATGTTTGTTACCTGGAACGGGCAACCCGCCGGGGCGCAGCCCAAGGACGTCAACTACGACGAGGCCAAGGTGCCGAGCTACACGCTGCCCGATCCGCTGCGGATGCAGGACGGTGCCACGGTCGCCGACCCGGAAACCTGGCGAACCAGGCGCCGGCCGGAACTGCTGCGGTTGTTCGAGGAGCACGTCTACGGCCGCAGTCCCCAGCCGGCGGAGAAGATCCGCTTCCAGGTCACTTCCGTCGATCCGCAGGCGCTCGGCGGCAAGGCCACGCGCAAAGAAGTGACCGTGTTTCTGACCGGCAAGAGGGACGGGCCGAAAATGGACCTCCTTCTGTATCTGCCCAACGGCGTCTCGAAACCGGCGCCGGCGTTCCTGGGACTGAACTTTTATGGGAATCATTGCGTGCAGGCCGATCGCGGCATCAAGCTGTCGAAGCAGTGGATGCGTCCGACCAAGGAGATGGGCGTCGTCAACTTCCATGCGACCGAGGCGTCGCGCGGCTGTCACGCCAGCCTCTGGCAAGTGGAGATGGTTCTGCAACGCGGCTACGCGCTGGCCACGGCCTATTACGGCGACCTGGAGCCGGACTTCCCGCAGGGCTGGAAGATGGGCCTGCGCGGCGCCTTGAGCGACGACGGCGATCGCACCGTCTTCAAGCCGGACGACTGGGGCGCCATCGGCGCCTGGGCCTGGAGTCTCAGCCGCGCGATGGACTATCTGGAACAGGACCGGGCGATCGACGCGAAGCACGTCGCTGTGATCGGCCATTCCCGGCTCGGCAAAACCGCCCTCTGGGCCGGCGCTCAGGACGAACGGTTTGCCCTGGTCATCTCCAACGATTCGGGCGAGGGCGGGGCCTCGCTGGCGCGGCGGCGGTTCGGCGAAAGGATCCATCACCTGATCCGCGCCTTTCCCCACTGGTTCTGCGGCCGCTATGCCGAGTACGACGAGAAGGAATACGCCTTGCCGGTGGACACGCACGAGCTGATCGCCCTGATGGCGCCGCGGCCGGTCTACGTCGCCAGCGCCAGCGAAGACCTCTGGGCCGATCCGCGGGGCGAGTTCCTCGCGGCCAAGTACGCCCAGCCGGTGTATCAACTCTTCGGTCTGCCGGGGCTGGGCGTGGACGACATGCCGCCGCACAACCGGCCGGTGGGCGACTCGATCGGCTATCACCTGCGGGCCGGCAAGCACGACGTCACGGCCTTCGATTGGAAGCAATACCTCGACTTCGCCGACCGGCACTTCCAACACGGCCCAGGGGCAAAGCAGCGGCCCTGAGAATAGAGGAAGAAACAGGACGCATTGGCAGTGCCACTCCGCCGAAGTCAGGGGTCGCCCCATTAGTTTTTTTTCCGCAACAAGGGCCGCAAAAGAACGCACAGATCGCAAAGACGCAGCCGTGTCGGCCCTCTTGGTGTTCTTTGCGCTCTTTCGCGGCTCTAATTTGCTTGTTTCTCGAGGTGTTGGGCGATCACCACTTTAATCAACGATTGCCGGGGCACGCCGAGTCGCTCCGCCTCGCGGTCGAGCGATTGGATCATCCACAGCGGAAAATCCACGTTGACGCGTTTCAGTTCGTGTCCCGGGCGGCGGGCCTTCACCAGATCAAGGTACGCCGTGATATCCTCGCCCGCGTCAAACTTCCTGTCGAGTTGCTTAGCTTTCATAGATGGCAATTTCCTCCTTACGCGATCGGCGGACGGAAATGATTCGGATCCGCTCACCCCGATAGGCGACGATGCCGGACCAATACTTGTCGCCAATCCGCCCGACGACCAGATATCTCGGCTCATCTTCGGTACGCGCGGGAATCTCGATCATCTCGAGATCGTTCCACAGGGCCTGGGCCTCGACGAAGTCGATTCCGTGTTTCGACTTGTTGGCCGCACTCTTATCCGGGTCGAACTCGAACTCCATGGTATAAAAAGTATACCATGCCGGCGACGGGCGTCAAGCCCGGCAAGGTCGGCGACAGGATTGCCGGGGGCGCGAAGTGGAGCGTCGCTAATTTCGGCAAGCTATACGAGCGATTATCGGTGATGTCCCCCATTTGTCGCCCAACAGGCGGTTACCGAATGCTTGGCCGGTGCTCTATTTCCAAGAACGACGTATACGCAAGCGCTAGCAACGATACACGTTTGGCCTTGATTAACTCAACCGGTTTTCCTGAGTCGTGTGAGAACTCGTTGGAAATCTCGGCAAAACGCCCAAGAAACGTCTGCAAGGATGCGTCCCTCCCGTGCTTTACCCGAGCGATGAGGTCGCCGAGTATTATTTGAGAGTAATTCTTGGTTAAGCCAAGGTCGCGCGAGCAGCACTCTACTTTGAGCACGAACTCAACGATTCGTCGGATCGTGTTTACTTTCTCGGCGATTTCGTCAGTGGCGCTCGGATCGGCAGCGTCAAGAAAAGAGATAACACGATTAATGCGATCAAGTGCGACCCGGAAGTTGTGCCAGTAGAGCAGCTGTTTGGAGTGTCTTGGTTCAGCGTGAAATGGAATTCTGATCGTGCGGGCTAATTGTGAGAACGCGTCCTGCACAACGGTCGCGGCATCCTGCCGCGAAGGTTTATCGCTTTGGTGCCAATCCCGGAGCA